>Ga0335082_10002437_pt1 | contig 20016 bp, 15 predicted proteins | sample Lox_Sample_41_FD_206718 | JGI IMG/M metagenome (GOLD analysis project Ga0335082, IMG submission 206718) | Soil microbial communities from Loxahatchee National Wildlife Refuge, Florida, United States - Lox_Sample_4.1 | ecosystem: Environmental > Terrestrial > Soil > Wetlands | place: USA...
GTTTCACGGGGGAGGGAATGGGGGCTCCGCCAACCCTCCTCCGTTTCACGGGGAGGGAATGGGGGCTCCGCCAACCCTCCCCCGTTTCACGGGGGAGGAAACGGGAGGGGGCAAAGTGATTTCCGATGAGGACTCCGGTTCCCATCGCCCCCGGTCGCGGTGATAGCATTCGCCCCCGGAGAGGACCACCATGATCGTCAATTGCGCCGCGTACCAGGACGGAAAAAAGCTCGGGGACATCCTGCCGAGCGAGATACGCAACTACCTGGCCCGTCCGGAGTGCTTCGTCTGGGTCGCCCTGTACGAGCCTTCCCCGGGGGAGCTCGACGCGATGAAGGACGAGTTCGGCCTCCACGAGCTTGCGGTCGACGACGCGCGCAAGGGTCACCAGCGTCCGAAGATCGAGGAGTACGGGGATTGCTTGTTCGCCGTCCTGCAGACGGTCGAGGTCGCGGGCGACGACCTGAAGGTCGGGGAGGTCGCCGTTTTCGTGGGCCGCAATTACGTTCTGTCGGTCCGGCGCGGCACCGAGCGAGGCTTGACCGACGTCCGCGCACGCACCGAGCGCGAGCCCGAACTGCTGCGTTATGGTTCCGGCTACGTGTTATACGCGATCATGGACGCAGTGGTGGACCGTTACTTTCCGGTGCTGGATGCGCTCGAAGTCGAGCTGGAGGAGGTCGAAAAAGGCATCTTCTCCGGCCGCAGCAACCGCGAGATCATCGAGGCGCTGTATGGCCTGAAGCAGAAGTTGATGACCCTCAAGCATGCGACTGGTCCGCTGCTCGAGGCGACCGGCAAGCTTCACGGCGGCCGCGTGCCCCAGCCGTGTACCCGTTTGCAGGAGTACTTCCGCGATATCTACGACCACCTGGTCCGGCTGAACCAGTCGATCGAGAGCTTGCGTGAAATGGTGACGACAGCGATCACCGTGAACCTGTCGTTGCTCACCATCCAGGAGAGCGAGGTCACCAAGCGCCTTGCCGGGTACGCCGCACTGGTGGCCGTGCCGACCATGGTCGCCGGCATCTATGGCATGAACTTCCAGCACATGCCGGAGCTCTCCTGGGAGTGGGGCTATCCGGCATCGCTCGCGATCATGGCTGCGATCGACGGTTACCTCTTCTACCGTTTCCGCAAGGCCAAGTGGCTGTGACGCTGTGCGTGTCGGCTCACCTGCCAGCGGAACGACTTTGACTCGGATGGGCCGGACGACGATCTCAGCCTCTGGTCATCCGGCGACGCTGGTCGAGGATCGTTTGTTCGCCGGCGACACGCTGCTCATCGGTGCCACCGGCCGGACCGATCTTCCGACCGGCGACGCGGAAGCTCTATATGCCAGCCTGTTTGAAGGCATCCTGCAGCGCGACGCCGATCTGAAGGTGTTCCCAGCGCACGAGTACAGGGAAGAGTGGATTCGACCATCGCCCAGGAGCTGGCCGAGAACCCGCGCTTGCAGCTATCAGAGCGGGAAGGGCCCCTTGAGCGCAGTGCCCCATTACGCCGTTTTCAACTCGAATCCCTGATCGATAGCTGAACCAGCGCGCTGGCATCTGTGTGGCTTTCCAGCGCGAATATGGCGTCTGCCAGCTGCCGCGTGCGCGCGGACGTCAGCACGCCCGATGCATTCTCTTCGAACTTCGCTGTCAGATCCTCCATGCTCATCGGATTCTCGGCCGAACCCCTGTTGTGCTCCTCGACGGCCTCGTAGGTCGCGCCGTCATCCAGGATGACCTTGACCTGACCCTTGAACCGCTCGGAGCCCGGGAACGAAGGGTCGACGTAGTAGGTGACCGAGTCGGCCAGGCGCAGGATCTCCGGGTCGAGAAGTGAGCTCGGTTGATAGGCATCTTTCCCGAGGCGGCCCGCGTGTAGCACCTCTGCCAAGGTGTACTGGAGGCTGACGCGTCCGTGCGAATCGGACCGGGGCCGCCGCTTCTCGGCCATCGGTTCGCACACGATCGGGACGATCTGGTTGGCCACGGCGCACACGATCGCCCGGACGGAACCGGGACGGATGGCGTGTTGCTTTCTCAGCCGTAGCAAGGCGTCGATATAGGGGTGAATGACGTGGGCGGCTGGGAACGGCTTGAAAGAGGACTTGCGGCTTTCCCACATGTTGCCGAGCCCTTGGGTGATCCGCTCAAAATTTCGCGGCGCGCTGGCGTCCGGGAGGTGGGAGGCCATGAACCCGAAGCGCCCCTCGAAGACCTCCGTCGGGCCGGTGGTGCCAGCGCGTCCCAGAAAAGCCGCTACGATGCCGCTTTGCGCCGCCCAGCCCGAATGCAGGTACTTCGAGTCCGTGCCATCGACCCAGCACTGCAGGATGCCTGCTGCGAAGCTGCCGGCGATGCCCGCCGCGTTCACGAGCTGCTCTTCGCTCAGGCCCAGCAGTTTTCCCGCGAGATAGGTCGTCCCGAAGGGTGCGAAGAGCCCGGTCGGATGCAAGCCGCGGCGATGAAACTGTCCGGGTGCCACGCTGCCTATGCGGCACGCGATCTCGTTGCTCAAGGCGATCGCCGTAATCAACTGCTTGCCAGAAACAGGCAACGTCTCGGATAAAGCGAGAGCAGCCGCCACCGACGGGCTGCTCATGTGCACGATGGATTCGTTGTGCGTGTCGTCGAATTCGAGCGCCTGGGCCAGCGCTGCGTTCACGAATGCCGCCGCGGCGGCGCCAACAGGATCGCCTGTTCCGAATATCCGGCTTGCGCCGCTGGAACCCTGCGCGGTCGCTGCATCTCGCACGGAGCGACCAAAGGCCGTGCCGAGGCCAGCCAGCGTCAACCCCATGACGTCGAGGATGCGCACCTTCGTGCTTTGGACCACGTCCGCCGGAAGATCCTCGAACGTGAGTGAATGCGCCCAACGGGCCAGCTGCTCGGAGCGGGACGACATGGATCTCAACCAGAAAAAGGCACCGGTACCATAGCGCAAGGCCGCAGGCGCACGCAACATGACAGCTTCGACTGCAAGCTGTGCAGTGAGCGTTGCGGCCGACGCGGTGTCGTAGCGCGAAACTGATTACAATGGTCTGCGAGGCGACAGCGTGCCCCCTCCCTGTTCCCTCTCCCGCGCGCGGGGAGGGTGGGGCGGGGGTTTATCGTTTGCGCTTGGTGAGCTGACTCGCGCGCAAGGCTGACTGGGAGTCGACGATGGCGAAGGAGCAACTGGGGTTCATCGGCGTGGGCAGGATGGGCGGCCCGATGGCCGGGCGCCTGCTGGACGCCGGATACCGGCTGGCGATCTGCGACAAGGATGAGCGAGCGATGGCGCCGCTGATCGCGCGCGGGGCGCAGCGCGCGGCCTCTCCCGTGGCGCTGGCCTCTGCCGTTGAGACGATCCTTGTCAGCCTGCCGACTCCGACAGTGGTCCAAGCCGTTGCGTTGGGAGACGACGGCGTCATCGCGGGCACCAAAGTCAAGACCTTCATCGATCTGTCCACATCGGGACCGCGGACCGCGATCGCCGTCGCAGAGGGCTTGCGTGCGAAAGGCATCACCGGGGTGGATGCCCCCGTGAGCGGAGGAATCAGCGGGGCCGAGAAGGGCACGCTGGCGGTGATGGTCTCCTGCCCGAAAGAGTTGGCCGAGCGGCTTCGCCCGATACTGGAGGTCCTCGGCAAGTTCTTCTTCATCGGTGATCGTCCCGGCATGGGGCAGACGATGAAGCTCGCCAACAATCTGCTCTCCGCGACGGCGCTGGCCATTTCCTCCGAGGCGATCGTCATGGGCGTCAAGGCCGGGCTTGACCCGAAGGTCATGATCGATGTCATCAACGCCGGAAGCGGCCGCAACAGCGCGACGCAAGACAAATTTCCGAAAGCCATCCTGCCGCGCACGTTCGATTTCGGTTTCGCGACCGGGCTGCTGTACAAAGATGTGATGCTGTGCCTGGAGCAGGCAGAGGCGCTTGGCGTGCCGATGCTGGTGGGGAACGCCGTACGCCAGCTGCTCGCCATCACTAAGGCCAGGCAAGGGTTCGACTCGGATTTCACCACGATGGTGAAATGCGTTGAGGAATGGGCGGGAGTCGAAGTCAAGGGATAACGGGGAGGCAGGCATGTCCACCACAGATACCTACGAGGTCTACGCGATCCACTACGGCCATCATCCGAATCGCTTCGCCAACGAGAACTTCATCGGCGGCGATCTGCACGAGGGCCCGATGCCGCTCGACTACTTCGTGTGGGCGATCGTGGGAGACAAGCGCAAATTCGTCGTCGACACCGGCTTCGACACCGAGATGGCCCGCAAGCGCCAGCGTAACGTGGTGCGCTCGCCCGGCGTGGGACTGAAGGCGATCGGGGTGGACCCCGCCGATGTCGAAGACGTCGTCATCACCCACATGCATTACGACCACATTGGCAACTACACGTTGTTCCCGCGAGCGCGCTTTCACCTGCAAGAAAAGGAGATGGCTTACTGCACCGGTCGCCACATGTGCCATCCGGTCCTGCGCCATCCCTTCGACGCCGACGATGTGACGGTCATGATCCGGCGCCTGTTCGAAGGACGCGTGCAGTTCCACGACGGCAGCGACGAGCTGGCGCCCGGCGTCACCGTCCACCACATCGGTGGACACACCATGGGATTGCAGGTGGTGCGCGTTGCCACCAAGCGCGGCTGGGTAGTGCTCGCATCGGATGCATCGCATCTGTACGCGAATATGGAACAGGGGCGGCCGTTTCCGATCGTATACAACGTGGCCGACATGCTCGAAGGTCACGCGACCTTGAGGCGGCTCGCGAGCTCGCCGCAGCACATCATCCCGGGCCACGACCCGCTGGTGCTGACCCGCTATCCGCCCGCGCGCCCGGGGCTCGAAGGCGTCGTGGTGCGCGTGGATGTCGACCCGAAGCGATAGCCTCCGCTATCTCCCTCCCCCGCGAGCGGGGGAGGGTGGGTGGGGGCGGGGGCGAGAGTAACGGGTGGAAGACGATTTCCCCCCATCCCCGCATTCCCCCGCAGGCGGGGGAAGGGATCTTAAAATTCGGCTGCGCTTCACTGATAACCAAGTTTAAAGAGCGGGTGAGGATGTCTGTCACCAGAGAGCTGGCGGCCTATATAGTCGGGAGCCGGCCCGACCAGATCCCGTCAGACGTTCAGCACGAGGCTCGGCGCGCGATCCTGAACTACGTCGGATGTGCGGTGGGCGGCAGCCGCGAACCAGCGGTCGAGATCGCATTGCAGGTCCTGAGCCCCTATTCCGGGAGCCGCACGGCCCGCGTTCTCGGCCGTGGCGAGCGGCTCGACCCGCTGCACGCGTCTCTGCTGAACGGGATCAGCTCGCATGTCCTCGACTACGACGACACCACCCCGAGCAACTATATTCATCCGACGTCGCCCGCGGCTTCCGCGTTGTTCGCATACGCCTGCACGACGCCGGTGACCGGCGCTGATCTTCTGCACGCGCTGGTGCTCGGCTTCGAGGTGCAAACGCGCATTGGCGACGCAACTTATCCCGCACACTACGAGGCGGGCTGGCACAGCACCGGCTCGATCGGCGTCTTCGGCGCCGCTGTGGCGATCGGGAAGCTCCTCGCCTTGCCGCTGCAGAACATGATCTGGGCCATCGGGCTGGCCGCCACCCAGTCTGCAGGGCTGCGCGAGATGTTCGGCTCCATGGGTAAAGCCTTCCATCCCGGGCGCTCGGCGCAGAGCGGTTACATGGGGGCGCTGCTGGCGCAAGCTGGGTTCACCAGCGGCGAGTACGGCATCGAGGGACCTAGAGGTTTCGCACCGGTGACGGCCACGAAGTTCGATCTGGCTCGAATTACAACGGGCTTCGGGTCCGACTTCGGATTGCGGCGCAACACCTACAAGCCATTCCCCTGCGGGATCGTCATTCACCCTGCGATCGATGCGTGCATACAGATCCAACGCGAACGACGGTTGTCTCCCGGCGATTTGCAGGCAGTGCGCTTGAAGGTCGCGCCGCTCGTGCTCGATCTGTGCAACAAGCGGGACATCGGCAAGGGATTGGAGGGCAAGTTCTCGGTCTACCACGCGGCCGCGATCGGTCTGGTCCGCGGCAAGGCCGGCATCGCAGAGTTCACCGACGCAACGGTCAACGATCCGGACGTGAAGCGCGTGCGCGAGACGATGACCGTCGCAGTGGCCGACGACAGCATCGCCGAGGACGAAGTGATCGCGGAGGTGACGCTGGCGAGCGGCGAGCGCGTGGTCAAGCACGTGGAGCACGCTATCGGCAATCTGGCGCGCCCGATGACGGATCGAGAGCTCGAGGACAAGTTCCGCGACCAGGGTGCGCCCGCGTTGGGGGCCCAGCGGTCGAACGAGCTGATCGCGCTGTGCTGGAGCATCGATAAGCTCGGTGATTGCCGCGCGCTGATCGAAGCGGCGACGCCCGCGCCATGAGCGGGCTCGCCGGCCTCGCCGAGAGCTTCCTCCAGGCGCTCACAGCCGGGCTGCTGGTGGGCTGCATTTACGGCCTGATGTGCCTCGGCCTGGGCCTGATCTTCGGCGTGATGCGCGTGATCAACTTCGCGCAGGGCGACTTCCTCATGCTCGGGATGTACTTCACCCTGTACCTAACGGCGGGTCTCGCGGGGACTGCAGTGTTCGGAACCGTCGCCATACCCTTCATAGCTGCGATATGCGCCGGGCCGGTGCTGTTCGTGGGCGGGTATTTCTTGCACCGCCTGCTCGTGTCTCGCGTCACGGGCATCCGCGTCGCGGGAATCGAAGGCGAGGGACACTACGCACAGCTCATCCTGACGCTCGGCGTTGCCCTGATCCTCGAAAACGGCGGTCTGATCCTGTTCGGTTCGACGCCGAAATCGGTCCGCACGCCGCTGTCGGCGAGCGCCTGGGAGATTCCGCTGCATGACACCAGCGCCGTCTTCGTCAATAAAGCGCGCAGCATCGCCGCGCTGATCTCGATCGCAGCCGCCGCCGGCCTCTACTGGTTCATCGGCCACTCCCGGCTCGGAAAGGCGCTGCGTGCGGCGGCGGACAATCCCGAGGCCGCCACTTACATGGGCATCGACGTGGACCGGGCGCACCGGATCGCATTCGGCATCGGGACAGGTGTCACGGCGGTCGCCGGCGGCCTGGTGGCTACATACTCCTCCTTTCAGCCGTACGTCGGGCTCGAGTTCGTGATCATCATGTACGCCGGCGTGGTCCTCGGCGGCATGGGCAGCATGCTCGGCGCGTTTTGGGGCGGAATGACGATCGGCCTGGTGCAGCAGCTGTCCAGCCTGTTCCTGTCGCCGCAGCTGCAGAACAGCGCCATCTTCGTCGTCTTTCTGCTGATCGTTCTGATACGGCCGCAGGGCTTGTTCGGCCGCCGGGCAGAGAGGACCTGAGAGATGGGTTCAGGGCGCGGAGACATGACTCGCGCGCTCATCGCGATCGCCGCCATCGGTGCGATCTGGCTGGCGATCGGCCTGCTGGTGAGCAACAGCTACTATCAGCTGATGCTCACGCTGGTGCCGATCTGGGCGGTCATGGGGCTGTCGTGGAATCTCCTGAGCGGCTACACGGGACTCGTCTCGTTTGGCCACGCATCGTTCTTCGGTTTGGGCGCATACACGGTGACGATAGCGCTGGTCCGCTTCGACGTCACGCCGTGGTTTGGCATCCCGCTCGGCATGCTGGTGGGGATGGTGGCTGCGGTGGTCATCGGTTACCCGACGTTCCGCCTGCGCGGGCACTACTTCGCGCTGGCGATGCTCGCCTACCCTCTGGCGTTGCTGTACGTGTTCGAGTGGCTCGGGTATCAAGAGGTGGCGCTGCCGATGAAACGCGAAGCCGCCGCGTGGTTCATGCAGTTCGCCGATCCGCGCGCCTACACCGTCATCGCCGTCGCACTCCTGCTTCTGGCTCTAGTCGTTTCGCTGGGCGTGGAGCGCTCGCGCTTCGGCATGTCGTTGCTGGCTATCAAGCAGAACGAGCCCGCGGCCGAGGCGGCGGGTATCGACACTCTGCGCTGGAAGATGCGCGCCATCATGGTGAGCGGCGCGCTGGCGGCTGCGGTGGGAGGCTTCTATGCCGTGGTGCTGCTGGTCGTCACGCCGAGCAGCGTGTTCGGTATGCTCACTTCGGCACAGGCGCTGATCGTGGCGCTGTTCGGGGGCGCCGGGACGTTGTGGGGTCCGTTGATCGGCGCGGCCGTGCTCATTCCGTTGAGCGAAACCTTACGCGCCGAACTCGGCGACGTGGTCCCGGGCATACAGGGAATCGTCTACGGCGTCGCCATCATCCTCGTCATCTTGCTGGCGCCCGAAGGGGTGTTCTGGCGCGTGCGAGACCGTTTCTCCCCCGTGCGGGCGCAGCCTCGGACAGACGCGTCCACTTCGGGCTCGTCGCCTCGCGTTGCCGCCCCGAGACCGACTCCTCCAACGAAACGAGTCCCCATCCTGCGGGTCGCGAGCTTGACGAAATCTTTCGGCGGCCTGCGCGCCGTCGAAGACGTGAGCTTCGAAGTGGAGGAAGGCGCGCTGCTGGGCATCATCGGCCCAAACGGCGCCGGCAAGACCACGCTCTTCAATCTCCTGAATGGTTTCCTGCTTCCGGATCAGGGCCAGATTCTCTTCGCCGGAACTGAACTCGTCGGCCTGAAGCCGAACCGGATCTGCCGCTTGGGTGTAGGCCGCACGTTCCAGACGGTGCGCGCCTTCGCGCGCATGTCGGTGCTTCAGAACACGGTGGTCGGCGCCTATGTGTCAGAGGCGACCGATGCTGCGGCGTTTGCGCTCGCGCGTCAGGCTCTCGAGCGCGTCGATCTGGCTGCTCGGGCCGACGCCCCCGCCGGTGAGCTCACCAACAAAGAGCTGCGGCTGATGGAACTCGCGCGCGCAATGGCCGGCCGGCCGCGACTGTTGCTTTTGGACGAGCCGCTCGCCGGGCTGGGGAGCGCGGAGATAGGCGAGCTGCTGAGTGTTATCCGCTCGCTATCCGCCGACGGCGTCACCGTCGTGATCATCGAGCACACCATGCAGGCGATGATGCGCCTGGTCGACCGCTTGATCGTGCTCGACCACGGGCGGGTGCTGGCTGCCGGACAGGCACGCGAAGTGACGAGCGACCCGAGCGTGATCGAGGCCTATCTCGGAAAGAAGTGGAGCGCCGCCCGTGCTTGAAGTCGACGCGATCTCGGTCGCATACCGCGGCCTGAAAGCGCTCACGGAGGTCTCGCTGCGCGTCCCGGAAGGCGCGTTCGTGGCCATCATCGGTCCCAACGGCGCGGGCAAAACGACTCTGTTCAAGACCGTCTCCGGAACCGTGCGGCCGCTCGGCGGCCGCATCCGCTTTCGAGGGCACGACCTGCTCAATGTGTCGCCGTCGCAGAGGGCGCTGCTTGGCATAGCGCACGTGCCGGAAGGGCGACAGGTGTTCTCGTCGCTCACGGTGCTTGAGAATCTCGAAATGGGGGCATACTGCTCCGAGGGCCGAGCGCACTGGGGACGCAACATCGAGCGCATATTCAGTTTGTTCCCCGTGCTGGCGGATCGCAGGCGTCAGTTGGCCGGCACGCTTTCCGGCGGCGAACAGCAGATGTTGGCCATCGGGCGCGGAATCGCCTCGTCGCCGAAGCTCCTGATGCTCGACGAGCCGTCTATGGGGCTCTCGCCCACAGCCGCCGACACGATCTTCGAGCGCATCGAAGCCCTGCATCAGGAAGAGGGCCTCACCACCCTCCTGGTCGAGCAGCGGGTGGTCGAAGCTTTGGATTCATGCGACACCGGCTATGTGCTGGAAGCCGGACGCGTGATTCTGGAAGGGCCCCGGGACGCGTTACTGGCGGACGATCGCGTGCGCCGCTCGTATCTCGGCATCTGAGGACATCGCAATTAGGGAAGGAGGAGAAGCATGCTTGGAACAATAAGGCTCGCGCTGCGTATGCTCGCCGGAATGATCGGCGTCCTGCTGGTGTGGCCAGCGACAGTCTCGGCGCAGACCCAGGAGGTCAAGATCGCACTGATCGTGCCGCTGTCGGGGCCCTGGGCCCGCATGGGTGAGCTGGAGCGTGCTGGCGCCGAGCTCGCGATAGAGCACATCAACAACGCGGGAGGCATCAAAGCGTTGGGCGGCGCCAAGATGAAGCTGGTGATCTCCGACGCCGGAGACAACGCCGAAAAAGCCAAGAACGCAGCACAACGCGTACTGGCCCAGGAGCCCGATCTCGTCGGCGGTCTCGGCGCATGGCTCAGCTCCTTCACGCTGGCGGTCACCGAGGTGACCGAGCGCGCCGAGCTGCCGTGGCTCACGCTGTCTTATTCGGATCTGATCACCGGCCGCGGCTTCCGCTATGTGTTCCAGACCTCCCCGACGGGCGCCGACCAGGCGGAGAAGGCGCTGCCCACCATCCTCGAGCTGGCGCAGTCGGCGACCGGGCACAAGCCGACGAGCGTCGGGATCATCATGGACAACACCGCTGCTTCGGTGAGCTTCGCCAAGCCGATGCGCGGCGGCGGGCTCGAGAAAGCGGGCATCAAGCTCCTGGTCGACGAGACCTTCACGCCGCCGCTGTCGGATGCGACACCGCTGGTGCAGAAGGTGCGCGCCGCAAAGCCCGAGTTCCTCTTTCTGCTGCCCACCGCAGTGTCCGATGACAAGCTGCTGCTGGAGAAGCTCAGCGAGATGGGATTGAGCCGCGCGCGCCTGCCGGTTGTGGGCAACGGCGCGCACATGGCCGCCTCCGAGCTGCGCGTTACGGCCGGCAAGGAGATCATGGAGGGCGTACTGGTGACGCTTGCGAACTGGGGCGGCAAGGGGCAGGAGAAGCTCGTGGAGGAATTCAAGAAGCGCACAGGCGAGCCCTGGATGACGCAGGACAGCCTGTCGCCCTATGGTCACGTCTGGATCCTCAAGGAGGCGCTCGAGAAAGCGGGCGTCGCCGACCGCAAGAAGGTCGCCGAGGCCATCCGCGCGATGGACACCACCGAGGGTCCCGCGCGTTTCTACCCAGGCGGACGTTTGAAGTTCGACGACAAGGGGCGGCGCGTCGGCGCGCCGCTGGTCATCGTGCAATGGCGCAACGGCGAGCCCGTTCCCGTGTCTCCGCCCGCGCTTGCCGTGGCGCAGCCGATGTGGACCGGACACTAGAGGTCTGCGATCCGCCGCGGCGTCGATGCCGATTGGCACTCTTCTTGCACCCTCCGGCGAGTTCGCGCGACGTATACAGATGTCATCGCGCACTAATTCAGGAGGTCGCTCATGACTATCGGAGGCGAAGCGGTACGAGGGGTGCTGCCGGGAGTTCGCATCGGTGTCCTCTTGGTGGTCGTGCTGATGGTGCTGCTGGCGGCATCCGGCGTCTTTGGCACCATTTCTACCGGGAACGTCGGGGTCCGCACGACTCTGGGTGTGATCAGCAAGGAGCCAGTCACCCCCGGCGTCTACATGAAGTGGCCCTTCATTTCCTCCGTCGACGAGTTCTCCGCCAAGGAGATTTCGATCGAGCTGAATGACCTGAAGCCCAAGGCGAAGGACAACTTGTCGCTGCGCGAGATGGACGTCACGGTCTACTACCGCGCCGAGGGGGACAAGATCGCCGGCTTGCAGACCAAATACGCGAATCAGTCCATCCGCGCGCCCGAAGGACGCTATCACCTGCCGGCCCACGATCTGGTATTCCGCGTTGCGCGCAACCGGATCTACGAGGAGGTCGCCAAGGTCGACTCGCTCGTCATGCATACGCGCCGAGAAGAATTGGCGAGCGAGATCCAGAAGAACATGCAAATGGAATTGGACCGAACCGACCCGAACGTGTTCAAGATCACGCGCGTAGTGGTGCGGGCAGTGGTGACCGATCCGTCGATCGAGGAGTCGATTCGGGCCGCGGTCGCCAACCAGAAAAAGCTCGAGGCGATGGCGGTGCAGACCGAAATCGCCAAGAAGGAGGCCGACATCCGCATCACCGAGGCGCGCGGCATCGCCGAGTCCAACCGGATCATCTCAGGCAGCTTGACGCGCGAGTACCTCCAGCACGAAGCCAACCAGGCGCTGCTGCGCTTTGCCGACAAGGGGAACACGAACACGGTGATCGTGCCCTCTGGGATGAGCGTGGCCCCGCTGATCAGTACTGGGCCGGCTCAAAAGTAGTCCTGCCGTCGTGCAGCCGGCGTGGACGGGACTTTGAGTGCACCAACGACCGCACCCTCCCTGCTCAGCGCACCAGCGACGCGATCTGTAGCGGCGAGCAGCAGGGGTCCGCACGGCAAGCGGATCTGGGGTTTTTCGAAGAAGCCGGCCTCACACGCCCGGCAGCAGACGCATGAAGCCGTCGAAGACGAGCTTCCAGCCGGTGACGAAAAGCAGAATGTTGGCCCAGACGTATACCGTCTCCGTCCTGATGTGCCTTTGCAGCCAAATGCCCAGATAGATCCCCGCGGGCGCGAGTGGAAGCAGAACCAGTGAAGTCTCGATGTTGCCCGTGCGCAGTTGGCCCAGGAAGTAATAGGGCACGAGCTTGATAAAGTTCACGACGAGAAAGAACAAGACAGTTGTTCCGACGAATATGCGCTTGTCCAGCCGCTGGGGCATCAGGTACACGAGCAGCGGCGGGCCGCCATAGTGGCAGATGAAACTCGCGAAACCCGCGAGCCCTGACCAAAATAGGCCTTGCGAGCGCGACGGCGATGCCGGACCATCCTGGCGCATCAGTCCGCTCCACTGGAGCAGCGGAAAGCCGACCGCGATAACGCCGACGAGAAACAGCAGCCAGGCTTGGTCCAGCAGCCCGAAGCACAAAGTGCCAAGAGCGATGCCGGCCAGCGCACCGGGCAAGAGGATCCGCAGGTTACCCCAATCCAATGACCGGCTGAAATAGCGCAAACCAATTACATCCATCGCGCACAGGATGGGAAGCATGATGCCCGCCGCCTCCGCGGGCGCGATGACTAGGGACAGAAGCGGGACACCCAGACCACCGAGCGCTCCGCCGAAACCCGATTTCGAGATGCCTGTGATCAGGATCGCGATTGCGGCGAGGATGTAGAAACGCGGATCCGCAATCATCGGCTGCAGCCGCATGCCCAGTTGCGAGGTACTAGGCGGCGCGACAACCCTATCCGGCTAGGCCTGCCCGCCGGCCTCGGGTTCTGAGCCTCAGTCAGGCATGAGCGTGCAGCCCCTGAAGCTCGGCCTCCGCCCTCTGCACCCAGAGCGGCATCTCCATGTCTCGAAGCTGAGAGACGGCTCTCGTGAGATAGGCGTGAGCCGACTGTTCGTCGTGAACTCTCCGGCAAAGCTGACCCAGGCTGAGTTCGCAGCGCGCCGCGAGGGGCCGCATGCCGAGCGCCTGCGCCCCTTCCAGCGCTTCCTTGAAAGCTGCGACAGCAGCGCCAGATGCCGCATCTCCCCTGGCTGAGTGAGCGTGTCCCAGGGCATAGTTGGTCCACGCTATCCAGCCGTGCTCCTCATACTGACGGGCCATGTCATTTGCCCGTTGCGCGAGCTCGAGCGCCTGCTGCACTCGACCGCCGAGCAGATAGCCCAAGGCGAGGAACCCGACCAGCCACGATTGACCGGACATGATCTTCAATGTGGTCATTTCCTCGATGGCTTGCTCCAAAAGCGCGATGCCGTCGCTGACGCGCCCTGAGAGGGTGTACGCCGTTCCCAGGAAAGTGGCGACAAAAGGCAATTCCAGGCGAACGTTCATAGACTGGCAAAGCGCGAGCCCGGGTTCTAACTGCGCGATCGCTTTCTCCGGTTCTCCCTTACGCAGATAGAGGAAACCGCCGCAGTACTTGGCGAACGCCTCGCTAAATGGATGCTTCACCTCCTCCGCCAGGCGCATCGCCGCCTGCCACGCAGCAATGCCTTCGGGAAAACGGCCCAACTCGCCAAGCGCCCATGCTAGATGACCTTGGGAGAAGACGACCGGGAAACCCGCCATCCCCAATCTGTCCTTCGCGAGCTCTCCTTCGAGTGCCCTGATGTTGTTGAAGTGGTACTCGGCGGCCCGGTTGTGATCGCCGAGATGGAAAAACGCCTGTCCCAGGTGAAAGTTCGCGGGTGCTTGTATGCCAAAGTCGCCGAACTTCTCTCCGATGGCGAGCGCCCGCTGGCCTGCCTGGATCGCGCTCTTGTAGTCCCCGCTCAACCGGAAGGACTGCGCGAGGTAACTCAACACCCGACCTTGACGACGTTCATCGCCTAGGTTCTTTGCCAGGGCCTCCGCTTTGCGAAGCGTCTCCGCTACGGCGTCGAACTCGCCCAGCGGATGCAGCGCGCTCCGCAGCTCGATGCGCAAATCGATCGCGTGTTGGTTGGTTTCGTTCGATTCGGGTAGTTGCTGCAGCGCCTCTAACGCTTGCTCGAAATAATTGACAGCCTCCCGATTCGCGGAGCGCCCCAACGCCTTCAGACCCGCCTGCCTGAGAAACTTGTATGCGCGCTCCCAGAGCTCGCCGCGCACAGCGTGATAACAGAGCCTTTCCAGGTACTCCCCTAGGCGCTCCTTGTATAGCGTCTCGATCGCGTCTGTTATGCGAGCGTGGACCACACGCCGCCGCGCCTGCAGAATTCCCGAATAAGCGACTTCGTGCGTCAGCGCGTGCTTGAACGTGTACTCCAGGTCCGGGAACAGCGTCGTTTCGTAGAGGAACTCTGCCGCCTGCAGGTGCGCCAGTCCCAGGCGCAGCTCGGACTCGGGCAGATCCGCAATCGCGCGCAGCAGTGCGAAGGGAACGTCCTTGCCGATGACTGCAGCCGCCTGCAGCAGTTGCTTGTGCTCTGGCATGAGACGGTCGATACGTGCGGCGATCACGGCCTGCACGCGGCTGGGCACCTGGATATCCGCAAGAGAGCTCGCCAGCCGGTACTGCCCGCGTTCGCCCACCAGAGCGCGTGTCTCCACCAACGTGCGAACGCTTTCCTCTATGAAGAACGGATTGCCCTCGGAGCGCTCGATGAGCAGGTCGCGCAACGGCTGCAAGCCCGGATCGGTACCGAGCAACCCCAGGAGAAGCTCCTCAGCGCTCTCCGCGGGCAGCGGGTCGATGCGCACCAGCCGGTAGAAAGTCTTCTGGCCCCACCCGTGTTGGTACTCAGGCCGGTAGTTCACGAGCAGCAGCAGACGCGCCGTAGGAACGCTTTCGATCAGGCTATCGAGAAAGGCCTGCGTCTCCTCATCGATCCAGTGCAGGTCTTCGAACACCAGCACCAATGGTTGAACCTGGCTCTCCCTCAGGACCAGTCTCTTGCACGTGTCGAGGATCCGTTGCCGGCGCTGCGACGGGTGCAATGCAGTCCATTCGGCATCTTCGAACGGCACATTGAGCGTCGACAGAAACGCCGGCAGCGTAGACTCGAGCGAGCGTTCGAGCGTGACCAGCTTGCCGGCGACCTTCTCCCGAACCCTGCGCGCGCTGTCGCGGTCTTCGATCTGGAAATAAACCTTGAGCAGATCGATCAGCGGGCGATATGGCGTTGCCTTCCCGTACGAGACCGAACCTGCTTCCAGCACCAGCCAGCCGTCGGTGCGATGGGAGTGCGTGAATTCCCATACCAGCCGCGACTTTCCCACGCCGGGCTCTCCCACCAGCGCAACGATTTGGCCGCGCCCGGCCCCGGCGCGCTTCAGTGCATCGGTCAGAACATCAAGTTCGGTAGCGCGTCCGACGAAACGCGTGAGACCGCGTGCCGCAGAGGCTTGCATGCGGGTACGCAACGTCAGCGCGCCGGTCAGCTCGTAAACCTCAACCGGGTCGGGGAGACCCTTAACCGGCACCGGCCCAAGCGGCGCCACCTGAACGAATCCTTCGGAGAGGCGCAGGGTCTCCATCGTGAGCCGTATAGTCCCCGGGTTGGCGAGCTGCTCCATCCTCGAAGCCAGATGCGTAGTCTGTCCGACTGCGCTGTACTCCATGGAGAGATCGTTGCCGATAGCACGCACGACCACCTCGCCCGAGTTTAGTCCTACGCGGGTCTGTACCTCGATGCCATGCGAACGACGTAACTCCTGACTGTGGCGTCGAATTTCGGCCTGCATCGCGAGCGCGGCGTAGCAGGCGCGGACTGCATGATCCTCATGAGCCAGGGGTGCGCCGAACAAAGCCATGACCCCGTCCCCGAGGACCTGGTTCACCGTGCCTTCGTAACGGTGAACGGCATCCATCATCAGGTTGAGCACCGGGTCGATGATCTTGCGCGCCTCCTCCGGATCCCGGTCGGCGAGCAGTTCCAGCGAGCTCTTGAGGTCGGCGAACAGGACCGTGACCTGCTTGCGCTCCCCCTCGACGACGCCTTTGGAGGTGAGGATCTTTTCAGCCAGATGGCGTGGCGTATAGCTGTTGGGGGAAGCGGCCGAAGTTGGGGCGGCGGCCGCTCCGACTTGCGCGCCGCACGAAAAACAAAAGCGTGCGGCCGGAGGCAGCTCGGTCCCGCATTTGGAACAGCTGAGTTTGAGGCCGTTGCCGCATTGAAGGCAGAACCTCGCTTGCGCGGGATTTTCCTGCTGGCATTTCGGACACTGCATCAGAACGGCTTCCCCCCCGAGGATTATGCAGCGGCGCGAACTCGCGATGCTGGCGCAGCGATAGTAGCACGATGCGACTGCGAAGCTCGACTGTGGTTCAGTCGGCCGCGAGCCGACGACGAAGCGCAAAATCCCCGTCCGAGCCGAGGACATCGATCCTCGCTTTGCATGGTGCGCCGCACAGCACACGTGTAAGCTGCGCTTAAGTCTGATTCACATGGGACGGTTTCCCGGTTTACAGTGCCAGTCTCAAAACAGATCCCTCAGGGAGGAGAAGAATGAGCATGCGGGACGGGTTTTGGCGTATGCGGGCTCCGGTTCGATTGTTGTTGGCGGTGTTGCTCGCAACCTCGGCGTCAATCGATGCTCTCGGAGCTCAAAGCGCAGCGCAACGTGCGGTCGAGGAGGCGAAGAAGTACGCCGGCACCACCATCACCTTGGAGTGGCAGGCCGGACTCCAGTCTCTCGACCCCCTCAACTACTCGGGGCCTCTGTGGGAGAGCCTGACCGGAATCAAGGTCAAGGTCGTCGAAGTCCCGCTGGCGGAGGTCTTCACCAAGATCATGCTGGACTACCGCGCCGGAACCGGGACGTTCGATGTGGTCGACGTGGTTCCCTCCTGGATGCCCGATCTCGCCCAGGCCGGCGCGCTGGAACCGCTGGACGCCTACGTTGAGAAGTACGGGTACCGGGAAGACCTGGACAAGATCGCGCCCACGTTCCATGACAACTGGATGACAGCGTTCGGGAAAATATACGCGTTTCCGGACGACGGCGACGTCTTGATCCTGTACTACCGCAAGGATCTGTTTGCCGATCCGGAGTTGAAGAGCGCTTTCAAGGCTGCCTATGGCTATGAGCTGGCGCCGCCGAAGACCTGGAAGCAGTTCGACGAGATCGCCCAGTTCTTCACCGAACGCCTCAAGAAGGATGGCATCTACGGAGCCTCCAGCGTTCGCGACCCGGCTTTTGCGCAGTACATGTTTCAGGAGCGCTTCCGTAACGAGGGCGGGAAGTTTTTCAATCCCGAGTCCATGAAATCAACCGTCAACAGCGCAATCGGCGTGCGCGTGTTGACCGAAATGCGCGACGAGAACAAGTTCATGCCGCCCGGCGTGGAGAAGTTCACCTTCACCGAAAACCTAGCGGTGTTCCAGAACGGCCAATGCGCAATGACTATCTCGTGGCCTCCTGTGGGTCGCTGGGCGGCGGGCTACGGAACCGAGGAAAAGGCGCTCGCGTTCGTGCCCAAGTCCAAGATCGCCGGTAAAGTTGGTTATGCGCTTCCGCCGGGCGGCCACCCGCAGCTCGCGATCGGTCACGCGATCTCGGTCTCGTCCAGGAGCAAGAACAAGGATGCGGCCTACCTTTTCATCCAGTGGTTGAACAGCGAGGAAGTGAGTCTGAAACGCGTCCAGCTCCCCTATACGTTGCGAGACCCGTTCCGGACGTCCCACTATTCGAGCCCAGAGTATCGATCGAGGTGGTCGGACGCGCCGCAATATTTGGCCACTTTGAAAGCGGGCTCGGAAGTCGGTTTGCTGGATCTGTCCCTCATCCAGACCGACAAGTACGAAGAGGTGTCACGGCGCGGGTTCAGCCGCCTGTGGGCGGGCCAGGATCCCAAGGAGATCCTGGACGATGTGGCCAGGGAATGGGACGAGATCACCGCGAGCGTGGGCCTCGACAGACAGCGCGCCGTCTATAAGGCGTGGATGGCCAAGCCCGGTGCGTATCCGCGGTAGACGAACCGCTTGTCGCGAGCGCAAGAAAACCCCGCGCCTCGATCGAGGGGCGGGGTCTTGTGGTATCGCTTGAGCCGGTCAGACCGGCACTGGCTGCTGCTCGGGTTGCTTCGCAGGTTTCGGGGTCGCTTGCGCTGCCCGCCTGCGCGCTTCCTCTTCCTCTTTGCGCTGACGCGCTTCCTCTTCCAATTTGGCCCAGTACAGGTACTCGAACTCAAAACACATGGCGTACCTCCTCTTGCGATGAGTTGCCGATAAAGCCACGGTGTTTTTGTTCTGTGAACCGATGCTACTCTCCAAGATTGGCGATCGCAACAAGCGATTGGAGATGTTCGTGTTGCACTGCGGCATGTCACAGGCCAGGAAGCACCTAGAGCCTGTCGATGTCCACAGGCGTGCTCAAAGCGAGTTTAGAAATGCGAGCAGCGCCTGTCGATCAAGCTGCGGCATCGTCTTGAATGCATCGCGGGACGCTTGCGCCTCTCCGCCATGCCACAGGATCGCCTCCGTGAGGTTGCGCGCGCGGCCGTCGTGCAGAAGCGAACCGTTGCCGTTCACGATCTGCGAGAGGCCAACTCCCCACAGCGGGGCCGTGCGCCAGTCGCGCGGACCGGCACGAAAGTCCGGCCGTCCGTCTGCCAGCCCCTCACCCATGTCGTGCAGCAGCAGATCCGTGTAGGGGTGAATGGTCTGGCGCGAAAGCGCCGGGAGAGCCGGGTAGTTTCCCGTTTCCAGCGTTGGCAGGTGGCATCCATCGCATCCCGCCAGAGAGAAGAGCGCTTCGCCACGCTTGATCTGCGTATCGTTCACGCTGCGGCGCACGGGCACGGCTACAGCTCTCGCGTAGAGCAGCACCGGGTCGAGAAACGCCTGCGGCAACTCCGGGTGGCCGCCCGGCGGCTCGGCGAGACATGCGAGCTGGAGCTGGGTGCAGTTCTCCTCCGAGAACCAGCGTGACGTGACGCCGAGATCGGCGTGATACGCAAAGACGATCTGCTGTTCGACGCTGGGTTGGTTGGCCTTGTAGCCGAAGCGGCCCAGCGCTTCACGGTTATTGATCAGATCCCACACGACGTTGGGGCGACCGCGCAGGCCCTTCTCGTGTTGCTCTTCTGCCAGTTTGCGGATCGTGTCTTCAGAGACTGCATCGAGCAGGCCGACACCGACCAGAGGCGGCGCGACGCGCGCCGAGGTCATCACCTCGAGGCCCAGCGGACCGAAGTTGAGATCTCGCAATTCGAGCACGGGTGTGCGCAGTTCCACGATCTCGCCGCCGGCCATCGTGACGCTGCGCGTCTCCCAGCGCAGGCGGGGATCGCCTTCGGGGGGGACCCGCCCCAGGATGCCTTCGTTTTGCAACTGGTCGCCGTAGACCGGGTGTGGGTTCGGGCCGCCGTGAGCTGCCGCGCCCGGGATGCTGAGCCGGACCAGCATCGAGCGCATGGGCTCGGCCGGATCGCGCGGCGCACGGCCCCGTCCGCCATTCTCATGGCAATCGGTGCACGCGTCGGCGTTCGAGGTGGGGCCGCGACCCCACAGCCCAAGAATCGACGGTGCAACGACCCAGAGCTGCGCAAAGCTCTTCCTCCCCTCCAGGAACTGCTCGAGCTGGATTGCGTTCAGGATTGGCGCGGGCTGCTGATAAGCGCGCTGCGATTCGACAGCGACCGTGAACGCCCCTCCGGACAGCACGGCAGGGTCGACCGGCGCGTCGGCCGACAACGCCATCAGAGCGGGCAGTGTCGCGGCAGACAGCGCTGCGAGCCAACGCCTTGCGAAGGTAGCGAACCTCACGAGACTCAACTTACTGAAATTG
>Ga0335082_10002438_pt1 | contig 20015 bp, 15 predicted proteins | sample Lox_Sample_41_FD_206718 | JGI IMG/M metagenome (GOLD analysis project Ga0335082, IMG submission 206718) | Soil microbial communities from Loxahatchee National Wildlife Refuge, Florida, United States - Lox_Sample_4.1 | ecosystem: Environmental > Terrestrial > Soil > Wetlands | place: USA...
GGCTGCCACCGGCCGCAGAACGGCCAGAACCCCAAGTCGCACGGGCGCCAGAACCTCTTCAATTCCGCCTGGGCCGGAGCGGCGCAGAGCGGGGTCGCGTTCCCGCACACCATCTCGAGCGGCGCCGGCGCCTTCATCCCCGGGCAGGGCGAGACCATGGCGCAGGCGCGCATGCGCACCAGCTGCTCGATGGACACGCCGCCGTGCGCGCAGATGATGCCGAGCCTCAACGTGCTCTACACCGACGTGTGGACCGATCCTGCGCAGGCGACGCCCGGAGCGCCCATCAACCTGCGCTACGACGACGCGACGCAGTTCATGACCCCCTTCCCCTCGACCGCGGAGTGCGTCACCGCCTGGACACACGCCTGCCGCGTCATCATCAATTACCCGCAGCACCTGCAGCCGCTGTGGGACCTCAAGCGCCAGACGCTCGACAATACCGGGGCGGTGATCGCCGACCACACCTGTACCCAGGGCGGCTGCCACGCCCCGGTCGACGCCATGGGCGCCGCGGCGACCCCGGCGGGCAACCTCGACCTCACCAGTTCCGCCTCGACCGACGAGCCGCAGGAGCTCACCTCCTACCGGCAGCTGCTGTTCTCGCACACCGTGACCATGCCGGACCCGAACGATCCGACCATGACCATCAGCACGACCTACGGCCCGTACTTGAATGCGGGTAGTGCGAATGGCAATCTTTCGGCCGCGTTCATGAGCCGCTTCGTGACCGGTACGACGCACGTCGGCTATATGAGCGCCGATGAGCTTCGCCTGGTCTCCGAATGGCTCGATATTGGTGCGCAGTACTTCAACAACCCCTTCGATCCGGCGGTACCGGTAAATTGAGCAAAGGACGGAATTGCTAAGGCGTGCGCATCAGGTTGCGCTCGCGGGGCTACTGTTGCTGGCTGCGCTACTCGCTCCCACGGTGAGCCTGGCGACCGAGTACCTGCAACTCTTCGTCACCGAACCCTATCTCGAGCTGCACACCGGCCCGGGCCGCGGCTACCCCGTGTTCCACGTCGTGGCGCGCGAGGCGAGCGTCGATGTGCTGTTCCGGCGCACCGACTGGTTCAAGGTGCGCACCGAGCAGGGCGTGGAGGGCTGGGCCTCCCAGGCGGACATGCAGAAGACGGTGCTCGCCGACGGCACGCAGTTCAAGTTCGACCTCGGCGACCGCGCCGGCTTCACCTCGCACCGCTACGAGATGGGCATCTTCGCCGGCCAGTACGGCGGGGCGACGCTGGTGTCCGGCTACATGTCCGTCTCCTTCAACTCGCAGCTGGCGCTCGAGGGAGCGCTCGGCAACTACCTCGGCAAGTACTCGAACGGCATCACCGGCGACATCGGCTTCGCGCACGTGCTGGTGCCCGAGGCGCGCTGGTCGCCGTTCCTCACCCTCGGCCTCGGGCTGGTGCACACGCAGCCCAAGGCCACGCTCGTCGCCGCCCCCGACCGTACCGAGCAGACCGCGTACGTCGGCGGCGGCATCCGCTTCTACCTGACCCGACGGTTCTTCCTGCGCGCGGAGTACAAGGCCCACTACATCTTCACCAAGCGCAACGAGAACGAGGACGCAGACGAATGGAAACTTGGCTTCGCATTCTTCTTCTGACCGTGGTCATCGCCGTGCTGCCCGGCTGCTCCACGGTGCGTGGCTGGTTTCACCGTGGCAACCAGGCGACGGTCGTGCTGCCGGAGAACCCGGCGGAGGAGAGTGCGCCACCGCCGCGCGTGGTCGAGCCGGAGGTCACGCGCCGCGAGATCAAGGTACCGAAGATCCGCAGCCGCAACGTCGAGCTCGGGCTCAACTACGGCGTCCTGTCGATCGAGGACTTCGGCACCCACCCGGTGTACGGCGTCACCGCCGCCTACCACATCACCGAGGACTTCTTCTTCCAGGCGGAACTCGGCCGCTCGCACGCCGGTCGCACCAGCTTCGAGGAGCTCAACGGCGGGGTCGACCTGCTTACCGAGTCTGAGAGGCGTTTCACGTATTACGATTTGTCCCTGGGCTACAACTTCCTGCCTGGCGAGGCCTTTTTCGGTCGCGGCCACGCCATGACGAGCGCTTTCTATCTCATCGGCGGCATCGGTGGCACCGATTTCGCGGGGGATACGAAGTTCACGGTGAACTTTGGCGCGGGCTACCGCGTGGTGCCGGTCGACTGGCTGGCGGTCCACATCACGGTGCAGGATCGGGTATTCCAGTCCACCATCCTCGGCTCAGCCAAGCTCACCAACAACATCGAGGCGCGCATAGGGACGACCGTCTTCTTCTGACAGAGGGACGCACATGAAGAACCGTATCGCAGCCATCACCGCCGCACTGGCGCTCGCCCTGCCGGCGCTCGCCGGCACCGGCGGTCCGGCGCCGCAGTTCAGCCTGAGCTCGCGCGAGGGCAAGGACGTGACCCTGACGCAGTACCACGGCCAGGTCGTCATGATCAATTTCTGGGCCAGCTGGTGCGGTCCGTGCCGCCAGGAAATGCCGCTGCTCGAGACCATATATAAGAAGTACAACAAGCTGGGCTTCACCATGCTCGGCGTGAACGTGGAACCGGATTCGAATGCCGCGCTCGAATGGCTCAAGGCCACGCCGGTGAGCTTCCCGATCCTGTTCGACAAGGACAGCAAGGTGAGTAAGCTCTATGACGTCGCCGGCATGCCGAGCACGGTCATCATCGACCGCGCCGGCAAGGTGCGCATGCTGCACCGGGGCTACAAGCCGGGCGATGAGAACGAGTACATGGACAGCATCCGCGCCTTGGTGAGGGAGTAACGGCGAGTGAGCAGGTCACCGGGGGATACGGGACGGACGCTCCGGGTGCTGCGCTGCGCGGCGGCCGCGCTGCTGCTGGCAGCGCTGGCCGGCTGCGCCGCGCCGCAGCCGTGGGTGAAGCCCTACGAGCGCGAGCACTTCGCCGATCCGATCATGTCCTTCAACCGTGACCCGGTCTCGAACGTCTACATCGACCACGTGTTCGAGAGCCGCGAGGGCGCCCGCGGCGCCACCGGCACCGTCGGCGGCGGCTGCGGATGCAACTGAGGCGGGCGGCAGCCAGCACCGCCGCCGGGCGCGGCGTGCACCTCAGTCCCTTTGCGCGCACCCTGCTCACGCTGGCCGTGTGCGCGCCAGTGCTCGGCGGGGTGCTCCCGGAGGACCGCGCCGACGTCATGTACCACTACTACAACGGCGGCGACATCACGGTCGAGGGACCCTCGGTGCTGATCCGCAAGAAGGTCGGCGACAACTTCTCCTTCACGGTCAACTACTACGAGGACATGATCTCGAGCGCCTCGATCGACGTGAAGCTGTCGGCGAGTCCGTACCACGAGAAGCGCACCCAGTGGAGCGGCGGGGTCGACTACCTGCACGGCAAGTCCACCTACAGCGCCGGAGTCATCACCAGCAAGGAACCCGACTACAAGGCCAACACCGCCTACTTCGCCGTCAGCCAGGACATGTTCGGCGATCTCACGACGCTGACGCTCGGCTACCGGCGCGGCTGGGACCAGATCTTCCGCGACATCAAGGACGCCAACGGCGACATCATCAACGACCCGACCTTCCACGAGCGCGCCGATCACCGCGGCTACTCGCTGTCGCTCAGCCAGATCCTCACCCGCAACACCATCGCCAGCTTCAACTACGAGCTGCTGACGGATGAGGGCTACCTCGCGAACCCCTACCGCAAGATCCGCTACCTCTCCCCCGGGCAGGGCGCCGGCTACACCCTGGCCGACCAGGTGTACCCGAACACGCGCACCAGCAACGCCGCCTCGATCACCGTGAAGCACTGGCTGTCCTGGCACGCGGTGCTGACCGGCGAGTACCGCTTCTTCCGCGACACCTGGGGCATCGTCGCCAACAACGTCTCGGTCGATTACATCCAGCCCTGGCACAACTGGGAATTCGACGCCAACCTGCGCTGGTACCGCCAGAACGCGGCGGACTTCTACAGCGACCTCTTCCCGCGGGCCGATTACCAGAACTACATGGCGCGCGACCGCGAGCTCGCCTCCTTCACCGACTACACCGTCGGCGTCGGCGCCTCCTACCGCTTCCCGCACCTCTCCTGGGCGCCGTGGGTCAGCAAGAGCACCCTCAACCTGCACTACCAGCACCTGCTGATCAAATACAGCGATTACCGCAACGCGCTGCTCGCTCCCGAGTACGGCGCCGGCAACGAGCCGCTCTACGAGCTCAACGCCAACGTGTTTACGCTCTTCCTCTCGATCTGGTACTGAGGCGCCGCGCGCCGCCGCGCGCCTACGCGGCGCGGGTTTTTGCCACACCGCAGCACGCTTCGGTTAAGCTTCGCGGTTAATCGCACCGGCTCATCGCAGCAGTGTCGGTGAGCGGCGACAGTCACGAAGGGGACTCGTACTATGCCGAACCGCATCACCGTCTTCGGTCTACTCACCGCCCTGATGCTGGCGCTCGCCAGCGGGCTCGCCCAGGCGCAGGCACGCGAGGAAGGCCGCCTGCTGACCGCGAGCGAGGTCCTCGAGGAGCTGCGCGCCTCCCCGGATCAGTCCATCCCTGACCACCTGCTCGAACGCGCCTACGCGATCGCCGTCATCCCCGACCTCACCAAGCTCGCCTTCTTCGCCGGCGGCCGCCACGGACGCGGCGTCATGGTCGTGCGCGACAGCATGGGGCGCTTCAATGCCCCGGTGTTCGTCAGCATGACCGGCGGCAGCTTCGGCTGGCAGTGGGGCATACAGTCGACCGACATCGTGCTGGTCTTCACCACCGCCAAGGGCGTGCAGGGGATCAACGGCGGCAAGCTCACCCTGGGTGCCGATGCCTCGGTAGCCGCCGGCCCGGTCGGACGCACGGCCTCGGTGGCCACCGACCAGAACTTCAAGGCGGAGGTGTACTCCTACTCCCGCAGCCGCGGCGTGTTCGCGGGGCTGGCCCTGGATGGTACGGTGCTCAGCATCGACGACGATGCCAACGCGGCCCTCTACCACAAGCCCGGGGTGCTCTCGGCCGACATCATCAACGGCACGGTGACCACGAGCGACAATTCCGCGCAGCGCTTCATGACGGCCATCGCCACCAGCACCGGCACGCAGCGGGTCGCCTCGGCAGCCGGCAGCGCCTCACCCGCCCCCGCCGCCCCGGCCGCGACTGCCGCCCCCGCGACGGGCGCCGCACCGGCGGCGCCGGCCGCCGCGGCGCCCGCGGGCGCGATCGCCCCCGCCGGGCCGCCGACTGCGCAGAGCTTCCCGCTGTCTGATCCGCAGCCGGGTCGCGAACCGCGCTGAGGCGTTCAGCCGCCGCTGCCGGAAGCCGGCAGCGGCGCGCTCGGGCCTGCGGCCGGACCCAGGCAGCGACGGAACTCGCGCAGCAGCAGCAGCAGGCTGGTCGCGGCCTGCAGCGCCACCGTCGCCACTGACAGGTACCACACCTGGCGCAGCTCGAATCCCGGGCGGCTCGAGAGCCACAACGCCGGCAGCACGAAGGTGAAGATCCGCGAGGCCGAGCTCAGCAGCGACGGCCAGGTGTTGCCGATCGCCTGAAACAGCCCCGAGCAGCTGAAGATCACTCCCGTCGCGACGAAGTTCCACGACACGATGCTCAGGTACTGCGCGCCGACCGCCACCACCTCGGGCTGGGTGCTGAAGGGGTGGATGAACCACTCAGGCCGGTACTGGCAGACGGCAGTCAGCACCACCATGAACACCGTGCTCAGCAGCACCGCCTGGCGGAACGTGGCGCGCACGCGCTCGTAGCGGTGCGCCCCGTAGTTCTGCCCGGCGAGCGGCGTCGCGCCGAAGGCGAGTGCCATGACCGGCAGGAACAGCGCCTGCATCATGCGGCCGCCGATGCCAAAGCCCGCCTGGGCCGCCGGCCCGAAGCCGCGGATCACCCAGTAGATGGCCCCGAGGATCACGAACATCATGAAGAACTCCCCGCCGGCGGGCAGTCCGATGTTCAGGATGCGGCCGATCACCGCCCACTGCGGCCGCCACAGCTGCGGCTTGAGTCCCACGTAGTGCTCGAGCCGCACGAAGTACACCCACAGCATCAGCACCCCGGCCGCGACGGCGATGCTGCTCGCCAGTCCCGCCCCCATGACCCCGAGCGGGTGGTGCGTGCCCCAGCCGGCGATCAGCACCGGGGCGAGCACGATGTTCACGATCACCGTGAACATCTGCACCAGCATGGTCGGCTGCACGATGCCCGTGCCGCGCAGCGCGGAGCTCAGGGCGACGAGGGCGAACTGCAGGGCGAGCCCCGGGGTGTAGGCGAGCAGGTACGCGGTGCCGGCTGATGCGGTCGCAGCGTCGGCGGCGACCGAGCGCAGGTAGGGCCCGCTGAGCAGCACGCCGGCCAGCAGCGTCGCCACACCGCAGACCGCGGACAACACCACCGCCTGGTTGAAGATGCGGTTGGCCTCGGCCTGGTCCTTGCGCCCGACGGCCTGGGCCACCAGGGCGACCGTGCCGACGCCGAGCACCTGCGTGAGGGCGAGAATCACGAAGCCCGCCGTGCCCGCCGAGCTGACCCCGGCAATGGCGGCATCGCCCAGGTGGGCGACGAAATAAAGGTCGACCAGGAAGTACAGCGTCTGGAACAGCATGCCGACCGCGATCGGCACCGACATCGCGATGAGCTGCCGTGTGATCGGTCCCTGGGTGAGGTCCTTCATGCGCTCCGTCCGGGGCCTGCGGCCCTCTTAGTCATCGCGGTTGATCTTGCCCCACTTGCGGAAGTCGCGCTCCAGCGCCTCGCACATGCGCTCGGCCGCCTTGGCGAGCCAGGCGTTTCTGCGGCGCCCGAGGTCGGCGAGGATGGCGCGCCGCTGCGCCGGCGTACCCAGGTGCACGTTGCCGGTCTCCCAGCCCATCATCCACAGCAATCGCGCCTCGTCGCGCCCGCGCGGCAGGCTCACGAGCTCGATGCGGCTGCAGTCCGGTGCCAGGCGGCGGATGAGCCACTGCCCGTGCACGGCGAGGCAGGGGTCGGGCACCCGCACGGCGCGGCGGAGCATCTCGCCATAGCGCGGCGCGCGCTCGAGCTTCGCATTGCGCGCCCACAGCCAGGCAGAAGTCGCGAGCGGCTTCGCCTCGCGCGCCACCATGCCGCCCTGCCAGTTGGCGAGCGCCACCACGCGCAGGCGCCCGAGACTGCCGAGACCGGCCTGGCGGTGCACGTAGCGCACCTCGAGGTCGCGGGACGGGAGCGCCGCCTCGAGCAGCCGCCGCACCGCCGGATCGACCCGCCCGGTAATGGTGCGCAGGCCGCGCATGTGGTCCCAGTACGGCCGCTGGTCCCTGAGGCGCTCGATGGCCAGGTCCCGCAGCCAGCGGTAGCGCTCGGCGAGCACGGCGACGCCCCCGCCTTCGCGCAGCGACTGGGTATAGCCCTCGATGAGGGACTCGCAGGCGCGGCGCGGAGAGAGCGTCAGGCGCGACGCATCGATCGCGAGCAGCGCGCTCGCGGCGAGACGCACCAGATCCTGGGTATAGGGAAGAGTGGCCGTCTCGTCGAAGTCGTTGATACCCCAGATCAGCCGCCCCTCGGAATCGCGCCAGGTGCCGAAGTTCTCGACGTGCAGGTCCCCCACCCCGAGGACGGCGGGCGCGGTGGTCGCTTCCTCGCAGAGTTGTGCCCACTGCTGCGCCCAGCGATAGAAGGTGGCGCGCATGAAGGCGAAGGCACTGGCGGCCATCAGCCGGTGCTTCAGATCGAGGTCGCCGCGCAGCACCGGGACGCGCTGCATGAGCCAGCGCTCGTAGCGGCTGGTGGCCTCCCGGATGTCCACGCGGATCACATTAGAGGAGGTGCCCGGAGCTTGCCACTTCAGGGCCGCCCTGCAGGGGCGGGCGCCGCGGCGAGCTCTGCGTAGGCTGCGAGGACCATCTCGGTCCACCCCTCGGTCGGGTCGTAGGCGTGGCCGGCTTGCGGGATGGCCATGAACCGGGCTCCGGGGGTGGCTGCCGCGAACGCGCGCGCGGCAGCGGCCGGGCACTCGCGGTCATCCAGACCATGCAGGGTGATCCAGGGGGCGGGGAGTGCCTGGCCTGCCTGCAGCCGCGCGCCGCCGCTCTCGGGCACGCTGCGCAGTAGCGGTGCCGGACACAGCGGCTTCGCCAGGTCGAGGTCGGTACAGAAGGCGAGCGTCACGGCGCCGGCGAAGGTGCGGGCGCGCGCCTGGGCCAGCGCCACGTAGGCGAGCGTCGCGCCCGCCGAGTGACCCACCAGGACCAGCGGGAGCTCCGGCAGCCCGTACTTCTCGCGCAGGAAGTGCGCGAGGTCACTCAGGTACGGCCCGGGCGCGGCACAGGTGGCGGCGCCCTGCTCCATCGCATCGAGCCACTCGCGCGTGTCGATGCCCGCGACCATGGCGCCCCGGAAGTTCAGCCGCCGGGCGAGCTCCTCGAGCTCACCGCTCCATCCGCCGTCACCCGACAGCAGCAGCACCAGGACGCGCGCTGGCCCCGGCGGCCGCAGGATGCGCACCTGCGCGAACTGCCCGTGCGAAATCACTTCATGGTGCACGCCGGCCCCCGGCGCACCGCATTGGGACAGGGCGAGGCTCAGCGTGAGTGCGGCGAGCGTCGTCACGGCAAGGCGCCGCAGCCGGCACGCTTGTTGCTTCCACTCGACAAATGCGTCATTCGCTTGAATCACCGCGCCACCACTGTTCCATTGCGCCGGGCAGAGCGCAATCGCCGCCGGCGCGTGACCGCGACCCAAGCGATCGTGGTAGATTCCCCACATGAGTGGCAGTCCCGCTGCGCAGCCCGTCGGTTCGCTGGAAGTTGCGCTCGCCCATGCCACCCGGCTGCTGCAGAAGGATCCGGCGCTCGCCCTCGAGCAGGCCAGAGAGATCCTGCGCGTGATGCCACGCGAGCCGCGCGCGCGGCTGGTGCTCGGGGCCGCCCAGCGGCTCAGCGGCGATGCCGACGCCGCGCTGGCCACACTCGAGCCGCTCGCACGCGAGCAGCCGCGGGTCGCCGCCGTGTTCCTCGAGCTCGGCACCGCGCTCGCGGACGTCGGGCGCGCCCAGGGCGCCGCCGAGGCCTACCGCCGCGCGCTGCAGCTGAAGCCCGACTCGCCTGACGGCTGGCGGCTGCTGGCGGATCAGCTCGACGCGTCGGGCGATGAGGCCGGCGCCGACCAGGCGCGTGCCCGCTACCTCAAGGCCGCAACGCGCGACCCGCGCCTCATGGGTGCGGCGGCCGCGCTGGTGGAGAATGACCTGCCGCTCGCCAACCAGCGGCTGCTGGCGCACCTGGACGCCTTTCCCAACGACGTCGCGGCGCTGCGCATGCTCGCCGAGATCGCCGCCCGCCTGCGCCGCTACCTCGAGGCGCAGGAGCTGCTCGAGCGCTGTCTGAAGCTCGCGCCGAGCTTCGATGCGGCCCGCTATAACTACGCCGGCGTGCTCCTGCGCCAGGGGAACAGCGCCGCGGCGCTCCCCCACGCCGAGCTGCTCCTCGCCAAGGAGCCCCGCAACCCCGGCTATCGCAACCTGCACGCCGCGGTGCTTGCCACCCTCGGCAACTACGCCGAGGCGATCGAGGCCTACCAGGCGGTACTGCGCGACTACCCGCAGCAGCCGACGATCTGGGTGAGCTACGGTCACGCATTGCGCACCTCCGGGCGCACGGCCGAGGGGATCGAGGCCTACCGCCGTGCCATCGCCATGGATCCGAAGCTCGGGGAGCCGTACTGGAGCCTTGCGAACCTGAAGACCTTCCGCTTCACCGATGCCGAGGTCGAGGCCATGCGCGCCGCCCTCGAGCGTCAGGACCTGAAGGCCGAGGAGCGGCTGCAGTTCGAGTTCGCCCTCGGCAAGGCGCTCGAGGACCGCGCCGAGTACGCAGAGTCATTTGCCCACTATGCGCGCGGCAGCGAGCTACGCAGAGGGCTTCACCCCTATAGCGCCGCCTCGACCACCACCTATGTGACCAACAGCCTCAAGGCGTTCACGCCGGAGTTCTTCGCCGCACGCGCCGGCGCGGGTGCCGCGGCCGCGGACCCGATCTTCATACTGGGGCTGCCACGGTCCGGCTCGACGCTCCTCGAGCAGATCCTCTCGAGCCACTCGCTGGTCGAGGGCACGATGGAGCTGCCGCAGCTGCCGCGGATCGCGCGCGACATCGGCGGCCGGGCGATGCAACAGGAGCAGTTCGCGCAGACGCTCGCGGCGCTCTCGCACGAGCAGCTGCGCTGCCTCGGCCAGCAGTACCTGGACGAAACCCGCGTGATGCGCAAGAGCCCCGCGCCCTACTTCATCGACAAGATGCCGAACAACTGCTTCTACGTCGGCCTGATCCACCTCATCCTGCCCAACGCCCGCATCATCGACGCGCGGCGCCACCCGCTCGGGTGCTGCTTCTCCTGCTTCAAGCAGCACTTCGCGCGCGGCCAGAACTTCACCTACAGCCTCGAGGATCTCGGCCTCTACTACCGCGACTACGTGCGCTTCATGGCGCACTTCGAGCGCGTGCTGCCGGGGCGCGTGCTGCGGGTGAACTACGAGGACATGGTCACCGATACCGAGCAGCAGGTCAGGCGGGTGCTCGAGTACTGCGGCCTGCCCTTCGAGGAGGCGTGCCTCAGGTTCTACGAGAACGAGCGCGCCGTGCGCACCGCGAGCTCCGAGCAGGTACGCCGGCCCATCTTCCGCGAGGGCCTCGAGCAGTGGCGCCACTACGAGCCCTGGCTCGGCCCGCTCAAGAGCGCACTCGGGGCGACCCTGGATGCCTATCCGCAGGTGCCCGCATCGATTTGAGGGATTGAAAGTCTTTTCAGAAGATTTAGAGTTGATGGCATAAGTACCACAAGGGGAGTCGCTTCATGACGCGTAGCCGCCGTCGGAAACTGAGCCGAATCAAAGCGCCACAGGGTCGTGCGCTCTTACGCAGGAGCATACCTGTTGCATCGACGCTACTGGCGTCGCTGCCCTGGGCCATGGCGCAGGCGCAAGAGGCCACGGCGGGGGGCCTGGAGGAGGTCGTGGTCACGGCCACCAAGCGTTCCGAGAACCTGCAGGACGTACCGGTCGCCGTCCAGGTGCTCGACAACACCAAGCTCGAGCAGCTGAACGTCCAGGGCCTGGATGACTACGTGAAGTTCTCGCCCAGCATCTCCTACTCGCGCGGCAACGGCCAGGGCGGCAACGGCCAGCCCGGATCCTCGCACGTGTACATCCGCGGCGTGGTGAACGGCGGCGACGGCAACCACTCGGGCTCACAGCCGAGCGTCGGCACGTACCTCGATGAGCAGCCGATCACGACCATCGACGGCACCCCGGACGTGCACATCTACGACATCGCCCGCATCGAGGTGCTGGAAGGGCCGCAGGGCACCCTGTATGGCGCGAGCTCCGAATCGGGCACCGTGCGCATCATCACCAACAAGCCCGATCCCACGAAGTTCGCGGCCAACGTCACGCTCGATGCCAACCAGGTCGAGGCGGGCAGCACCGGCTACTCCGCGGAGGGCTACATCAACATCCCGCTCACCGACTGGGCGGCGATCCGCCTGGTGGGCTTCTACGAGCATGACGCGGGCTACATCGACAACGTCATGGGCACGGACACCAATGCCTGCATCGTGAACGGCATCCGCACGTTCCCGACCTGGGACGGTCAGCCATTCGTCCCCAATGTCACTCCCTGTCCGGCCCCGGGCGTGGTGGGCCACGGCGCGATCACTGCGCAGCCGTGGGTGAAGAACAACTACAACACCGTGGACACGAGCGGCGGCCGTGCGGCGCTGCGCTTCGACATCAGCGAGAACTGGACCGTGACCCCGACGTTCATGGCCCAGCGGCTCGACACCAATGGTGTGTTCGGCTACGACCCGAACATGGGCGACCTGCAGGTCAGCCGCTTCGGCCCTGAGAACTCATCGGACTCCTGGTACCAGACCGCGCTCACGGTCGAGGGCAAGTTCAGCGATTTCGACCTGGTGTACGCCGGCGCCTTCATGAAGCGCAGCAACCACACCCTCTCGGAGTACAGCGACTACTCCCTGTTCTACGATCGCCTGGGATCAGGCAGCGGCTGGATCGACAACAACAGCCAGCCGATCATGCCGCAGGAGTTCGTGATCGGCGCGAGCCAGTTCGAGAAGTGGAGTAGCGAGCTGCGGCTGACCACGCCGGTCAAGTACCCGGTGCATGCGACCATGGGCCTGTTCATCCAGCGCCAGCTGCACGACATCCGCCAGCAGTACACGATGCCCGGCTACGGCTACGTGAACCCGTACGGCAGCGTCAACAATCCGGACGGCTTCGCCGATTTTTACTCGGTACCGAACCTGCCGCAGACCATCTGGCTGACGCAGGAGAGCCGAGTCGACCGCGACAAGGCCGTCTTTGCCGAGGTCACCTGGGACATCACCGACCAGTGGTCGCTCCTCGGTGGCCTGCGGCACTACTCGTTTGACAACAATATCGTCGGATTCTTCGGCTACTCGGCCGGCTATTCGAGCCATACCGGCGTGTCGCAGTGTTTCACCGGCCCCATCGTGGTTGGCACGCCCTGCACGAACCTCGACTCGAAGAGCACCGGCAATGGCAACGTCCCCAAGGGCACGCTCACCTGGAAGATCACCAAGGACAAGATGCTCTACGCCACCTACTCCAAGGGCTTCCGCCCGGGCGGCGTGAACCGCATTCAGGGTGTGAATTACTCACCGGATTACCTGACGAACTACGAGCTTGGTTGGAAGACGACCTGGTGGGACCACCGGCTGCGTTGGAACGGCGCGCTGTTCTGGGAGGACTGGAAGGACTTCCAGTTCGGCTTCCTGGTGCCGCCGAGCATCACGGCGGTCCAGAATGCCGGCAATGCGCGCATCAAGGGCATCGAGAACACGCTGGAGTTTGCCCCGACCAACCGTCTGAATGTGAGCCTGAACTTCACCTGGCTGAAGGCCGTTACCACCACCGACATCTGCCAGTTTGGCCCGAGCATCAGCGGCCCCGGCTGCGTCAACGATGCGCCGCTGTTCGCGCCGTTCCAGCCGAGCGGCGAATGGGTTGGCCCGCTGGCACGCTCCGGTACCGACCTGCCGCAGGCACCGAAGTTCAAGGGCAACTTCATCGTGCGCTACCAGTTCCCCGAGGTCGGCGAGTGGGAGCCGTTCGGGCAGGCGGCGTTCACCTACCAGACCAAGGTCGCCCCCAACCTCAAGGGCAACGAGCTCGCCGTGATTGGCTTCCAGCCCTCCTTCGGACTGCTCGACCTGGTCGGCGGCGCCACTTACAGGAAAACCAACGTGTCGCTGTACGTCACGAACGTCGCCGACAAGCGCGCGCAGCTCACGCGCTTCACGGCGATCACGCCGAACTACGACAACCAGGTGTACGTGATCCCCGCGCAGCCGCGCACGATCGGGCTGAAGGTGTCACAGGACTTCTAGCCGCCGCCTGAGGGTGCGCGTCCCGGGCCGGGAAGGCCCGGAACGCGCACCACTCTCTGCGTTATGGGAGATGGGCTTCCGGGCCTGAATCGGGCACAGTGGCATCCGGCGCCACTGCGCCATTGATCCTCCCGGAGCCTGATCCTTGAGCGATTCCGCCCCCGCCGCCCCGGCCAGCCTCAAGGCCCCGGCGGCCACCGCCGTCGGCGTGCTCGCGGCCATCAGCTTCTGCCACATGCTGAATGACCTGATGCAGTCGCTGCTGCCGGCGATGTACCCGATGCTGAAGGTCTCCTACGCGTTGAGCTTCTCGCAGGTGGGGCTGCTCACCTTCACCTTCCAGTTCACCGCCTCGATCCTGCAGCCCATCATCGGGGCCTACGCCGACCGGCGCGCGCGCCCCTACTCGCTCGCCTGGGGCATGGGGCTCACGCTGCTCGGGCTGCTGCTGCTCGCCTACGCCGGCAGCTACCTGCTGCTCCTGTGCGGGGCGGCGCTCATGGGGACGGGCTCCTCGGTGTTCCACCCGGAGTCCTCACGCGTGGCACGCATGGCCTCGGGCGGGCGCCACGGGTTCGCGCAGTCGATCTTCCAGGTCGGCGGCAACTTCGGCTCCGCCTCCGGCCCGCTGCTGGCGGCGTTCGTGGTGCTGCCACACGGGCAATCGAGCCTCGCCTGGTTCTGCCTGGTGGCACTCCTGGCGATGGTCGTGCTGATCCAGGTCGGGCACTGGTACAAGACCCACGGCGTGACGCGGCTCAAGCGCACCGCGGCCACGCAGGCGGCGCCGCCGCGGCGCGAGGCCGTCACGGCCATCGCACTGCTGCTCGCCCTCATCTTCTCCAAGTACTTCTATCTCGCGAGCCTCACCAACTACTACACGTTCTATCTGATCGATCACTTCCACGTGCCGGCGCGCGAGGCGCTGCTGCTGCTGTTCGTGTTCCTCGCGTCCGCCACCGCCGGCGGGCTGATCGGCGGGGCGCTCGGCGATCGTGTCGGCGCCAAGAACATCATCTGGGCCTCGATCCTCGGTGTCGTGCCCTTCACGCTGCTGCTGCCGCACGCGAACCTCCTGTGGACCGCGATTCTCACCGTGCCGATCGGCCTCATCCTGTCCTCGGCCTTTCCCGCCATCGTGGTGTACGCGCAGGACCTGCTGCCGGGCCGCACCGGCACCGTCGCGGGGCTCTTCTTCGGCTTCGCATTCGGCATGGGGAGCGTCGGTGCCGCGGTCCTCGGCGCGCTCGCGGATCACATCGGCATCCGGCCCGTCTACGAGATCTGCGCCTTCCTGCCGCTGATCGGACTGCTGGCCGCGTTCCTGCCCGACGTGCACCGCGAGCGCGTCGCGGCGCCGGCCTGATAGGGTTGCCCGCCATGAAGATCATCCCGCGGGCGCTGCTCGATGAGCTCGCCGCGAAGGCGGCGGCGGCGCCGCGCGCCCGCGCCCACCACAACATCCACCTCTCGAGCACCGATCCCGTGCAGCGCTTCCTGGTCGTCGCGCTGCGCGATTCCTACTTCCGGCCGCACCGCCACGCCGCGCGCTCCGAGCTCGCCCTGGTCGTGCGCGGGCGCTTCGACGTGCTGACCTTCGATGAGCACGGGACGGTGCTGGCGCGCTACGCCATCGGCGACGGGACGGACAACTTCGCCTACGAGACGCCCCAGGCCACCTGGCACACCCTCATCCCCGGGGAAGGCGGCGGCGCGTTCTTCGAGGTCAAGGAGGGTCCGTACGACCCCGCCACCTCGACGCAGTTCGCCGCGTGGGCCCCGGCGGAGGGGGATGCCCGGGCAGCAGAGTTCCTCGGGCGGCTGCGAGCTGCCCAGCCGGGCGACGGGTTCGGCGGCTGAGACCGCCGCCGGCTCAGCCGGATGAGCTGGCGCGCGCCTGCGCGCTCAGCGCGCGGCCGAGGTCGGCGCCGCTCATGAGCGCCTCCACGTAGTCGAAGCGCCCGGCGCGCGCCTCGCGCGCCGCGACCTCAAGTCCGGTCATGGCCGCGCGGTAGAGCGTGGTCGAGAGCGAGATGCGGCGCACCCCGGCCGCGGCGAGCTCCCCCTGCGAGAACGAGCGCCCGCGCATGCCCACCATGAAGCTCACGGGTTTCTTCAGCGCCGCGCACACCTCGCGCACCGCGCCGAGATCCGGCAGGCCCGGGGCGAACAGCACATCCGCTCCGGCTCGCTCGTAAGCCTGCAGGCGGCGGATGGTGTCGGTCAGGTCGGCCCGCCCGTGCAGGAAGTTCTCGGCCCGCGCCGTGAGGGTGAAGGGGAAGGGCGCACTGCGCGCCGCCTGCACCGCCGCGGCGATGCGCCCGACCGCATGCTCCAGGGCGTAGATGGGTGCGTCAGCCTCACCGCTCGCGTCCTCGATGGAACCCCCGACGAGGCCGGCGGCCGCAGCGAGGCGGATGGTGTCGGCGGCGGCCTCGGGCGCGTGCCCGAAGCCGTTCTCGAGGTCCGCCGAGACCGGCAGCGCGCTCATGGCGGCGATGAGCTCCGCGTGCGCCAGCGCCTCGGCGCGCGTGAGAGCGCCGTCGAGCTTGCCGAGCGTGGCGGCGGCGGCGGCGCTCGAGGTGGCGAGCGCGTCGAAGCCGAGCTGCGCCATCAGGGCCGCCGAGCCCCCGTCCCACACGTTCGGCATGACGAACGCTCCCGGACCTTCGTGCAGCGCGCGGAAGCGCTGTGCCTTCTCCTGCTGCGTGGACATCGCCCGCCCTCCGAAACGCGCCGCGGGATACCGGCGCCGCGCAGGACTGTGTCACATCCACAGCTGGCGCGGCCACCCCGATCGAAACGCTTCCTCGCCGCGGCCGCGCCCGCGCTGCAAAAGCGCGGACGCACGCACGAGCGCGGCGTTCCGGGAGCGCGCGGCCGCCGGGGACGCCCTGCGCAGCTCCCCAGCCTGTTGTGGACCGGCGACCGCCCACCGGCGCAAGATCGGGCCAACTCGAACAAAAAGAAGGGCCCCGCCCATGTGGAACCAGGTCTACACGCCGGTTTCCGGCAGCCTCGCACTCTCGGCCATCTGTGCCGCGCTGCCGATCTTCATCATGCTGCTGATGCTCGGGGTACTGCGCACGGCGGCCTGGAAGGCCGCGCTCGCCGGCGTGGTGACGGCCATGCTGCTCGCCGCCTTCGTCTACGGGATGCCCTGGTCACTGGTATTGCACTCGACGCTCTTCGGGGCCGCCTTTGGCCTCTTCCCGATCGCCTGGGTGGTGTTCTGGGCCATCGCGCTCTACCGCCTGACGGTCGACACCGGGCAGTTCGACGTCATCCGCGGCTCGATCGGCGGCATCACCCGGGACCGCCGCCTGCAGGCGCTGCTGATCGCGTTCGCGTTCGGTGCCTTCATCGAGGGCGCCTCGGGCTTCGGCACCCCGGTGGCGGTTGCGAGCGCCATGCTGGCGGGGCTGGGCTTCTCGCCCTTCTATGCCGCCGCGATCTGCCTGATCGCCAACACCGCCCCGGTCGCCTTCGGGGCGATCGCGACCCCGATCGTGACGCTGGCATCGGTCACCAACCTGCCGCTCGGGGTGCTCAGCTCGGGCGTCGGCCGCATCTGCGCGCCGGTGGCGCTGTTCCTGCCCGCCTACCTGATGCTGGTGCTCGGGGGCCGCAAGGCCCTGGCTGCCGTGTGGCCGGCGGCGCTGGTGGCGGGGCTGTGCTTCGGGGTCACGCAGTTCCTGGTGTCGAACTTCGTCGGTCCCTACCTCACCGACATCCTCTCCTCGATCGTCTCCATCGTCGGACTCGTGCTGCTGCTGCGGGTGTGGCGTCCGCGCGATGACACCGCCGCCGCGGCCGGCCCGCACGCGCCCTCGATCCCCACGGGCGTGGCGCTGCGGGCCTGGACGCCCTACATCTTCCTCGTCATCTTCGTGCTGCTGTGGGGCTACGCGCCCTTGAAGGCCGTGCTCGACAAGGCGAGCGTCGGGTTGCTGTGGCACGGGCTCGATGGCCGGATCCAGCGCCTGCCGCCTGCGGTCGCCAAGGCCGGGCCCTACGCGGCCAAGTTCAACCTGAACCTGCTCTCGGCATCGGGCAGCGCGGTGTTCTTCGCGCTGGTGTTCAGCGCACTCGCGCTGCGGGTGCCGGCCGGCAAGGTCGTGGCTTCCGTGGTGCGCACGGCGCGCGATCTCGCGCTCCCGATCCTCACCATCGCCCTGGTGCTGGCGCTGGCCTACCTCATGAACTACTCCGGGGCGACCGCGACGCTCGGTCTCGCCTTCGCCGCCACCGGCATCGCCTTCCCGTTCTTCAGCGCCTACCTCGGCTGGCTCGGCACCTTCCTCACCGGCAGCGACACCTCGACCAACGCGCTGTTCGGCAACCTGCAGGTGGTGACTGCGAACAAGCTCGACCTGTCGCCGGCGCTGATGGCGGCTGCCAACTCCAGCGGCGGCGTCATGGGCAAGATGATCAGCCTGCAGAGCATCTCCGTGGCCGCGGCGGCGACCGGGATGCCCGCATCCGAAGAGGCGAAGCTGTTCCGCTTCACGCTCAAGCACAGCATCTTCCTGGCCGGGATCGTGGGCCTGATCGTGCTCGCCTACGCCTACCTCGTGCCCGGCTGGAGCGTGTGAGCGCGCCGGGTCACTTCAGCGCCAGTTCCGCCTTGACCTTGTCGCCGCTCGCCGGCTTCGGCGGCGTGTCGACGATGAACACGCGCGCGGCCTCGACGCCGCCCTCCCCGACCAGGACGTCCTGGATGGCGCGCGCGCGGTCCTTGCCGAGCTGCACCAGGTCGGCCTCGGGCACCTGGACCTTCTGCACCAGCGCCGCCTCGAGGTCGCCGATCGCCGCCTCGTAGTTCGGTGTCTCGCCGCGCTTGGCCGACTGCACCGCCTGCGCCGACTCCGGCAGTGCGGTGTCCTTGCCGAGGCTGTCCTGGTACTGATCCAGCAGCAGCTGGTAGTGCTTCTGCGGGTCGGCGAGGGCCTCCTCGAGCGCGGTATCGGGGTGGCGCTTGCCGTGGCGGGTCGCGGCCACGCGTGCCGCGAGCTGATCGTTCAGGTGCTTGGCGGCGAGCGGCGGCGGATCGAGCTCCTTGGAGTAGGTGATCGGCACGTCGAGCTTGAGCGCCGGCCGCTCCTTGAGCGACTTGGCGAGCGCGCCCAGCTGTTCCCTCGAGGCCTTGTCGAGTTCCGCGCTGCCGGGCATGAACTGCACGATGTTCATGTTCTCGCCGCCGCCGAACATGTGCCCGAGGAGAGCAAACGGCGCGGTGACGACCTTGACGATCAGGTTGACGAAGGCCTTCCAGATGATCGGCCCGAGCCGGAACTGCGGGTCATCGATCGAGCCGCTCATGGGCAGGTCGATGTCGATGACCCCGTGGCGGTCCTTGAGCAGGGCCACCGCGAGCTTGATGGGCGCGTGGATGGCATCCGGGCTCTCGACGCGGTCACCGAGCTCGAGCTGATCGACGACGAAGTGCTGCTGGGCGTTGAGCTTGCGCTGGTCGATCTTGTAGGAGACGTCCACCGACAGCTTGCCCTTGTCGATCTTGTAGCCGACGAAGTGCCCGGAGTAGGGATTGACGATGGTGAGGTCGATGTCCTTGAAGCTCATGGTGATGTCGGTATAGAGCGCGGCGGACAGGAGGTTCACCTCCCCGCCGATGTGCGCCGGGGAGTAGCGATCCACCTTGCCGTTGAGCTCCACCTTGGCGCGTGAGCGCGGGTCGGAGGACAGCCCGATGACGCTGCCGTTCAGGCTCTGGATGCCGACCGAGAAGCTCGGCTTGATCCACAGGTCCGTGTAGTCGAGCGTCGTGTTGACGAAACGCACCGTGCCGATCGACATCGGGAAGGGCATGCCGCTGTTGGCCGGCGGCGCTGCGGCGGCGGCGTTCGCCGCCACCTTGCCCGGCTTGCCTTTCGCGGCGGCCTTAGGCGCGGCAGGCGGGGGTGCCGGAGCTGCGTTACCCGCAGCCGCGCTGGCGCTGCCGGAGGAGGAGTCAGCGGTGGCGCCGGGGGCCGTGGGCTTGCTGCCGGCCGGGGTGAGCACCTCCGTGACGTTGAGGGTCCGGTCCGGGCGCACGATCATGCGCGTGTAGAGCTCGATCGCCGTCACGCTCTTGATGCGCAGGCTCTGCGGCTGCGAGCGGTAGTCGATGTCGGCGATCTTCAGGTCCTTCCAGCCGATGAAGTCGCGCTTCTGCGAGTTGTCGACCGTGCGCAGGCCGCTCACCTGCGTGCTGCCCTTCGCGCCGTAGGAGCCATCCGCGTGGCGCTCGAAATCGGCGCGCACGCCGAGCGTGCCCTTGAGCAGCGTGAGGGAGGTGTACTTGGAGAGGTAGGGCTGGATCACCGGCAGCGCCAGCGCCTTGATGTCCACGTGACCGTCGAGCGCCGCGCTCGAGGGCACGACGTGCGCCTTGAGAGCGACGGTGCCGCTGCCGTTGATGGTCGAGTCGACCGTCACGTCGAGGGCGTCGTCGGGTTTGGTGTTGAAACCGGTGACGTGCACGGTCAGCGGATCGACGACGGCCGTGAGCGCGGGGCTCACCATGCGATCCTCGAAGTCGACCTTGAGCCCCGCGAGCGACACGTCGGGAACCGAGACCACCCAGGGCGCGCCGTTGCCGCCGCTGCTGCGC
>Ga0335082_10002439_pt1 | contig 20013 bp, 16 predicted proteins | sample Lox_Sample_41_FD_206718 | JGI IMG/M metagenome (GOLD analysis project Ga0335082, IMG submission 206718) | Soil microbial communities from Loxahatchee National Wildlife Refuge, Florida, United States - Lox_Sample_4.1 | ecosystem: Environmental > Terrestrial > Soil > Wetlands | place: USA...
GTCGAGGAGCTCCCACGACTGATCGAGCGCCGCGCGCATCGAGGCTTGCCGCTTGGCCGCGTCGCGTGCGCCGCCGGCGAGCACGTCGAAGCGCTTCGCGAGCCGCGCGAGGAGCTGCGCGGGCGAGAGCATCCCGACGCGCGCCGCGGCGAGCTCGATGGCGAGCGCGTTGCCATCGAGCTTCTTCACGAGCTCGTCGACCGCCGTCGTCTCCGCGCCGAGCTCGTATCCGGGTCGCACGAGCCGCGCGCGATCGACGAAGAGCGCGGTCGCGTCCGCCGGCTCGAGCGACTCCAGCCAGAAACACGCCTCGCCGAGCACGCGCAGCTGGACGCGCGACGTGACGACCACGTGCGCGCGCCGCGCGATGGTGGTCCAGACGCCCACGGTCGCCGGCGCCGCGGGCACGGCTTGCTCGAAGTTGTCGAGGACGAGGAGCAGCGCGCCGCGGCTCTCGAGCGCGTGACCGAGCTGCTCGGCGCGCTCCGCGTCGGTGGCGCGCGACGGGAGCGTGAGCCCGAGCGCCTGCGCGACCGCCGCGCACACGGCCTCCGGCGTCTTCGCGTGCGCGACGTCGCAGAAGAGGACGCCGCCCGGATACGAGCTCGCGTGGAGGTCGGCGTAGCGGAGCGCGAGGCGCGTCTTTCCGATCCCGGCCGGCCCGAGCACGGTCACGAGCCGCGCCCCTTCCGAGAGGAGCTTCCGCAGCGAGAGCAGCGCCGCCTTGCGCCCGACGAACTTGGTCGACGCGTCGATGCTCTGCGCGCGCTCGCGCAGCGCGGGCGGCGCCTCGTCACCCGCGTCGCTCTTCCACCGGCGCCCCGTTCGCTCGGAGACGCCCGCGCGCTCGGACGCGATGCGGACGTCTCCCGTCTTCGCCAGCCATTCGGCGAAGACCGCGCGCGCGCCGCGAGGTCCGTCTTTTTTCACGGCGTCGCCGCGCGCCCGAACGCCTCTTCGAAGCCCACGGTCTTGCCCGGGCACTTCGAGCCGTCGAGCTTGTAGGCCGCGATCGCAGCCAAAATGCACGCGCTCGTCGCGGCCGGGAGCGTCTTTTTCTGCTTCAGCTCGGTCTTGGTGACCTTGCCGTGCGCGTCGACGACGAACTTGATCGAGACGTGCCCGTCGATGGCCGCGTTGCGCGAAGCGGCCTCCGACCAGCACTCCTTCACCTTCTTACGAACCTTTTTTTCGATCGGAATGGTCTCTTCGCCGCACACCGCGACCGATTTGTCCACATCGTCGGATGGCGCCGCGTCGGGCGCTTCGGCGACTGCTGCGTCGGTTTGCACGTTCGTCACGCCTGCGTCGCTCGGCTCGGCGCTCGCGCTCGGCGCGGGCGCGGCGTCGGTCTGCGCGGTTTGATCCGCCGGCTGCTTCGCTTCTTGTCCGCCGCCGCACGCCACGATCGAAAACAAAACTGCCACGAGCGTTCGCATGCGCCCATCGTACGCGACGGCAGCGCGATCACAATCAAACGTATATTTGATTCAACATTCAATCGCACATTTCAAACGTCATATTTTACGCGCGCGGCCGATACATTCGGAAATCAGCCAAAACAAGGCACCGCGTCGACCTGTGGAGAACTCGTGGAGAACCTTGTGGACACATTGGTGAAGAAAAAAAGTGATTTGATTGCGATTTTTTTGTTGATCGACTTCGGCCGGTTTGGCATAACGCCTCTCGAAGTTCGCGGCAGTCAGTTCCGCGAGCGGACGAAGTCGTAGAAGTCGTCAGGGCGCTGCGACAGGTCGAGTCGGATTCCGAAACGACCGGTCGAGCCGAGAGACAACCCTCGCTTGGAGCCGTCAGCCCCAGGAGAGGACCTCCGGTAACAAAGGCGTGGACACTCTTCGCTGCAAAGCCGGAAACACGGCGGCGTATCGAGGAGGTCCTGTCGAGTGGCTCAGGGAGCGATCCCTTCCGTCACTCGGTTCCGACGGTGGAAAGCGCCTCGGTCTTCGGAAAGGCGCGCTCCTTCGCGGGAGCGCAATCGGAACGAAGGCCTCGGCCGGTGATGCGGACGTGTAGCAGCACGCGAATGGGCCTCCATCCCATCTCGCACGCATCGCAGGCGACAGGAGGCGCTCGAAAGAGCCAAGGAGGAGGGACCTCGGGGCGTAAGCCTCGAAGGTTCGGGCGCAGTCGCAAGACCGCGCGCCGTTCACCTTGCCTCAGCTCTTTCGACCTGCGCGCATCCCATGTCCTGCGGGCCCACTTGAAAGGTGTCGCTCGTGGGGGCGGAGGCTCTCGGGCCTCCGGGGCTCGGCTCTCGAGGCCGAGCGTCGGGGAAAAGCGCGTAGCTCGCTGTGGCGCATCGAGCTCGAACCTTCTTTGCATCTAAAGAGGAAGGCGCGGGCAGCGTGAAAAGCGCATCGTGTGCGGCAACGCGCGCAGGGCAATCCCCTGCGGCGGGCGAGGACCACGCTCGTGGAGTCGTGCTCGTGTGTCGTACTTTGAAAACTCGTTGCAGAAGTCGAATGGCTGCGACCGGCCCAGAGAAGCGCCCGCAATCGATAGATACGCGGACGTGAACGGGGGCCTAGCCCAAGCACCCGCACTTGCAAAACGCAGTGCGGCATCGCTCCGGCGAAGAGGCGCAGCGCTCGGCCCGATGGCGGCAAAACCATCGGAGTCGGGCGGGTACGTGAGGCGGCGGGCCTTGTCCCACGCTTTGCGCGGCGGGCGTCGCGAGACGTCAGTCGAGAAATGCACCTTTCGATGGAAGTCGTGCCCGAACGCACAACGGTGAGGCCTTCACGGGTCTCGCTGCGAGCGCTCTAGGCGCAGTCTCGAGGCGTGGGCCGCTGCTGAGGGATCCGCAAGCCGGCGCACCGAGGAGGCGCGACAGGCACGTCACCAGGTCGATCGACGGAAACGTCGAATCCACTGGAGCCACTTCGGCGGCGTGAAACCGCTGGGTGTTCGATCGTTCGTCCGACGGGGAGGCAACTCCTTTCAGGGCGGGCGGCGGCTGCGGAATCCGAAATAGTCCGTAGGCGCGAGACGCGATCTCATCGAGAACGAACGAGACACGGGTGCTCGAGATTGAAGCAGTAGATGGCAGAAGCCGATCGCATGCATCTTCGCGTGTGGAGCGGGTGTCGTCGCAAGGCGATGTTCGTATTCCAGACGCTAGCCGAGGGGCTCCCTGGCAAACCGCGCTGACGCGGTCCGGGGCCGAATCCAGCGGCGAAACGGTGTGCGGCGCGTCCTCCTTTTCAACTCCGAAAAAAGGGCGCGTCGGGTGGCGGGCGAAAGCACGCAACCAGTCGATACGGTGGAAGACGTTCCGAGTCGAGGCTGCATCATCCCTTCACTGGGGTGGTGAAAGAGCGGCTCTGGCCGTGCAGGTGGTCTTCGGAGACGTCGTCGAAAGGCGGCGGAGCCGGAGCGTCGGACGGGCTCGCAAGGGTTCGGTCGATCGAGTCGGCGGTCGCAAGACCGTCGGCGTAGTCGGGCGCGATCGCGAGAGCGGCGCGTGCGACGAGCTCTCACCGGATGGTTCCGGTCGGGGGTGCCTGCAGGCGACAGGGGACGTCAGAGGTCGGCGGAATTTCGTGGTGAAGGCTCTCCCAGCGGCAACAACGCGCGGAGGGTCAGCGTGGCAAACGTCGAAAGGCGTGCTTCCAACGGGAGCTCGCGCTCCTAAGAAAAGCGCGGGTTCGGTCGATGCGGGCGGTCGAAAGGCCGTTCGACGGGGAAGCAAGGCACGCGTCACGAACCGTCGTACCGAAGCTGGCGAGGCTAACTACCTCGTCGACCCTCCGCGGTCCTCGTGACGCGAATCACGTCGGGCCGATCGTTCGAGGGCATCGCTGCCAACCGATGACGCGCAGTCCGCGGTTCGAAGCTCCGGAAGCGGGAGCGTCGGATCGCACTGCGAAAGGCGCGTGAGTCGACGGCTAGGCGCCGTCTCGAAATGGGGCCAAGCGGCCCGTTCCCACGCAGCAAGAGCAACTTCCACGAAGGGCGGCCCCGGCGACGGGTGACCGCCCTCGTGCTTTTTGTCCGCGCGGACGGGTGCTACGCTCCGCAGACGGTGCAAGCGTACTTCGATCACGTTCGCGCGCTCGAACGCGCGTACGGCGCCGCGCTCGAGCGCGCCGGCTTCGACGCGGTGCTCGTCCACTCGGGCTCGCTCGTGCGAAAGACCGTCTTCGACGATCAGGACTGGCCGCTCCGCCCGACGCCGCACTTCCAGCATTGGATCCCGCTGGCCGAGCCGGACGCGTGGGTGCTCGCGCGACCCGGCCGTCGCGCCACGTTGATCCGCACGACGACGACGAGCTTCTGGGAGACGCCGCCGTCGCCGCCCGCGGCGTTCTTCTTCGACGCGTTCGACGTCGTGAGCGTCGAGAGCTGGGAAGCGGCGAAACGTCACGTGCCCGCAGGCCGCGTCGCGTTCGTGGGCGAGCGCGACGAGCGCGGCTTCGGCCTTCCGCGCGCCGCCGCGCTCCTCGGCGCGCTCGACGCGCTCCGCACCAAGAAGACGCCTTGGGAGATCGAGTGCCTCGCGGAGGCGAACCGCGTCGCCGCGCGCGGCCACGAAGCGGTGCGCGCCGCGTTCGCGGGCGGCGAGACGAACGAGCTGCGCCTCCACCTCCTCTACCTCGAGGCGACGCAGCAAGACGACCCCGAGACGCCTTACAAGAACATCGTCGCCTCCGGCCGCAACGCCGCGACGCTCCACCACGTCACGTATCGCAAGGACGCGAGCGGCGCGCCGTCGCTCTTGCTCGACGCCGGCGCGACGCGCTTCGGGTACTGCTCGGACATCACGCGCACGCACGTCCGCGGCGCGAGCGACGCGTTCGCCGCGCTCGTCGCCGCGGTGGACGCGATGCAGAAGCGTCTCTGCGCCGCGATCCGCAGCGGCGACAAGTACGAGTCGCTCCACGACGAGTCCCACCGCCAGACGAGCGCCATCCTCCGCGACCTCGGCGTCGTGCGCGAGCTCTCGGTCGAGGCGATCGACGCGCGCGGAATCAGCCGCGCCTTCTACCCGCACGGCCTCGGCCACTCGCTCGGCTTGCAGACCCACGACGTCGGCTGCGCCACGATGAAGCCGCGGCCGGACAACCCGTTCCTCCGCAACACGTCCGTCATCGAGCCCGGCCAGGTGTTCACCATCGAGCCGGGCGTGTACTTCATCGAGAGCTTGCTCGCGCCGCTCCGCGCGGGCGAGCTCGCGAAGCACGTCGACTGGGCGCTGGTCGACGCGCTCGCGCCGCACGGCGGGGTGCGCATCGAGGACGACGTGCTGGTCGCCGAGAAGGTGCGAAACTTCACGAGGGAGGTCTTGCCATGAAGTGGGCTTGGTTCGCCGTGGTCGCCGTCGCGGGCGCGGGCGCCATCGGCGTGTACGCGTGCAGCAGCGACACGTTCAGCGCCGCGGACGGCGGCGGAGACGCGGGCGACGCGGGCGACGCGGGCCCGCAGACGACGCAGGCCGAGTTCTGCGACGCGGAGGCGGCCTTCTTCGCGCACTGCCACATCGACGCGGGGTGCATCGCGAAGGACCTCAACGACTGCGGCAGCCTCTACGCCGCGATGAGCCCCGCGTTCGCGCACGCGCTCGCGACGTGCATCGAGCAAAACCAGCTGGCGTGCACCGAGGACTTCGTCTCGCAGATCGCCTCTTCTTGCATGCAGACGCAGCTCTTCGACAGCACGAACGACGGCGCCTCGTTCAAGAAGCTCACCGACGATTATTGCGCCGCGTGCGACACGAACGTGTCGTGCAAGCAGAGCTTCGCCGCGAACGTGAATCAGCCGGGGTATTTCCCGTCGCTCTTCAGCGACCCGATCATCGACACCGTCGACACCGATTGCGCGCTGCAGCTCGACGGCGGCACGGTCACGGCCGGCGACGCGAGCGTCACATGCACGCAGCAGTTCACGCTTTGCGCGCTCGTGGTCATCGGCGACAAGCTACCGAAGGACGCGTGCAGCGACGGCGGCTGATGTATCGTACGCCTCATGCGTACGCTCGCGATCGACATCGGCGGCACTGGGCTCAAGGCGACGATCCTCGACGACAAGGGGAAGCTGCTCCACGAGCGCGTCCGCGTCCCGACGCCGCAGCCCGCGACGCCCGCGGCCGTCCTCGCGGCGCTCGTGAAGCTCGTCGCGACGCTCGGCGCGTTCGACCGCATCTCGGCGGGCTTTCCCGGCGTGGTCGTGCACGGCGAGACGTGGAGCGCGCCGAACCTCCACAAGACCTGGCGCCACTTCCCGCTCGCCAAGCAGCTCACCGCCAAGCTCAAGAAGCCCGCGCGCGTCCTCAACGACGCGGGCGTCCAGGGCTACGGCGTCATCAAGGGCCACGGCACCGAGATGGTCATCACGCTCGGCACCGGCATGGGCTGCGCGATCTACGTCGACGGCCGCTACGTGCCGAACATCGAGCTCGCCCACCACCCGCTGCGCAAGGGAAAGACGTACGAGGAGTACATCGGGATGAAGGCGCTCCGGCGCGTCGGAAAGAAGCGCTGGAACAAGCGGGTCGAGCGGGTGCTCGATCAGATTCAGCCCATCTTCAACCCGAGCCACATCTACCTCGGCGGCGGCAACGCCAAGAAGTTGCACATCAAACTACCCAAGAACGTGTCGATCACCGACAACGTCGCCGGCCTCCTCGGGGGAATCGCGCTCTGGAGAGATTAGTTCTGCGTCGTGTACTCGAGCTTCGACACGTCGAACTGCTCGCTCTTCGCGCGCGCGAGCACGGCGTCGAGATCGCTCTGCGCCATGTGCTTGTCGCGCGAGAGGATCCAGAGGTAGTCGCGTGACGGGTGGCCGACGACGACGTAGCGGTAGTCGCTCGCGACGTCGGTGATCCAGTAGTCGCCGATGAAGCCGCCGAGGTCGATGCCGAGCTTCGCGTGCGAGGCGTCTCCGAGGTCGTAGAGCGTCGCGGCGCTCTTCTGGATCGCGCCGTTCGCGAGCGTGCACTGGTGGAGCACCGAGAGCTTGCCGTCCTCGATGGGCGCGTACGTCGCGGTCGTTTGGGTGCAGCCTTCTTGCGTCGTCCGCGGGAGGTGCGCGATCTCGTACCACGTGCCGGAGAGGCGGCTCGTGTCGACGTTCGGCGCGGTCTCGAGCGGGCCGTAGCAGCCGGCGGCGGCGAGCGCGAGGACGACGGGCGCGATGCGAGCCATGGCAAGTCGATAGTACGCGGAGCGATGGTCCGCAACACCGCCGAGCGCTATCCTGCTCGCATGCGCTGGTTGCTTTGCTTCGTCGTCATCGCGTCCTTTTCCGTCGCCGCGTGCGTGAGTGACGATTCGACGGGCACGCCGGATTCCGGCAAGCCCGACGCCACGGCGGACGACGGCGCCGCGAACGACGTGAACGTCGCCGACGTCGCGCCGGACGCGACCGACGCAGCCCCCCCGCGCTATTGCGCGACGCAGTCGCCGCCGGACGGCGCGGCCGATTTCACGTGCGCCGACTTCGACGGGACGAACCTCGGCGAGGGCTTCACGGACGCCTCGGTGAGCGAAGGCGGCTCGCTCGCCGCGAACAACCTGGCGTTCGTGTCGTCGCCCAACGGCCTACTCGCGACCACGCCGGCGGGAGCGGATGGCGATCAACTCCAAGCGCTCTCTTACTGGCTGCAGCCCGGGGGCAAGCGCGTCCACACGATCACGCTGACGATGTCGGTCAACCCGTTTCCGAACGGCACGCTCCCGCCGCAAATCACGGGCGAGGTCGTTCTCGCGTCGATGCCGACTTCGGTCGGGATGATCGCGTTCGGCTACACGCGCAACAACCAGCACGTCAACGCGCTGAATGGATACTCCGGCTACTACATGGAGACGTACCGCTCGAAGAGCCCGCCCAGCGTCGCCTACACCGAGGTCGCCCCGCTCACCGAGAACATCTGGACCGAGGTGTCGATCACCTTGGACGAAGAAGGGCAGACGATGTCTCTCGACTACGACGGCGCCCCGCAGCTCCCCGCGAACACGGCCATCGTGTTCGCGGCGACGGAGACGGTCGCGACCACGTACGTCGGCATCGCGACGCAGGACCAGACGCCGCTGTTCAATTTCCGCTTCGACAACGTGCGCATCTGGACGACGCGCGACCCCTGATCACGCCGAGCGCGCCGTCTCGTCGTAGCGCAGCCCCGAGAACGTGCGCTTCGCGCTGTTGAGCTGCCACTCGCCCGCGAAGAGCACCACCGGGCGGTCGCGCACGTCGAGCACCGGGATGCCGACGCGCTCCTTGTCGAAGTTTCGCTGGTCGGCGGGCTCGATCGGTTTTCCGTCCTCGCGCGAGATCCAGCGGGCGAACTCGACGCTCATCGGCTCGAGGCGGACGTCGACGTCGTACTCGTTCTTCAAGCGGAACTTCACGACCTCGAGCTGGAGCCGGCCGACCGCGCCGAGCACGGGATCGCCGGTGAGACCTTCCGCCGGGCGATAGAGCTGGATGGTGCCCTCTTGCGCGAGCTGCTCGAGGCCCGCCTTGAGCTGCTTTCTGCGCATCGGGTCGACCATCACCGCGCGGACGAAGTGCTCGGGCGCGAAGCTCGGGATCTCCTCGAAGCGGAAGTCCGGTCCTGACGTGATGGTGTCGCCGATCTCGAAGATGCCCGGGTCGTAGATGCCGAGCACGTCGCCCGCGTAGCCGTCCTCGACGATGCTCCGCTCCTGCGCGAGGAACGTCGTCGGGTTCGCGAGGCGAGTCTCCTTCTGCGTGCGGACGACCTTCACCTTCATGTTGCGCTCGAAGTGGCCGGAGCACACGCGGAGGAACGCGACGCGATCGCGGTGCGCCTTGTTCATATTCGCCTGGATCTTGAAAACGAACGCCGAGAAGACCGGCGACTCGGGATCGATGGGCCCCTTGTCGGTCGTGCGCGGGAGCGGCGGCGGCATCTTCTCGCAGAACGTGTCGAGGAACGCCTGGAGACCGAAGTTGTTGATCGCCGAGCCGAAGAACATCGGCGAGACGTCGCCCGAGCGGAAGCGCGCTTCGTCGAAGGCGTCGCCCGCGGTGTCGAGGAGCTCGATTTCTTCTTTGAGGCGCGCGTAGCCGTCGCCGAGCTCCTCTTTCACTTTCGGGTCGTCGAGCGTCGTGACCGTGGCGCTCGTCATCTCGGAGCCCATCGCGGCGCTCGAGGTCGCCTTCGACGCGTCGAAGAGGTGCATCTTCTTGGTCTGGCGGTGGTAGACGCCGCGGAAGCGCTGGCTGCCGTCGTAGGCGGGCCACGTCACCGGGTAGACGCCGATGCCGAGCACGTCCTCGACCTCGCCGATGAGCTCGAACGGCTCGCGGCCCGGGCGGTCCATCTTGTTCACGAAGGTGAAGATCGGCATCTTGCGTTGCTTGCAGACGCGAAAGAGCTTCTTCGTCTGCGGCTCGACGCCCTTGGCGCAGTCGAGGAGCATCACCGCGCCGTCGACGGCGTGGAGCGTGCGGTACGTGTCCTCGCTGAAGTCGGCGTGGCCGGGCGTGTCGAGCAGGTTCATCTGCAGGCCGTGATACGGAAACTGCATCACGCTCGTCGTGATCGAGATGCCGCGCTCGCGCTCCATCTCCATCCAGTCCGACACGGCGGCGGCGCGGCCGCGCTTCGCCTTGACGGCGCCGGCGAGCTGGATGGCGCCTCCGTAGAGGAGGAGCTTTTCGGTGAGCGTGGTCTTGCCGGCGTCCGGGTGCGAGATGATCGCGAACGTCTTTCGGCGTCGAATTTCGGTCGCGAGATCGGACATGCTCGGGTAGCGCGAGGTAGCAGTCGCGCTCGGAGCATGCAAGGATCGACACGGATGGGCCGAGGCCTCGCGGTCGCGCTTTTCGGTTGCCTCGCGGCGTGCTTGCTCGATCTCGGCGAGCCCGCACCCGACGGCGGCGCCCCCGACGCCACCACGGACGCGCTCACGGGGCCCGCGGCGATCTTCGCGGCGAGCTGCGGCGGGAGCGGCTGCCACGTCGGGCCCGACGCGCCGCTCCACCTCGACCTCTCGCCGGACGCCTTCTACGCGAGCCTCGTCGACGTCCCGGCGAGCGAGGCCGCCGGCGTGATGCGCGTGAAGCCCGGCGCCGCGACCGACACGCAGAGCTATTTGCTCTGCAAGCTCGACCCGGAGTGCGTCGTCATCGGACAGCACATGCCGTCGGAGACGGTGACGCTGCCGGCCGACCAGATCGCGACCCTCCGCGCGTGGGTCGCGTCGCTTCCGCCGGACGACGGCGCTCCACCCGAGGGCTCGCTCGACACGACGCCGCCCACGTTCGGCGGCGCGACCTCGGCGACGGCGGGGCCGAGCTCGATCACGCTGGCGTGGGCGCCGGCGACCGACGACGTCACGGCGACGCCCGACATCGTCTACGCGATCTACCAAGCGACCGCGTCCGGCGGCGAAGATCTCTCCACGCCGACCGTCGTCACCCCGCCCGGCGCGACGAGCTGGTCGATGGGCCCGCTCCCTCCGAGCACGACCTTCTATTACGTGGTCCTCGCGTTCGATCGCGCGCACAACGACAGCGGCGGCGACCACCTCGAGGTGAGCGCGACGACTCCCGCCGGCGTGGACGCGACCCCGCCGGTCTTTGCCGGCGCGGCGAGCGCGGTGACGAAGTCGCCCGGCTCCGTCGAGGTCGCGTGGTCCGCCGCGACCGACGACGTCTCCGCGTCCGCGAACATCCGCTACCTCGTCTACGCGTCCGCGACGAGCGGCGGCGAGGACTTCCAGTCCCCCGACGTCGCGACGCTCCCGGGCGCGACGAGCGCCCTCGTGACCGACGTCGGCGGCGACACGCTCTACCACTTCGTCGTCCGCGCCGTGGACCAAGCCGGAAACGTCGACGCGAACGCCGTCGAGGTGAGCGCGCAGACCTCGCACGTGAGCTTCGGGAGCGACGTCTTTCCGATCTTCTCGGCGACCTGCACCTCCGCGGGTTGCCACGCGCAGCCGTCCCCGGCCGAGAACGTCGACCTCTCCACCGCGCCCGCCGCGCACGCCACGCTGGTCGGCAACTACGCGAGCGAGTGCAGCATGCTCCCCCTCGTCGAGCCGTCGAAGCCCGCGTCGAGCTATCTCCTCCAGAAGCTCCGAGGCTGGGGCACGTGCTTCACGGGCTGGCGGATGCCGGAGGAGACGACGCCCCTCACGGACGCTCAGATCGACCTGGTGAGCGCGTGGATCGGAAAAGGCGCGCCGCTGGATTGAAGATTAGAGACCCGGCACGAGGTACGGCTCGATGTCAGGCAGACAAGACATCTGATTGTCCTCTCCCCAATCGAAACATGCGACACCGCCGCCAAGCAAGACCGCGCACACGTGCTCTAGGTCTTCTTGAACGCTGCTGACCTTGCCGAATTGCGGCACGGGAAAAGGATCGTGGTCATGTGGGCATAACGTGAAATCACCCCAGCACCACACGCTTCGGTCGTCTTTGATCGCGCAGCTCTTGTCGCCGCCGGAGCTGATCCGGATCACATGGGCCCCAGGCCCGAGAGACAACACGTCGACCGGCTTGGTCGAGGATGGCAGCTCGGGAAGCCACTTGCCCGTGCCGAGCTCGAAGTTTTCATTGCTTCCCCAACACTGCACGCCTCCGAGTGCCGTCAGCACGCAGGCGAACGGATTCCCTCCGCCGCTGAGTGCGATCGGCATCGCGGAGAAACCACCGATCTCGACGGGATCGTCGGGCGCCGCGAACAGCGGGCCACCGAGAATGCCACTGTAAAGGGAGTTGCCGACGGACTGGTCCAGCCCGAAGCAACGTACACTTCGGTTCGCGTCGAGGCCACACGTGTATCCGACGCCGAACTTGGCAGTCGACCACGGCCCCTGAGAGTGCGCGAAATCGTCTTTTTCAGGCCAGTATACACTCCAATCCAGCTGCCCGTCGTCGCTCAATCCTGCGGTCACTATTTCCGTCAGAACAAGGGTGTAGTGAACGTCTCGCGGCTTCCAGGCCAGGAGATCGCCGATGTCCGAGTCGAAGTTGGATTCCGACGTAATCGGACGACAAAAAATTCCGTCGCTGCGCTCCACGCAAATCGGGCCGCTAACGTTGACCTTCGTGGCAGACGCGCCGAAGTCGACGAGCTCCGGATCAGTGCGAACCCAGTTGGTGTGCGTCCCGGTCTGGCCTTCGCGGATGACCTTCCAGCACCAAACGCTCCCATCCCCCTTCAGCGCGCACGAGAGGTAGGACGAGAGAGAGAGCTGCACGGTCGAGCAACAGCCGCCATCGCACGGCGAGAGGCCGTCATCGCAAACCGCGAGACATGCTCCGCCGTCGACGTCGCTGCACGTGTTGTGCATCCCCACAGGTGCCGCCGGACAAGCCTGATCGTCGCAACTCGACGCCGAGGCCGCGATCTCCGTGCGTGCGCCGCAACCGAGCGCGGTGAGCGTGCTCGTCGCGACGACCGCGGCGACCACCCCCATCATCTTCATGGCCCACCTCCGTGCGGGTCGCCTGAGCAACCGACGTGCCTCGACGCAAGCGCGCGTGCGTGCGTGCGGACGGACCGCACCGCCACGTGGCAACCACGCGCGACGCTGCGTTCTGCTACGACCCGCGAGCGGCCATTTTGGCGTATGCTCGCGCGGTGAAGCGTACCGTCCTCTTTCTTTCGTTCGCCGTCCTCTCCCAGTGCAGCTCCACGCCCGCTCAGCCCCCCGGCGGACCGCAGCCGCTGCCCGGCGAGCAGACGTGCGATCCGCAGGCCGTTCAGGCGTACCTCCTCAACTTCGACCCGCCGTACGTCGTCGTCGCGAAGAACGGCACGCGGCCGGTGGAGCTCGAGGTGAACCCGGACGTGTGCGCGCCGACGAGCATCTCGTTCACGTCGGATGATCCGACGATCGTGACGGCGCCGACGACCGCGCAAGTGGACCTCCGCCACGCGACGTACGACTTCACGCTGCAAGGCGCGTCGGACGGCGTCACCACGATCCACGCGACGTATCTCAAGCCCGACGGCACGCCGTACACGAACCGCGACGGTTCCATCGCGACGAGCACGCTCAAGGTCGACGTGCGCGACGCCGTCGTGCCGGTCTGCTCCGGCTCCGCGGCGAAGGTCACGGTCTCCGGCGCGGCGCCGGTCGGCACGGGAAACGGCGCGTCGGTCGGGAGCACCGCGGCCGCGTTCTCGCGCACCGACTGGCTCGCGCTCCCGCAGTTCGACGTGAGCATCGGTTGCGGCACCGAGATGGCCGGCTCGCTCCCCGGCTACGTCGCGCTCTCGCCGGCGATCTCGTTCACGCCGGACGCGCCGCTCTCCGAGGCGACGCCGCTCCGCCGCGAGATCGATTTCTCGATCCCCATCAACCCGGCGATCTTCCCGACCGCGGCGCGCATGCGCCACCTCGAGGTCCTCTTCTCGAACGTGAAGGCCAAGACGCCGCGCCCGATCACGATCGCGAGCCCGCGCATCGACACGACGCCGGACGGAAACTACGTGCTGCGGTTCTCGTCGCCGTGGTTCGGCACCTACCAGGCCGCGGTGCGCGACGACGCGGGCGGGCGGAGCTTCACGCGCCACCTCACGCACCGCGCGGTCATCGGCATCTCGATGGGCAGCGGCGGCGCGGCGACGTTCGGCTACCACCACCACGACGAGTTCGACTCCATCGGCCCGCTCGGCGGCCCGAGCGACTGGACCTGGCTCGGCTGGTTCGTCGAGCACTACGCGCTCGGCGGCTTTTGCCCGGCGTCGGATCCGAGCTGCACGATCCCCGGTCCGAGCGAGTACCCCGCGACCGACACGTACATGCACACGATGGACTTCGACCACTGGTGGTACGAGGCCGGCCAGGGCAACGGCGGTCACTTCTCGCGCTCGGATTACATCCAGCTCCTCACCGACTTGAGCCTCCAGCTCGGGAACTCGAACGGGCAGAACGCGGACCAGACGAAGCTGTCGATCTTTCCCGCCGGCGTCGCCGCGACCGACCCGTGGGTGACGGGCGACACGACGGGACTCCCGGCTGGGACGAACTGCGCGTTCACGCTCTCGCCGCTCAACCAGCTCCCGGACGGCGGCTCGCCCGATCCGTTCTATCCGACGGAGCAGCAGATCGAGTCGCAGTGCGCGACGTCGCGCTGCGATCCGTCGCACACGCTCGTCATCCCGAGCGGCTACTACGACGACGAGTACAACCCGAACGGCACCGAGCAGGTCATCTCCTTCTGCGACGGGAACCAGCTCGGCAGCGCCAACAACGACCAGGCGAGCCCGTACGAGAGCACGTTCGCCGGGCCGCCCGGGCCGGGACAGGGCTACGCGGTGAACCCGGCGTTCGCCGTCGACCTGAACAAGAACGGCGTCCGCGACGCGGACGAGCCGGTCATCCGCGCGGGCCACGAGCCGTACACCGACACCGGCGTCGACGGCTTGGCCGACGTGGACGAGCCCGGCTACGACGCCGCGACCAACCCCGATCCCAACGGCGACGACTACGACCCGTACATCAACCCGACGGGCACCGAGAACGATCACCGCTACGAGCTCGGCGAGCCGTTCCTCGACTACGGCCTCGACGGCGTGCAGGGCACGCAGAGCTCGCCTTACGATCTCGGCGAAGGCGACGGCGTCTTCACCCTCTCGAAGGGCCTCCAGACCTTCTACACGATCGACCCGCACTCGATCCTCCGCGGCTGGTCGAGCGAAGCGACGATGACCGACGACGACGTCCACCGCCTCACGAGCTGGAGCGACGGCGGCGTGCGCGATCTCTTCAACTTCGCCGCGGTCGCGACGCACTACGAGGGCGCGCTCTCGTCGCGGCGCACGAGCGACGGGCACTTCCTGCAACAAGTTGCATACTACAACAACTTCAACATGCTCCCCGGCGAGGACCCGACGCAGCCGGACAACTTCGTCGCGTCGAACCTCCGCTGGGCCGACATCGTGTCGTCGCCTTCGCTCCGCTACGGGACCGTCGACGCGACGACCGCGCAGATCCAGCAGGGCGACGGGCAGCACGTCGGCACCGGCGCGCAGATCCTCTACCGCCTCGAGGCCGCGTTCTACTTCGTCTCGCACCAGTGGCCCGACGCCGACCGCCTCCTCACGAACCCCGCGAGCGACAACCCGGAGACGACGACCAACAACGTGCTCGGCACCTCGTGCGAGGTCCTCGGGCACTGCGAGTTCGCGTTCACGGGCACGAAGTCCGGGCGCACCGGGCCCATCGCGATCACGCTGCCGCCCGGCTACGGCCTCGAGGAGAACCGCCAGCGCGACGTGCGCTACCCGGTCGTCTTCGTGCTCCACGGCTACGGCCAGAAGCCCGAGGACCTCGAGGCGCTCCAGCTCATCTCCAACAACTTCATGAATGACGGCACGCGCTCGTACGTGCAGCGGCTCCCGAAGTTCATCGCCGTGTACGTCGACGGGCGCTGCCGCGAAGGCACCGCGCCCGACGGCTCGAGCGTCGGCACGCCGCAAGGCCAGCCCGAGTGCGTGCAGGGCGGCTTCTACCTCGACTCGACGCGCCCCGGCGGCGCGCTCTTCGACACGTGGTTCGACGAGCTCGTGCAGTACATCGACCAGAACTACCGCACGATGGGCCCGGCGGACGTCAACCAGCCGGAGTAGGCTTCAGCGGCATCGGGCGTTCGAGGACCTTGTCGGCGATCTCGCGCGCCTCGGTTTTGTGCGCGCGGTAGTCGGGATCGACGAGGCGGAGCGGGTGCATGCCGTCGACCTGGCCGACGAACGGCGGGTGAATGTTGTAGCCGAGCATCGAGCGGCCGCGGTCCGAGTAGCGTCGCGCGACGTCGGGCGGGGCGATGAGCAGCTGCGACTCTTGCGGGCGAAGCCACGGCTGACAGTATTGCGGGCTCAGGCCGAGGCGCGTGCGCGTGCTCCGGTTCCTGCCGCCGCGGTGCCACGTCGCGCCGTCGAAGACGATGGCGGAGCCCGCGGGCATCGCCGCTCTCACGGTCGCCCGCGGCGCGTCGTCCGGGTGCTCGTCGCCCCAGAGGTGGCTGCGCGGGACGAGCTCGGTCGCGCCGTTCTCCTCGTCGAAGTCCTCGAGCGCCCAGATCACCGAGACGGCGAGCGTCGCGTGGGGCCGCGGCACCGGATAGAACGTGTCGTCGGCGTGCCACGGCTGCTCGGTCTCGCCGGGGAAGATGCGGATCGACTGGAGGTTCGAGAGCAGAAAGCCCGGCATGAGCACGGCGTCGACGATCTCGAGCACGCGCGGGTGCTCGGCGAGCCGCATGAAGACCTCGCCCTTGCCCGCGAGGCTGTAGACGCGCTTGGTGAGCTGGCCCTCGAAGTTGTTGCGACCGTGGCGCTGCGCGTCCTCGAACGGACGGAGCGCGTCCACGATCTCGGCGCGCGCCGCGTCGTCGAGCGCGCGCTCGAGGATGACGTAGCCCTCCCGACGAAACTGATCCAGCGCGCTCATCGCACCTCCGCGAACGTCTTCGGATCCCACGCCTCGACCTCGACGATCAAATCGGGAAGCGCTTCGGTGCAGTAGGCCACGATCCACAGGCTCATGGGGATCCATCCTATGCGATACGCCACGCTTCAGTCGCCCGCGCGCTCCCACTCGACGTCCACGACGACGTCGTCTGGATCGTAGAAGAACCAGACGTGCTCGAGCGTGAGGAGCCCCGCGCTCGTGCCCGCCGGCGAGACGTGCCTCTCCACGCGCGCGACGTACGCGCCGGTCTTCTGCTCGACGTCGAGCACGAAGGCCTTGCTCCAGCCGGTGCTGGGCCGCGCGAGGGCCATCTCCGGTCTTCCCCACCGCGCGCGGACCTCGGCGCGCGTGGCTCTTCCGGGCGGGAACTGCGCGCGGATCGCAGCGGACTCACGCTCGGCGTGGCGCGCGCGCTCGACGGTCGTCTCGGTCGCGCACGCCGCCAGCGTCCCGAGGAGAAGGAGCGCGAAACGCATGGCTGCTTCAGCGGCGACGGCGGAGGAGGGCGAGCGCGAGCGCCGCGAACGGCAGGAGCGAGACCGACGCGCCGGGCGACTCGTTGCAACTGCAACCTCCGCTACCGCCCGCCGGCTCGCTGCCTGCGTCGTCCTGCGGCGCCGCGTCGGCGACGATCCCGCCGTCGCCCGCCGGGCCTGCGTCGCACCCACCGTTGGTCGCGAGGATCTTCTCGAGCTCGTCCGCGATCTCGGAGCGCACCTGCTCGATCACCGCGGGATCCTGCGCCCAGCTCCCCGGGTTCGTCACCACCTTCGCGAGCTCGGTCTGCGCGAACGCCGCGGCGCCGTTCGTGACGAGCAGGTGGAGGTACTCGTAGTCCTGGAAGCCCTCGCGCATCATCTTCATGCGCAGGCTCTCGATCGGGATGTCGTGCGTGCCGCCGATGAGCGACGGCTTGCCCGGATAGAAGATCGACCCGTCGCCGTTGTTGCCGAACTCGTACTGCGACTGCCACGCGTCCTGTTGGCTCATCGCGTAGGTCGTGTCGTAATAGAGCTCGCCGCTCGCCTGGTACGCGAACTCCATCCACGGCATCATGCGGTTCGAGATCGCCGTCGCGTCGATGAACATCGTCGGCCAGCCCGAGTAGCCCTCGACGTCGCCGTTGGTGCACGAGCTCGACGGCTCGCACGATTGGTACATCCAGAGGAGCTTGTTCGGCTCGGCGAGCCACGTGTCGTACTGCGAGCGCTGGTCGCCCGGGTACGGATCGTTTTGCGTGCCGTACATCTCGTTGACGATGGGCACGAGGATGTCGAGCGAGTCGAGCGCGTTGTGCTGCGTCGCTTGCTGGATGGTCGTCGTCGTGAGCGTGCGGAAATTCGGGTCGCCCGCGTGCACGATCGCGGCGCGCGTCGGGATGTCCGAGAACGCGCAGCCGTTCGGCGGCTCGTCGCACGTGTAGTCGAAGAGGCGATCGAACCAGCCCTTCGCCTTGAAGTGCGTCGCCCACGCCGCGTAGCTCGCCGCGACCTGGTCGCCCGTGTACGCGATGGCCGTGAGCTTCGCGCCCTCGAGGAAGTTCTTTCCGTGGAGCACGGTGCCGTCGAGGAACGGGCCGTAGAGCGTGTCGAACGTCGTGAAGTCGCCCTGCCCGTTCGTGATCGGCGGCGCGTACACGAGCGAGCTGATCGAGATGCGGTGGTTGAGCGCGTCTTGGAAGTAGAGCGCGTTCAGCGCCTCGAGCTGGCTGTCGTCGCAGTTCGGCGCGCCGTAGCCGCCGAAGTGGCCGACGCACGGGCCGTCCCAGTCCATGCCGTACGCGCTCGCGATCGACGAGGTCGACGGGAGCGTGAAGCCGCGCACGCGGATGGTCACGGCGATGTTCGCGGGCGTCTCTCCGTCGGCCGTGACCGTGAGGTTGCCCGTGTACGTGCCCGGCGCCTGGTCCGGCGGGATGAGGAGGTCGACGAAGAACGCCTGGTTCGCGCCCGCAGGGACGGACACGGGGAAGGCGTTTCGCGTTTCATTGTAGAATGCATCTACTTTCGGAATGAGCGGATCCGGCCAGCTCCCGAGGACGCTGTCCGGGTTCGACTTGCTCGTGATGTCGAGGAAGCCTTCGCGGTAGACGAGCGCGTTCGACGCGGCGAGCGTCCCGCAGTCGCCGGCGAAGTCCGCGACCGAGATGTCGGTCACGTTCACCGGGCCGCTCTGCGGGGCGCTCACGGCGACCTGGAAGGCGCAAAACTCGTTGCGCGCGCACGAGAGCGAGATGGCGCTCGCGGCCGCCGGCGCCGGGTCCGACGGGCGGACCTTCTGCGTCTCGCGCACCGCGCTGACCGTCATCGCCGCCACGAAGAGGAGTCCGACGTCCATGGCCGGAAGAATACGTCAGTTACGGCTCGCGTCGATCGGCGGCCCCGCGCCGTCCGACCTTCGCGTCTCGACCCAGTGCCCCGAGCCGCCTTCCTCCGAGACGGCCTTGCGGTCGTACCACGCGAAGCGGCGGTCGTACTGCGTGAGGGCGAGGATGGTGGAGAGCGCCGCCGCCGCGACGCCGAGGATGATCACGAGGAGGTGCACGCTCGGCTCGTTGCCGAGGCAGCTCGCGCCGGGCGAGCCCGCGACGCGGAGGATCGGGATGGTGCGATCCGCGCCCGTCGCCCGCGCGTAGTCCGCGCGGTCGTAGACGTCTCGCTGCACTTCGCCTTCGATCATGAGACCGTCGTCGGCCCTCGCCGTGATCACGTAATGAGGCACCGGGCCGTGCTTGCCGCTCGTGAGGTACGTGCGCGTGCTCGTGATCGTGGCGGTCGCGTGCGTGCCGAGGATCGCGGTGACGAGAAAAGCGCGCGTGAAGATGCCGTGGAGCAAGACGAACAGCGCGCCGATCCCGAGGCCGCAGCGACGCAGGTAACGGATGCGCCCGCGGTAGCGATCGCGCATCGCCTCGGTCGCGACGAGCATGCGGCCGCCGCGCGGGGGCCTGAGCCTGAACGCCGCGCCGCCGCGATACGCGCCGCCCGCGTCGCCTTCGTGCAGGTCCCCGTAGACGTAGACCTCCTCGCCCGAGCGCACGACGGCCGAGCGCGTGCGAAAGCGCGGCTGGTCGATCGGGTACGTCGTCGTCAGCGCGTCGACGACGAGGAGGTTCTCGTCCGGCTCGACGAGGACCGACCGTCCGTCTTCGCGCGTGAGACGAAACGGCCGCGCGACCGAACGTCGCGACGACTCCACCCACTCGTGCCAGCGTGAGTTCTTGTTCGTGTGGTCGACGACGTTCTGCACCACGTCGATCTCGATGGCCACGTCCTCGCCGTCCACCTCGACGCGCCCGCGGACGACGCGCGACGGGCCCGGCGCGAGGATGCGCGCGGCGCGCACGTACAGGGTCGCGTGCTCGTGCTCCTGCAGGCGCGACAGGCGAAACGCTTCGAACACCATCCAGAGCACGAAGAGGCCCCAGCCGAGGCCGAGAATGCCCACGAGGACGAGGTACGTCCCGGACGCGCCGACGTAACCCGGCGGGATGAAATCGGCGTCGAACATCTACATCACCAGCTTCACCTCGAACGGGTCCCACACGACGACGTCGTCGCCCTCGATCGTCGTGACGAACTTGCGCTGGTCG
>Ga0335082_10002440_pt1:5000-20011 | contig 20011 bp, 15 predicted proteins | sample Lox_Sample_41_FD_206718 | JGI IMG/M metagenome (GOLD analysis project Ga0335082, IMG submission 206718) | Soil microbial communities from Loxahatchee National Wildlife Refuge, Florida, United States - Lox_Sample_4.1 | ecosystem: Environmental > Terrestrial > Soil > Wetlands | place...
GTCGGATTCATGATGCGGGTGTAAATATTGCCGAACTCCTTAAGGCCGAACAGATTGGCCGCATGCTCGGAGCTCTTGAACACATAGGAAGAGGTCTGGTAGATGGGGACGGCCCGTGATAGGGTGGCCGGGTCAGGGACATGACCTGCGTGCAGGGCGAGAGTATCGAAATTGAGCTTGGGTTCGGACATGAATTTGTTCTCCTTTTGCTCTTTGGATTTATCAGCACAGCAATACATACATCATTTTGGTAAAGTTTATACTGTTTAGTTACTATACAATTCAGATGCTAATTGTCAAGCTAATTTACCATGGAATACATCCGCAGGTTCGCATCTTCCATACAATGCCGTCGTTTCGCGTAGCTTCGTAGCCAATTCCGCACAGGCGTCCCCCCTTCTGAAACGCCACGTCCAGTTTCCCCGAGAGGACCCTGGAACGTTCATACGCGCCGAACTGTCAAGTTGCAGAACATCCTGCAGGGGAATGACTGCCATATCGGCAACCGATGAAAGGGCTGCCCGGACAAGACCCCATGCCCCCTCTTCCTCCGTTATATGCAGATACTCGCATGCCCGTTTCTTTTCTCTCCCCTGCAGAGACGAAAACCATCCGTAAGTCGTGTCATTGTCATGGGTACCGGTATATACGACACATTCTCTTACGTGGTTATGGGGAAGATACGGATTGCCCGAGTCGGAACCGAAGGCAAACTGCAGAATTTTCATCCCCGGGAACCGGAAGCTGTCTCGCAGGGCCTCTACCTCTGGAGTTATTACTCCCAGATCTTCGGCAATAAATGGAAGTGAGCCCAGGTTTTCTTCCACCGCTTTGAAGAATCTCTCGCCCGGCCCTTTCACCCAGCGACCACGAATAGCGGTTTTCTCGGCAGCCGGCACCTCCCAGTATCCCTCGAAACCGCGGAAATGATCTATTCTTACCATATCGTACCAGGCCAGATCATTTCGTACCCGGGTAATCCACCAAGAAAACCCCTCATCGGCCATTCTCTGCCAGTCATACAGGGGATTCCCCCAAAGCTGGCCTGTCTTGCTGAAGTAATCAGGCGGCACTCCGGCCACAACCGTCGGCTTTCCACCCTCATCAAGGAAGAAGAGATGCTGGTTGGCCCAGACATCCACCGAGTCAAATGCGACAAAGATGGGCATGTCACCGATGATCTTTATTCCCCTTGAATTGGCGAATGCCTTGAGCCGGTGCCATTGACGATGAAATTGCCACTGCATGTATTTCTGCTCGCCAATGCCGGTTCCGAGTTCCCGTGAATATGTCGCGATTGTCTCCGGATGTCGCCGGACTAGTTGTGCCGGCCAGCGACACCACGTTTTCCCCGGGAAATGCCCCTTGAGTGCTCCAAACAGCGCGAAATCATGGAGCCAGAAGGTGGCATCACAGAAATGCCAGAACTCGTCCCTGCGTACCTGTGCGGCTCCGGCAAAAAAATTTGCTGCTGCACGGCGCAAGAGGGGGATTTTATATTGTTCCACAAACGGGAAGTCGACCCTCCCCTCCTGAAGATCGTGTCGCACTTCATGGGGATCGAGATCTCCTTCCTCCACAAGGGTCGTCAGGTCGATCATGAGGGGATTGCCGGCAAAGGCCGAATAACACGAGTAGGGTGAATTGCCGTAGCCTGTTGGTCCGAGTGGCAGTATCTGCCAGAACGATTGGCCGGCATCCGCAAGAAATTCTACAAAGGAATACGCCGCCTTTCCCAAAGATCCGATTCCGTCAGAACCGGGGAGAGACGTCGGGTGAAGGAGAATGCCGCACTTCCTCATGCTCTTCATGAAAACCTCGTTCCAGACATAGAACACATGCAGCGTGGTTGGCGCTCTAAAAGTTCCTTGGCTTCGAAAGTGACAAACCTCTCAACAGCTTTACTCACGGGGTGGAAGATGCTATACACATGTACTAATGCTGAACTCACGCGAGGAGGTACAATCCAGATGGAAACGGTTAAGACCGCCATGTTCGAGACCCTTATCGAGAGTGCCGTACCGGCCGATACAGGGGGATACACCTTTACCCTCGAGGGCAAAATCTACCACATCAAGGACACCCTGGAAATATCCAAGATAGCCCAGGCTCATGGCTATATCATCATCTATTGACAGGATGACTTCTGGACAATTGACGATCGTAACGCCATTGGCCTCATTACGGCGTTATTTCTTCCGTGAAGGCACATCACGTCCTTGCAAGCACCTCGTCCACCCTCTTCCCATCGAGGGTCTCCTCCTCGAGGAGAGTACCTGCCAAGGCATCAAGCTTCGGCCGACTGCCCATGACCAGTTCGTCCGCTTTCAATTCGGCATCTCTGATGATCGCAGCGATCTCCTGATCGATAAGCCACGCCATCTCTTCCGAGAAACTCTTTTCCTGGGCCAGCTTTCTGCCGAGGAAAGGGTGCTCTTCGCCTCGACTGAAGGTCATCGCGCCGATCTTGTCGCTCATCCCCCACTGGCAGACCATTTTTTCGGCCAGATCGGTCACCAGCTTCAAGTCGCTCTGTGCACCGGTTGAAAGGTCGCTGAAGACGAGCTTTTCCGCAGCCCTCCCCCCCAGGGCGACTGCCAGGCGATTCATCAGGTAGGTCTTCGGATAGTGATAACGGTCATCCTCGGGCAACTGCTGGGTCACGCCGAGGGCCATTCCCCGTGGAATGATCGTCACCTTGTGGACAGGGTCGGTACCGGGCAATAGCTTCGCCACAAGGGCGTGACCGGCCTCGTGGTAGGCGGTGATCCTTTTTTCCTGATCGGAGATGAACATCTTCCGTTCACCCCCCATGAGAATCTTGTCCTTCGCCTGTTCCAGGTGGAGCATCGTCACTGTCGGTGCATCCTCCCTCGCAGCCAGAATGGCTGCCTCGTTCACGAGACTTTCCAGGTCGGCCCCTGTCATTCCTGGTGTCCCCCGGGCAATCACTCCCAGATCCACATCCGCCGCCAAGAGGATCTTTCGGGTATGAACCTGTAGTATCTTCTCGCGGTCCCGCCAGTCGGGACGTTCGATCACCACGTGCCGGTCAAAACGTCCCGGCCGCAAAAGGGCCGGATCAAGGACGTCCGGCCGGTTGGTGGCCGCCAGGACTATGACCTCTTCATGGGGGTCGAACCCGTCCATTTCCGAGAGGAGCTGATTAAGGGTCTGTTCCCGTTCGTCATGTCCGCCACCGAAGCCCGCACCGCGGCTTCGTCCCACAGCATCCAGTTCATCAATGAAAACGATGCTCGGAGCAGCCTTTTTTGCACTGGTGAAAAGATCACGCACTCGACTGGCACCCACTCCTACGAACATCTCGATGAACTGGGATGCCGAAATACTGAAGAAAGCCACGCCCGCCTCTCCTGCCACAGCCCGGGCAAGCAGAGTCTTACCGGTCCCCGGCGGGCCGACTAGCAGAATCCCCTTCGGCACCTTGCCGCCGATCCGCTGGAATTTCTTCGGGTCCCTAAGAAATTCCACAACCTCCCGCAACTCCTGTTTCGAATTGTCCATCCCCGCGACGTCCTCAAAAGTCACGTCGATCTTTTCGCCGGTCGCATAGACCTTCGCCCCCGACTTGGCAAATCCCCCCATCATCGCTCCGGGCCCCTGCCCTCTCACTCCTCGCATAGCCAGCCACCAGATCCCGATGATGAACAACCAGGGTAGTATATAGAGCATAATGTTGGCAAAGGGTGTTGCCTCGGTGGATGTTGCCGTCACCTCGACTTTTTTCGCGACCAGCTCGGGCATGAGGGTGGCGTCGGTAATTGCCGGAAGCACTGTTGTGAAGGCAGCGACTTCCTTTTCCACCTCCTTTCCCTGGACGATGGCACTGATCTTGGCAGAGGCGCGGAACTCACCCTTGATGGCACTACCTTTTATGACTATCTTCTTGACGTTGTTTGCTGCAAGTTCTTCCCTGAAGCGGCTGTAAGAGATTTGCGCGCCCTCCAGCTCCGCCTGCTTCATGATCATGTTGTAGAAAAGGTCAAAGAGCAACACCAGGATAAACATCACAAGCAGGGGTTTCCAGATCGACTGTCCCATCTCCAACTCCTGTTGACCAGAAAAAAAGTTGCGCACTCCCCTGCGCTCACGTTCACTGCCGTCCCCAATTCAAGGAAACGCACGCCGGGAATTACCCTGGATACTTCAGCTGGCGCTTTGAAAGACCGCAAGCCGGCAACGATAGCGGTAATCTGCGCCATAGTGCAAACAATCACCTGACAGCACGGCACCTACATACTTTATCTCTCACTGGACCACTGTTTCCAAGTTTACCCGCGACCATGAAATTTACAAGCCGTTAGCCGGCAGCACAAGGTGAAAGCGTCCCATTCCGAACGCAGCACCTTTGCCGACATGGAGAATTTCCCCTGCCACGAGGAAGAGATGAAAATCGGACAGGGCACCAGAATAAGTAGCTTCACCGGTAATACCGCGTACCCCTCTTCCCCATTCGGTCCATCGAAATTTCTCAGATTCCGTCACCACGCCGTCACTCTGCCTGGCAAGCCATTTGAAATCCACGTCGCCAGTAATGTCACCGTAATAATAGGCCACGGCTGAGACCCGTCTCATGAGGGCACGGGCAACTGCCGAAAATGAAAGGGTCCGCAGTGGTTTCATGTCATGAACGATGCGCATTGGTGCATCGACAAATACAGTTATTCTGCCCATGGGAAGGACCATCATCTTGGTCAGCCCAACAAGCGATAGTACCAACGGGCCTTCTGCTGCCTGGGAACCGAATGGCTGCCGAAGGGGATGCTGGTTGCCCGAATAATCCACGGAACCAACTCTGAGGATGGTTACACCTCCATCGCCGCCCGCTTTTTCGAGTCGAAATAGCCGACTCAAGGCTGCCAGGTAGAGATTGAGGTGATTAACCGCAGTTCCCAAGAGAGTCAGGCCTGCGTCCAGGGTGACGCCCCGGTTGGGAAGTGGTGGCACGAAAGGAAAGTCGAAGACAAAAGGAAGGGGGGGCTTCTGGAAACGTTGTACCGCAGCCGGATCGGTGCTGATGGTCTGGGCGAAGGTCTGGTGATACGGACAGTCTTCCGCTGTACGACAATCATCGCAATTATTGCTGCAGCCGACAACCTGCCGAAAGGCGATGGCAAACGCTTTGCGAGACAGGAAGAGTGCATAGGGATCGGCACAATCGTCGTCAAGCCGAAGTGTAAGTTTCAGCTTGGCGAAACTGAAGTCCATACGTTTCCCCAAAAAAAAGGGCAGGGGTACGTACCCCTGCCCACCCGTCAGTACACAGTAAAACTTACTTGAACAACGCCTTCTGGTATTCGCGGTTAAGCTTGGCGATGAACTTCACGTTGATCCCCTTGGGACAGGCGGCCTGGCACTCGTAGTGGTTGGAGCAGTTGCCGAAACCGTTCTCCTGGAGGGCTTCCGTCATGGCGCAGACCCGCTGGGCGGCTTCGGCCTTACCCTGGGGAAGAACCGCCAACTGGGCAACCTTCGCAGAGGTGAAGAGCATGGCGGAACCATTGGGGCACGCAGCCACGCAGGCGCCACAGCCGATGCACTCGGCTGCGTCCATGGCGTAATCCGCTACGTCCTTGGGGATGAGGAGCGCATTGCCGTCGGCAACTCCGCCGGTGTGGCAGGAAGTGTACCCCCCTGACTGGATGATCCGGTCGAGGGCGGTGCGATCGACAATCAGGTCTTTGTGGAGGGGAAATGCCATGGCCCGCCAGGGCTCGATGTAAATGCTGTCCCCGTCCTTGAAGGTCCGCATGTGCAGCTGACAGACGGTGGTACGTTCCTGGCCCCCGTGGGGCACGCCGTTGATCACCTGGGAGCACATGCCGCAGATACCTTCCCGGCAGTCGTGGTCGAAGGCGATCGGGTCTTTGCCCGCCTTGATGAGATCCTCGTTCACTTCGTCGAGCATCTCCAGAAACGACTGGTCGGGGCTCACATTCTTTGCTTCGTAGGTTTCCAGTTTGCCGGGCACGTTCTGACCGTTCTGGCGCCAGACATGCAATATCAGATTCATGGTCTTGTGATCGCTCATTATTTATAACTCCTTACCGCCAGATGGACGTTTTCGAATTTCAACGGCTCTTTGTGCAGTTCGGGCTCGCTACCCACTCCCTTGAACTCCCAAGCGGCAGCGTAGCAGTAATTCTCGTCGTCGCGTTTGGCCTCGCCATCCGGCATCTGGTGCTCTACCCGGAAATGGCCGCCACACGACTCATTGCGATGCAGGGCATCCCTAGTCAGGAGCTCGGCGAACTCCAGGAAGTCGGCTACACGCCAGGCGTTCTCCAACTGCTGGTTCAGCTCCGCACCGGAACCGCTCACCTTGACGTTCTTCCAGAATTCCTCGCGCAGGGCGGGAATCTCCTTCAAGGCTTCCTTGCAGCTCTGCTCGCTCCTCGCCATGCCGACATTTTCCCACATGATCTTGCCGAGGCTGCGGTGGAAATCGCTGACCGTCCGCTTGCCGTTGATGGAGAGGAGTTTCTTCATTTCCGCTTCCACTGTTTCCTTCGACTTCTTGATTTCCGGGTTGTCGGCCTTCACCTTGCCAGGAGTGGTTTTCGCCAGGTAGTTGGCGATGGTGTAAGGAATGACGAAGTAGCCGTCGGCAAGACCCTGCATGAGGGCGGAGGCGCCGAGCCGGTTGGCGCCGTGGACCGAGAAGTTCGCCTCGCCCAGAACAAAGAGGCCAGGGACGTTGCTCTCGCAGTTGTAGTCAACCCAAAGGCCGCCCATGGAATAGTGAGGAGCGGGGTAAATACGCATCGGTTGTTTGTAGGCATTCTCGTCGGTGATCTTCTCGTACATCTCGAACAGGTTGCCGTAGCGCTCCCTGATGGTGCTCTCACCCAGACGCTTGATGGAAGCGGCGAAATCGAGGTAGACTCCGCGCCCGCCCGGACCAACGCCACGGCCGTCGTCGCACTGCTCTTTAGCGGCGCGGGAAGCGATGTCGCGAGGGGCCAGGTTGCCGAACGAAGGGTATTTACGCTCCAGGTAGTAGTCGCGCTCCTCTTCGGGAATCTGGTTGGCCGGACGGTTGTCACCCGCTTTTTTCGGAGCCCAGCACCGTCCGTCGTTGCGGAGAGACTCGGACATGAGGGTCAGCTTCGACTGGTGCTCGCCGTGCTGGGGGATGCAGGTCGGGTGGATCTGGGTGTAGCAGGGATTGGCGAAGAACGCCCCCTTCCTGTGGGCCCGCCAAGTCGCGGTGACGGAGCACCCCATGGCGTTGGTGGAGAGGTAGAAGACGTTGACGTAGCCGCCGGTGCAGAGCACGACGGCATCGCCCACATGGCAGCGGATCTCGCCGGTAATGAGGTCACGGACCGTGATCCCCTTGGCCTCGCCGTCCACCACGATGAGATCGAGCATCTCGGTACGGGGGAAGAGCTTGACGGAACCGGCCTTGATCTGGCGGGAGATGGCCGAATAGGCGCCTAGCAAGAGCTGCTGACCTGTCTGGCCGCGGGCGTAAAAGGTACGGGAAACCTGGGCGCCGCCGAAGGAGCGGTTGTCAAGGTAACCGGCATAGTCCCGGGCGAAAGGAACGCCCTGGGCCACGCACTGGTCGATGATGTTGTTGGAGACCTGGGCGAGACGCCAGACGTCCGCCTCGCGGGCGCGAAAGTCGCCACCCTTTATCGTATCGTAGAAAAGACGATAGATGGAGTCGCCGTCATTGGGGTAGTTCTTGGCGGCGTTGATCCCCCCCTGGGCGGCGATGGAGTGGGCGCGGCGGGCGCTGTCCTGGTAGCAGAAGGCCTCAACGTTGTAGCCGAGTTCGCCGAGAGAAGCGGCCGCGGCCCCGCCAGCCAAGCCGGTGCCGACCACCAGGATCTTGTATTTCCTTTTGTTCGCAGGGTTCACCAGCTTCATGTCGAAGCGGTGCTTGTCCCACGTCTTTTCAATTGGTCCGGTTGGACATTTTCCGTCGAGTATCACTATGTGCCCCCTATTTGTTCAAGATGCCGATAAGTATGGAAATCGGGATGGTGCTGTAGCCGAGCAGGAAGATAACGGCGAGCACCGTCCCCACCTTGGTGATGACCGGCATGGAGCATTCGCTGTTCCACCCCATGGTCTGGAAGAAACTCTGGATGCCGTGCTTCAGGTGGAGGAACAGGACTATCATGGCGATCACGTACAGTAGCGAGACGATGCCGTGCTGGAAGCTGCTGACAACCATGGTAAAGACATCGGTTCCGCCGTTCGGAAGTATATTGGCGACGATGTCAGGGGTGAGGTGTGCGGTAAAGTGACAGATGTGGGCAATGACAAAGACTGCGATCAGGACGCCGGTCCAGATCATATTCTCGCTGGAGAAATTGGCCTTGAGATGCTTTTTCACCGCGTACTTCTGGGGGTTGGCGGCGTTGTTCTCCAGGGTGAGAATGACGCCGTAACAGGCATGAGTACCAATCAGCACCAGCATCACGAGACGGAAAGCCCAGACCAGGGGCGGCAGCGCGTGGAGGTGCTCCGCATAGGCGTTGATGCCGCCAGGAATGAATATTGAAGAATTGCCGAGCAGATGGACGATGACGAAGAGAACCATCAACTGGCCGGTTATCGCCATCAGGATCTTTCTGCCGATTGTGCTTTTAAATAGTTGCATAACGATATCCCTTCGTAATGGTTGAAAAATAGCCTACCGCAGTTTGATCAGCGAAGAAGCTTCAGCATCAGGTCTTCGCAGCCGCAGGGAACCGGGCAGCTTCCCGTACCCCAACCGCGAATGACACCGGTGATTCAGGGGGCGCACGCCAATCCTTACACGTCTGCATCGATTTCTCCTCCTTGTGGGTAAATTCGCCATGGGCGCAGTAAACGGGCAGAGACGCATACGCCTAATTACAAGATTTTAATTTTGTATACGGTATACTGTATACTACTCATTGTTTCAGGAAAATGCAACAAAATTTAACAATTTCCCGTTACGATCGCCGACTGGCTGTTACTTGCTTTTTGCCCTTTCCCGTGATAATGAAGATGGAAAAACAAGATTCATCAACTGGAAGAGTACAGCGTCGCCGCGAATCCCGGCCCCGCTTACGACGGGAGATGAGAGACCGCCATGAAATTCCGAATCATTGCAAAGGACCGACTGACAGGAGCCCGTAGGGGAACCCTCACCACTCCCCACGGAGATATTGAGACACCGATCTTCATGCCGGTGGGTACCCATGCAGCCATGAAGGCGATGACTCCCCTGCAAGTCAGTGAATGCGGGGCACAGATCATCCTCGCCAACACCTACCACCTTCACCTCCGCCCCGGTGAGGGGCTCGTGGAAAAGGCTGGCGGGCTGCACAGGTTCATGGCCTGGAACGGCCCGATCCTCACCGATTCAGGGGGGTTCCAGGTGTTTTCCCTCCCTAACAAGCGGATTACCGAGGAAGGAGCCTTCTTCCGGCACGAAATAACCGGCGAAGAGGTCTTCCTTGATCCTCCTAGGGCCATCGCTATCCAAGAAGCCCTCGGCGCCGACATCGTCATGGCCTTCGACGAATGCATCCCCTACCCCTGCGACCGGCAGTACGCAGCCGAGTCAACCCGCAAGACCATCCGCTGGGCGAAACAGTGCCAACAGGCACAAACCCGCCAGGACCAGGCACTCTTCGCCATTGTTCAGGGGAGCACATTTCCCGACTTGCGTTCCATGTGCGCCGAAGAACTGGTCGCCATGGATTTCCCCGGCTACGCCATCGGCGGAGTCTCCGTGGGCGAGGGGCTCGAACTGCTGAAACAGGTGGTGGAATACACCGCCCCATTTCTTCCCGAGAACAAACCCCGGTACCTCATGGGGGTCGGCCTTCCCGAGGATATCCTGGAAAGCGTGGAAAGGGGGATGGACATGTTCGACTGCGTCATCCCCACCCGCTACGCCCGCAGCGCCACTCTGTTCACCCGGCGAGGGAAGATACGGCTTACCCACAAGAACTACCGCCGCGACTTCTATCCCATCGAGCCCAACTGTGGCTGCTATGCATGCCGGAACTTCAGCCGCGCCTATATCCACCACCTCTTCAACGCCAACGAAGTACTCTCCGCCATTCTCGCCAGCATTCACAACGTTCAGTTCTACCTTGACATGATGGCCGAGGTGCGTGAGAGCATTGAAAAGGGACTGTTTGCAGAGTATAAGAGGGAGTTCCTGGGGGGATATCTGAAGGGGAAATAACGTATTGATGCTAGCAGTCGCAACGGAAAACCGCCGCTCCCGGCATCGGGGCGACGGTTTTCCGTTGTCTCGGAGAAAGATGCCGCAACAGGAGGTAACGTCTGCCGGCAGACAGGGAGAAACAATGTTCTCCCCCTCCACCTGCAGTTTCGGCTCATATGCAGCCTCTGAGCCTGGCTGCCAGATACGGAGACATGCCTATCGCTGGGAACACCAGGGGCCATAGGTTTACAGTGGTGAGATCGAAGCCTGCGAGAGCGCTTCCCACGACTTTCCCGCCACGAGGCGGCCGGAGAGAAATTCGAATAGCACGGTCATGGCAAGCCAGGAGAGGCCGATCAATCGGCAGTGACGAGGCGTCACCGGGCCGAGGCAGGGAAGGGCGAGGTACGAATCGAGAAAGAAGAGCATGGCGCCTGAAATACCGGAGAACGACAGGGCTAAGCGCTGTCCGAGGAGCGGTACGAGGCATTTCCCGCGAAGGAAGCCATTCAGGATGGCAACGGGAATAAAGAAAGCCCAGAGCGAGGTGGCTTTCAGAATCAACAATAATCGATGCCCCCGCCATGTCCCTCCAGCCACTGCACCGCCTCCCTTCAGCCGGTTCCCCGATTTCCGCACCCTCTTCTCCACCTGACCCAAAATACTGACCCGACCAGAGATATCGAGGACCTCCTACGACTTTGGCCGGCCTCAGTTCTTGGCGACGTACCAACATTCAGATGCTCTTGCACTCCCAAAGCCATGTAATCTTGCGCAGCGGAGCTCGTGTATCACGACCCGATACGGGTGCAGTCCCTGTGCCGGGGACTGCACCTTTCAATGCGTAGCTTCATTCCCGATTGGCCAGCACTTCCATCGCCAGAGGGATGGTGCTTATAACCCCCACGAGAGTGAGGGCGACACCGGCCGCCTTCCGCTGTTCTTTCGTCAACCGGTCAGCAAGGAGGAGGGCTATCCCCGCCCCCAGGGCTCCACGGGTTCCGGCTATGAGGGCCAGCTCGGGCATTGACAGCTTCACTTTGCGCATGCGATCTCCTTTCCGTTGTCTCATGTAATGCATGGCTTCAGCAGTGACGAAAATTATGCACGCCCACGACTGGCACTGCAACCCTGCAATGCTGTGATTGACGTGCACTCTCGGCCCTTCCCCGAAACTTCACCTCGAACCCAGGAGAAAAGCCCTTTTGAAAGGGGCATACGATGAACGCTACCCAGCAGTCCCGTCGGTGATAAGGGCAACCACCCATTCAGCCAACAGGTCCAGTTGCTCCAGCGGTATCCGTTCTTCCGTGGTATGGACCTTCTCGTATCCGCAACTGAGAACAACCGCGGGAAAGCCCCTGTCGTTGAAGACATTGGCGTCGGAGCCGCCCCCCGTCGCCTTGAATCTGGCAGGTACTCCGATTTTCCGGGCCGCCCTGGCGGCGCGTTGAGCCGGCTCCGCGTCTTCCGAAAGCCGGTACGCCCGGTAACAGGGTTCGACCTGTATCTCCACGCTGCCGCCGAAATCCCTCGCCGCACTCTCCATAGCTTCAGTCATCCCGACAACCTGGGCACGCAGTTTTGCCGGGTCGAGCGAGCGCGCCTCCGCCTTCAGTCCGCACCGCTCCGCAACGATGTTAGTTGGACCCTCCGCGTGGATACTGCCGATGTTCGCCGTCGTTTCCGCGTCGATCCGCAAGAGCTGCATCCGGCTGATGGCTTGTGCGGCGATCTGGATGGCAGAGATCCCCTGTTCCGGTGCGAACCCTGCATGGGCGCTCCTCCCGTGGAAAACGGCATGGATCTTCACCTGTTCCGGCGCGTGAATGACGATCTCCCCGATCGGGCCGCCCGCGTCCAGGACAAAACCGCAGCGAGCAATGAGATGGCTGGTATCGAGATGACTGGCGCCGAGCAGGGCCAGCTCCTCGGCAACAGTGAGGACGATTTCTATCGACGGATGGGGTATAGCGTGTTCCCTCAGCACGGAAAGCCCCTCCAGAACGGCTGCCAGCCCGGCGGCATCGTCAGCTCCCAGGACGGTCGTGCCGTCGCTGACGATGTAGGCCCCCTCGATGCGCGGCCTTACTCCGACACCCGGCACGACCCGGTCTATGTGACAGGAGAAAAAAAGCGGGTCTCCCGGTCCGGTGCCGGCCAGGCGGGCGACGAGATTTCCCGCGGTACCGCCGACCTTCTCCGCCGCGTCATCCTCCATGACAGTACAGCCGAGTTCCGTCAACAGTTCCGTGAGCCTGTCCGCCATCAGGCGCTCCCTGGTCGATTCCGAATCAATGGAGCACAATTCAATGAATCGGGAATACAGCCGCTCCTTCTTGATCATCTTCATCCTTTCTGTGCGCCCATCCCGCCCCCGAAACACGGGAGCAAGCGATAGAGAGCTTATCCCACAAAGGCTCAGTTCATGACATCACCCGGATGTGGTGCAGACGCGACCTGGCCGCGTGAGCAAAAACAACAGACTTGAGAGGCCTGCATCGCGAATTTTGCGCCTGACTGCGAGGCACGGTGGCTGCAGTGACGGGTATGGGACCGTAAAGCTTCTGAATGGACAGGCTCTTGACCTCTAGTGCATTGATCAGTCTACTTTGCGTGCATTTCTCCCCCATGTCAAGAAGAGAGAAAGGAACCGGGAACTTCGGCACCCGATACATCGGGGTCGCAACCATCCTCACTGAAGCGTTTTCATCCAGATGCCTTGCGGGAACCGGCAACCACATGATATGGTGCAAGAGTTGTTTACTCCCACAATCGACAGACCCGTCGAGAGGAGCACCCATGAAAGAAGAGCAAGGCTTCGGCCGCCTCGTGGCAATAATGCGACAACTGCGCGCCCCCGGTGGTTGCCCGTGGGACGCGGAACAGACCCATGAGTCTCTCAAGCGCTATCTGCTTGAGGAATGCTACGAAGTGATCGAGGCGATCGATACAAAGGACCCGGACCACCTCAAGGAGGAGTTGGGAGACCTCATGCTCCAACCCGTTTTCCATGCCGCTATCGCCGAGGAGTCGGGGGCCTTCACCCTGGACGATGTCATCGATACTATCTGCGACAAGCTCATTCGCCGTCATCCGCACGTCTTCGGCGAACTGAAGATCCGAACCGCCGATGAGCAGGTGGAAAACTGGGAAAAGATCAAGAAGAACGAAAAGGGAGAAAAGCGGCAATCGGCTCTCTCCGGCGTCCCCCCCCATCTCCCGGCCCTCATGAAGGCTCAGAAGATAACGGAGAAGGCCGCGAGGGTGGGTTTCGACTGGGAATACACCGATCAGGTTTTCGCCAAAGTGCTGGAAGAGCTCCACGAATTCGAAGAAGCCATGACTTCCGGCATCCAGGAGAGGATGGAGGCAGAGATGGGCGACCTCCTTTTCGCCATCGTCAACCTGGGGAGGTTCCTTGCCATAAACCCCGAGGAGGCCCTGCGCAAGACCATCGGCAGATTCGTCGAACGATTCGGGTATATCGAGAGAACGCTTCAGGAACGGGGAGTGCACTTTCAGGACGCCACCTTGAAGGAGATGGATCGCCTCTGGGAAGAGGCAAAAAGGAAGGAAGAAAGTTACAAAGCCGGACCAGAAAACGCTTGACAGCGGAATTGTCACATCATTTCAAGGTGGTAAAGGATTTTCCACAAAAAATGTGGAAAACCTGTGGGTTACAGTGTTGATAAGCCGACAAAGAGATATGCTCAATAAAGGTTTTTGCTTTCTGCCTATTTTTTAACCATACAATTATCTTCACAATTTAAGCTAGTTACACACGCATGTCGGGTCATGCCCTGCGGTTTTGAGTAAATATTTTCATTCCCGGGGCTTTCCCCTGTAAAAATAATCTGCCTGTTCATAAATCAGAAAACTGACGTATCATTTATCTACCCGTTTTTTCTGCCAATTCTGCCTGCTCCATCTCCAACAGCCATTTCTTTGCATAGACTCCCCCTTCACCGGAATATCCAATGAGTGAACCATCGGCGCCGACGACCCGGTGACAGGGGATGATCACCGGCAGGGGATTGTCGGCCATGGCCCTTCCAACGGCGCGGGATGACCGCGGCCGACCGATCTGCCGGGCGACTTCCCCGTAGCTCGCCACGGTGCCGGTGGGAATCCGCCGGACAGCCTCGTACACTGCAGCCTGGAAAGGCGTGAAGCCTCGCTCATCAGTGGTGACCGTGAATTTGACCGACTCGCCGGCAAAATACCGTTTCAGAAGGTATGCCGCCGTCTTCGTCACCGGATTTTCGTTCCGTGCCGCAGGATACATCCCGGCCATTTTTGACTCCATCTCTTCCCGTGAAATCCCCCCGAATGGAAGAAAAACCTCCACGAGACCGGCATCTCCCGCCACGACAGCCCCTATTCCCTGTGGGGTCTCAAAGAGGGAGTGGTACAGGGCACTGACGAGATATCTCCTCTTCCTCATCGTTTCATCACCTTCCTGCGACACAATGCCACCGCTTCACGGGCTTCATCGATGCGAAGCAGATGGGCTGCCGTGAGAAAAATCCCGATACCGCATGCCACGGCCATGCCGAGCACTCCAGCTTTCATCAGCCGGTGACCGGCGACGGACCAATCTGCCAGGCGGATCATACAGAGAGCGGCGACAGCCATTGGCACTGTCGCCAGAAATGCCTTGATGCCGGCCATGATGATGCCGCGACCGCCGAATGGCCCGATTTTCCTGCGCAACAGATAGAGAAGGATGGCCATGTTGCAGAAAGCGGCAAGGGACGAGGCCAGGGCCAGGCCGCCATGGAGTAAAGGCTTCATGAGCAGGAGGGCGCAGAGAAAATTGACA
>Ga0335082_10002443_pt1 | contig 19999 bp, 15 predicted proteins | sample Lox_Sample_41_FD_206718 | JGI IMG/M metagenome (GOLD analysis project Ga0335082, IMG submission 206718) | Soil microbial communities from Loxahatchee National Wildlife Refuge, Florida, United States - Lox_Sample_4.1 | ecosystem: Environmental > Terrestrial > Soil > Wetlands | place: USA...
AGCTTGCGCGCGACCGGCACGACGAATCGCCACAACGCGACAACGGCCGCGGAACCGACCACGGCGAGCACCGCCAAGAAGATCAACTTCCGCTGATCGGGCCAGAGGTCGTGGAAGTACTGACCACTGTGCCGCGCAAGATCGACGAAGCCGAGCACGACGCCGGGCACCAAACCCAGGGTGAAGGCGCCCATCGCCGCGAGCAATGGGCGCCGCGGTGCACCGGGTTCGGCCCGTAACCACGCGACGGCGAAGATCGCCGGCACGCCGATGAGGAACACCACCGCGTCGATGCGAACCGCTTGCATCATCCCGAGGAACACGCCGGCCACGAACGCCAGGCGCGCGCGCGGTATCACCTTCGAGCTCACGAGTAGCCACAGCGCGGTGAACAACAGGATCTGCGACGGGATCTCCGAATAGGAATCGCGTGAGAACGACACTTGCGGGACGAGAAATGCGAGCGCGAGCGTGGCCGCGAGCGCGAACCAGGGTCGCCGGATGATGCGCCAGGAGAGCGCGAAGAACGCAAGCAACGCGATCCCACCGAGGAGCGCCGGGGTGGCGAACAAGCCACCTTCGCCGCCCACGGCGTAGCCCTCGGCGAGCAGCGTCGGCAGGAAGTGCGCGAATTGGAACTGCAACGTCCCGTCGTGCATCTGGTAGACGGCGAGCGAATTGAAGCCGACGGTAGGTTCGGTCGCGAACGGTCCGACGTGCGGGTGGATCTCGAGCGAGCCGTCGCGCGCGATCCACCGGCCGGTGTTGAGGTACGAGCCGCCGTCGCGATCGATCAAGACGTGTTGCGACGCGTGCGCGCCATTCCACAACGTGACGGCTGCGATCGCGACGACACCGATGGCCGCGACGCGATGTGCGCGCGTGCTCGGCGCGCGCGTTCTCGAGAACACGGGCCACGCGAGCCCGACGAGACCTGCCGCGACGAGAAGCCCCAGCGGAAAAGCGAGCGCAGGCCGGTACCAACCGTTGATCGCGAGGAGAAGCCCCACCGCACCCAAACCGACCGCAACGGCCGCAAGAATGAACCCGAGCATCAAGAGCCACGCCGGCGGGGCGGACTCGTCGCGCGTCTCGCCGGCGCGGTCGAGCGGTTCGACGCAAGCGCGCACGAGCGGCTCTCCGGCCTCCCGCGTCGTGCCGCCCCCTGTTGACGTTTCCCGCAAGTCGGTCACGTTTCACCTAGGCTGAGTGCTCATGGCCGAGCCGACGTCTCCCCCGCACGCCGCGTACGGCGACTCCGGCGACGAGCTCGACGTCTCCATCGTCCTACCGGTCTACAACGAAGTCGACCATTTGCGCTCGGAGATCGACCGGATCCGCGCGACGATGGACACATCGGAGTATTCGTACGAGATTATCGTCGTCGACGACGGCTCGAAGGACGGATCGGCCGAAGTCGCAGCGACGATCGACGGTATCCGTTTGATTCGTTTCGCACAGAACCGCGGTTCCGGGTCGGCACGCAAGGCCGGGACGAGCGCGGCCCGCGGTCGCGTCACCGTCTGGACCGACGTCGACATGACGTACCCGAACGACGAGATCCCGCGCCTCGTGAAGGAGCTCGAGGGCTACGACCAGGTCGTCGGCGCACGCACGAGTGAGAAGGGAACCATGAAGGGGCTTCGCGTCCCGGCGAAGTGGTTCATCCGCAAGCTCGCGAGCTTCCTCGCGGCGACGAAGATCCCCGACCTGAACTCGGGCTTCCGCGCGATGCGCACGAGCGTGGCGCGCCAATACCTGCGGCACCTCCCCGCCGGATTCTCGTGCGTCACGACGATGACGATGACATTCCTCGCCGGCGGCTACTCGGTGAAGTACATCCCGATCGAATACGCCAAGCGCGCCGGGAAGTCGAAGTTCCATCCGCTCGCCGACACGCGCCGCTACGGCATCCAGGTCGTGCGCATGATCCTGTCGTACAACCCGCTGCGCATCTTCTTGCCGGCCGGCTTCTTCCTGACCGCGGTCGGCGGGGTCAAGCTCGTGTACGACATCGTCGAGTACGACGGTCACGTGGCGACGAACACCTTGCTGTTGCTGTTCGCCGCCTTCCAGACGTTCGCGATCGGTCTGCTCGCCGACCTCATCGTGCGAGTCACCCGCGCCGACAACGAAGTGCCGCCCGCGGCGCTGTAGCTTCGGCTAGCTGCCGGCCGCGAGTTCCTGCGTACGAGTGAGGTCGATCGCGGCGCGGTCGATGCCCCCCGACGCCGAGATCGCGGGTCGCTGTCGTTCGCGCCGGCGACTGCGATACACGATCAGCTCCGCGAGCAGACCCAAGGACGCGAGCTGGATGCCGACGAGCACGAACAGCACGCCGGCCATCAGCGCGGGTCGTCCGCCGACGCGGATGTGGCGCATCCAGTCGACCAGCATCCAGGTGAGCAAAGCGCTTCCGACCGCGCCGAACGCGAGTCCGATGCCACCGAGGATGTGAAACGGCCGCGACTTGTAGGTCGTGAGGAACTTCACGGTGACGAGGTCGAAGAACCCGCGCCAGAAGCGGGCTCGCCCGAACTTGGAGTCGCCGTGCAACCGTGCTCGGTGCGGAACGTCGACCTCGCCGACGCGGAAACCCTGGGCCGCGGCGAAGACGGGGATGTAGCGATGCATCTCGCCGTAGAGGTCGATCTCGTCGGCGACCTCGCGGCGCATCGCCTTCAAGCCGCTGTTGAAATCCTTGCCGGGAACACCTGAGATCTTCGCCGTCATCCAGTTGTAGAACTTCGACGTCGACCGCTTGATGAAGCGGTCGTTGCGGATCGCGCGCCGCCCGGTCACGAGGTCGAGACCACCGTCGAGCGCGTCGAGCAAGACGGGGACGGCGGCCGGGTCGTCTTGGCCGTCGGCGTCCATCAACACGATGTTGCGTCCGCGCACGAGGTCGAAGCCGGCCTGAAGCGCCTCCGACTTGCCCGCATTGCGGCGAAAGTGGATCCAGCGCAGCTGGCTGAAGCGCTGGCCGTACTTGTCGAGCACCTCGACGCTGTCGTCGGTGCTGCCGTCGTCGACCACGAAGATCTCGTAGGAGAGTCCGGACGCGTCGAGCGACTCGACGAGCTCCTCGAGCACCTCGGGGAGGTTCGGCGCTTCGTTGTACGCGGGGAGCAGGACGGAGACGTCCGGGCTGGTCATCACGGGCAAGGTTACTGCCCGATCGCCATCAGCCCCCGGACGGGCAAGGCGGCCCGGATTTGGCTGCGAAGGCCAGCGCGGGCGAGTCGAACTCCGGCCCGAAGCTGTAGCCCGACATCGCGAACTGCAACGAGCGCGCGTCGTGAGGCGCCGCGAACCGCGGTCCGGACAGCGTGAACGTGACGGTCGACTTGCCGGTCGGGAGGGTGAGCTCGTGTTGCCACGACCCGGCCCCGTTCTGCAGCGCCACGGACTCGTCGTCACCGGGCCCGTGCACGGCGATCGACGACGCGGCCGGGTTCGCGGTGAACGCACTCGATGCCGACACCGTCACCGGTGCGTTCGACGTGTTGTCGAGCACGACGCTGGCGGCGCGTTCGACGGCCCAACGGCGCGTCGCGGTGCACGCGCTCTCGGGGTACGAGAAGCCGATGAATTGCACGAGCTTGCCCAGCGCGATCTGGGCGCTCTGCGCGACACCGTTCGCGCCGAGCTCGCGATCGAGGCGGCCGCGGAGGCCGGTGAGATCGAGATACAGCAGACGATCGTCGGGGCTGCGCAGCGCAGGTGCTCCGGTATACGGCGCGGCGGCGGTAAGGAACGCCTGCGCGTTGTCGGCAAAGCCGGTGCGGTCGATGACGACGCCCTGGAACCCGATTGCGGCGACCTGCGCGAGCAACGCGACCGGATTGTCGACGTTCAGGTTCTGGAGCTGCCAATCGCCTTCGGGCCGGCCCTTGATCGCGCCGTAGCTCCAACGCAAGTTCTTGGTTTGCAGATACGCGGCGAACTCCGAGTAGTCGCCCATGTTGTTGATCGGACCCTGTTCCGGGAACGCGGCGATCGGCAGCTGGAAGATCATCGAGCGGGCGGGAACCATCTTCTCGAGCGAGTGGTAGAAGGTCGCGTCCTGGTCGAACCGCGCCGCGATCAGCTTGAAGTTCGGGATGTAGCGGGGCGTCGTCTGGTCGAGCGCGCCGCCGAGGATCGCAATCCCGGCGACGATCGTGACGACGGCGATGCCGACCTCCTGCTTGGTGCGGGCGCGCAACGCGGCGAACACCTTCTCGAAACCGACCGCGACGGCGAGCAGTGAGAAGAACGCGATGAAGATGGAGATGCGATTCCACGTTCGGTAGGTACCGAAGCCGGCGAGCGCGAGCAAGAAGGAGAATCCACCGATCGTCCCGATGAGGATCGCGATCAGGTTGCACACGCCGAGCTGCGCGACGAACGCCGTGGAGCGGCTCGGCTTGCGCCGACCGAGCGCGAGCGCGAGCGCGGCTCCGAGGCTCCAGAGGAGCCCGACCGATCCGATGATGCCGAGTGACGTGCCGGCCGTCTCGCTCGCGGTCACCTGGCCGCGCGCCGACTTCGTCGCGATCGTGTTGAGCGCACCGATGCGGTGACCGGGTGTGGGAAGGATCAAGTTCACCGGCCGCAGGCCGTACTGGTCTTGATCCGTGAGCGGCCGGTTCGCGACAACAGTGTTCGGACCGCGTTCGGCGCGCGCGATGAGGAACGGCGTGTTGTTGAGGAACAACGCGCCGAACGCGGCCACCGAGACGATCGCGGCCAGCGCGACGGGGCGCCAATCGCGATCGCGCAGTAGTTCGATCAGCGCGAGCAGCATGATGATCGACGCGAGGAACACGACGTTCTGATCGTCGGTCGATCCGATGACGACCGCGACGACGAGCGCAAAGAGCAAGCGGCCCCGCCGCACACGCCACCGCTTGTCGTCGCGGCGGAGCAGCTCGGTGCGGTACCGGCCGACCCACAGGATCACGAGCACGGCGAGCGGGATCGGGTAGTACTCGCCCCGAGAGAGGTGTGCGATGTTGCGGAACGCGTGGAAGGGCAGGAACGCGAACAACACGCTCACGACGAGCGACGTCGCCACCGAGAATCGTAGGAAGCGAGCGACGAAATAGGCGATGAGCGCGATCGCGAAGAAGCCGAACAGGAAGTAGAAGTTGACCGCCAGCGCGTAATTTCCGGTGATCGACCCGAGGATCTTCAGCGCGAGGTAGTGCAGGTTCGCACCGCCGAGCGGAAAGTCGCGCCAGTCGGCGGTAAACGGCGCGCCGAGGCGCGGGTTCGAGAGATACCAGCCGTTCTCGATGATGGCCTTCGCGTACGCCGAGGTTCCGAGCGCGTCACCCGAGTAATTGAACGGGACCTTCCAGTGCGCGTTCCAGAGCTTGTAGACGTAGGTGACGACGATTGCGACGGTGCCGCCGACGAGAAGTGCCTCACGGAACGGACGCACACCCGCGGGGAAACCGAGACGCTCGAGGCGCGACAACGCCACGGGCTCGTTGTGAACGTCGAGATCGTCGTGTTCCGAGCGGGCTTCGGAAACAGTCGTATCCACTGGCCTCCGCAAGCCTCCGCCGGGTACCAGGCCGTCGCCGTACCCTACCAACTGTGGCCGCTGATCTACCGTTACGGGTTCCATGAATTCGCGCGCGCCGCTCCCGCACCTCACGATGGCCGCCTGGTTGCGGTTCGACGCCATCCGCTGTTGCTTGGCGATCATTCAACCGCACCGCGTGCTCGAGGTCGGCGCGGGGCAGGGCGGTCTCGGATCATGGCTCGCGCGTCGTTACACGTACGTCGGCTTCGAACCCGACACGGCCTCACGTGCGGTCGCGATCGATCGCATCGCGCGAACGGGGCTCGGCAACATCGTCGATCACCTCGACGACCCGCCTGAAGTCTACGATCTCGTCTGCGCGTTCGAAGTACTCGAGCACATCGAAGACGACGACGCGGCCATCGAGGAGTGGCACGGATACATCGCTGCGCAAGGTTGGCTCCTGCTCTCTACGCCCGCGCACAGCAACCGTTACGGAATCTCCGATGAATACGTCGGCCACTTTCGTCGTTACGACCGCTGGACGCTCGTGAATCTGCTCGAGAAACACGGGTTCGACATCGTGCGGTTCCGGTCGTACGGCGCGGGGCTCGGTCAAGCACTCGAAGCCGCGCGCAACGTCGCATTGCGCCGTCGCGCGGCCCCGAGCGCCCCAGCCGGATCGGCCGGAAGCGGCCGACTGTTCCAGCCGTCGGGCGACGCGTGGGCGTGGATGAACTTCGGCGCGACGCTGCCATTCCGCGCCGTGCAGGCGCCGTTCAGCCGGACCGACATCGGCAGCGGCTACGTCGTAGCTGCGCAACGACGATCGTGAACCGCCGGCGCACGCTCATTCGCATCGCGGTCGCGATCTTCGTGGCGCTTGCGCTCGCGTTCTTCGTCGTCACCGTGATCGACGCGTGGCACGCGACGAACGGCGAGCTGCCGTCGATTCCGCGACTCCTCGGAGCGGCCGCACTCTGGGCGTGCGGACTGTTGGCCGGCGCGTTCGCGTGGGCCACCCTGCTCGGCGGCGACCGGCGCGTCGACCACGGCGCGGCGCTGCTCGTCTCGCAACTCGCCAAGTACGTGCCGGGCGGCGTGTGGCAAGTGACCGGTCAGGTCGGCCTCGCGAAAGCTGCGGGCGTTCCCGTGAAGCGCGGCGCGGCGTCGTTCTCGGTGCTCGCCGTCACGCAAGCCGTCGCCGGCTGCACGTACGGCTTGGTGCTCGGCGCGGCATGGACCGATGCGGCACCGATCACGCGCATCCTGCTCGGCGCGGGCGCGATCGCCACGTTGCCGTTGATCGACCGGCGCTGGATGGTGTGGGCCTTGAGCAAGATCCCGCGCACGCGCGACACGTCGGCCGAGCTCGTCCCGCCGCAGAAGGCGATCGTCATCACCTACCTCGCGTGTCTCGTCACGCTGGCCGCGACGTGCTGCGCGTACGTGGTGCTCCTCGGGAGCTTCGGTCCGGTCAGCCAGCCGTTCCTCGTCATCGGCGCATACGCGATCGCGTGGACAGTGGGGTTCGTCGCGATCCCGATCCCGTCCGGGGTCGGGATTCGCGAGGCGGTGCTCGCGGCGATCCTGCACGGCAAGTACGACACGTCGGTGATCGTGGCCGCGAGCGTCTATTACCGCCTCGTGTCGGTGGCGACCGAAGGCGCGCTCGCGGCGATCGCGTCGCACCGGTTGCGACCGAGCCGCCTCGCCGCGGCCAAAGCCAGCGGCGACGAGGAGGCACCGCTCAGCGAGGAGGCGTCGCTCAGCGAGGAGGCATCGCCAGCGCGGCCCGCACCTCGGCGTCCAGAATCCGGGTGATCGTGTCGGTCGCGTACTCGTCGAGGTAGTGACGCCGCGCGGCCTGCGCCATCCGCTCGAGCTCGGCCGGATCACCGAGCAGCTTGCGGATCGTCTGGGCCAGCGCCTCGGCGTCGCCTGCGGGCGCCAGCGCGATCTCGTCGTCGGCGAACGCGCTGCGGATCCCTGGCGTGTCGGCAGTCACCACCGGTCGCCCGACGGCGATGCATTCGAACACCTTGTTCGGAACGACACGACCAGCCTTTTCCGACGTACCGAAGATGCCGCAGCACAGTTGCGCCGAAGCGATCTCCCGCGGGAGCTCGGCGAGCGGCACGCGGGCCTGCATCGCGACGTTGGCGGGCTGGAGCTCCTCGATGAGCGCTTCGATGTGTGCTTGTTCCTGGCCGCTGCCGATGATCCGGAACTCGACACCGTCGGGCTCGAGCAGCTTCGCGGCGCGCACGATCACGTCGAGGCCGTGCAGCTTGATGAACGTGCCGTAGAACAGCACCCGCCGAGGCTCCGCCGCGATGTCGGGTTGCGGGCGAAACACGTCGTCTTCGGCACCGACCCACACCACCCCGATGCGGTCGCGCGGCATGTGCACGAGCTGCGCGTAGAACTCGGCGTGCGCGGGCGTGTCGGCGAGCAACCGGCGCGCGCTCCGGATGCTGAGCCAGTCGACGAGTTTGGACGCGCGGCCGAGGAGCGACCGCGCCGACGCGAGGTGCCGGTCGCTCACCACCGTGTCGTACAGCGAGATGTAGATGTCGAAGATCACAGGGAGGCGGCGCAGCCGCGCGAGCATCCCGACCACGATCATGTCGAACCAGCCGGGGTACATCACGAGGACGGCGTCGGCGCGTGGGAGACGCATGAAGCGCCAGGCCAAGCGCGGGTAAGCCGTCAGCCCGCGGACGAGCATCCTGAGCTTGCGCTGCTGCACGATGTCGTACTTCACCGTGGCAAAGAGATCGGTCTGGCACAGCACCACCTCGTGACCTGCGCGCTCGAGCAGCGCGAGCAGTCGTCGGTTGCGCCCGAACTCACGATCGAACGTTCCGGCCGCGATGATGGTCGCCATCCACGCTCCTCGGTGCGGGCGGACGCGGGATACTACCGATCGCCACCGCGCCGCTAGGGTTCGTCGGATGAAGCGGGCACTGGAGCGAGTACGGGCACGCGCCGTTCGCTTCGCCGATCGGATCGGTTGGCGGACCCGGTTGCAACGCGCGAACGAACGGTGGTCGCCGTCGCGACGCGTGCGCCGCGACGGCCGCGACAAGCGCCACTTCGACGCGATCTTCGCCTCGACACTCGCCTCCGACGATCTGGCCGTCGACATCGGCGCCAACGTCGGCGCCGTGGCCGCGTCGATCGTGCGAGCCGCGCCGGGTGCGAAGCACGTGCTCGTCGAACCGCTTCCCGATCTCGCGGCGCGCTTGGCGGAGCAGTTCCCCGGCTGCGAGGTGCACGCGGTTGCGTGTTCCGATCACGAAGGCAGCGAGCGTTTCGTGCGCGTGGTCGAACGGCCGACACGTTCGGGTCTCGATCCCGGTGAGATCACGGCCGGGATGACGACCGAGGAGCTCGTCGTTCCCGTCACGACGCTCGACGCGCTGCTCGCGGGCCGCCGGCCCAAGCTCGTCAAGATCGACGTGGAGGGCACCGAGCTCGACGTGCTGCGCGGCGCCGCGCACACGCTCACGACCGCGCGCCCGCTGGTGTTGTTCGAGCACCAACCGCACGGCGACGCCGGTCGGGAGCGCAGCCGGGAGATCCACCGGCTGCTCACCGCGGCCCGCTACCGCATGTACGACGTCGACGGCGCCGGTCCGCTCGACGAAGCCGCGTTCGCCGACGTTGCCGGACGCGGGCGGATCTGGAACTTCGTCGCTACGCCGGAGGCGACGACACCGGAGTGAGCAACGCGCACGCGACGTCGTTCCACGACGTGTGCACGCCCGACGCGCGTTTGGCGTACGCGTCGAGATCGTCGGCGACGTCGGCGATCGCGTCGGCAAGCGGCGTCACGTCCTCGGGCGCGACGAGACGGCCGGTCTCGCCGTCGGCCACGCACTCGGGTAGGCCGCCGACCGCGGTGGCCACGACGGGCCGGCCCGCCGCGAACGCGAGCGGAACGATCCCCGACTGGGTGGCCGACCGGTACGGCGCGACGACGATGTGGTGTGCGGCAAGCAGCGCCGCGACTTCGTCGTCGGAGACGTAGCGATCGACGAGCTCGACCGACCCCGCAAGGTCGGGGTCGGCGACCCGCGCGCGCCAGCCCTCCTTGTCGTCCCACACCTCGCCGGCGATCGTGAGCTGCGCGTCGACACCCCGGCCGCGGAGCCGGCGCACGGCATCGACCGCGAGGTCGAAGCCCTTGTAGGGCCGCACGAATCCGAGGCACAGGAGACGGAGCGGCGGGCGCGGCGGCAGCGGCGTCGGCGTCACCTCGATGTTCGGCGGGTGCGGCACGACGCTGATCGGCACCCTCGGCGCGAGGTCGTGCACCACGTTTGCGAGCGGTTCGGAGTGCACGACGATGTGCGCGGCGCGGCGCATGACCCAGCGCGCGAGCCGCGCGTCCGCGAACATGCGCTCGTGCGGCAACGCGTTGTGCACGAACAACGAGAGCGGCACACGCGCCGACGCGTCGATGACGCGTTGCGGAAGCGCGAGCACGGGCGTGACCCACGGCATCACGAGCAGGTCGCCGGAGTGCGCGATACGGCCCGCGCGCCACCACGACACCGGATCCCACCACCGGAGCATGAACCGCGCGCCCGCATACGGCATGCTCGCGGGATCGCGCCCCGAGCCTTTGAAGAGCACCTTCGGATACTGCGCCGACCAGGAGAGGACCGTGGTGGGCGCGCCGCACGCCTCGAGCGCCTCGACGACGCGCGCCGAGTGTTGTGCGATGCCACCCGAGATCGGCGGAACCGGACCGACGAACGTGACGCGCGGCTCGGCGCTCACGGCGCGATCGCGCCGGCTGCCGCGGTCCGTTCGAGCAGACGCTCGTAACGATCGAGCACGACGTCCCAGCGGTACTCACGGTCGACGTACGCGCGCCCGGCCGCTCCCATCGCGTCGGCGAGTCCGGGATTGACGAGAAGCGTGTCGAGTGCGCACTCGAACTCGGCGAAGCCGACGTAGGGAATCGCCGCGTTGCTGCGGTGTGCATGGCCGCGCAACACGGCGCAGCGGCCTTGCACGATCGCGGGCCGGCCGTGCGCGAACGACTCCGTGAGCACCATCGAGAAGCTCTCGAAGAACGATGGCAGCGCGAGCGCGAGTGCGCCCGCGAGCCCGTCGTCGCGCGTTTGGTAGTCGACGAAGCCGGTGACGATGATGTCGTCGCGCTCGGGAATCGGCATGAGCGCCTCGCCCAGCATCACGAGGAGCACGGGATCGCCGGGATGCCGGTTCTTGTACTCGACGAAGAATTCGAGCAGCTCGCCCGCGCCCTTCCCCTCGTCGACGCGCCCCGCGTACAGCAGATAGGGCCGGTCGCCGAGCCTGTACTGCGTGCGGAAGCGGGCGGGATCGCCGGGCTGCACGTCGACGCCGATGCCGATCACGTCGCCCGGAGGATCGAGGTGGAACCGGCGCCGGATCAGGTCGATCTCCTCGGTGGTCGAGAGCGCGAACGCCGAGGGTCGGCGGAACTCGCCGTCGAACAGCGACAGCCGCAGCGGCGGCTCGTCGTGCACGGTCGGGTGCAACACGACGGGCACGACTCCCGCGAGCGCGTCGAGTGCGGCAACCGTCGTCCAGTAGAGGTACGTGAAGCAGATGACGCAATCGAAGCGCGTTGCGCTGCGTTCGAGCCATGCGATCAACTCGGGCGACCACGGACCTTGCATCCGCATCCACTCGCGCTGCACCGGCAGTGGCCGCGACCCGCGGCCCTGGACCATGCGCCGGTTCAACTCGTTGAACAGCGTGTTGTCGCGCGGCATCGCAACGGGGAAGCGATGCACGGTGACGCCCGCGATCTCGGAGACGCCGGGTTCGTACGCATTCGCCCAATCGACGTACGACTGCGCGCAGGTGGTTGCCACCTCGACGGTGTGGCCGCGCCGCGCCATGCGCTCGGCCATCTCGCGGCAGTGCTGCTCGGCGCCGCCCGCGATCGATTCGCCGTAGCGCTGGACGACGTACAGGAGGCGCATCACACGACCTCGAGCAGTGCTTCGACCATTGCGACGTCGGACGGGTGCGCGTCGAAGTCGGCGACGCGCCGGCGCCCGTTCGCGACGAGAGCATCCTGCAACGCATCGTTCGCGAGCAGCTCGGTGACGGCTTCGGCGTAGAGAACAGGTCCCTCGTGCGGCGGGAGCACCAACGCGGCGTCGGCGACGGTCTCGGGGATCGCCGCCCACCCGCGGGCGACGACCGGCACATCGAACGCCATCGCCTCGACGAGCGGCAGGCAGAAGCCTTCGTGCTCGCTCGCGGTCACGACCGCGGCGGCCGAGCGGTACATCGCGGCGAGGTCGGCCTCGTCGACCGCGCCCACCACGTGCACGCCGACGAGGTTGAGCTCACGCACTTGATTCAGGATGGCGCGGGTGTAGCGCTCGAGCCGGTGATGACCGACGAGCATGAGGTAGCCGCGCATGCCGAGATACGTGTCGGCGACGTGCATCATCTCGACCAGGAAGTCGGGACGCTTGTGGGGCATCAACTGCGCGACGGAGAGCAAGATCGGCGCGTTGAGACCGGCCAGGTGATCGAGCGTCGATTGGCGCGGCTCGACGCGCGCGAGCCGGTGCACGTCGACGACGGGTGGCACGACGCGCACGTTCCGGTATCCCATGGCCTCGAGCTCCCGGGCGTTGTACGCGGAGTCGGCGATCGCGCCCGCCACACGCGCTCGCAGGATCTCGACTTCCCGACGACCGAGATCGAGCAGCTCGCTGAACGCGAGGTCGTAGCCGTCGAAATACGACGGCGGCGTGACGTTGTGATACACGAGGACGAGCGGTTCGGGCCGGGCCATGATGAAGTCGTGCACGCCGGGCTCGCCGATCGACGCATGCAGAATCAGCAGATTCCGTGCGTGTCGAGTTCGGTAGTCGGCGAGCGACATCACGTCGCCGTGCAAGGCGGGCGCGATGTGGCGGGCAAAGATCTCCGACGGGCCGATCGTGCGCAGCACCTTGCGCAACGCGAGCGCCAAGTTCGTGATCGCGTCGCCGGGCGACGCCGACGCGATGATCTGGTGGATACCCGACTGTGACGGTTCGACGGGCGCGCTCATCGATCCGCCCTCACCGGGTGGCGACGATGGCGTAGTCCTGGGGGCCGAACAACAGCGCGTTGATGCGCTCCAAGTTCACGTTCACGCGCTTCGTCATCTCGTCGTCGCCGGGGAGGAGCTCGAGGCTCTCGTCGATCGGCACCGGTGACCGGTCGAGACACTCGACCTTGCCGAAGCCGGCCTCGGTGAACAAGAACGTGAGGAAGCGCGGGTGCACCGGCCGCACGTGGTCGGGGTCGACCCAGAACGCGTGCGCGTAGGTGAACAGCGACATCGGGTTCACGGTCTCGATGACCACTCTGCCGCCCGGACGCACCTTGTCGGCGAGCAGGCGCACGACGTCGATCACGTGCTGGGGCGAGAGGTGCTCGATCACCTGGATCATCACGACCCCGCCGAGGCTTGCGTCGTCGAGACTCCGGAGATACTCGAACGCCGATCCCGATTCCGCGTGCAAGCCGCGTGCGCGCGCCGACGCCACGAGCTCGGGGTCGGGCTCGATGCCGACCGCGTCGACGTCGAGGTCGCGCAAGAGCTCGAGGAACTCGCCGCGTCCGAATCCGATGTCGAGCACCGGCGAGCATCCGACGAAGCGCGCGGCGAGATCGTGGTAGCGATCATGGATGTCGTCGGTGGTGCCGCGGAAATGCGCCGTGAACGCGTCGGCCGAATAGAACGCGTCGACCGCGATGCCCGGCACCCGCGCCGCAACTTCGTCGAACCGGGCGAGTAGGTTCTGCAGCTGCCGGTGCTCCTCGGCCAAGCGCGCTTGCACGTCGTCGAGCTGTTGCAGGATGCGCGTGTCGAAGGAATCAGCGAGCAGACTCGTGGCCTGAGCCATGAGGGCCAGCGCCCGCGCGACCTTGTGCGACTGGTCCTGAGCCTGCTCGAGCACACCTTGAATCTGGCGGCTCACGCCCTTCGCGATCGTGCGGTGCGCCGCGGTGCCGCCGGGCACTCGGCTCTCGGTCGGGATGCGCGCGCGGTTGAACTCGAATCGCAGCACCTCGCCGAGTGCCTCGTCGAGCTCGTCGAGCACAAACGAAGCCGACGCGGGCCGCGTGTCGGTCAGGTGCGCGAAGTGGTTGTCGAGATCGGCTTCGAGGCCGGGCGGGTAGGCACCCTCGTTGCGCCGGTTCTCGACGCGTTCGCGCAAGGTCTGCAGGAGCTTCGCGAGATCAGGAGCCGCGTCGGGAGTTTCCTCGGGCACGCCGGTCACATGGCTCCCTCGCCGCGCCGTCGGCGACGACTGGTCGGCTCCGCCTGCGCCTCCTGGCTCCGCTGCGTCCGCACGGGAGCAATGTAGCGGGCGGCGCTCGATCGGCGGCGTTCGGCGATCAGCGGCGAACAGCCAGGTCGGTCGCGTAGTTGTAGAGGTTGAGCGGCGGTGCCGACTGCCCGCCGAGCGCATCACCGAAAGAGAACACCCGACCGTCGCGGGCGAGCACGAAGTAGCCCGCGCCCGTGAGCGTCGGGCGGATCTGCACTCCCGACGCGGCCGCGGCGCGGCACAGTCCGAGTCCGGGCACGCTGCCGTAGAACGGTACGTCGAAGCTGAAGATGCCGCCGTCGCGCGCGATCAGCCAGTAGCCGCGGCCCGACGCGGCCGCGGCCATGGAGATGATCGGCGCCGCGAGCTTGATGTTGCCGGTGGAGCCGTGGAACTTCGCGTCGCCGTAGCTGAACACGCCGCCGTCGGATGCGAGGAGCCAGTAGCCGCGCCCGCTGGCCGTCGCAGCCATCGAGATGATCGGTGCGTTGAGCTTCTTGTTGCCCGTCGATCCGTAGAAGCCGGCGTCACCGAAGCCGAACACGCCACCGTCGCGCGCGAGGAGCCAGTAGCCGCGGCCGCTCGGCGTCGGCGCGAGCGCGATGATCGGCGCGTTCAGGCGATGGCCGGCCATTGAGCCGAACGACCGCGCATCGCCGAAGGTGAAGACGTTCCCGCCCGCGTCGAGCAGGTAGTAGCCGTTGCCGGTGTGCGTCGCCGCGATCGCAACCGTTGCTCCGTGCGCGCGGCCCGTGGCGTTGCCCCTGAAGGGCGCGCCGCGCAGCGCGTACACGGCTCCGTCGACTCCCGAGACCCAATACCCGTACGCGGAGGCGCTGCTCGGATGCGACGAACTTGCCACGCGCTTGCAGTAACCGGGTGGCAACAGGTTCTTGCCGACCGGACCGGCGTGGTGCAACGGCTCGCGCCGGAACATCGGCCACGGTGGCGTCGCGCGCGGCGCGGGGATCGAATAGCTCTCGAGCTCGTTGATGTGCGCGGGCGTGTTGAAGCCGTCGACGATCAGTTGCCAGTTCGCACCGAACTTGCCCACGGCACCTGCGCTCTCGTGCGCGAGCCATTCGTTCACTTCCGCGATCTGGTTCCCGTTGCGGCCGTCGACGACGAAGAAGCCGAAGTCGTTGCCGGCGCCGACGTCGTTGTGCCCGTCGCCGTTCATGTCGGCGATGATCGGCGACGACACGGGCCCACCGGGCGACGGCGGCGACACGAAGTGTGTCAGCCGCTTCGCCCACATGAGCGAGCCATTGCCGTGATACGCGCGCAACCATCCGTCGGCGCTGCCGACGGCAACCTCGGGAATACCGTCGCCGTTGAGGTCGCCGAGTGCGGGCGCGGGCATCGTGCTGCCCGCGGTGAGCACCGGCCAGCCCGCAAGCGCGGAACCGTCGTCGGCGTGCCAGGCCCAGACCCGATGACCATCGGTCGTGCCGTAATAGCTCCCGGCGCCGACCACGACCTCGACCCGGCCGTCGCCGTCGATGTCGCCGACCGCCGGGCTCGAGAAGATCGTGTCACCGATCTGACGCTTCCAGATCTCGTGGCAGTTCTGGCATCCGTGCGACACGGGATGCGGCGGATATCCGGCGAACGTCGGCGGATCGCCTTGTGCAGCCCACTCGATCGCGTGGAACTCGCCGCCGCGCCAGTTGACCAACCCACCCGCTGATTGGTCACCGCCGATCAGGATGTCGAGGCGACCGTCGCCGTTGATGTCGTACAACGCCGGCGACGACCAGTCGGTGTCTTCGATCGGATCGGACAAGATGGTGTGGCAGTTGCGATCGATCGCGTACACGTGCAAGTCGAACGCGCCGAACACGACGTCGGGATAGCCGTCGCCGTTCACGTCGCCGATCGCGGGCGAAGAGAACACACCGTCGGCGTATCCGTCCGCGCCGGAGTGGTTCGTCCAGATGTTCTGGTAGTCGAGCGTGCGGAACACGCAGTGCCGCGTGCCGTTCGCGTTGTAGATGACGACGCCGCCTTGCTGGTTCGCCACCAAGGTCGAACCGAGCCCCACGACGATTTCTTTCTGACCGTTCTTGAAGAGGTCGCCGACCGCGGGCGTACTGTCGATCGCGGTGCCGGTCTGCTGCGGCCAGCCCGTGAGGTTCGAGCCGTCGGCGTGCATGACCCGCAGCCAGCCGTCCTCCCCGCCGATCACGATGTCGTTGGTCCCGTCGCCGTTCACGTCGGCGATCGTGGGCGACGAGCTGCGATCCCAGCCGGACGTGCGGTGCTGCCACTGCAGCGTGATCGCCGCACTCGCGGGCTCGGTCGTCGCGGCCACGACAACCGGGGCAACGAGCGCGACAGCGAGCGAGAGGGGCACCAGACGTGAGCGCAAAGCGTGACGATCCTTCATGAGAACGGCGTCATATCGGCGCGTTTCCCCATCCGCTTGACGACTCTCCGTAGTCGCGGGCGAGGCTCCCCAGCCCGCGACCGGCCCCAGGAGGCCGTTCCCCCGGGCCCGAGAAATCCGGCGATACTGTCCGGCCGCGCCGTGAGACGAGGGGAAACGGTTGAGCGACGACCACGTCGACATGCAGCAGCTCGCGGCGGAGATCGAAGCCGAGGTCCGGGCCCGGCGGGCCGCGGGTGAGTACCCCCCGGGGTTCGAACGCGACCTCGACCGCTTGTTCGACCGGTTCGCGCCCCCCGAGGTGAGCAACGACTTCGACGCCGCGCTCGAACGGGCCGAGGACCTCGTGATCATCGATCCGGTGATCCCCGTGGCGTCACGGAACGCCGGGCTCGGCGCGGTCAAACGCGCCGAGGCCAAGCTGATCGGCTGGTACCACGTGTGGCTCGCGCAGCAGATCAGCGCGCTCGCCACCGCGATCAACACCGCGATGCGATTGCTGGGCGGGCGCGTCGAGGAGCTCGAGCACATCACCGGCGACATCGCGCGCGCCCGTTCGGTTGGCGCGCGCGTTCCGGCTCGGCGCGACGACGGCGCGTGGAGCGATCTCGTGGTCGGCGCGCTCCGAGGCTGCGACGGCCGGGTCGCGGTCGTCGAGTGTGGCGAAGGTGCGCTGCTCGCCGCGCTCGTGCATGCCGGCCTCGACGCGTACGGAGTCGAACCGCGCGCATCGATCGCCGACGAAGCACTCGCGCGCGGGCTGGAGGTCCGCATCGACGACGGCACTGCGCACCTCCACGCGGTGGGCGCGGGCGCGCTGGGCGGCCTCGTGTTGCGCGGGCTCGTGGAACGCGCGCAGCTCGGTGAGCTGCTGCTGCTCGTCGACGCGGCCGCGGCAAAGCTCGCGGTCGGCGGCCGCCTGGTGGTATGCAGCGTGGCGCGGGCGGTGTGGGACGAGGGCGCGACTGCGGCGGAGGCCGATCTGGTGGCCGGTCACCCGCTCCACCCCGACACGTGGCGCGCGGTGCTGCCCGAGCAGGGCTTCGACCGCGTCGAGGTGCACGCCGCCGGGGCGGGGGCGTACGTCGTGACGGCGGTCCGCGCCTCCTCGTGAACCGATGACTGCAATCCATCAGTTCGTTCCCACGCTCGCGCCGCGGGACGCGGTGGGAACGCATTACCTCGCGGTGCAAGACACGCTGCGGCGCGCGGGCTACCGGTCCGAGATCTACGCGTACGAAGCGAAGGACGAGTTCAAGCGGCGCGCCCACCCGTATGCGTCGTACGGCGGAGACGCCGGCGAGGCAACGTGGCTGTTGTTCCATTCGTCGGTCGGGTCCCCCGTCGCCGATTTCGTGTTCTCACGCGACGAGCCGTTGATCGTCGACTACCACAACATCACTCCGGCTTCGTTCTTCACCCGGTGGGAGCCCGCGCTCGCCGCGACCCTCGCCAAGGGACGACGCCAGCTCACCGAGCTCGAAACCCGTGCGTCATTGGGCCTGGCCGATTCCGCGTTCAACGCGCGCGAGCTCGAAGAGCTCGGCTACGCGCGCACCGCAGTCGTGCCGATCCTGCTCGACGTCGCGGCCCTCGACGCGACACCACCCGACGCGATGTTGCTCGATCGGCTGCGGGGCGCGAAGCCACGAGTCGGTACCGAGTGGCTGTTCGTCGGCCGGCTTGCACCGAACAAGGCGCAGCACGACGTCGTCAAGGCCTTCGCGGCCTATCGGGAGCTCTCGGGCGACGACGCGCGCTTGCATCTCGTCGGCGCGTCGTCGTCGCACCAGTACGAGATGGCGTTGCGCGCGTTCGTCGACGGATTGGGCCTCGGCGGCGTGATCGACGTGACCGGCGGAGTTCCGGCCGCGGAGCTGATGGCGTACTACGAAGCGGCCGACGTCTTCGTCTGCTGCAGCGAGCACGAAGGGTTTTGCGTGCCGCTCCTCGAAGCGATGCATCACCGCGTACCGATCGTCGCGTACGCGGCCGCCGCGGTACCCGAGACACTCGGCGACGCCGGCTTGCTCCTCAACGCCAAGGATCCGTGCACGGTTGCCGCGGCGGTTGCCCGCGTCGCCGGCGATTCGGCCCTGCGCGAGCAGATGATCGCCGCGGGGCTGCAGCGCTTGCACGACTTCGACATCGACCGGTCGCGTCGGGCGTTGCTCGACGCGATCGAGCCGGTCGTAGGTCGTGCACGGTGATCGTCCACCAGTTCCTCTCGACGTTCGAACCCGGGGCGGTCGGGATGCACACCATCTTGGCGCGTGACGCGCTGCGCGCGGCCGGGCACACGTCGGACATCTGGGCGTTGCAGATCCATCCCGCGTATGCGCACACCGGCGCGAGCCTCGCCGAGTCGTTCGCGGGACCGGCCGATCTCCTTGTGTACCAGATGGCCATCGGGTCGTCGGTCGCCGAGATCGTGCGCGAGCGCACCGAGCCGCTCGTGGTGAACCACCACAATCTCACGCCGTGGCGCTTTCTCGTGGGCTGGGAACCCGCGGCCGCGCACGGTGTCGCGCTCGGGATCGCGCAGCTGCACGCGCTGGCGACGCGCGCCGAGCTGGGCCTGGCCGTGTCGCACTACAACGAGGCCGATCTCATCGAAGCCGGCTACCGGCACACCGCGGTCGTTCCGATCCTCGTCGACCTCGCCCGTTTCGATGCGATCCGTCCCGACGAACGGGTGCGTCGGGACGGAGCGACCACGTGGCTGTTCGTCGGTCGGCTCGCGCGGAACAAGGCCCAGCACGACATCGTGAAGGCGCTCGCCGCGTACCGCCGGTTCCACGACCCGGACGCGCGACTCGTGCTCGTCGGCGGCGGCGTCGACGAGCCGTACGGGCGCGCGCTGCGGCGCTTCGTGCACGCGCTCGAGCTCGACGATGCCGTGACCTTCGCGGGCGCGGCAACGGCGGAGGCGCTGGCCGCGCACTACGCCGCGGCCGACGTGCTCGTCGTGTGCAGCGAGCACGAGGGATTCTGCGTGCCGCTCCTGGAGGCCTGGCACTTCCAGCTCCCGATCGTGGCGTACGCCGCGGCCGCGGTACCCGAGACGCTGGGCGACGCGGGCCTGCTGCTCGGCGTGAAAGACCCGTGCACCGTGGCGAACGCCGTGCACCACGTCGTCGGCGATGCCGCGTTGCGCCGGCATCTCGTCGCTGCCGGGTCGGCGCGCTTGCGCACGTTCGATCCGGCCGTGGTCGGCCCCCGTTACGTCGACACCGTGACTGCGATCGTTGGGGCGAGATCGTGATCATTCACCAGTTCACGCCGATCCTCGAGCCCGGCGCGGTGGGCGCGCACACGCTGGCCGTGCGCGACGCGCTGCGGGCGGCCGGCCACACGTCAGAGATCTTTGCCCCCGACATCCGCCCCGCGTACGCCGACGCGGGCGCGCGTCCGATCAAGGCGTACCGAGGCGGCGCCGACGCGCTCGTGTACCAGATGGCGATCGGTTCACCCGTCGCCGACTTCGTGCTCGCGCGCTCCGAACCGCTCGTCGTCAACCATCACAACCTCACGCCGCTGCGTTACCTGCGCGACTGGCAACCAGTCGCCGCGCACGGCGTCGTGTGGGGACGCGCTCAACTGCGCGCGATGTCGGCACGCGCCGTCCTCGGCATCGGCGATTCCACATACAACGAGAGCGATCTCATCGAAGCCGGTTACGCGCGAACGGCCGTCGTCCCGATCTTGATCGATTTCGCGCACATCGCGCGCGCACCCCGCGCC
>Ga0335082_10002445_pt1 | contig 19982 bp, 12 predicted proteins | sample Lox_Sample_41_FD_206718 | JGI IMG/M metagenome (GOLD analysis project Ga0335082, IMG submission 206718) | Soil microbial communities from Loxahatchee National Wildlife Refuge, Florida, United States - Lox_Sample_4.1 | ecosystem: Environmental > Terrestrial > Soil > Wetlands | place: USA...
TTCGCCGCGACGACGGCGCCCGCGTCGTCGACGATGCGGACGTCGACGTTGGGGAGCACGCGCGCGGGTCGATTCTCCTCGGCGAGCACCGCGACCGGCCCGGTGACCGTCGATCGGTGGAGGCGCACGAGGGTGACGCCGGGCTCGTCGGTCTCGTCGCCCTCGAGGCCGACGAAGAGGACGCGGCCACCCGTGGCCTCCCCGCTCTCGGAGCCGTCGTGGACGCGGAGGGCCGCCCCGGAGAGCGCGCACGCGACGGCGAGCTCGGAGATCGGCGCGCCGAACACGAGGTCGCCTTGCGTGAGGTCGAGACCGAGCGCGAGGCTCGCACCGCGCGAGAGGAGGACACGATGCGAGATGGCGCAGCGCGCGCCCTCTTCGTCCTCGTCGTCGCGCTCGAGCCACGCGTCGTCGAGGTCCACGCGCGGCAGCGGGCGCGCGTCGTCGCGCGGGTCCTCCTCGGCGAGCGCCGTGTCGTAGGCGACGTACGCCGCCGAGCCGGCCGCGTGCTCGTCGGCGGCGCGCCCGCGCAGGATCACGACGCGGAGCTCCGGGGCGCGCGCGACCGCGTGGTGGAAGTTCGGCGCGAGCGCCGCGTCCACGACGAGCGCGCGCGCGTCGACCTCGCGGAGCAGCTCGGCGAGCCCGTCCTCGTCCTCTTCGTCGAGCGGGACGCCCACGGCGCCGGCCTTCGCGATCGCCCAGAACGCGACCACCGCCTCCGCTCCGCCGAGCAGCGTCGCGACGCGGTCGCCCGGCGCGACGCCGCGACGCTCGAGCGCGTACGCGAGGGCCGTCGCGAGCGAGTCGAGCTCGCCGTACGTCAGCGTGCGTCGCCCGACGCGCAGCGCGACCGCGTCCTCCGCGCGCGCGGCGGCGAGCTCGAGCGCCGAGCCGGCGAGAATCGGTGCGAACACGAGCTACTCATGTAGCCGTTGCGACCGGCAAGCGGAAGTGGAACGTCGTGCCTTGGTCCGAAGACGTCACCCAGACCTCGCCGCCGTGATCTTCCACGACGCGCTTGACGACGGCGAGCCCGAGCCCCGCCCCCGTCGCTTTCGTGGTGAAGAACGGCTCGAAAATGCGCGGCAGGTCCCCCTGCGGAATCCCCGGTCCCTCGTCGCGGATCTCGACGAGCACGTGCGCGGCGCCGTCGCGCTTCGCGCTCATGTGGAGCATGCCCCCGCGCGGCATGGCCTGGACGGCGTTGAGCGCGACGTTGAGCAGCGCCTGGCGCATCATGCGCCGGTCGACGACCGCGAGGGGCAGGTCGTCCTCGATGGTCACCTCGAAGCGAATGCCGGGCGACTCGCCGAGCACCTCGACCACCTCGGAGAGCACGCGGCCGAGCTCCTCCGGCTGGAGCGACATCTGGCGCGGGCGCGCAAAATCGAGGAGGTCGCCGACGATCTGGTTGAGGCGGGCGCACTCTTCGCGCACGATGTCGACGAGCGCGACGCCCTCGGTCGACGCGTCGAGCATGCGGCGGAGCGAGTTGGTCGCGTTGTAGATGACGCCGAGGGGGTTTCGCACCTCGTGCGCCACGATCGCCGCGAGCTCGCCCAGGCCCGCGAGGCGCTCGCGCTTGACCATCTCGGCGCGCGTCGCCGCGACCTCCTCGTAGCTCCGGCGGAGCGACTCGTAGAGGCGGGCATTGGCGATCGAGAGGCCGACCTGCGCGACCATCGCGGCGGCGAGCTCGATCCATTCCTTCGAAAACGCGCGCGGTCCGCGCGTCTCGTCGAGCATGACCACGCCCTCGAGGCGCCCGCGGGTGACCATCGGCAGCGCGGCGAGCGCCGTCTCGCGGAACAGGCTGACGAACGGCGAGCGCTGCGCGAGCGCATCGTTGGCCGCGTCGGGAATGAAGACGACCTGGCGGTCGCGCGCGGCTCGGGCCGCGACGCTGTTCGGATCGCCGAGCGGGATCGCGATGTCCTTCACGAGATCGCGTCGCGCGTGGGACGAGGCGCCCCCGCGGAGCACGTCGGCGTCCTCGTCGTAGAGGAGGATGAAGCAGCTCGCGACCTCGAGCAGCACGACGAGCGAGTCCGCCGTCTTGCCGAGCACGACCTCGAGATCGAGCGTCTCGGAGGTCGTTCGCGCGAGCTGGAGGAGGAGGTGCGTGTCGTCGAGCTTGCGGCGCGCGGCGTCACGCGCCTGGACGTCGAGGAGCGCCGTCGAGACGAGCTTCCCCGCGAAACCGAAGACGAAGGCGAGCTGCCCGCTGAGGTTCTTGCCCGCGACGTGCAGGAGCTCGCCGTCCTCGAGCGGGACGTACACGCCGTCGGCGGCGCTCGCGGTCCCGATGAAGACGGGCGTGCGCGCCGCGATGGCGCGCGCGGCGAGGTCCTCGTCCACGTTGCGGTCGCCGGCGCGAACGAAGCGGGCCGAGAGGCGCGCGCGCTCGAACGCGCGGCACGTCCGCGCGCGCACGTCCGCCTCCGACTCCGCGCCGATGAGCTCGGCCGACAGCGCCAGAAGCTCGCGTCCGACGAGCGGCTCCACCTCCTCGGCCGGCTCGTCGAGGATGATCGCGATGCGGAAGTCGGGGCTCTCGCGCGCGCGGAAGCGCGACGTGTACACGCGCACGGCGACCACACCGCCTTCCTTGGTCTTCGCAAGGGTTCGGAGCGGCTTGTCGAACGCGACGTGATCGTCGGGCAGGAGCGCGCGCTGCACGAGGCGCTCGCGTTCCGGCTCGCTCATGATCTTGGTGATGGGCTGGTTCTCGAGCTCCGCGCGCGCGAAGCCGAGGCGCTTCGCCCAGGCCTCGTTGGCCGCGACGACGAGGTCGCCGCGCGTCGCCACTGCGGGATGCTCCATCGACGCGACGATGTCGCGGATGTCGCCGTCCTCGAAGACGCGTGGCGCCATTCGAGCGAGCATACTCGCTCGTCGAGGTGCAATCAGGAATGCGCGACGACCTTACGGTCGGGCAGCCTTCAGTCGCGTCGGTACATCGTGATGACGCAGGCGCCGCCGAGGCCGAGGTTGTGCTGTAGCGCGACGCGCGCGTTCGGCACCTGGCGCTTGTCCGCTTGGCCGCGGAGCTGCCAGACGAGCTCGGTGCACTGCGCGAGGCCCGTCGCGCCGAGCGGGTGTCCCTTCGAGAGGAGGCCGCCCGACGGGTTCGTGACGAACTTCCCGCCGTAGGTGTTCTGGCCTTCCCAGATGAACTTCTCGGCTTCGCCCTCCTTGCACAGCCCGAGGCCCTCGTAGGTGAGGATCTCGTTGGAGGTGAAACAATCGTGGAGCTCGACGACGTCCACGTCCTTCGGGCCGACGCCGCTCTTCTCGTAGACCTGCTTGGCCGCGTTCACGGTCATGTCGTAGCCGACCATCTTGATCATCGAGTCGCCGAAGCTCGAGCCGTAGTCGGTCGTCATCGCCTGCGCCGCGATGTAGACGGGTCGGTCGATGCCCTTTTTCTTGGCGAACTCTTCGCTGACGAGCACCGCCGCGGCCGCGCCGCACGTCGGCGGGCAGCACTGATAGCGCGTCAGCGGGTCGAACACCTCGGGCGAATTCATGATGTCGTCGAGCGAGAGCGGCTCGGCGAAGATCGCGTACGGGTTGTTCGCGGCGTGCTTGCGCGCCTTCTCGCTGACCTTGCCGAACGTCTCTTTCTTCGTCCCCCAGCGCCAGCGGTACTCGCGCCCCGCGCCGCCGAACATCTGCGCGGCGGGCGGCGCCTGCGCGAAGCCCTGCACGTCGTTCATCACGCCGGCGTGCTTGTCGAGCGGGTTCGTGCGGTCGTTGAACTTCGAGCCGAGCGCGCCCTTCTCCATCTGCTCGAAGCCGACGACGAGCACGCACTCGGCGATGCCGCCCTCGATGGCCTGCTTGCCGAGCATGAGCGCGGTCGAGCCGGTCGAGCAGTTGTTGTTCACGTTGAACACGGGGATGCCCGTGAGCCCCACTTCGTAGACGGCGCGCTGACCGCACGTCGAGTCGCCGTACACGTAGCCCGCGTACGCCTGCTGCACTTCGGCGTAGTCGACGCCGGCGTCCTTGAGCGCGGCGCGCGCGGCCTTCGACGCCATCACGTTGTAGTCCTCGCTCGCGCCGGGCTTCGCGAACTTGATCATACCGACGCCGAGGACGTTGACTTTGCGGCTCATGAGAACACTCCTTTGAAGATGCCGAGCTTGTGCGCGAGGCGAACGTCGCCGTCGACGCGAAGTTTTCCTTGTTGGTGGAGCGACTGCGGCGAGGCGTCCTTGGCGAGCGCGGTGAGGTCCTCGTCCGAGATGGTGATGACCGCCGCGGCCTTGGTCCCTTGCTTCGCGTCGAAGCCGACGTCGTACGTCTTTCCGTCGACGACGAACTGGATGACGGCGCCGATCTCCGAAGCGAGCTTCGGGTTCTCCTGGATGCGCTTGGTGAGCGCCTCGAAGATCTTCGGCGCGTTGTTGGACGCGGACTTCGGAGCTGCGGCGACGGGCGCGGCACCCGCTCCGGCGGCCTTCTTCGCCGCGACGGCCGCGGCCGCCGCGTTCTTGTCGATCTTCTTCAAGAACTCGAGCTTCTGCGATGCCATCACGTTGCCGCTGATGCGGAGCTTCTTGTCCATGAAGAGCTTCATCGGGTCGGCCTTGCCGCTCGTCATGTCCTGGAAATCGGCGTCGGAGAGCTCCAGCGTGCACTCGGCCTTCGCCGCTTCGCCCGGCGTGACCTTCGCCGACTTCAGGTCGACGGTCCACTGCGAGTCCGGGTTCGTGAGCTTGAAGAGAAATACGACGCCGATCTTCTGCATCTCGGCCGCGTTCTTCTCGACGTGATCCTGAATCGCCAAGAACACGTCCCCACTCACGCTCGCGCTCGTGCTCGCGGTCGCGGTCGTGGTCGGGCTCGCCCCACCGGCGCCGCGCTTGTTCATCGCGTCGATCACGCTCTGCGGGTCGATCTTCTTCAAGAACTCGAGCTTCTGCGACGCCATCAGGTCGCCGCTGATCTTGAGCTTCTTGTCCATGAAGAGCTTCATCGGGTCCGCCTTGCCCGTGCACATCGCCATGAAGTCGGCGTCGCTCAGCGCGAGCGTGCACTGCGCCGGCGCGCTCTCTCCGCTCGCCACGGTCGCGTTCTTCGTGTCCACCGTCCACGTCGAGTCGGGCGACGACAGCTTGAACTGATAGACGACCCCGATCTTCTTCACCGCCTCGGCGTTCTTCGCGAGGTAGTCGCCCATCCCCGCGAAGATGTCCGCGGCGATCGGCATCGCGGTCGCGCTCGTGCTCGTGCTCGCGCTCGGAGCCTTCTTCGCGACCGGCTTCGGGATCTCCTTGTAGAGCTCCACCGCCGAGTTCGAGAGCACCACCTTGTCGCGTTCCTTCACCTTCGTGCGGAACACGATCTTGGTGTCCGACTCCTTCCACATCTCGGTGACGAGCGTCTCCCCGGGAAAGACCGAGTCCGCCATGCGCACCTTGATGCTCTTGAAGTAGCGCGGGTCGCCGTTCGAGAACGCCTTGATGACCGCGCGCGCCGCGAACCCGAACGTGCAGAGCCCGTGGAGGATCGGTTTCTCGAACCCGAACGTCGTCGCGAAATTCGGATCGGCGTGGAGCGGGTTGATGTCGCCGCTCAAGCGATAGAGGAGCGCCTGGTTCGGGTGCGTCTTCTCTTCGATCACGGCGTCCGGCTTGCGATCCGGCGCGACGTTCACGTCGCCGCTCGGTCCGCGGTCGCCGCCCCAGCCGCCCGCGCCGCGCACGAACGACGTGAGCTCGTTGTACGCGAGCTCGTCTCCGTTCTCGTCCATCGTCGTGATCGCGGTGACGACGACGGCGTTCTTCCCCTTGTCGAAGATGTCCTTGATCTTGACCGAGTGCTTGAGCTTCGCGCTCGGCGGAAGCGGCCGCTTCACCTCGGTGTACTGCTCGCCGTGGAGGATGCGCTCGAAGCCGTAGTTCAAGCCCGGCGCCTTCACGCCCTTCTTGAACTGATCGAACACGAGTCGCATCGCGGGAATGACCGCGAACGTCGGAAGGACGTAAAACCCCTCGCCGCTCATCTCGTAGACGAGCGAGAGATCCTTCGGATCGAGCGGGTTTTCCGCCGCGCCCACGCCGAGCGCGTAGAGCGCGACGTCGCGCTCGTCGTACGCGTTGCTCGCGACCATCGGCTCGGCCTCGAGCGCCGCGTCGACGTCGATGAGATCGTTTCCGCCGCGCGATTTCTTGTCGAGGTTTCCGAGGATCGGCTGCATCGACGACGTGATGTCGCTCGGGTGCGTCGTCTTCTCGAAGCCGGCGATCGCATCCCAATTTTTCTGGATCAACTCGGGCGTGAGCTGGCGCCCGAGTCGGAACGTCTTCCCCTCGGCGCGCTCCCAGCGGAGCTTCGCGTAGAACCCGCCGCCGACCTCGAAGAGCCCGCCCGTCTCCTCGCACGACTCGTGGCACAGCCACGCGACGAGCGGCGACACGTACTCCGGCCGGAGCGCCTCGATGAGGTTCGGCGGGAGCACGGTCTCGGTCATGCGCGAGCCGGCGATCGGCGCGATCGCGTTCACGCGGATGTTCTTCTTGCGCCCTTCGATCGCGAGCGTGTTCGAGAGCCCGACGAGCCCGAGCTTCGCCATCGAATAATTGCTCTGGCCGAAGTTTCCGTAGATGCCCGCCGCCGACGCCGTGAAGATCACGCGGCCGTAGCCTTTGTCGCGCATGCCGCCCGTCACATTCCACGCGGCGTGCGTCACCTTGAAGCCGCCGAGCACGTGGACGCGGTAGATGAGGTCCCAGTCCTGCTGCGTGATCTTCTGGAACGACGTGTCGCGGAGGATGCCGGCGTTGTTCACGACGATGTCGACCTGGCCGAACGTGTCCATCGCCGTCTGGACGATCTTGTCGCCGTCCTCGACCGAGTCGTAGTTCGCGACCGCTTGGCCGGCGGCGTCCTTGATCTCCTTCACGACCGCGTCGGCCGCGCCCGAGCCCTTGCCCGTACCGTCGTGCTTGCCGCCGAGATCGTTCACCACCACCTTCGCGCCGCGCGACGCGAAGAGGAGCGCGTGAGACTTTCCGAGGCCATTTCCCGCACCGGTGACGATCACGACGCGTCCGTCGAAACGCAAATCCGCCATGTTGTTCTCCTACGAAAGTTTCGCGTGCGAAATATTCTCCCGACGACGCGTCTCGTCAAGCGTCACCTCGCGAAATCGTGCGGCGTCGGCGGAGATTGCCGGTCCGCGGCAAGAATTTTCCTTTGCCGAGCACGTGACACGCGCGAGGATCTGAAGCAAAGGGGCCGCTTCATGAGGTCTTGGTTCGTCGGCTCGGTCTTGGTCTTGTCCTGCGGCGCGTTCGCCGCGTGCGACTCCGGAAACGGCGGAAATCCCGACGCGGGCGACGCGGGTCCGACGTGCGACCCGCACGGAACGACGGGCACGAGCTTCGTCGACAACACGGCCGCGTGGGGCCTCGCGGGCGTGACGGGAAACCGCATCGTCTCCGCCGACCTCGACGGCGACGGCTATCCGGACCTCATCCTCTCGAACGACGCGACGAACAAGCGCGACGACACGACGATGCCCCGAACGACGTGGGTGCTCATGAACCGCCCCAACGGGAGCGGCGGGCGCACCTTCGTCGACGCGACGGTCGACAGCGGCATCTTCCAGGTGCGCGGCGGCGGGACGACCGCGACCGAGCTCCGCGCGGCGAACGTCGCGTCGGTCGGCGACGTCGACAACGACGGCGACCTCGACGTCTTCAGCGGCACGTACGTCGACCCGACGAACCCGACGACCGACACCGGCGATCGCAGCGAGATCCTCCTCAACGACGGCACCGGGCACTTCACGCTCGCGCCGATTTCGGATCCGCATCCCTCGTCGACCGACTTGTGGCCGACCACCAGCGCGACGATGACGGACGTCGATCGGGACGGCAAAATCGATCTGTTCGTCGGGTTTTGGTACCAGTACTACGGCCAGGGCTACAACGGCGTGCAGGCGCAGCTCTATCGCGGCAACGGCGACGGCACGTTCACCACGATCACGGGCCAGGCGGGCCTGACGACGAGCGCCGTCGGCTTCGCGCAGAACAAGAACAGCAAGCCCGCGTACGGCGTCACGTCCTGCGATCTCGACGGCGACGGCTCGCCCGAGCTCATGGTCTCGGCGTACGGGCGCGAGTGGAACTATCTCTATCAGAACGACGGCACCGGGAAGTTCAGCGAGATCGGGCAGGCCTCGGGCTTCGCGTCCGACGGCGACGTCGACTACATCCATCGCCTCTCGCCGGACGAAGGGCCGAACCAGTTCTTCCTCTGCTACTGCACCGTGCACTCGACCGAGGCGGACTGCGCCGGCGTCGAGCAGCCGGCGATTCAGTGTCCTTCGCCCGCCGACGCGGACTGGGCGCACGGCTCCGACGATCAACCGTGGCGCAACGGCGGGAACAACTTCTCGACCTACTGCGGCGACGTGAACGGCGACGGTCTGCTCGATCTCTACACGGCGGGCATCCACCACTGGCACATCGGTCAATCGGGCGACAGCTCGCAGCTGCTCGTCAACACGTCGCCGGGCGACGGGAGCATCACGTTCGACCGGCGCGACAACGCCACGACCGGCATGGCGTGGCCGCACCCGACGAGCGACTGGAACGAAGGCGGCCTGATGGTGGCCGGCGGCGATCTCGACAACGACGGGCGCGAAGACTTGATCGTCGCGGCGAGCGACTACCCGGATCAGTTCGGGCTCGTCTTCCACCAGAAGGACGACGGCACGTTCGAGGAGGTCGGACAGGCCTGGGGCCTGCACCACCCGTGCATGAGCGGGCTCACGATCGCCGACTTCGATCGCGACGGCGATCTCGACGTCGTCGTCGGCTCGGGCACCGCGCGCGACTGCGCCAACATCTGGAAGACGAACGAGGTGCACTTCTACGAGAACCAGGGCGTCTCGAAGAACGGCTGGGTTCAGCTCCGGCTCGTCGGCGACGGCGTGACCGCGAACAAAGGCGCGATCGGCGCGCGCGTGCAGCTCTCGGCCGGCGGCGTCGTGCAGACCAAAGAGCACGACGGGAGCTACGGGCACATGAGCATGGAGAACGACACGCTGCTCTCCTTCGGGCTCGGCGCGTGCGCGCAGGCGGACTCGGTGACCGTGCGCTGGCCGGATCAGGCGCTCACGACCGAGACTTTTTCGGGGCTCGCCGCGGGGAAGCGATACGAGCTGCGGATGGGCGACGCGACGCCTCACGAGGTGCCTTGAGCCACGCCAAGATCACGGGGTAGACGCCCGCGTCGAGGAGCTCGAGGTGAGCGACGCCCTCGGCGACCGACGTCGTCGGGAAGTCGGCGAGCGCGCTCTTCCTCGGGACGAGCGCGTCCTTGCCGCCGGCCATCGCGAAGCACGCGACGCCTTCCGGGAGCGGCGTCCCGAGGCCGTGACGGAGGTCGCGCACGCCCGCGCTGCGGACGTTGCCGAGCTTGGCGATGGGCGAGGAGTACTTGGTGAGGCCGCCGAGGGTCTGCACGAGGTGGCCGATGCGTTCGAGCGGCGCGCCGCGGTGCGGCGTCCCGAGCGTGACGAGCGCGTCGAGCTTCTCGCGCCACGCCCCGCCGTGCGCGCACGCGCTCCGCGCGACGAGGCCGCCCATGCTGTGGCCCACCATCGCGATCGACTCGACGGGGACCGGCCACTCGGCGACGAGCTCGTCGAGGAGCGCGGCGAGCTCGCGTCCCACGTCGTCGACGCGACGGCCGCTGTTGTAGTGGACGTAGACGGCGGTCGCGTCGAGATCGCGCGCGAGCGCGGCGCCGTGATCGTGCTCGCCCCGCAGCCACTGGCGATCGTTCATCGAGGAGCCGTGGACGAGCACGACGATGCGCGGCCGAGCGTCGCCTCCGTGGCGGAGGCGCGTGATGACCGCGAGTGGGTTCTTCGTGTCGTGGAGCCAGTCGCCGACGACGCCGTTGAGGACCGCGACCACTGCCTCGCGCTCGGCCGACGGGACGCTCTCGCCGAGCGCGGGCCCGAGCTTGTCGAGCGCGACGTCGAGCGAGAGGCCGACGAGCTTCGCGATCCCGCGGATGCTCGCGTAGACGGGCGCCGAGAAGACGCGCGCCGGGAGCCCGCCGATGTTGCCGTGCATCTCTTGGACGATGTCGGTCACGCGCGTCGTGGCTTCGACCGCGATCTTGCTCGCGGCGCGGAGGTCCGTCGCGTGCTTGCGCTTCACTTGGGACCCAGCTTGGAGCTGTGCTCGTCCTGGTTCCAGGTGTTGCCGGCGGGCGCGGCGACGATCTTCGGGACGATCTTCGGCGTCGCGGCGTCGAGCGTCGCGAGGCGGCGGTCGAGCGCGACGCGCGCGTCGCCGCGGGTCACGCCTGCGCCGTCGTGGAGCGCGGCGAGGGCGGCCTTCCACAAGGCGAGCGCGCCCGCGGCGCCGCGGAAGAGACCCTGGCCGTACGTGCCGCCGGGTCCCGTCGGGCGCGAGAGATCGCGCTGCACGCAGGGCGAGTGGTCCGGCGACTCGACGAGCGGCATCGCGTCCGGGTCGGCGCCCGCGCCGAGCGACGCGTACGTCTTGCAAGCGCCGGGGATGGCGTGCGCGACGTCGGCGAGGAACGCGCGCGCGTCCGCGTCGGTGTCGAGCGGGCGCGCGTGCTTGTCCGCGACGCGCGCCATCGCGAGCGCCGTGGCGAGGCGGAGCGCGTCGGCGCCGGGGCCGGTCGCTTTGTGCATCGACGCGAGCCACACGTCGGGGGAGGGGACGTCGCTCCCGCGCTGCTCGCGCGCGACGACCACGGCGACGGCCGCCGCCGAGATTTGGTCGGGCTTCTTGTCGTCGAACGCGCCGCCGATCGACTTGGCGATTTCGGGCGCGCACGGGCGACTGCCGTCGCAGCGCACGAGCGCCGCGTTCCACCGCGGCGAGTCGCCCCCGAGCTGGTCGCGAATCTCTTCGACGCGATCCATCGGCTTCTGTTTGCACGAGAGCGCGAGCAGGGGCACGGCGAGAAGCGGGGCGATGCGCATCGCCGGAGAGCTTAGTCCTAAAACGGGCTCAGCACCTCGCACCGCTCCGCGCCGACGGCGATCATGTCCGAGTGGCAGACGCCGTAGACGCCGCGCCGGAAGAGCCCCGGCTCGACGTTGCAGGTCATACCGATCTCGAGCACGTCGCTCGAGCGCGGGTGCAGGCGCGGCCGCTCCTCGCGGTCTTCGGCGGCGTAGCCGACGCCGTGGCCCGTCGCGCCGCGGAACTCGGGGCCGAAGCCCCAGGCGTCGACGACGTCGCGCGCGGCGGCGTCGACCGCGCGGGCCTCGACGCCCGGCATCACGCGCGCGAGCGCGGCCTCGCGCGCCGCGGCCACCGCCTCGAGGCGCCGTGAGACGCCGTCGGTCTTTCCGAGGACGTAGGTGCGCGTGAGATCGGTCCAGTAGCCGTCGAGCGTGGAGCTCGAGTGCACGAGCACGACGTCGCCGGGCTCGATGCGGCGCGAGCGCGAGCGGTGGTAGGCGCGGTGCGCCTCGGACGCGTTCGGCCCGGACATGCAATGGAAGAACGCGCGGGCGCGCGCGTCGGTCGGCGCCGCCGCCTCGAACGCCGCCTCGAACGCGGCTGCGATCATCCGCTCGGTGACGCCGGCGACGATGGCGCGCACGCCCGCGCCATAGGCCACGCCCGCGAGACGGCATACGGCGCGGATGCCGTCGAGCTCGGCCCTCGTCTTTCGCAAGCGGAGGTGCTCGAGCCACGCGTCGGCGCGAACGAGGGCCGCCCGCGGCGCCGCTGCGCGGATGATTTCGTGCCCCACCTCGCCGTACGAAAAATGCGACGCCTCCGTCGACGGCTCGAGCGACGCGACGTGCTCGTACCCGATCGTCTCCGCGTCCGTCGTCGCGAGCGCGCGCGCGAGCGGCTCACGCACGGCGACGGTCACCCCATCGAGGCAGTCCAGCGACGTCGGACGAAACGTGTAGACGGCGTCCGCCCAGCTCGCGCTCGCGAGCTCCAGCTCGTCCTCCGGCACGACGAGCTCGACGCGGCCCTCGCGGGTCGCGATGGCCCACGCGCTTCCGGACATCGGCCAGTAGCCGCTCAGCATCAAGACGTGTCGCGGCTCGCAGCAGACGAGGGCGTCGCACGCCTCGCGCTCGAGCAGCCGCTGCACGCTCGAGACACGCTCCTCGTCGCGCTTCTTCGGCACCATGCCGCTTGGTGTTGCATCCGCTACGCCGCGCGGCGCGGTCGAGGCTTCGACGGCGTGAACGACGCGACGAGCCCGACCGTCCAGGTCACGAGCAGCGCGAGCGCCGCGGGGAGCCACACGCCGAGGACGCTGTGGAGGACCCGCAGATTCCCTTGCACGAGCCCGGCGACGAACGCGACGTCGAGCAGCGCGAAGGTGGCCGCGAACCCGAGCGCAGCCGGGAGCGGCTCGCGCGCCCCGCGGAGCGAGAAGTAACTGCGCGCGACGAACGCGAAGACGATCGGCACGACGAGCGCGTCGATCGTGAGCGCGACGCCGAGCGGCGCGAGCACGAGGAGCGCGAGCATCGCGAGCCCGCACACGAGCCAACCCGTCACCGCGTGCGCGACGAGCGTCCAGAGCGAGCGCCCGGGTTGCCGCACGATCGGGCGCGGGCGGGCGGAAGGAAGCGCGCGCGCGACGTCGGTCGCCCACGCGCGGACGCGCGCCAGGTCGCGGTGGTCGCCCGCGCTCTTCTTCGCCATCGCGCTCGCGGGGAACCCCTTCGCGTCGGGCGCGAGGTAGCCGCCGAACGTCGCGTGGCCCTGCGCGCCGACGCGCTCCATCAAGCTCGCGACCTGCCTCGTCGGCGGGATCGCTTCGCGGCTCGCCGAGTCGTCGAGCGGGCCGCTCGAGAAAAACCACGTCGGGACCAGACGGAGATCGTGCTCGCGGCGCTCGACGAACCTCCGCGCGTCCCGATGCCAGCGCATCGCGTAGAGCGCGCCGCCGACGATCGCGGCGTCGAATGCGCGCGCGTGGAGCGCATCGCTCGGCGCCGCGAGCTCGACGTCGCAGCCTTCACGCGCGAGCGTGTCGGCGATGACGCGGGCGATGCCCTCGGTTCCACCGCGCTTGCTTCCCCAGGTGACGAGAACTCGCATGCCACGTTGCCGTGCAAGACGAGGACCGCGACGAGGCTGCGCGCGCGCGAAGGCGTTGCGTGCATTATGCTCGGGTCATGACGTTCGCCGATTTCGTCGCGTCCGTCGCGGCCCCCGAGCCGCCGCCGCTTTCCGCGCCGCTCCGCGCGCTCTGGCTCGCGAAGAAGGGAGACTGGGAGGGCGCCCACCGCGTCGCGTCCGACATCGAGGGCGCGTTCGGCGCGCGCATCCACGCGCATCTTCATCGCGTCGAAGGCGATCTCTCGAACGCGCGTTACTGGTACCGCCAGGCGCGCGTCGAGCCGTTCGAAGGCTCGCTCGACGAAGAGTGGGAGGCGCTCGCGCGCGAGGAGTCAGGCCGGCGCTGAGGTCGCTTCGTAGACTTCCTTCGCGACCATCGACACGCCCGCGCGGAACTGCGCGCCCTTCTCGAGGAAGCGCGCGACGCCGAGCGAGTAGAGCAGCTCGACGTCCGCCTCCTTGGCGGCCGCGCTCGCCGCGACGATCGTGCAACGTTCGGCGAGCCCTTCGGCGCGAAGGACCATGTAGAGCTCGATCCCGTTCATCCCCGGCATCTGCAGGTCGAGGAACATGAGGTTCGGCGGCGCCGCGCGGATGGCGGCGAGCGCCTCGTTCGCCGAGCGCGCGATCGTGATGTCGGCCTTCGGCACCGCGCTCCGGACGTACATCTTCACGAGCTTCGCGATGTCGCGGTCGTCGTCGACGACGAGCACCGAGAACGTCGTCGTCCCGCTCTCGGGCGCCGCGAGGCTCGCGCGGATCGCGCGGAGGCGGAAGACGACGCTCTCGAGCTGCTGGGGCCGCGCGAACGGATCCTTCGCGAGCATCTCGGAGACCAGCGCGGCGAGCTTGGGCGGCGCGCCGGCGACGTCGGGCACGGGGGCCTCCACGTGCTGGCGCGCGACGGCGATCGACGTCTTGCCTTCGTACGGGAGCTTGCCCGTGACGAGCAAGAAGGCGAGCACGCCGAGCGCGTACGTGTCGACGAGGTGCGCCGCGCCCGGCTGGATGGCGCCGAGGATCGACTCGGGCGCCATGTAGTTCGGCGTCCCCTTCGCGTCTTGCGAGCGCGCCTCGAACTCCGGCACGACGAGCCCGAGGTCCATCAAGACCACGCGATTGCCCGGCGCGAGCATCACGTTGGCGGGCTTCACGTCGCGGTGCGCGATGCCGGCGCGGTGCACCGCGGCGAGCCCCTCGGCGAGCGCGAGGAGCACGTCGAGCGACTCGAGCAGCGTGATCGGCTCGCCGCTCTCGCGCCGCCGCTTCACGTGAGCGTCGAGCGTGACGCCGGGCACGTGCTCCATGACGAAGTAGTCGTTACCTTGGTGCACGCCCATCGTGAAGACGGTGACGAGCGCGGGGTGGCGGATCGCGGCGAGCGCCTGCGCCTCTTTGCGGAGGAGCGCGCCGAGCTGCGCGTTCTTCGACGGCCACGCCGCCTTGATCGCGACGCGGCGGTTGAGCACGCGGTCGAGCGCGTCGAAGACCTGGCCGTTGGCGCCCGAGCCGAGCACGCCGCGTATTTCGTAGGTGTCCGAGAGCACCTCGCCGACGCCGAACACCGGCAGCGGCTTCGGCTTGGGCTGCGGCGCCGCCTCCTTCGGGCGGACCGTGGACAGCTTGGGCGGCTCGAGCAGCGTCGGCGGCACGGTGCTCTTCACCTTCGTCATCAGAGTGCCTTTTTACATTCAGCTCCGGAGCGAGTCGAGATCGCGCAAGAGCTCGCTGAACGCGATCGGGCCGAGGGCGCCGAAGGCGAGGTTGTCCTCGGCGCGCCACGAGTAGCCCTTCGACACCGTGACCGCGCCGAGCTTCTGCTCCGGCGCCTCGCCCACCATGCCGGTGAAGATGCCGGGATCGAGGTCGAGGCACGCGACGAGGCCGCCGCCGAGCTTCTTTTCGTACCAGCAGACGACGCCGCCGTCCTGCGGCGCGCCGCGCTGCCAGCCGCGATGGTCGAGCCCGAGCACCTTGCCGGTGGGGACCTTGAGCCCGACCACGCGTTCGAGCTTCTTGCCGTTCTTTTCGTCGGCTGTGGGCGCCGCGATCTCGCGCGCGAGCTGGGAGAACGGCTGGAGGATCTCGTAGTCGCCGAGCACCTGGCCCCACGCCGCGGCCTGCGCGTCGGTGAGCTCGAGCCGGTGGACGATGCCGACGCGCGCGCCCGTCGGGAGCTCGTACGGCGCGTCCTCGGCGTTCGAGAGCGAGCGGTCCTCGGCCACGCGAAAGGTCGCCGCGAGCGCGTTCTTCTCGTCGTAGACGCCCCAGACGAGCCGCCGAACGAGGTGGATGACGAGCGGATGCTCGAGGAGGAAGCGCCGGAACACGTCCTCGTCCCAACGGCGCTGCGTGCACATCGCGATCTCGAGGCGGAGGATCTGGCCTTGCGCGATCGTCTTCGCGTCCTTCTTGAGCGCCTTCCACGTGTCGGTCGCTTCCTTCGCTTTCTCGGCGTCGTCGGTCTGCTTCGCTTTCGGCAGATCCGGCAGGCGCTTGCCCGCGTCGTCGGTCACGGCGGGCTTGAGCGTCTCGTCGAAGACCACGCGGAACTTCCGCTCGCCGAAGTCGAGCGCGAGCGAGCCGTCCTCGTCGAGCCCGAGGTCGGGCACGAGGCGGTCGGCGAGCTCCTCGGCGGTGAGGCCGCGCGCTTCGGCGATCTGGTCGATCTTCTCGCGCGCCTTCTCCTGCAGGCCCTTGAACTTGAGCTTCTGCGCGATGCCGTGGAGGTGCATGAGCGCGACGTCGGTGCCGATGCGCGCGAGGACGTCGAGGCCGACCACCGCGCGCGCGTGCGCCGCTTCGCCCGGCCACGCGCGGACGAGCGGCGTGAGCTTTCGCGCGCACTCGTCGTCGCCGAAGATGCCGAGCGCGAGGAACGCCCACTGCTCCTTGGACGGCGCGCCGGCGACGAGCCACGCCTGGAAGAGGTCCCACGAGAGCTCGGCGAGCGAGCGCGGATCGCACGCTTCCTTCACGTCGGCGATGCCGGGGTAAGGATCGTCGGGGCTCGTGAAGGCGAGCATGGTGCCGAGCGCGTCGAGCGCGGCGAGCGGGAGCGCTTTCTCGCCGCCGCGGAGGAGCGGGCGCCCGAGCGCGCCGGCGTTCCAGAACGCGGGCATCTTCGGCAGCTTCGTCGGGAAGGTGAAGAGCGGGTCGAAGTCGAGCACCTCGCGGACGGCCTCGGCGGCCGTCGCGCCGTAGCGCTTCGCCGCCGCTTCGATCTCGGCGCGATGTCCACGGGCGGCGAGCGCGCGGAGCGCGGTCTCCGCCGCCGCGCGCGCTTTTCCGGGCTGGCCGACCGCGCTCGGCACGAGCCCGAACGCCGCCGCCTTCGGGAACGCGAGCAGCCACTCGAGGGCCGCGCCCTTGGCCTTCTTGAGCCGCACGTACGCGTCCGCCATGAGCGGCGCGACGCGCGGCGAATTCACGCGCGCGACCGCCTCGACGCCCGCGACCGCGTCGATCTCGTCGGCGAAGCGCAGCGCCGCGTCGAGCATGTCGAGCCCGTGGCGCGCGACGAGCACGTCCATGACGCCGTAGTACGACCAATTGAATCGGCGGAAGTCGATCTCCTTCAAGACCTCGAGGAGCTCCTTCTTCGGCAGGTGCGCGAAGAGCGACGCGCTCGTGAGGTTCCAGCTCCGCTCGGTGGGCGACGGCTTCGACTTGCCGGCGGCGAGGATCTTCTCGGCCGTCTTCTTCGCCTCGCCCGGCTTCTCCTCGAGCCACTGTCCGCCGCGCTTCTGCTCCTGCTCGCCCGGCTTCCACTCGACCGCTTCGTTCTCGACGATCATCTGGAGGCCCGCGACGACCTTCGGCGGCGCGGCCGTGCGCTTCGTCGTCCACGGCGGCTCACGCAGGACGCGCGGCAGCTCCTCGGGCTTCGCTTCCTCGCGCACGCGCGCGTGCTCCTCGATCGACGCGATCACGGCTTGCGCCGCGGGCGTCAGCGTCGCCTTGAGCTTCGCGGCGAGCTCGGGCGCGGCGGCGATGGTCGGACGCAGCACGGCGCGCGCGGCCTCGGCGGCGGCGCCCTTCTGCGACGCCGCGATCGCGAGCGGCTCGAGCGACACGTCCGGGTTCGACTGGAGAAACTCCGCGGCGATGGCGCGGAGCTCCTTGCTCCCGAGGCACGAGACGAAGAGCTCCGCGACGTCCGGCGTCGCGATGAGCGCGAGCGCCTCGGCGATCGAGCGCATCCGTTCGACGCCGGCGACGCCGGCCTTGCGCACGATGTCGACGAGGAGCTTCTGCGCGCTCGCGCCGAACCGCGCGACGATGTCCCAGCGCAGCGAATCGATCGCCGACGCGAGGTACCACGCGGACTGGCCCGCCTTGTCGACGAGCGCGATCGCGTCGTCGATGCCGTCCATGCCGAGGAGGAGCGGCCAGTACCAGTCGTGGGTGCCGTGCTGCGACGGCGTGGCGATCGCGACGTCGGCGGACTCTCGGCACCAGTCGGCGCGGGCGAACGCGGCGGCGATGGCGGCGGCGGCCGGCGCGCCGATCTCGCCGCGGAGCTTCTTCGCGAGGTCGACGAGCGCCGGATACTCCTCCTCGCTCGCGATCGCGGCCGCGAGGCGGAGCCCGCGCCACGCCGTGTTCCCGCGCGCGCGCCACCACTCTTGCTCGTCGACGGCCTTCGTCACGATCGCGAGGTGCGTCTCGTGCTTCGCGTATCCGTGGAGCTTCGACGCGCGCGCGAACGCCTCGATCGCGAACGCCGGCCCCGCGGCGCCGACCCAGAAGCGCACGAAGTCTTCGCCGCGGTCCTCGTCGTTCCAGCTGACCGGCTTGCTGAAGAGGGCGTACGCCGCGGCTTGTGTGTCGAGATCGAGCGGCGTCGCGAAGCTCGCGTCGGCGAAGAACGAGCGCGCGAGCTCCATCTTCTCTCGGTCGGCGTTCGGGTACTTCAAGCCGGCGACGACGAGCTTGTCGAGGCCTTGCGCCGCCTTGCGGAGACGCGCGTAGATCGCCTTCGCGTCCGGCGCGCGCGGCGGCACGACATCGGAGCCGCGAATGGGCGCCGCGGCGCGGAGCGCGGCGTCGGTCCAGTGGACCGCGCCCGTCGTCGCGCGCGGTTTGGGCGGAGGACTGGCAGCGGGAGCCGGCGCCGGAGCCGGCGCGGGAGGTGCAGCCGCCGCGGCGGGCTTCGCCGCGGGCTTGGCCGGCGCTTGCGCGAGCGCGACCGACGCGTTGCTTCCGACCTCCTTGTAGCCCTTCTTGACCTTCTCCTTGACGAGCTTGTCGCGCTCGGCGCCCGCCTTCTCCGCCGACGCGAAGCTCTTCGTCTGCGTCTGCCCGCTCGTGCCGATACGCCCGAAGTGCACCGTCATCGCGGTCCCCTCGACGTCGACCTCCCAGAACTTGTTGCTCGTCCCCTCGCTCAGCTCGAATCGTCGCATGCGGGGAGCGTACGCCTCGCCTCGCGCCGTCCAATCGGAACGTCTGTTTAGCTCAGGCGAGGGCCGCGGCGATGGGCTCGCCGCCGTCGGTGACGGTGATGGGCCTGCCCACCGGCGTCATGACTTCCTCGCGAGGATCGAGGCCGAGCAGCGTCGCGCACGTGGCGAACAGATCCGGCACGCCGTGCTTGGCCCCGACGACGTGCTCGCCGCCCGCGTCGGTCGCGCCGATCACGGCCGGGCGCGTCCCGCCGCCGGCGAGCGCGCACGACCAGGCCTGCGGGTAGTGGTCACGCCCGTCGCGCGCGTTGATGCGCGGCGTGCGCCCGAAGTCGCCGAGCCACACGACGAGCGTCCGCGCGAGCATGCCGCGGTGGTCCAGGTCGTCGACGAGCGCCGACACCGCGGGGTCGACGATGCCGAGCTGGTTCTTCGTCCGCTCGAAGTTGTTCTGGTGCGTGTCCCAGCCGTCCTGCACGACCTCGACGAAGCGCACGCCCGCCGAGACGAGCCGCCGCGCGACGAGGCACCCGCGGCCGAAGTCCGTGTCGCCGTACGCCGCCTTCACGCGCTGCGGCTCGCTGCTCGGGTCGAGCGCGCCGAGATCGCGGCTCCGCATGAGCGCGACGGCGCGCGTGTAGACGGCGCGGCGCTCGTCCACCATCGCCGAGCCGCTGGCGCGAGAGAAGCGCGCCTCGGCGTCCGCGAGGAGCGCCTGCCGCCGCGAAAACCGGTCGTCGGTCGTTGCCGGTGCAACGTTGTCCGGCTGGCCGGCCTTGCGGACGATGAACGGCCCGTTCGAGACGCCGAGGAACCCCGCGCCGTAGCTCGGCCCGCCGATGGACACGAACGACGGGAGACCGCTCGTCGGCGCGCCGAGCTTCTTCGACGTCCACGCGCCGAGCGACGGGTGCACGAGCGTCGGCGTGGGCGAGTAGCCGGTGTGCATCAGGTACTGCGCGCGCTGGTGGTTTCCCTCCTTGCTCGACATGGAGCGGATCACCGTGAGCTTGCGCGCGACGCGCGCGATGCCCGGCATGTGCTCGCTGACGCTCAATCCCGGGAGCGACGTGCGGATGGCCTTCGTCGATCCGCCGTTCGGATGTCCCGGCTTCGGGTCCCACGTGTCGAGATGGCTCGGCCCGCCGTTCATCCACAGCAGGATCATGGCGCTCGCCTTGGGCGACGGCGCCGTCGACGCGCGCGACGCGCGCGCCGCGCGCGACACGAGCGCGGCGAAGAACCCGCTCGCGCCCATCAGGAGAAAATGTCTGCGATCGATCATGACGGCTTCAGTGGTTCAGGGCGAACTCGGACGAGTTGAGGAGAGTCCACATGAGGTCCTCGACGGCCGCGACCTTCGGATCGCGCGACTCGCGAAGGCGCGGGAAGGGGCCCGGTCCGCGCGGCGGCTTCGCCGGCGCGTCCGCGAGCGGCGGCGGATTCGCGAGGTAGCGCG
>Ga0335082_10002446_pt1 | contig 19981 bp, 20 predicted proteins | sample Lox_Sample_41_FD_206718 | JGI IMG/M metagenome (GOLD analysis project Ga0335082, IMG submission 206718) | Soil microbial communities from Loxahatchee National Wildlife Refuge, Florida, United States - Lox_Sample_4.1 | ecosystem: Environmental > Terrestrial > Soil > Wetlands | place: USA...
CCAATAGGGATAGGTGAGGGTGGTTGCGCTCGCGGCATCCAGCTTCTTGACCTGTTCCGGCGTCAGGCTCCATCCGACGGCGCCGAGGTTTTGGCGCAGCTGCTCCTCGTCGCGGGCGCCGATGATGACGTTCGCCACGGTCGGCCGCTGCAGCAGCCAGTTGAGGGCGACCTGCGGCACGCTCTTGCCGGTCTCCTTCGCGACACCGTCGAGCGCATCGACGACGCGGTAGAGATAGTCCTCGGCCACCGGCGGGCCATAGTCGGCCGTGGCGTGCAGACGGCTGACCTTCGGCAGCGGCTGGCCGCGCCGGATCTTGCCCGTGAGCCGCCCCCAGCCGAGCGGACTCCAGACGACGGCGCCGATCCCTTGATCCAGGCCCAGGGGCATGAGCTCCCATTCGTACTCGCGCCCGACCAGGGAATAGTACGCTTGATGCGCGACGTAGCGCGCCAAGCCGTATTTATCGGAGATCGCCAGCGACTTCATCAGGTGCCAGCCCGAGAAATTCGAGCAGCCGATGTAACGCAGCTTGCCGGCGCGCACGAGATCGTCGAGCGTGCCCAGCGTCTCCTCGATCGGCGTCAGCGCATCGAAGCCATGCAGCTGAAACAGGTCGATATAGTCCGTGCCGAGCCGTCGCAGGCTGCCCTCGACGGCCTGCAGCAGGTGCTGGCGCGAGGATCCGACGTCGTTCGGCCCCGGACCGGCGCGGAAGGTCGCCTTCGTCGAGATGATCACGCGGTCGCGACGCCCGGCGATCGCCTTGCCCAGGACCTCCTCGGCAAGGCCGTCCGAATAGATGTCGGCGCTGTCGAACATGGTGAGACCGGCATCGAGGCAGATATCGATCAGGCGCGTGGCGCCCTTGGCGTCGGTGTCGCCCCAGGCGCGGAAGAAGTCATTGCCGCCGCCGAACGTGCCGGTGCCCAGGCTCAATGCCGGCACCTTGAATCCCGATCTACCGAGCTGCCTGAAGTCCATAGCGCGATCTCCTCCGGCCAAAGCCTACCAATGACAGCGCCCGACTGCGATGGAAAGTGCAACGACGGAAATGCAGACTTGCATCAAGGGTCGATCACGGCGCCCGCGCAAAGACCGACCAGCTAAGAGCCCGACTTCTGCCGTTTCTCATAGACGGCGCCGACGAACGTCGTTGCGGCATCGATGATCCGATTCTTCGGATTCCGCCCGCAATAGAGATCAAGATACACCAACAATCCATGCGCGTTGTAGTTGCGCGAGATGTCATAGGTGTCCGGCTGCAGCCAGTTGTATGCCGACAGAAACCCGGTGAACCAGTTGGCGTATTCCTCGGACTCCTTGGGGTGGAGGTTGCGGTCTTCGAGAAAACCGCTGCAGGTCTTGGTGCCAAGGCCGCGCACGCTGAAGCGCTTCTTCGCGTCGGCGGAACCGGCGTCATTCGCGGCGAGCACGCAGAGCAAAAGGAATGCTGTCGTTCCCACCAGAATCCGCTTGCAGATCATCCTGTTCTCCTGCCGTGTTATCACCGCCGCCGCCCAGCGACCGCCCGCCATCGCCTGCTCGGAAGGGGGCGCAGTCTATCGAATTGCCGAAGCACTCGACAAGGCATGAAGGAGGCGGTTCATCGCCGGACCGCCGGTCTAGCGCGACTGCAGCGCCGGCAGAATCAGGACCAGGAACAGCGCCGTCAGGACCAGCGCCAGCGCCGTCAACACATCCCAGCCGACCGGCTCGCCGAGGGCGAGCGCGCTTGACAGCACTCCCACGACCGGGATCGCCAGCGACCCCACGCAGATGGCGACGGCCGGAAAGCGGCTGACGAGCTTGAACCAGGCCCAATGGCAGAAGAGCGTGGCGACGATGACGGCGTACGCCGTCGACAGCCAGGCCTCCACACTGACCAGGCCGGGGTGGAAATCGCGATCGAAGAGAACCGCGCCCACCATTACGGGAATGCCACCGAGGATAAGCTGCCAGCCGGTCAGCACGGCGACCGGCATGGTGAACCGATAGTATTTCAGGGCGACGGTGCCGGTCGCCCAGGAGATTGCCGCAATCAACATGACGACAGGGCCGACAGGATCGGCCAGGACCGAGTCCAGCTGCGGCAACAGCAGGATCGCCATGCCCGCCAGCCCGGCAACGAGCCCGCCGAGCGTGTAGAGCGTCGGCCGTTCGCCCAGCAGGGGGACCGCCAATACCGCCGCCCACAGCGGCATCGTGAACGCGATGATCGTGGCGCGGCTGGCCGCCAGATGGACGAGGCCGGTGGCAGAGCAGATGTGCCAGATCGTCACGTTGAACAGGCTTACGACGAGCAGTGGGCGCACCTGGCCGCGCGGGACGCGAAACCTCTGGCCCGCAATGCGACAGATCAGAATGAACCCGGCGCCGGCGCCCAGCAGGCAGATGCTGCGGAAGGTCCAGACCGGAATCTCGGCGACGGCGAGCTTCATCATCGGCCAGTTCACGCCCCACAGCACCGTGAGGACTGCGAGCAAGGCAAGCCCGGCGCCGATGCTGAGCCTGCCCGTGGCGGGCAAATGGTTCGTTGGCGCCTGTGCGCTCGTCATGACGCCGTCCCCGGCGGCTCGGCTGACCTGCGCCGCTCGTCGATCTGCCGGAGCACCTCTTGGCGCTGGGCGGGCAGCATGATCATCCAGTCGCGGATCTCATCGATATTGCGGAAGCAACCCACGCACAGGCCGGTCTTGTCGTCGAGGCGACAGATGCTGACGCAGGGCGAGGGCGGCCCGCTCGCGAGCCGGCGCTGCCGCTCCGCGCGGCGGCGCTCGCGATCAAGAAGGCGTCGGGTCGTTGCATCGTCCATGGCGACGGTCTAAGTCAGGAAGCGGGCGGTCCGCGGGGCCGGGTGAGGCTGCGAATCCCATCGGCGCTGTCTATTACCATGCCCGGCCAGAATTGCACCCCGCTCTCGCCTTGCAGGTTGCTGTGCGAGCAAACGGATCTGCGTGAGGAGAACACTGTCTTGATGAAGCCGGCCCCCAGTACCGATCCTGTGGCTGCAAAATACGCGCCCTGGGTCTCGCTGCTGCGCGAGGACTCCGCCTATCTGCGAGCCGCGCCGGCACCGGCCTACTGGTCGCTGGCGCCATACTATGTGGGCCAAATCACGGACGCCGCCTGCTCGCTCGCCTCAGCCGCGATGCTGGTCAATGCTGGCCGCGCCGGCAGGGCGCTGGCCGCCGACGCCAAGCTGATAACGCAGCAGGCGCTGCTGGATGCAGTCGGGAGCGATCCGTGGCGAGCCGGCGTCGCCAGCGACGAGGGCCACGGCGTCGGCCTGCGGCAGCTGCAGGATCTGCTCGCCGTCAGTCTCCGGACGTATGAGATGGCGGCATCCCAGGTCGAGGCCGTTCCGCTCGAGCAGCAGAGCGGCGAGGCGCTCGCCCGCTTCCGCGCGGCGCTGCGCGCGGCCGAGACGGCGCCGGGGCAATTCATCATCGCCAACTACTACATGGCCGCGGTGATCGGGCGCGGCGACTACGGCCATTTCTCGCCGATCGGCGCCTATGACGCGGGCCGCGACCGCGTCTTGATCCTGGATGTCTATCGGGTCGAGTTCGAACCCTACTGGGTGCCGGCGGAACGGCTGTTCGCAGGCATGGCGACCGTCAGCCGCGCCGATGGGGAGCCGCGCGGCTATCTCACCATCCGGCTCCCCGCATCTTGAACGAGAGGTGGCGGCCTAGCTGTTGTTGGCCGCCTTGTACTTCGCGATCTTCTCCTGCAGCTCCTGCTGCTCCTCGCAGGTGCCGCACGCCTTGGCCAGGACCTTGAGGCGCTCCTCGGCCTTCGGCAGGTTTTTCATCTCGAGATAGAGCTCGCCGAGATACTCGTTGGCGCCGACATGGTTCGGCCTGATCGCCAGGGCCTTCTCGTAATATTCGAGGGCCTCGTCGGGATTGCCGAGCTTGCGCTCGCAGAAGCCCATCAGGTTGAGCGCGTCGGGATTGCGCGGATCCTTCGCGATGATCTTGTCGAGGATCGACATCGCCCCGCGATAGTCGGTGGCGTTCACCTTGGCGCTGGCCTGGCTGTACATCGCGGTGATGCTGGTCGATGAGCCCGATGAATTGGACGAACCACTCGACGACGAGCTCCCGCTCGAACTGCTTGATCCGCCGCCGGAGTTGGCCGCAAATCCGGCGCCATGGGGCAGCGCTACGCCGACCGCGAGCGCCAACGCAAATGTCACGAGCACGCGACTGGTAGCTTGCATCCTATTCCTCCTTCGGAAATCACCGGGCACGGGTGGACAGTCTGGGTCAATGAACAGGGCACCAGAGACGATTATTCCTCACTCCTGCGCTGCGGCAACCATACGCCCGCTGTCGGGCCGTGACGAGGGAATGCGGAGGTTCGATTCCCCGCGGCGGGGCCCTGCTTGGGCACGGCCGTTGCCGCCTGAGAGACTGGAACGGGAACGGTCGCGCACAGGCGTGCTGCGACATATCCACGCGGCCCGGCATGCCCGAGGCGCACAAAGAATCCTAGGAGGCCGCGGCACGGCGAAGCGCCACCGCAAAAACATATGACAGACCGGAGACGGGTCGCTAGTCTCCGCCGCCATGCTGCTCCGCCGAGTTGATGCTGCTCCTCACCATCGACGGGGCCGGCCCCTGTCGATCCTTTGGTTGGTCCTGGTCCTGCTGCTCCTGCCGGCCCCGCGGGGCGTGGCCCAGGAGCAATCCGGCGAGTTGCCGGCCGTGTCGCAGCAGGACATCGACGCGCTCTTGGCGACCCTGCAGGATCCGGCGGCGCGCGACAAGCTGATCCAGCAGCTGAAGGCCCTGAAGGCTGCGCAGGTCCAGCAGGCCCAGACCGTGGAGCCCGAGGGACTCGGCGCCATTCTGCTCTCCTCGCTCTCGGAGCGTGTGCGCGAGGCCAGTGATGCGCTGGTGACGACGGCGACGGCCATTCTCGATTTTCCCAACCTCGTCAGCTGGGCCGCCGGCCAAATCGCCGACCCCGACCGGCGTCGCCATTGGGGCGAAGTGCTGCTGAGCATCGGGATCACCTTGCTCGCGGCGTTGCTCGTCGAGTGGCTGGCGGGGCGGCTGCTGGCGCGCCCGCGCAACCTGCTCGATGCCCGCGCGCCCGCGCGTTATTGGCTGCGCTGGCCGCTCGCGGTCCTGCGCCTGTGCCTGGAGCTGCTGCCGGTCGTCGCCTTCATCGCTGTCGCCTATGGCGTGCTCCCGACGCTGAAGCCTGACGTAGTGACGCGTCTCGTCGCGCTCACCATCATCAACGCCAACATCATCGCACGGGCCACGACGGCGGTAGCCCGCGTCCTGTTCGCGCCGCGCTCTGCGGCGCTGCGCCTGCTGCCCGTCAGCGATGAAACGGCCAACTACGCTGTCATCTGGGTGCGTCGTCTGACGGCCGTGTCGGTCTACGGCTATTTCCTTACCGAGGTCGGCCTGCTTCTCGGCCTGCCCCGCGGTCTCTACGGCCTCATCCTCCGGGCCATCGGCCTGCTGGTCGTCGCCATGCTGGTGATCCTCATCCTGCAAAATCGCGCGGCCATGACCGGCTGGCTCAAGGGCGCGGCGGAAGGAGGGCCGTGGAGCAATCTCCGCCAGCGCCTGGCCGATGTCTGGCATTTCCTCGCCATCGGCTATGTCTTCGGCGTCTACATCGTGTGGGCGCTCGACATCGTCGGCGGGTTCGAGTTCCTGCTGCGGGCAACGATCCTCACGGTGATCGTGGTCCTTGTCGTCCGGCTCATCACCTCCGCCTTGCGCAACCTGATCAATCGCGGCTTTGCGCTCAGCGCCGAGCTGAAGACGCGCTTTCCCGGTCTCGAGGCGCGCGCCAACCGCTACCTGCCGTTCCTGCAGACACTGCTGAGCGGGGTGATCTACTTCTTCGCGATCCTCCTGCTGCTGGAGACCTGGGGCCTGCACGCCTTCGCCTGGCTGACAAGCGACTTCGGCCGGCGTGTGTTCGGCAGCCTGGTGACCATCGGCGTCATCCTGCTCGTCGCCCTGTTCCTGTCGGAGGTCGTCAACGAGCTGGTGGAGCGCTATCTCGGACGCCGACAAGGCCAGTGGCATGACGCCGCACGCAGCGCCCGCGTGCGCACGCTGCTGCCGCTCCTGCGCAATGCCTTCCGGATCGTGCTGTTCGTGATGGTCGCGCTGATCGTGCTGTCCGAGCTCGGCATCAACATCGCGCCGCTGCTGGCCGGCGCCGGCGTGGTCGGCCTGGCCATCGGCTTCGGCGCGCAGACGCTGGTGAAGGACGTCATCACCGGCATCTTCATTCTGGCAGAGGACACCGTTGCCGTGGGCGACGTCGTCGACCTCGGCGGGCACAGCGGCGTGGTGGAGGCGATGACCTTGCGCAGCATCCGTCTGCGCGACTACACCGGCGCCGTCCACACCATTCCCTTCAGCGCCGTCAGCACCGTCATGAACATGACCCGCGATTTCGGCTATGCCGTCTTCGACATCGGCATCGCCTACAGCGAAGACCTCGACCGTGTCATAGGGTTGCTGCGCGCCCTCGGCGACGAGCTGCGCCAGGACAAGGCCGTCGGCCGCGACATCCGCGAGCCGATCGAGGTGATGGGCATCAACAGATTTGCCGACAATGCCGTGATCATCCGCGTCCGCCTGAAGACCGCGCCCGGCAGGCAATGGGGCGTGGAGCGGGAATTCAATCGCCGGCTGAAGCGTCTGTTCGAGGAGCATGGCATCGCGCGCGCCAACCCGGCGGCCGCCCCGACGATCTATCTGTCCGACGCCCGTCCGACGTCGCCACCGGCCGTCTCCGGCTCCGCACCGGCCCGGCAGTCCTGAGAGCGATCATGCCCCGATATCCCACTGCCGTCCCGGCGATGCCGCAAGTCCGCCGCTTCGGCGCGATCAATTGGGTCGGCCTGTGGACGCTCTACCACAAGGAAGTCCGCCGCTTCGTGAAGGTGGCGACGCAGACCCTGCTGGCGCCGTTGGTTACCACCCTCCTCTATCTCGCCATCTTCGTGCTCGCGATCGGCGACCCCGCGCACAAGATCGGAGATGTGCCGTTCCGCGCCTTCCTGGCGCCGGGCCTGATCATGATGGCCATGGTCCAGAATGCCTTCGCGAACACCTCCTCCTCGATCATGATCGCGAAGATCCAGGGCAATATCGTGGACACGCTGATGCCGCCGCTGTCGCCGGGCGAGCTGACCTGCGGGTTCGCGCTCGGCGGCGTGACGCGCGGCCTGGCCGTCGGGTTGGTGATGTGGGGCGCCCTCACCCTGCTGCTCCCGGCCGCCGTGCACAACATCCTGTTCGTGCTGTTCCACGCCGTCGCCGCCTCGCTCATGCTGTCGCTCCTGGGCATCGTCGGCGGCATCTGGGCGGAGAAGTTCGATCACCTGGCGGCGGTGACGAACTTCATCATCACGCCCTTCGCGTTTCTCTCCGGCACGTTCTATTCGATCGGCGGCCTGCCGGCCTTCTGGTACGGCGTCGCCCATTTGAATCCGTTCTTCTACATGATCGACGGTTTCCGCTACGGCTTCACGGGGCATGCCGACGGCTCGCTGACCGCTGGGTTGATCGTTCTGACGGTCGTCAACCTCCTGCTGTGGGCGTTGGTCTATCGCATGTTCGCCCGCGGCTACCGGCTGAAGGCCTGAGCCGGATCCGATGGCAGCGCCCGCGATGCCCCGGCGCTACGGCGCGGTGAACTGGCGCGGCCTGTGGGCGCTGTGCCTCAAGGACCTGCACCGCGCCTACAAGAGTTTTCGCTACAGCGTTCTCGGGCCGGTCGTGTCCAACCTGCTGTTTCTTGCCATCTTCGCGGTCGCCCGCGGCAGCGGCGCCTATGTCGGCGATCTCACCTTCCTGCAGTTCCTCGTTCCGGGCCTCGTCATCTTCGCCGTCTGCGAGACCGCCTACTCGACCTCCTCCGAGTCTCTCCTGTTCGACAAGATGGAGGGCATGATCGCGGATACCCTGATGGCGCCGCTGACCCCGACGGAGCTGACGATCGGGTACGCCTGTAGCTCGGCCGCAACGGGCCTGCTCACGGGAGCGGCAGTCGCGCTGCCGATGCTGCTGGTCGTGCCGCTGCCGATCGCGTCATTGCCGCTGCTGCTGTTCTTCGCGGCCGGCGGCGCGTTCATGCATGGCCTGCTCGGCATTCTCGTCGGCCTGTGGGCCGAGCGCTGGGACCACCACTCCGCCGCCCTGACGTTCATCGTCATCCCCTTCGGGTATCTCTCGGGGACGTTCTATTCGGTCGCGTCGCTGCCGGCGCTGGCCGAGAGCGTGGCGCGCGTCAACCCCGTCTTCTATGTCATCGACGGTTTCCGTGCCGCCAGCACCGGCCATGCCGAGAGCCCTCCGCTCGTCGGGATGGTCGTGGTCGCCCTGGTCGTCCTGGGACTCGGCGTCTGTGCCCGGCGCCTGTTCCGCATCGGCTACAAGCTCAAGCCATGAGCGCACCTGAAGAGGAGATGGCGGCCGAAGCCGGCCGGCGCCTGTTCGCGCAGGAGTGCCGGTTCATCGCCGGCGCCGATCGCATCGAGGCGCTGCCGCCGATCGGCCTGCCGGAGGTGGCCTTCGCCGGCCGGTCCAATGTCGGTAAGTCGAGCCTGGTCAACGCCCTCACCGGCCGGACGACGCTGGCGCGGGTCTCGCATACACCCGGGCGGACACAGCAGCTGAACTTCTTCGATCTCGCCGGCCGTCTCGTGCTGGTGGATATGCCGGGCTTCGGCTTCGCCCGCGCGGCCAAGAGCAAGATCAGGGATTGGAGCGGTCTGATCGAACGCTATCTGCGCGGCCGGCCCAGCTTGCGGCGTGTCTGCCTGCTGATCGACGCCCGGCACGGCGCCATGGCCGTCGATCGCGGATTCATGGACCGCCTGGACGCAGCGGCGGTTTCCTATCAGGTCGTGCTCACGAAGTGCGACAAGGTGAAACCGACGCAGCTCGAAGAACGGATCGCCGCGCTCGCCGCCGAGCTGGCAGAGCACGTCGCCGCCCATCCCGACCTCATCGTCACCAGCGCCCATGCCGGGACCGGTATTCCGGATCTGCGCGCCGCGTTGGCGGCGCTGGCAGCGCCAGGCCAATTCGACTAGATTGCGCCCGCCGCAACCTCCCGACCGAGCCATGACGCAGATCGACTACACCGAGACCAAGCACTGGCTGCGCGCCGCCCGCACGCTGACCGAGGCCTTGCCATACATGCGCCGCTATTCCGGCAAGACCTTCGTGGTCAAGTATGGCGGCAATGCCATGGTGAACAAGGAACTGGCCGGCGTGTTCGCGCAGGATATCGTGCTGCTGCGCCAGGTCGGCATCAATCCGATCGTCGTCCATGGTGGCGGTCCTCAGATCAATCAGATGCTCGATCGCCTCCAGATCAAGAGCCATTTCATCGACGGCCTGCGCGTCACCGACGCGGCCACAATGGAGGTCGTGGAGATGGTTCTGGCCGGCAGCACGAATAAGCATATCGTCAGCGCCATCAATGCCGCCGGCGGCAAGGCCGTCGGGCTCTCCGGGCGCGACGCCAACCTGCTCATCGCCACCAAGCAGAAGATGCAGAAGAACGGCGAGGAGATCGACCTCGGCTTCGTCGGCGATCCCAAGACGGTCGATCCGCATGTCCTGAAGACGCTGGCCCAAGGTGGCATGATCCCCGTGATCGCGCCGGTGAGCGCCGGCGAGGGCGGCGAGGCCTACAACATCAACGCCGACACGGCCGCCGGCGCCATCGCCGCCGCGGTGGGTGCGGCGCGCCTGCTGCTGCTGACGGACGTGCCGGGCGTACTCGACAAGGAAGGCAAGCTGCTGGAGAACCTGACGGTCTCGCAGGTGAAGGCGCTGATGGGCGACGGCACGATCTCCGGCGGCATGATTCCAAAGCTCGAAACCTGCATCGAAGCGGTCGAGGCCGGGGTCGAGGGCGCGGTCATCCTCGACGGCCGCGTGCCCCACTCTCTCCTGCTCGAGATCTTCACCGAACGAGGCGTCGGTACGTTTGTCAGCCGCGGGTGAGAGATTGGCGCGAAAAGGTCCGATGGCCTTGCGGCACGCCGAGACGTGGATCTTCGATCTCGACAACACGCTCTACCCGGCGTCCTGCAACCTGTTTGCGCAAGTGGACAAGCACATCGGAGAGTTCATCGCCCGCCTGCTCAACGTCGATCCCGACGAGGCCTTTCGGATCCAGAAGCAGTACTTTCGCGACTATGGCACCAGCCTGCGTGGGCTGATGATCCACCACGAGGTCGATCCGCGCAGCTTCCTCGAGTTCGTCCATGCGGTCGACGTGACGCCGGTGCAGCCGAGCCCGGCGCTGGAGCAGGCGCTCGGCCGCCTGCCGGGGCGCAAGATCGTGTTCACGAACGGCTCGGAGAAGCACGCCGAGAACGTGATGGCCCGTCTCGGCATCAGCCACCGCTTCGACGCCGTCTTCGATATCGTCGCCGCCGACTACTTCCCGAAGCCGGAGCCCTTCGTCTACGACATCCTGGTGCGGCGCCACTGGATCGATCCCAGGAGCGCTGTCATGGTCGAGGATATCGCCAAGAACCTGCTGCCGGCCCATGAGATGGGGATGGCCACGGTGCTTGTCCGTCACGCCGCGGAATGGGCTCAGGATGGCGCGGACGCCGCTCATGTCCATCACATGACCGACGATCTCGTCGCCTGGCTGACCGACGTAACGGCGGGCTGACGTCCAGGATCTTTCGTGGCCGGCGGTCGGCGACGTTGACACCTCCGGCCCGCCTGCCGCATGTTCGGCCCGGCGATAGGGCCTTCGATCACCGGAACAAATCCATGAACACGGAGCAGCTGCAGGCGGTCATCGATGCCGCCTGGGAGAAGCGCGATACTGTCGGCGTCGCTACCAAGGGCGAGGTACGCGACGCCGTCGAGGCGGCCCTCGACAGGCTGGACAAGGGCGAATTGCGCGTGGCCGCGAAGGAAGGGGGCCAATGGCAGACGCAACAGTGGCTGAAGAAGGCGGTCTTGCTGTCCTTCCGCCTGAGCGACTCCGCCCCCATTCCCGGCGGCGGGCGCTTCGAGGGTGCCGGGGAGGCTGCCTGGTACGACAAGGTGCCGTCGAAGTTTGCCGGCTGGGGCGCCAATCGATTCAAGGCCGCCGGCTTCCGCGCCGTGCCCAACTGCGTCGTGCGTCGGTCCGCCTTTATCGCGCCGAACGTCGTGCTCATGCCCTCCTTCGTCAATGTCGGGGCGCGGGTCGACAGCGGCACCATGATCGACACCTGGGCGACCGTGGGCTCCTGCGCCCAGATCGGCAAGAACTGCCACATCTCCGGCGGTGCCGGTATCGGCGGGGTGCTGGAGCCGCTGCAGGCCGGCCCCGTGGTGATCGAGGACAACTGCTTCATCGGCGCGCGCGCCGAGGTGGCCGAGGGCGTGCTCGTCGAAGAGGGCTCGGTGCTCTCCATGGGAGTCTATCTCGGCGCCTCCACCAAGATCATCGACCGGGCGACCGGGCAGGTGCATTACGGCCGCGTGCCGGCCTATTCCGTGGTCGTCTCCGGCACGCTCCCGGGCAAACCGCTGCCGGACGGCAGTCCCGGACCCGGCCTCTATTGCGCCGTCATCGTCAAGCGGGTCGACGAGAAGACCCGGGCCAAGACCTCGATCAACGAGCTGTTGCGGGATTGACCGCGCGGACAGGCCCGTGATCCCCTATATCGATCCGGTCGAACTGACTCGCGATCTGATTCGCTGCCCGAGCGTGACGCCGGCGGATGCCGGCGCCCTTGATGTGCTCCAAAGCGCGCTTGAAAGGCTCGGCTTCATCTGTCATCGCCTGAAGTTCAGCGCGCCCGATACGCCGGACGTCGACAATCTCTATGCCCGCATCGGCCGCGACGATGCCCGCAACTTCTGCTTCGCCGGACACACGGACGTCGTTCCCGTCGGCGACACGGCCGCGTGGTCGGCCGATCCGTTCGGCGCAGAGTTGCGGGATGGCCAGCTGATCGGCCGCGGCGCCGCCGACATGAAAGGGGCCATCGCCGCCTTTGTCGCGGCGGCGGCACGGTTCATCGCGCGCTGCCGCGGCAGCCTCCCCGGCGCCATCAGCCTGCTGATCACCGGCGACGAGGAAGGGCCGGCCATCAACGGCACCAAGCCGGTGCTGGAATGGCTGCGGGCCCGCGGCGAGCGACTCGACGCCTGCATCGTCGGCGAACCCACCAACCCGACGCGGCTCGGCGAGATGATCAAGATCGGGCGGCGCGGCAGCCTGACCGGACGCCTGACCGTGCGCGGTATCCAGGGCCACACCGCCTACCCGCAACTGGCCGACAACCCCATCCATCGTCTGCTCAGGATGCTGACACGCATCACCGAGCGGCCGCTCGATCAGGGTACGGCGCACTTCCAGCCCTCGACGCTCCAGCTCTCCACGATCGACGTCGGCAACCCCGCCAGCAACGTGATACCCGCGGAGGCGCGCGCCTGCTTCAACATCCGCTTCAACGACCGGCACAGCGGCGGCAGCCTGGAACGCTGGCTGCGCGACGAATTCGACGCCGTCGGCGGCAGCTATGACCTCAACGTCCAGGTGAGCGGCGAGTCGTTCCTGACCCCGCCGGGACCGCTCTCCGATCTGCTCGCGACGGCTGTCGAGCGGGTCCTGCGGGAGAAGCCGCAGCTGAGCACCACGGGCGGCACCTCCGACGCCCGGTTCATCAAGGACGTCTGCCCGGTGGTCGAGTTCGGGCTGGCCGGCGCCACCATGCACAAGGTGGACGAGCGCGTGCCCGTTGCCGATATTCGGGCCCTGAGCGACGTCTACGCGGAGGTGCTCGCGGGCTACTTTGCCGACGGGTCACGCTGATGCCGACGATCGTCGAGTTCGTCTACGTGCTGCGCGGCCTCCGGCGCCTCATCCAGTTCGACGTCGACGGCCTGACCTACTTCGATCGTTCGATCGAGGGTTTCTGGCGATCGTTTCGGGTCGCCTTCCTGGTCGCGCCCATCTACGCCATCATCATCCCGCTCGATCTCGCGGCGATCAAGCCGAGCGTTGGCTGGCAGCACATCATGATGGTCGAAATCCTGGCTTACATCGTGAGCTGGCTGCTCTACCCGCTGGCGGCCTACGAGGTCTGCCGGCTGATCGGCCGCGAGGCCGAATATCCCGGCTATATCGTCGTGTACAACTGGTCGCAGATCCTGATCGTGGCGGCCGAGCTGCTCAGCTGGCTCCCGACCCTGATGGGGATCACGACGGCGGACACCAGCGCCAGCCTCTATCGGATCGTCTTCTTCCTTTTTCTGATCTATCTCTGGTTCATCGCGCGCACTGCCCTGAGGATCGATGCATTCAGCGCAGTCGGCATGGCCTTCATGAGCTTCGCGCTGACGCGGGTGCTGGCGTTCGTTCACCGCGAGATGCTGAGCCCCGCTGTCGGCTGAGTCTCATCAATACCACACGTCCGTCAGATAGAGCCCCTCGGCCGGCGCCGTCGGACCGGCAGCGGAACGGTCGCGGGCAGCGAGGGCGCGGGCGACGTCCTCTTTGGTCCATTTGCCTTCGCCGACCAGCTTCAGCGTGCCGACCACGTTCCGCACCTGATGATGCAGAAATGAGCGGGCACGGGCAGCGACCCGCACCTCCGTATCGACGCGCGTCACATCCAGCACATCAAGGGTCTTCATCGGCGAGTCGGCCTGGCAAAGGCTGGCGCGAAAGCTCGAGAAGTCGTGATGGCCGACCAGCAGCTGGGCCGCCTCATGCATGGCGCCGGCATCGAGCGGCGCCCACACCAGCCAGGCGCGCCCACGCTCGATCGCAAGCGGCGCCCGCCGGTTGACGATCCGATAAAGATAGAGCCGTGCCTTGGCCGAAAAGCGGGCGTGGAAATCGGCCCCGACAACCGCTGCCTTCAGCACGGAAACAGCCGCCGGCTTCAAGTGGAAGTTCAGGGCATCACGGACGGTATCGGCAGAGGCCTCGCGCGCGAGATCGAAATGAACCGATTGGCCGAGCGCGTGCACGCCGGCGTCGGTGCGGCCGGCAGCAAAGCAGTCGACGCTCTCGCCGCAGAACCGGTGAATCGCCTCTTCGAGCGCCTGTTGCACCGAAGGTCCGTTGTCCTGGCGCTGCCATCCGACGAAACCGCCGCCGTCATACTCCACCGTCAATTTGTATCGCGTCATGGCGCAGCGTCGTCCGGCAGAGGCAGGACCAAGCCATGAGGCAGGCGATAGCCGCGCAGAAACTCCTCGGCCGCCATCGGGGCCTTTCCCGAGCGCTGGAGGCGGAGAATCCGCAGGGCCCCTTGGCCGCAGGAGACGACAAAGCCGTCACCGAGGAACGTGCCGGGTGCCGCCGCATGCTCGTCTCTCGCGGGGTCCGCTGCGAGCACCTTGAAGCGATCGCCGCCGATCGCGAACCAGGCCGCCGGGCGCGGACTCAGGGCTCGCACTTGACGCGCGAGGTCGGCGGCAGGACGGCGCCAATCGAGCCGCTCCTCCTCGCGCGTCAGCTTGGCGGCGTAGGTGACGCCGGCCGGCGGCTGCGGCCGCGACTTCAGCGTTCCGTCCGCAAGGCCGTCGATCGCCCGCAGAATCAGGCGAGCGCCGAGCGATGCTAGCTTGTCATGCAGCCGGCCGGCATCGTCATCCGGCCCGATCGGCAGCCGCTCCTGCAGCAGGATCGGCCCGGTATCGAGCCCCTCGTCCATTTGCATGATCGTGATGCCGGTCTCGACATCGCCGGCCATTAGGCAGCGCTGGATCGGAGCGGCGCCACGCCAGCGGGGCAGCAAGGAGGCATGGATGTTTAGGCAGCCGAGGCGCGGCGCCGCCAAGATCGCCTCTGGCAACAACAAGCCGTAGGCCACGACCACCGCCGCATCGAGTGCGAGCGCCGCAAAGGCGGCCTGTTCGGCAGGATCCTTCAGCGATGACGGAGTCCGCACGGTAATCCCGCGCGCAAGCGCGGCGGCGTGGACCGGTGACGGGCGCTCCTGCTGGCCCCGGCCCGCGGCGCGCGGCGGCTGGGTATAGACGGCCGCCAGCTCATGGCCGGCATCGATCAGCGCGCCGAGCGCCGCGACGGCAAAGTCGGGCGTACCCATGAAGGCGAGGCGCAGGCGGGACATGGCCGTTCCGTCGACAGTGGCGTCGGCACATTAGCCCTCACCCTCCGCCCCATCTCAAGGGGCGAGCGGGCGTCAGAGGGCGTGCTCGCGATCGCGCTCGAAGACGCCGGAGCGCTTGGCCTTCAACAGCTTGCGCAGGATCATGTTGCGCTTGAGGGCGGAGATGTGATCGACGAACAGGATGCCGTCGAGGTGATCCATCTCATGCTGGATGCAGGTGGCGAGCAGGCCGTCGGCCTCCAGCTCACGCACCTCGTTCTCGTGATCGAGGTAGCGCACCCGCACCGCCCTCGGCCGCACGACGTCGGCGTAGTGCTCGGGGAGCGACAGGCAACCCTCGTTGTACACGTTGTCGTCGTCCGATGCCCAGACGATCTCCGGATTCGCCATGCAATGGGGCCGCGGTGGCTGGCCCTTCGCGGCGGCGTCGACGACGATGATGCGCTTGGTTACGCCCACCTGCGGCGCCGCCAGCCCCACGCCTGGTGCGGCGTACATGGTCTCCAGCATGTCGTCCATCAGCTTGCGGATGGACGCATCGACCTTGGCCACCGGCGCGCATTTGAGCTTCAGGCGCGGGTCGGGAGCGATGATGATGTCGAGCTTCGCCATGATGCCATGGGTACGGTCAGGTGGCGCTTAGGTATGGTCTCTCCGGAAGGGCGTCAAGCCACGAGAGTTCATTCGCTGTTCCGCGAACGGGCGAATCGGGCTAAGAGCTAGGGGATGAGGCCTCATCCCGGAGCGATCGGTTGATCGAACAGCGCCTGCTCTCCGATCCCACCTTCCTCGGCGGTTTGGCGGTGGCGGCAACCCTGCTCGTTCTGGCCACCGTCCTGCTTCTCCGGCGGCCGCGGCCGGAACTCGTCACCGCGCCGCTGGCGCAGATGGTGGCCGAACTGCAGGGGCGACTGGCGCAGATGTCGGAAAGCCAGGTCGCCACGCAGGCCGCCGTGACCGAACGGCTGCAGGAGCAGGAGCGCATCCTGACGCGCAGCCTCGAGGAGCGGCTGGGCGAGCTCGGGCGGCGGGTGGGCGACCGGTTGCAGGAGCAGACGACCCAGGCCACGAAGTCGCTGTCCGACCTGCGCGAGCGGCTGGCGGTCATCGACGCGGCACAGAAGAACATCAGCGAGCTGTCGTCGAAGGTGGTCGGCCTGCAGGACATCCTGTCGAACAAGCAGGCCCGCGGCGCCTTTGGCGAGGTCCAGATGCAGGATCTGGTGCAGAGCGCCCTGCCGCCGTCGGCCTACCGCTTCCAGGCCACCCTGGCGAGCGGGGTGCGTGCGGACTGCCTGCTGCTGCTGCCCAACCCGCCGGGGGCAATTGCCCTCGATGCCAAGTTTCCGCTCGAGAGCTACCGGGCCCTGCGCGAGGCCCGCGACGAGGCCGCCCTGACCCAGGCCCGCCGCCAGTTCTCGACCGCCTTGCGGGCCCATGTGCGGGCCATTGCCGAGAAGTACATCGTGGCCGGCGAGACCGCCGATTCGGCCCTGATGTTCCTGCCGAGCGAGGCGGTCTACGCCGAGCTGCATGCCAGCTTCGGCAACCTGGTCGACGAGGCCTTCCGGGCGCGGGTCTGGATCGTGTCGCCGACCACACTGATGGCGACGCTGACGACGGTGCGGGCGGTGCTCAAGGACGTGCATCTGCGTGAGCAGGCGCACATCATCCAGGGCGAGTTGCGGCGACTATTGGACGATGTCGGGCGCCTCGACGAGCGCGTGGGCAAGCTGCAGCGCCACTTCGAGCAGGCCACCGAGGACGTCCGGCAGATCCGCATCTCCACCGAGAAGGTCGGCAAGCGGGCCGAGCGGATCGAGGAGCTTCAGGTGGGTGAGGTTGGCAGCGAGTATCGGTTCGGTGAAGGCGAGGCTGGGGAAGAGCCGCTACAACAACCTGTAATGCAGTAACATAAATATGGTTAATTCTCCATTCATAACTATAAATCAGTTATTTTGTCAATTGGAGCAGTGCGGGGGATAGGAGATGGACGTCATTCTGACGACATTCGTGGTGATCTTTGTGCTGGCGGTGGTCTACGTCGTTCTCGCCGTCAAGCAGGTGCCGCAGGGGCGCGAATGGACGGTCGAGCGGTTCGGCAAATACACGCGAACCTTGCCGCCGGGCCTCCATTTCATCATGCCGGTGTTCGACCGCATCGGCGCCAAGATGAACATGATGGAGCAGGTGTTGGACGTACCGACCCAGGAGGTCATCACCAAGGACAACGCCATGGTAAGTGTTGACGGCGTGGTCTTCTATCAAGTGCTGGCCGCGGCCAAGGCCGCCTATGAGGTGAACGACCTTGAACTCGCAATCCTCAATCTGACCATGACCAACATCCGCACGGTCATGGGCTCCATGGACCTCGACGAGCTCCTTTCCCAGCGCGACAAGATCAACCACCAGCTGCTGAAGGTGGTCGACGACGCGACGCAGCCCTGGGGCATCAAGGTGACGCGCATCGAGATCAAGGACATCGCGCCGCCCAAGGACCTGGTCGACTCCATGGCCCGCCAGATGAAGGCCGAGCGCGACAAGCGCGCCAACATCCTGGACGCCGAGGGCTTCCGCCAGGCCGCCATCCTCAAGGCCGAGGGCGAGAAGCAGTCGGCCATCCTGCAGGCCGAGGGCCAGCGCGAAGCGGCCTTCCGCACCGCCGAGGCCCGCGAGCGCGCCGCCGAGGCCGAGGCCAAGGCGACCACCATGGTCTCCGAGGCGATCGCCAAGGGCAACGTGCAGGCGCTCAACTATTTCGTGGCGCAGAAATACATCGAGGCGCTGCAGAACGTGGCGGCGGCGCCCAACCAGAAGCTGATCCTGATGCCGCTCGAGGCCGGCGGCGTGATCGGCGCCATCGGCGGCATCGCCGAGCTGGCCAAGCAGGCGCTCAGTTCCGGCGGCAACGGGCAGCTGAAGGCGTAGGCGAGGGAGCGGGCGATGGCCGACTACTTCTCCACCCTGCTGTTCTGGCACTGGTGGGTGCTGGGGCTGGTGCTGGTCGTGATCGAGATGATCGCGCCCGGCTTCTTTCTGCTGTGGATCGGCCTCGCCGCCGGCGTCACCGGCGTGATCCTGGCCATCGCGCCCGGCCTCGGCTGGCAGGTGCAGTTCCTGATCTTCGGCGTGCTGGCGATCGGCTCGGTGGCGGCGGCCCGCTTCTACTTCCGTCGCAACCCGATCGTGAGCGACGATGCCACCCTCAATCGCCGCGGCTCCCAATATATCGGCCGGGTCTTCAACCTGGACGAGGCGATCGTGAACGGCGTCGGCAAGGTGAAGGTCGGCGACGGCTGGTGGCGCGCCGAGGGGCCGGACCTCCCGGCCGGCGCGCGCGTCAAGGTGGTGGCCGTCGATGGAACCATGCTGAAGGTGGAGAAGGCTTAGGCCGAGCCCGCCGCGGCCCCATGCGGTCGCCTCGGGGCGGCCACACGGGGCCGCCCCTACGACACAATTCTCAGAACGTCACGCGGACGCGGTATTTGAGCTTGGTGCTGCCTTCGGCGGGCACCGGCACCTTCCATTCAGCTTGGAATGCCTGGACCTTCTCGTGGGGCAGGCTCTCGTCGATGATCTTCCACTGGGCCGGGAACTGCTCGGCGACGGTGACCGTCACCGGCTCCTTCTTGGCGTTCTTGACCTCGATCTCGAAGGCGGCCTCGAAGACGCGGTCGGAGATCTGCTCGAACTCGGTCTGCTTCGGCTGCGCCGTGACGTCGAAGGCCTGGCCGAGGTTGAGATGGACGGTCTCGCCCTTGGGCGTGTGGTCGATGGCGTCCTCGCCGACGAACAGGGCCTGGCCGCTGCTGTCGTTCTTGTAGACCCGCACCGTGCCCTTGGGCAGCGGCAGGCCCAGATGGTCGGCCTCCTTGTTGTCGAAGGCGATGCGGACCGTGGCGTTGACCCGGGCCATGTCGCCGAGCGCGTAGTTGTAGGCAGTGCCGATGTTGACCAGCCGGTACTCCTTCACCACGGGGATGCCTGACCCCGACAGCATCGCCACCTGCTTGGTCTGGTTGTCGCCGATCGTGGTGGGACGCCCCAGCGTATACAGGTGGTATTCGAACAGTTCCTCCTGGGCCATGGGCGCTGGCGCGGCGGCAGCGCCGACGGCCATGGTCCTGGCCTCCTTCTCCATCATCGGCTGCACCTGGTTCACGTTGCCGGCGACCAGCTGGAGCTTGGCGTCGTTGTAGGGGGAGCCGCTGGTGTTGGTGAGGGTGACCCAGCCGGAGAGATCCATGGTCTTCTCGTCGGCCGCCAGCTCGGCGACGTAGTCGGCCTTCCAGGCCAGGCCGCCGGTGAGGTAGCTGAGCTCGACCTGCTGCTCGTTGGGGTTGGCGTTCTGCAGCTCCAGCACCAGGGTGGGGCGGGCGCGCAGGCGGGACGGCACCTTGTCGAAGACCACGCGGCCCGGATAGTTGGTCTCGATGCGGTCGCCGATCTTCAGGACCAGGCCGTTGGCGACGCTCAGGATCTTGGCCTCCTCCACGGTCTCGGCGCCGGTCTGCGGGTTGGTCTTCACGACCTTCACGGTCTCGCCGACCGATTCCTCCAGCAGCTTCTCGGGGGTGAGCAGGTCGAACTCGAAGTTCTGCTCGAGCACCTCGAGCTGGCCGCCATCGCTGTGCAGGAGGGCCGTCTCCGGGCGGAGCTGGGCACTGACGTCGATGAAGGCGAGGTTCTGGATGCCGGGCGGCAGGGTGACGTGGCGGCGGTCTCTCACCAGGGCGAGGTTCTCGTTGTAGATGGTGACGGCGACGCCGGTCTGGTCGGCCTGGGTGACCTTGGTCTCGTCGGCCCGGGCCCGCCGCGGCAGCAGGGCGAGGCCGAGGGCGACGCCGGCGACCCCGGCGGAGGCCAGCA
>Ga0335082_10002447_pt1 | contig 19979 bp, 15 predicted proteins | sample Lox_Sample_41_FD_206718 | JGI IMG/M metagenome (GOLD analysis project Ga0335082, IMG submission 206718) | Soil microbial communities from Loxahatchee National Wildlife Refuge, Florida, United States - Lox_Sample_4.1 | ecosystem: Environmental > Terrestrial > Soil > Wetlands | place: USA...
TGATGACGGCGTTGGTTCCCAAGGGGTGGATGGACAGGGTCTCCCCCTCTGGCAACTCACGGGCAATCGTCCGCAGCAGGTTCTCCATCGCGTAGCTGATCTGCTCGGGATCGACGAACACCGCCAGCGGTTCAGGTGGGCGGTAGTGCAACAGCACCCGCCGCTCGCTCAACGTTGGAGTCAAGTCCGTCAGGCAGGGTGCCAGGAGCGCATTCAAGGCAACTTCGGATGGGGCAGGGCTGCGGAAGCGCGTGAATTGCAGCAGATTCTCCAAGGCGCGATCCATTCGGTCCACGGCCTCGCCGGTGAGGCGTGCCACCTGCTCGCGGCCGGCCTCGTCGGCGAGCAGACGTTCGAGGTGCTGCGCAACGGTCTTGATGGTCACCATCGGATTCTTGAACTCATGCGCCAGCTCGTTGATGACCAAATCCACCACCGCCGGCGAGGCGGGCGCGACTGTGACCGTGTTCGCCGGTGCATCGCGGGTGATACGGCGGCGCGGCACCAGCGGGCCGTAACCGAACAACAAATCCTCCGCATCGAGCGATGCCGCGTGATTCAATATGAGCGTTCGGGTGAGCACCGCTTCCAACTCGGCGAGGTTGCCGAACCAAAAGTAGCGCGACAACCGCTCGAGCGCACGTCGAGTAAAGGTGACGGGTGCGGTAGCAAGGGCCCGGCAGAGGTCATCGGTGATGTGCGCGACGAGCCCCACAATGTCGTCGGTGCGTTCACGCAGCGGCGGTAGCGTGATCGGCAGTACGCTCAGGCGATAGTACAGGTTGCTGTCAAATCGACGTGCGAGTTGATCGAGCGAGTGGGTCGTGCTGGCGATGACCCGCACCGCGTGCCAGCCGGCGTCGGAGGCGAGCCCACCGCAGTCGAGGAGATCCAGGAGGAACTGCTGTCCGTCGGGTGTCAGGTCTTGGACCTGGGGAACGAAGACGGTGAGGTTCCCGGCCGCGAGGCGGGCCGCTTGCTCCAGCGTCGCGCGGCTACATGTCGTTGCCGGCAGCGCCACAAACCGCCCATCGCCGCAGCCCGCGTCGATGGCGCGCGCCAACCGGCCTTTGCCCGTCCCGGGTTCGCCACAGATCAGGACCGGCAGACGCGAAGTAACAGCACGACGCGCCAACGTCCCCGCTTCCTTGGGAATGACTGGATGGTCCAGCATTCCGGTCGGCTGGAGGCGCGGCTGCGACGGCGCGGGTTTTGACACCAAGTCATCAATCGCCGTTCGCAGCTCTTCGGGGCGAAAGGCGCGCGGTATTGCCTTCCACACCCCCATGGCGTTTCGGGGCGTGCCGCTTCGGCTCTGCAGCCAGAGCACGCGTAGCCCCGGCGGCAGCAAACCGACGGATTCGGGTGGGAGAGCGTCGTCGCCGAGGATAAGCGCCGCGCCTCCAGCGAGCTGCGCCAGGTCGCGCTGGCACTCCTCGGGCGTTAGGAGGTGAACGTCGTACGCGGCGCCCAATACGATGGCGACGGTCTCGCGAACGTTCGGAGAGCTATCCACAACCCATAGGCGCGGGCACTCCGCATTCACAACCTCAATCCCCTCCCCTCGCGTCTCCTCGCGATCTGCCGAGTAGTGGCCGACCGTACACGGTTTTTGGGCAAAAAGTCAATTGCGAAGTGTCGCAGTCGTGCGAGATCTCCCCACGCCGGGGGTGACTGCACCGCAACGGGAGAATTCGCTTGAAAAAGTTTAACCGAGCGTGGTAACGGACTGAACGTTCGCTAAATGAACCAAGGCAGCGCCTAAGTCTAAGTCTTCAGTTCCGATGCGAGGTGGTTTTGTGGGAATGCTGATGATTTCGTCTCTGTCCGGGGCCTTATGGTAGGAGACGAACCGACCGTGCAGGGCAACGAGACTACGAATACATCCGGTCTGCCAAGCGCCGGCTACGTCGAGGCCGTCGCCCCGGACGACGTCGACGAAGGGCAGATCGTCGTGGTGCGGCCACAAGTTGTCGAGAACGTCGGTCACGTACTCGGCAACCTGTTCCAGCGTTTGTATCACCTCATCGGACAGACGCAGGAGATCAACACGACCATTGCCGCACAGTTGGAGGACAGCACGCGGCAACTCGATGACTTTCTCCAACTGGCGTTGGACTACTTCTCGCCGCTGACGTTGGCCCTGCAAGACATCGGCGCAACCGACGTGGCGCAGAGTCTTGCGCGACAGCTCAGTGACGCCGCGGGTTGCTCCGTCCGCATCGATGTGCGCTTGCTGGCGGAAGGGCGCCTGCTGGCGGACCCGTGGCGCTTGGCGCGGGCGTTTGGGCTGTTGGGGGCGCAGGTCGGTACGGATCCTTCCAGTGCCGACGCGATCGAGCTGAAAGCCGTCGCCCGGCCACCTGGGCGAACCCTCGCACTCCGCGTCACCATCCCGCGGCGCCTGGTGCGCCCATCCTCGTCGCAGCTGGAGATGCATTGGACGGTTGCGCAAAAGTTCTTGGAGCTGCACGGCGGCGCGTTGGAACGGAAGTCTTTGCCATCGGGAGAGGTATTGTGGGAGATAGCGCTTCCGCTCCAGTCGTAACTCCAGGGGTCGGCGTCGCCTCGCGGATACTGATCGTCGACGACGATCCGTTGATTCGGCGACAGCTCGAAGGCCTGTACGCGACTCACTCGTACCTCGTCGACTCAGCCGCCAACATGCAGGAGGCTCTGGAGAAGCTCGGCGAGCTCGACTACGCACTGGCATTGGTCGACCTGAAGATGCCCGGTGACGACGGTATCGTGCTGACTCAGGAGATCCGTGAGCGCTGGCCGGCGATCGACGTGATCATCATCACCGGCTACGGCAGCATCAAGAGCGCCGTAGAGGCGATGCGCCATGGGGCTTGCGACTACATCACCAAGCCTTTTGAGCCGGACGATATCTTGTTGGCGACGCAAAAGGTGTTGGAGCGCCGCCGGCTGCTCGACGAGATCGAGTATCTCCGGAAGCAGCTGTCGGATCGGTACACCTTCGCGAACATGGTCAGCCGAGACCCGGCGATGCTCGAGGTCTTCTCGACCATCGAGATGCTGGCACAGAGCGATGTGACGGTACTGATCACGGGTGAGTCGGGCACCGGCAAGGAACTGGTGGCGCGGGCCATCCATTTCCAGGGCAAGCGTAAGGCGGGACGGTTCGTCGCCATCAACTGTGCTGCGGTTCCCGAAAACCTGCTCGAAAGCGAGCTGTTCGGCTACGAGCGCGGCGCGTTCACCGGTGCGACCCAGGACCGGGTCGGAAAGATCGAACTGGCCAACGGGGGAACCCTCTTCCTCGACGAGGTGGAGAGCATCCCGCTGGCGATGCAAGCAAAGCTCTTGCGCGTGTTGGAAGAACGGGCGATCGAACGGCTCGGCAGCAACCGTCGGGTGAGCATCGACATGCGGGTGGTGGCGGCGACAAACCTGGATCTGCGCAAGGCGGTAGCGGCGGGACAGATACGCGAGGATTTCTACTACCGCATCAACGTCGTGCCGGTGCAGTTGCCGCCGCTGCGCCAGCGCATCGCCGACATCCCGCTGCTCGTGGCGGATTTCCTTCGTAACAACCAAATGGCGCGCGACAAGGGTATCAACCGCGTTGCCGATCCGGCGTTGGCTCAACTGATGGGGTACTCCTGGCCGGGAAACATCCGCGAGATGCTGAACGTGATGGAACGCGCCGTGCTGCGTGCGAAGGGCGACACCATCCGCGAGGTCGACATTCCGGGTGGTGAAACCCGAGCCACCACCCGCCAAAGCCAAGCCGACTTTCGGGTCCCGTTGCGGCAGTACCTCAAGGCTGCCGAGCGACAGTATCTGGCGCGCGTCCTGGAGCACTACAAAGGCAGCATCGCGCCGGCGGCCAAGCACGCATTGATTGATCAGGCGACGTTGCATCGGAAGATTCGCCTGCACGGCTTGCGCCCCGGTGCGTTTCGCCGCAATGGACGTGACGATGCGGATGGGGGAGACGAATGACGCCGGCGCTCGCGGCTCGCGGACCTGCCAGAAAGACTGGTTCGAGACCGGCGCACCTTGCAGCGTTGCCACCGCAGACCGCGCACGCCGTCGCGTTGAGTCGGTTGCTGCGCGTGGCACGGGGGTTGCCCGCTGAGGTTCAGGTGTCCAATGTACTGTGAGTTTTATCAGCTGACCGAGCGGCCGTTCAACGTAACGCCGGACCCCAAGTTCCTCTACCTCAACGCGCGGTACCGGGAAGCCTTGGCTTCGCTCAATTACGGCATCACGCAACGAAAAGGGTTCATTACCCTGATCGGCGAAGCCGGCACCGGGAAGACCACGCTGCTCAACAAGCTCCTTGAGGATCTTGATGCCAAGACCAAGTCGGTGTTCATCTTCAACACCAATGTAACGTTCGAGGAGATCCTGGAGTACATTTTCGCTGAGTTCGATCTGCCGGTACACAACGGCAAGAAGCTCTACATGCTGCAACGCCTCAACAGCTTCTTGCTCGAGGAGTTGCGCGGCGGCGGCAACGTGGCGCTCTTGATTGACGAGGCGCAGGACCTTGAGTTCTCCGTGCTTGAGGATCTCCGGCTGCTCTCGAACCTTGAGACCGCCAAAGAGAAGATTCTGCAGATCGTGCTGTCGGGCCAACCGGAGCTTGGCCAAAAGCTCAGCAATCCGGTTCTGCGTCAGCTTCGCCAGCGTATCGGGATCAATTGTCGGCTCCTCCCACTTTCTCGCGACGAAATCACCGAGTACATCCAGTATCGGCTGCAGGCTGCGGGCTGTCCCGATCTGAAGCTTTTCTCGCGGGAGGCGGAGGAGCAAATCTATCACTTTTCGCGTGGGATCCCTCGGTTGGTCAACGTGGTCTGTGACAACGCGCTGGTCATAGGTTACGCGCTCGGGAAGAAACGCCTCGGTGCCGACGTCATCACCGAGGCCGCCGCCGATCTGCTCGCCATGGAAGCCCCGACGGAAGAGCTAGCCGAACGCCCGGTGACAATGTCGGCACCATCTCCGACCGTCAAACCCAAGAGCCGATGGCGCGCACGCATTGGGGTCATGGGTTTGGTCATGGTGGCCGTGGTCGTGGGACTGCTGTCGGTAGGCCGGACGATGCTACAGAAGCACACCGACGGGCCCGGACCCGCACATGCGAATGCCAAAAAATTTGAGGTGATTCGGCCCGGCTCGCAGCCCCAGGGGAGCGGCGTCGAGGTGCCCGTGGCGCGTTCCGTCGATCGCGTAGCCGACGAACCTGATGGCAGCGCGGCAGCGCAACGTGAGGACGCAGCCCGGTCGACCGGCTCCGATCCGATGCCGGTTGCTGCGGCTGCGGCGCCGCCTCCGGCTGCCGAGATGCTCGGTGGTCGCGTCGGTCACCCAGATGCTGCCGCCGAGCGCGCGCCTGCCGCCGCGGAGTCGGGGCCCATCGCGAAAGCCGAACGTCCGCAAGACCTTGCGGTTGGCAGACGACCGCTCGCCGGTGCAGGCGGCGAGCCAGTGGCGCCGCCGGTCGAACCCGCACCGATTGCACGCCCGGTCGCGCGCGAGATCGCCGCCGTACATCGAGCGCCCGAGACGGCTCCGCAAGCGACAGAGAGTGAGAAACACGCTGCGCCCCCCGCCCCGATCGCGAAGGCAAACCCCAACGTCAACGATGCAGCCGCTGATCTCGGCAAGAAGGCTGAGGCGCGGACGGCAGAGGAGTACCTCGATGCCGAGCAACCCGATGTAGTCCCCGCCGAACACACGGCGCGCAGCGAAGAGACCACGCCGCGCCTCGATGGAGTTCAGTTCGCGCAAATCGCGGTGCGGACCGGTGACTCGATGTCAGGAATCGCGATGCGCAAGTATGGACAAGCGAGCCCGACCATCTTGGACCTCCTCAGGCTTGCGAATCCTCAGCTGAACGATATCGACCTCATCGCAGTGGGGCAGACCGTGCGTCTGCCCGAGCTTGGCGAGGGGTTCCCGATCCTCAACGACGGCTCCGGACACTATGCCTTGCTGGTGTACTCGACCCCGCAAGGTGCGCGTGCAACGGCCTTGCAGAGTGCTCTCCGTGGGCACGGCTTCGATGCCCGCGTGACGACAACAAATCTGGGAGCGCAGAAGCCACTCTTCCGGGTCGTGGTGTCAAGCTCCGGCAACCGTGGCGAGGTTGAAGGGACCGGTCGTCAGCTGCAACGGTTGTTCCGCGATGACACCCGACTCGCGCAGCTTGGAGAGTAGGTCGGCCAAGATGATGCTCACGCCACAATGGTTTGTGATCAGCACAAAGGCACGACGAGAGCAGTTCGCGCAGGAACAGCTCACGCGGCGCGGCGTGGAGACGTTTCTACCGAAGATTCTGGAAGCAGACGGATCGCGATCGAAGCCGCAGATCGCGCCGCTCTTTCCGGGCTACCTTTTCGTTCACATAAGTTTGGAACATCAGTATTTCAACGTGGTATGGACTCCGGGGGTGCGCAAGTTCATCGGGTTTGGTGCGCTCCCCTGTGCGGTTGACGACGTTGTCATCGATTTTCTTTACGCTCGGCTGGGTCGCGAGGGGATGGTTCATCGCAGTCCGGTCTTCAGGACGGGTGACGTCGTTCGCATCAAGCATGGTCCGTTCGAAGGTCTGGTCGGTATCATCGACCGCCCGATCTGCGGACGCGGCCGAGTACGAGTGTTGATGGAGCTGTTGCGGCGCCAGACGCGTGTCGAGTTGCCGCAGCAAATTATTGAAAGGGTATCGGCATAAGTGCTGAGCGGCGAGGCCTCTCGCCGCGAAATCTTCAGGCGAGCTCCTTTGCTCGTGCACCATCGGGCGGGGTGAGGAACACCCCGTGATGGGCGGAGCTATATCCGAAATCATGATCCCGGCAAGTGAGGAATTCGACGCATGCGCGAGGTGATCGCCGCTGTTCTCGGTGGCGTATGGGGCGGAGCCATTGTCGGAATCGCGGAGGCGGCGCTGGTTGCCGCGACGGCGGGGCCAGGTGAGGAGTACTGGCTGTTTCCGTACGCGGTGGTGAGCTACGGGTTCTTCGGGGCAATCATCGGAGTCGGCACCCTGCTGCTGATCGGCGTTGTGAAACGAGTGGCGGGGGCAGTGCGCCGCGATACGTTTGGCCTGTCGGTGGCGCTAGCGTTCCTGGCGCTCGGAACGACCATCGCCCGCTACCACGTCATCCAACGCGTGTTCCACGAAGAACTCGTCACTACGTCAACGACTGGTCTCCTGGTGCACGCCGTCATTCTACTCGTCATGGCAGTGCTGACGTGGCTCGTGATGAGGATGGCGAGCACGCTGCATCGCCGCGGGCTCCCACTACTCGCGGTCGCCGGGGCCTTGGCGCTGCTTGTCATTACAATGGGGGCAGCTCTGGCATCGCCGAAGGCCAGCGGGACAGCGGTGGCCCGGACGACCGGAGCGGCTGCGAAGGGGCACCCGAACGTCATCCTGATCATCGCCGATACACTGCGGGCCGATGCCCTTGGCTGCTACGGAGCGCCCGCCGATGCCACACCTGCGATTGACCGCTTCGCTACTGAAGCGGTGCGCTTCTCGAACACGTATTCCCAGTCGACGTGGACCCGCCCGTCCATCGCGACCATCCTGACCTCGCTCTATCCCTCGGTACACGGCGCCTACCACAAGATGGACCCGCTCCCGGAACGGGTGACGACGTTGGCCGAAGCGCTGCGTGCCAATGGCTACTGGACGGCGGGTTTCGTCAGCAACATCAACGTTGCGCCGGTCTTCAACTACCAGCAGGGCTTCGCGGAGTACTCGTACTTGGCACCGAGCTTCTACTTCTGGGCCACCGACTCGGCGACGCGCTTGGCGATCTACAAAGGGCTCCGGGTGATCCGGGAACGCTTGTTCCGCGATCGCATCTATTTCTACAACTACTATCAAGACGCTGAGGTCGTTGGCGACGCTGTAGGACGCTGGCTCGATCAGCGCCCGCCAAACCCGTTCTTCCTGTTCATCCATTACATGGACCCGCACGATCCCTATTTCGAGATTCCATATGACGGTCACGGCGTCGCGCGAGTGACGGAGCCCGATCCGCCGCGCCAACGCAAGGACGAGCTGCACCGCCTGTACGGCGAGGACGTGCGATATCTCGACGATCACCTGGGTGCCTTGTTCGCTCGTCTCAAGGCGGACGGGTTGTATGACGACAGCGTGATCCTCCTGACTGCGGATCATGGCGAGGAGTTTCAAGAGCACGGGGGCTGGTGGCACGGCACCAGTCTGTACCAGGAGCAGATGCACGTGCCGCTGCTGGTGAAGCGCACACACGAACCAGGCGGCAACACTGTCGAGCCGCGTCTGGCGCGCTGCCTGGACGTTGCGCCGACGCTAATGGCGGCTGCACGCTTGGTTCCGCCGCCGGAATTTCAAGGCCTCGATCTGTTCGGCTCGACGACACCGACGGATTCGTTCCCGCTGTATGCCGAGGAGGACCTGGAAGGCAACGTTCTCGCATCCCTGCGGCTCGGACCGTGGAAGATCATCACCGCCAATCCCGGGAACCCGCGCGGGCTCAAACCGGTCGAGCTGTACAACCTCGAGCGGGATGCCGCTGAACGGAACGACGTGGCCGCCAGCGAACCGGAGCGCACCCGCCAGATGTTACAGCTCCTCAGCCAAGAACGCGCACGTATCACCAAGGGTGGCCAACTGAGTCAGGTGGACCAGGCGAACCATGTTGCTGATCATCGGTCTTGACGGCGCAACCTGGGATCTGCTCGACCCGTGGATTGCGCAGGGCCGGCTCCCACACTTGGCCCGGCTCCGCAGGTCGAGCGCTTGGGGACCGCTGGCGTCCACCACCCCGCCGGCGACGTTGCCGAGCTGGTCGACGTTCATGACCGGCGTGAACCCGGGTAAGCATGGTATCTTCGACTTTACCCGACGCCGCATGGGCACCTACGAGGTCCAGTTCGTCAACGCGACCTTCCGAAAGGTGCCGACGATTTGGAGCCGACTCAGCGCCGCTGGCCGCCGGGTGTGCGTGTTGGGGCTGCCCGGAACGTACCCTCCGGAGCAGCTCAATGGTTGCATGGTGAGCGGCTTCGACACGCCGGTCACCACACGCGCCGACGCTTCGTTCGTCTCGCCGGCGGATCTGGCGCCGTTGGTCATGCAGCTCGGTGGTTTTCCGTTCGCCGACTTCCAGGAATTTCGTGTCGATCGACTATGGTATCGCCGGGCACTCGATCGGTTGCTGCGTGGCATCGAGACCAAGCTGCGTTTGGCGACTACGCTGCTGCAGCGGGAGTTATGGGACTGCTTCATGGTGCTGTTCGGTGAATCAGATACCGTGGCGCACCACTTCTGGCACTTCCATGATCCCGCCTCGCCCCGCTTTGATGCAGCTGGTGCGACTGCGCTGGGCGACGCGCTGCGCCAGGTGTACGAGTCGCTCGATGCGGCGGTTGGCGCGTTGATGGCCGCGGTTCCCGCGGCGACCGTGCTGATTGCCTCCGATCACGGCTTCGGCGGATCGGGCAACGCGCTGCTGTACCTCAATCGCTGGCTGGAGCGGGACGGATTCCTGCGCTCCCGCACCTCGGGGAGACGCTCACCCCTCGCGACCGCGGTGAAGCATCTCGCCTTGCGCACCCTTCCTGCATCAGCCCAAGCGCGCGCGTTCCGCGTTGGGGGCGGACGTTGGGCCGGGTGGCTGGAGTCTCGCTCTCGCTTTGCCGGTATCGACTGGTCGGGCACACGCGCCTTTTCGGAAGAGCTCAACTACTTTCCGAACGTCTGGTTGAATGTCCGAGGCCGTGAACCGCAAGGCGTCGTCGACTCGTGTGACTACGAACGGGTGCGGAACGACGTCTGCGCCGCCGCTCTGGAGCTGCGCGACCCGGAGCACGGGCGTCCGATCGTGCGGCGGGCGTGGCGACGCGAGGAACTGTACGTTGGTCCCTGGACCCAGTACGCACCAGACGTCGTCCTCGATCTCCACTTGGACCGGGGCTACTCCTACACCTGCTTGCCGAGCGCGACGGCTCAAGGTCCGGAGCCGGTGCGTCGACTGCAGCCCGATGAGCGCGTGGACGGCAAGCTCGCCGGGATGAGCGGGAGCCACCGACCCGACGGGGTGTTCATGTTGCGCGACCGCGCCGGTCACGCACGCCGTCTCGATGGCGTGCAGATTGCGGATATGGCCGCCACGATTCTCGTTCACTGTCAGGTTGACCTGCCAGCGGACTGCGATGGTCGGGGCATCGATGCTGCGTCGCGGGCAACCCTCCCGGCGCTGTCTGCCGTGCCGCCGCTTGCACCACCCGAACGAGTCTATGGAGCGGCGGAGGAAGCCGAGATTGCTGCTCGTTTGCGGGATCTAGGATACCTGCAATGAGCCGTGCACCTGCTCGCAGCGCTTCGCCCCAGCGCATTGCAATGATCGCTGCGTGCCCGTTTCCGTCACCGCGGGGGTCGCAGGTGCTGATCCGTGAATTGGCGCAGAATTTGGCGGATCGGGGGCATGCCGTGCACTTGGTGACCTACCCGCATGGGGAGAGCCTCGTGCCCATACATGGCATCCACGTGCATCGGGTCCGGCCGCCGGGCTTTCTCTCTCTGCCGGGTCACCTCGGTTGGCGTCGGGTGATCCTCGACGCGTGGCTCGCGGTGACGCTGTACCGGGTCGTCCGCGACCAACAGATCGACGTGATCCACGCCCACAACTACGAAGGACCGCTGGTGGCGTACCTGGTCCGGTGGCTCACCGGAGTTCCGGTGGTGTATCACTCGCATAACGCCCTGAGCGACGAACTGGCATACTACGTTGCGCCCGGGTGGCGACGAACAGTTGCGCACCGACTCGGCCGGTTCCTTGATCGACAGATTCCGCGGCGTGCGGACTTCAGCGTGGCGCTCACACCCGAACTCGAGGGGTTCCTGCGGGCGCACGGTGTTGCTGCGAATCGCGTCGCGGTTGTTCCGCCAGGGGCCGCTACCGGGGTGGCCACGGAAGGAAGGGCGGACGAGGCGGATCTCTTTCGGGGCCGTTTCGTGGTGATGTATACGGGGAACCTGGATCCGTATCAGGATCTGGACGTGTTGTGCGACGGGTTCGCACGACTGCGCCAGTCGGTCGCATGTCCCCTCCTGGTGTTGGTCACTCACGAGGCAAACTGGTCGGAACGCATAAGTGACTCTCTGGCGTGCGCGCTCCGCGAGGGACACGCCGAAGTCATCTTTGCCCCAGCGTTCTCCGTGGTCCGTCGGTTGATGGCGCGAGCCGACGTCTTGGTGTGCCCGCGCAGCTCTTGGTCGGGCTTCCCGATCAAACTGGTGAACTACCTCAGCATGGGGCGTCCGGTAGTGGTGGCCGAAGGTTCGGCGAAGGCTGTGATCGACGGAGAGACCGGTCTGGTGTTCCGAAATCGTGACGCTCAGCATTTAGCCCTTGCCTTACGGCGACTCAGCGATGATGCTGCACTCAGAACACAACTCGGGGAGAACGCGCGGCTGGCGTCGGCCAAATGGGATGGCTGGAAGCAAGTCGTCATACAGATCGAACGGATTTTCGCCGAAGTGGCGCATCGGGCGCGGGCCGATGGCGCCGAGGCCGGCGTGGGACGCGGTGGTAAACCACGGGGATTGATAGCTTTCTCCAGAGGTCGTATAAGCGCCGCGTCCCGAAGGCAGTCTGGGTAACATCAAGTAGGAAGGATCTACGAAAGGGTTTCGAGGTCGTGGGAACGCTTTACGGTTTGGTTTAATGTTACGCGCGGTGTTTCGACTCTCCATCGCTGTGATCTGTACGCTGGGCCTGTACGCCTGTGCGCCGCGGCCGAGCCAACTCGTCCCGCTTCCACCTTTGGATGCACCGCGTGAGCCGATCGCTATCGGTGAACCCGGCGACTATCGACTCCAACCGGGGGATTTGTTGCGCGTGAAGTTCTTGTATCACCCCGATCTCGATGTGAAAGTTCCGATTCGACCGGATGGCTCGATCACCCTGCAGATGGCCGGTGACATCCGTGCCGTCGGCCTGACGACGACCGAGCTTGAAAAGGTCATCAAAGATCGCACCAGTGATCGTCTGCGGGACCCGGAGATCTCCGTCCTGGTGGCGCAATTGGGCGAGCAGAAAATTTACGTCGGCGGTGAAGTGCGCATTCCCGGGTTCGTAGTGTATCGACCGGGGATGAGCCCGCTGCAAGCGATCATGGATCGCGGTGGATTCACCGACACCGCTCGCATCGACAGCGTCCTGCGCGTGTCGCCGTCGCAGACTGAGTACCAGGGCACTCGACTCGACTTTACCAAGCCGTTGTCTGCCGGCAGCCCTGAGGGCACTCAGTTGGTCGCCGGCGATGTGTTGTTCGTGCCGCGCACGTTCATTGGCGACGTCAATGCGTTCGTGAAGCTGTACATCCGCGGCATCCTGCCGATCGAGCCGCGCGTCGGTGCAGGCACTACGTTCTAGGACACCGTCCGTCAATGGCGTACGAGCCCCCGCGTCGCAGCCGTCCGAACGGCAACGGTCACACCAATGGCAACGGCAACGGCCATGGCAACGGCAATGGTAACGGGTCGTACCAGGACTTCGCCGGGCAGAACGCCAACGAGCAGATCCGCGACATCCTGCACGTTGTCTTCAAGCGCAAGCGGCTCATTGGGGGCCTTTTCCTCGCCGTCACTCTGCCCGGTCTGATCGCCGTCTCGCTGAAGAAGCCGTCGTACCTGGCGACAGCAAAGGTGATGATCTCGACCCAACGGTCGGATCCGACCCTGCAGCCGACCGACCTGACCCGCCTCGAAACCATTCAGTTGAATGAGTCGCTCGTCAATTCGGAAGTCCAAGTGATCGGCAGCCGTGACCTGCTCGAAGGTGTGGTGCGGGCGCTGGCGACCACGGGGGACGGCAGCGGCCCGCCACACCTTGAGTCAATCAACAGCAGTAACTCGTTCGGTCAGCAGGTGCTGGGTATGTCCCAGAACCTGGCGATCACACCGATCAAGGCATCGAACGTCATCCAGATCGACTTCAAGTCTTCGGAGGCGTCGAATGCGGCCCGCGTCGTCAACCGCGTCGTCGACGAGTATCTCGCCTACCACGCTGTCGTCCACGGCAACAAGGGACTCTCGCGCTTTTACGACGAGCAACAGCGGGTTCTCGAGCAGCGCTTGCGCAAGTCCGAGGCCGCGCTCGCCGCGTTCAGCGACACTGAAGGCATCGTGTCACCCAAGGACGAGATTCAAGCTACCGTGCGCATGGTGGGCGAGGTCAGCAGCGCGCTTCGCGACGTCAGCACGAACGTCGCCGGCACCGAGGAGCGGATCCGGGTGATCCGCGACCAGATCGCGTCGCAGCCAGAGGTGGTCAAGCGGTCGCAATACCTCGAGGTCAACCCGGTGATCACGCAGCTCAGCACCCAACTCGTCGACCGCGAGGTGGATCGGGTGACGCTGCTGCGCAAGTACACGGACAAGGATCGACATGTCCGCGACAACGGCGAGGAGATCGCCGATCTGAAATCACAGCTCGAAGAAGAGATCCGAGACCGCCCGACGATCGTGACGCACCAGATGTTTCGGACCAACCCCATTCGCGAGGACCGGGTGCGCACGTTGCTCGACATGGAGAGCTCGTTGCGCGAGCTGCGCGCCCGCCAAGCGATGCTCGAAGAGGAGAGCAGCCGCGCCAACCGCCGGTTGGTGGCGTTGCAGCAGAAGAGCATCGACTACGACCGTCTCGACCAGGAGGTCAAGAACAGCCGCGAGACGTACGAGCTGTACGTCAAGCGCGAGCAAGAAGCCCGTATCAGCCAGGCGATGGACGAGCAGAAGCTGGTCAACGTCGACGTGGTGCAACGTCCGGCGCTCCCCCTGCCGCGGTCCGACACGCAGCGGATTTCGGTGGTCGTGCTGATGATTGCGGGTCTTGTCGTCGGCATCGCCGGCGCGTTCGGCCGCGAGTATATGAGCCGCTCGCTGCGGTCGGAATACGATGTCGGGCGGCACCTGGCGCTGCCGCTGTTGGCCAGCATCGGCGAGATGCCCAAGGCGTAAACACGAGTCCGAGCCTTGAGTAAGATCTACGAAGCCCTCAAGAAGGCAGCCGAAGACCGAGAACGCACACGGTTGCGCGCGCCGCTGCGGCCAGTGTTGGTGCCGGATGCTGCCGAGCATGCCAACCCGACGCAGGAGGAGTACCAGAAGCTCCGCGCCAGCCTGGTGTCGATCGCAGTACCGTCCGGGCTGCACACCATCCTGATTGCGGCCCCCCGGCACGGCGAGGGCGCTACCACCGTCGCCGTGGGCTTGGCCAGCGCCCTGGCGAAAGAGCGCGAATCCCGCGTCCTCCTGGTGGAAGCCAATCTGCGCACCCCGAGCTTCCGTCTGATTCTCCCGCTGACGACCGACACCGGCCTGGTGGATTTCGCCGCCGGCCGGGCAGCCCCAGAGACGCTGGCGATGCGCGTCGATGGTTTGAACGTTTCCGTGATTCCCGCAGGGATGACGCGCGGCCAGGCCCTTGACCTCGAGGTCATCGACGCCCTGCTGACGCGCCTACGTTCGCAGTTTGATTTTATCGTGATCGATGGGCCGCCGGTGAACGCCTATGCCGACACCAGCGTCTTGGCGACCAAGGTGGACGGCGTGATTCTGGTGGTCGAAGCGGACCGCACGCCGGTGGTCGATGCGGAGATGGCAAAACGACAGCTCGACAAGGTAGGAGCACGTATTCTCGGCGTTGTGCTCAACCGGCGACGGTCGTACATCCCGGCGTTTCTGGAAAGCATTCTCTGAGGACGAGCGAGGCACGCAGTGCAAGCCATCGGTACTCCCCCACAGGTTCGGTCCAGCTCAGCGGTTCCCGCGCTCGCGCTAGTGGTCCTTGCGCTGCTGGTTGCCGCGGGGACGGCCGCGTTCGGAGCGCTCGCGGTATTGCCGATCTTTGGGGTGCTCTTCTTCGTCCTGGTGGTTGCTCGTCCGGAGTACGGCATCGCCCTGTTTCTCTCGACCTTCCTCATTACCTATCCGTCGACGCTCCAGGGCGCTGGCTTTCTGACGATCAACAACGTGCTGGGTGGGGTCTTCCTGATCCTCCTCACGTACAAGGTCTACAGCGAGGAGGACTGGTGGTTCCTGCGTTGCCGGGAGCTGCATCTGTTGGCGTTCATTTGTCTGATGTTCTACCTCTCCGACAAGCTCAACGGCCCCGATCCACGCTTGTTGCCGTTGCTCGGCGTTCAGGAGCACGGCGCCGAGAACATGCGGACGTTCATCACGCGTTCAGCTTTCGTGTTGTTCTTCATCAACTACATCCGCGCCCCCGAGCACATCCGTATGATCTATCTGCTGGCGCTGGCGTTCATGGTTGTCAGCGCCTTTGCGGGTATCCAAGGCGTCTTGCGCGGTGGTGGTCTGTACGGCTACCGGGCGACGACACAGGCCGGGGTCATTGCCTCGGCGTTCAACCCCAACCGCCTCGCCATGTTTGCGATCTTGGCGATCGCGGGAGTGTATTACCTGATGCAAGCGGTCCGGATTCCGGGCATCTTTCTCCTCGCGATTCCCATCATTGGCGTCATGGCGCTGTGCGTGTTCATGACTGCATCGCGCAGCGGACTCCTTGGATTGGGCGTGTGCGCCGCAGCCATCGTGATCGATGAAGGTCTCGACCTCCGACGCATCCTGACGTTCGTGATGGCTGGTATCCTGGTGATGGCGTTGCTGATCCAGCTGGTACCAGAAAAGAGCCTGGAGCGAATCACCAACCTCCCCGGTACGGACCAGGGCGACTCGGGTGTTGGGTCGGGGTCGTTGGAGCGCCGTTCGTACACGTGGGAAGTGGCGTTCGAGATGTTCCGCGACAACCCGATCCTCGGCGTCGGAATGGGCAATTGGGAGTTAGCGCGATTCCTCAGGGACCCGACACGTTCCACCGGCGCCCCACACAGCTCCTACCTGCTTGCCTTGGTGGAGGGTGGCATCTTCGCCTTGAGCGGGTTCCTGATGCTGCTGTGGCGAACATGGCGCAGCATCCGCTTCACCGAGCAACACGTGATGGATCCGGACTTTCCGTTACATTCGCTGTGGTGGATCGTCAAGGGTGCCAAGGCCAGCTTCCTCGTGCTCATCTTCTTCTCGTTGTTCGCCGATCTGTGGCAATTGGTGATCCTGTTCTGGTTGGTGGGTATCGGCATCGTCATGCGCCGCCTTACTGAACAGACGCTGTATGGTGAGGCGTATGCCTGACGGCGAACCCAGGGGCGCGGCCATGGACCCGGCAGCGTACGCGGTATTCTTGCAAGCCATCGGGCACCGGGTGGTGCCGACGCGGCATGCGTATTGGTACGATGCCAACCGGTTCTTCTTTCTCGGCGCCCCGCCGCACCGCATCCACGAACCCGACGACGACGAGCTCCGCGCCGTGGTTGGACGGCTACCATGCCTCGGCGTGCGCTTTGCCGCCCCGCTGCAGGGTCGTGGCAAGTTGAGCTACCAGATCGTGTGTGACAACCGAGCGTACGGTCTTGACATCCTGAGCGGCAACGTCCGGAGCAAGGTGCGCCGTGGCCTCAAGCGGTGCGCCGTACAGCCAGTTCCCTTCTCCGTCATCGCCACCGCGGGGAAACGCGCGCATGGCGACACCCTCAGCCGCCAAGCCCGTGATGGTGTCTTGGATGGTGCGCGCTGGGACCGTTTCTGGTCGGCGGCGGCAACCACGCCTGGGATGGAAGGGTGGGGGGCATGGACCGGCGACACGCTGGCGGCGTTCCTCGTCACGGTCACGTTCGACGACGGGGTCGAGTTCCTGCTGGCGCGGTCGTGCACCGACGAGCTGGGCGCCTATCCCAACAACGCGTTGATCTTCACGGTTGCAGAGGAAATGTTGGTGCGACGTGGCATCCCGGAAATCACCTTCGGGCTCGAGTCACTGGAGCCGGTGGGCCCGTTGGACCAGTTCAAGTTTGGCATGGGCTTCCGTCCGCGTCCGTTGCGCCAGCGCGTCGTGTTTCACCCATTGCTGCGTGCGCTGCTGCGTCACGCCTCGGTGCGCGCCCTGTTTCATCGATGGAGCGAAAAGCGGGGGACGCAGGCGGTCTTTTGGAGAAAGGCCGCCGGCTTGCTGCGCTTTGCCGAAGAAGGGGGGCTGTGAGGCACCCGATGGCGACCCTGGCGTATCTATTCCCCGCCTTTCCGGTGTTTCATCAGACCTTCGTGCTGTGGGAAGTGCTCGGCCTCCGTCGCAACGGTGTGAATCCGAAGATCTACTCGTTACGCCGACCCTCGGCGCAGCAGCAGCCCGAGGGCCGCGAGGTGGCGCGCGACGTGATCTACCTGCCGCCGGCATGGTCGGCGCAGGTGTGGCGTGCCAATTGGCGTCGCCTGCGTCGCGGTGCCAGGGACTATGCACGCCTCTATGTCGACGTCTTCGACGCCTGGCAGACCGGCGCGGTGGCGCCGGCACGCGACGACGGTTGGGAGACCCGTCGCGTTGCCTGGTCGAACCGACTGCGCGGCTGGTTCAACAGCCATCCCGGCGTCTACCTGCTGAAATCGTGGTGGTTGATCCCGAGCGCCGTCCACTTGGCCGCCGCGCTCGAAACTGAAGGGGTGACGCACTTGCACGTGCACTGGGCGAGCTATCCAGCCACGGTCGCCTATGTGGTGCAGCGCCTCACCGGGATTCCATTCAGCGTCAGTGCGCATGCCTATGACATCTATATGGTGCCGCGCATGTTGCCGGCGAAGATTCGCGCGGCGCGCTTCTTCGTCACCTGCGCCAAGACCAACGCCGCGTTCCTCGAGCGCTTGGCTGGGCCCGACGTGCATGACAAGATCATCGTCAGCTACCACGGCGTCGACGTGAGCCGCTTCGTTCCCGCGACCGCGGAGACGCGTCAACCCGGCCCGCTGGTGATCGTCTCCTGCGGCCAGCTCGAGCGATACAAGGGGATGCATTTGCTCATCGACGCCTGCGCGGCGCTGCGCCAACGCGGCGTCGACCTGGTGTGTCGAATCATCGGCGAGGGGGCGCAGCGTGCCCAGCTGCAACAACAGATCGATCGCCTGGGGTTGTCGCAACACGTCCAGCTCACCGGCGCGCGGCCGCACGCCGAAGTCGCCGCCACGTACCAACACGCCGACGTGTTTGTACTCGCCAGCGAATTGGCCGGCCGCTCGGGCCGCCGTGACGTGATTGCCAACGTGATCGTCGAAGCCATGGCTGCCGGCCTGCCGGTGGTCGCGTCGCACATCCCCGGTGTCGAGGAACTCGTCGAGGACGGCGTCAGTGGCTACTTGTTCCGGCCCAACGACCTGAACGGTCTGATCGCGGCAATGGCCAAGCTTGCCGACAATTCGGCCGAGCGCCGACGCTGCGGATCCGCTGGTCGCCGGCGTGTGCTGCGGGACTTCGACAACAGCAAGAACGTCCGTGACCTTGCGGATCTGTTGCGGCAACCCGCCGAGGAGCGCCGACCGCGGTTGGCGGTGGTGGGCGGCCGACGGATGGTGTCCTAATGCGAACATGTCCTTGCCAGACCCAGCTCAGCACAACGAAGAGGAAGACGTGAAGACCAGTGCGCAGGCCAACGTGGCTGCTGCGGCGGCAGCCACCGTCCCGTTCTACCGGCCGGACATCGGAGACGATGAGATTGCCGCAGTCGTCGATACCTTGCGCTCGGGGTGGCTGACAGTCGGGCCGAAGACACAGCAGTTCGAGCAGGCGTTCGCCCAGGCAGTCGGCGCGACCCACGCCGTCGCCGTCAGCTCGTGCACCGCCGCGTTGCACTTGGCGCTCGACGCGCTCGATCTCCAGCCCGGCGACGAAGTCATCACCAGCACCCTGACCTTCACGGCGACGGGTGCGACCATCGTCCACGCCGGGGGACGCCCGGTCCTCGTCGATGCGACGACCGATACCCTCAACCTCGATCCGGCTGACGTGGCGCGCAAGATCACACCGCGCACCCGGGCCATCGTTCCGGTCCACTTCGCGGGGCATCCCGCCCCAATGGACGAGATCCTTGCGCTGGCGCGTCAGCATCGCTTGCGGGTCATCGAGGACGCGGCGCACGCGCTCCCGGCGAGCTACCGCGGGCGGCGTATCGGGACCATCGGCGACGTGACGGCCTTCAGCTTCTACGCCACGAAGAACTTGACGACGGGCGAGGGCGGCATGCTTACGCTGTCCGATACCGAGTGGGCCGACCGCATGCGCACGCGGCGCTTGCACGGCATGAGCCGCGACGCCTGGCGCCGCTACAGCGCCGAAGGCTCGTGGCGCTACGACGTGTCATACCCCGGCTTCAAGTACAACATGACCGACATCGCGGCGGCGATCGGGCTGGTGCAACTGCGACGCTTGCCGTCGTTGAACGAACGCCGGCATCGGATCGCGGCGCTGTACACCGAGCTGCTGCGCGAGGTGACGGGACTGCAGCTGCCGGTGACGCTCCCTGAGGCGGAGCACGGTTGGCACCTGTACGTGGTGCGATTGCAGCCGGAGCGGCTGCGAATCACTCGCGATGCGCTGATCGAGCTGTTGAAGGCGCAGGGCATCGGCACCGGCGTCCACTTCATCCCATTGCACCTGCACTCGTACTATCGCGAGGCGCTCGGCTGCACGCCGCAAGACTTTCCGGTCGCCTCGGCGGCGGCGGACACCATGCTGTCACTCCCGTTCTTCACGCTGATGACCGACGATGACGTACGATACGTGGCGTCGACGCTGCGGAGGATCCTCGATGCAAATCGACGCTGACCTGGCAAACGGATCCGCCAACGTGGCCGACTCGGCGGCCCAGCGCGAAGGCGCGATGACGCGCGGCGGCGCCGTCGCCAAACACGGCGTTGATTTCGTGCTGGCCTTGCTCGGCGTGATCGCCTTGTTGCCGGTATTTCTCATGGTGGCGGTGCTCATCAAGCTCGACTCGCCGGGCCCGGTCTTCTTCCGTCAGAAGCGGGCGGGCCGTCACGGCCGCCTCTTCGAGATCTTCAAGTTTCGCACCATGGTGCAAGGCGCGTATCATATGGGCTC
>Ga0335082_10002448_pt1 | contig 19978 bp, 17 predicted proteins | sample Lox_Sample_41_FD_206718 | JGI IMG/M metagenome (GOLD analysis project Ga0335082, IMG submission 206718) | Soil microbial communities from Loxahatchee National Wildlife Refuge, Florida, United States - Lox_Sample_4.1 | ecosystem: Environmental > Terrestrial > Soil > Wetlands | place: USA...
GAAGAAGAACGCCGCAATCGCCGGGGCGATATGCGTGATGTTCTGCATGATCGCGCCGGCCAGCCCGACGGCGCCGGGCTTCAGGTCCGTGACGGCGATGTAGTCCTTACCGGCGGATTCGGTGAAATTCGACCCGCCCTGATTGCTGTTGCTCGTGGTTGCCATCGTCCCCCTCCGTTGTCGTTCCCGTCGCGCCGCTCAGCCTGCCATGCGGCGCGGCGCATCCTCGAAGGAACGCAGGCTGTCGATCAGCCCGTCCTTCAGCCGCATCAGGTTGATGCCTTCAATCAGCCAGCGATTGCTGCCGGCGTCCGTCAGCACGGCGCTGTACTCGAAGCAGTGAGCGCCATCGCCGGCAAAGCCCGCCTTCATCTCGACCGTCAGTTCGGGATAGGCGTCGAAACTCTTGCGATAGAGTGCTGCGACGGCGGCATGGCCGCGCACCGCGCCGTCGGGAGTCACCACCTCGGCGTCCCGCGTGAAATGGGTCAGCAGCTTCTTGATGTCACGCGCGCATTCGTCGTCCCAATAGGCGACGATCCGGGCCTTGGCGGTGGAATAGGAGGCGAGCGCCTCCCGGGCGCAGACGGCGCGCAGCTCGAGCGGCGGGGTCGCGGGGCAGAGGACCGCGTTCATGACCGCGGCCGACATGCACATGCGCGAACACTGGACCGACGCATTGCGACCAGCCTCCCGACCTGCCTGTTAGACTCGTTTTTCTTGCGGCGGGCAGCGCTGTTGACCGGTTCCGACGCCGATCACGCCGATCGCCTGCTTCTAATTGTCATCCAGTTAACTTGATCATCCGGGATGGGTCAAGGATAAATAGGCTATGAACCTATGGACAGTTTGATCTCCTCGGTTCAGGAGTCATGGGCCAGGAAACAGGGGGAACGACATGGGAACGGCAATCGTCACGGGTGCTGGCACGGGAATCGGCGCCGCCAGTGCGCGGCGGCTGGCAGCCGGTGGTTGGAATGTGGCGCTGGTCGGCCGCCGGCCGGAATTGCTGGAACAAGTCGCGCGAGAGATCGAAGGACAGGATGGACGTGCGGTGGCGATCCCCGCCGATCTTGCCGTCGCCACCGCGGCGGCAGAGATCGTCGACCGCACCGTCGCCGCGTTCGGCACAGTCGACGCTCTGGTGAACAACGCCGCGGTCATCAAGGTCCTGCCCCTGGCGGAGTACACGGCGGACATCCTCGACCAGCATTGGGCGGTCAATATCCGGGCGCCCTTCCTGCTGATCCAGGCGGCGCTGCCGCACCTGCAGCGACAGGGCGGTGCGGTCGTCAACATCTCGTCGTCTTCGGGCACGATCCTCCGTCCGGGCCAGTCGGTCTATGGCATGACCAAGCATGCGCTCGAGTATCTTTCGCGTTCGCTGGCTGGCGAGCTGGCGCCCCATCGGATCCGGGTCAACGCGCTGGCCCTTGGACCGGTGGACACGCCGATCCACCAGACTTGGGCAACCGACCTCAAGGCCGCCTATGAATGGTTGGCGGGCCAGGTTCCGCTGGGGAGGATCGCGACCGCCGACGAAATTGCGCGGTGGGTCGAGATTCTGGTCTCGCCGGAATCGAGCTGGATGACCGGCGCCGTCATACCGCTCGATGGCGGCCAGGTGCTGGACATCGCCTGAGAGGGGAAGGGCAAGGAAGATGGCGGGAGGATAATCCCGTGGCCTCGGCCCGGATGCGAAACAGGTCGAGGTCAAAGGCGCGCTTCGTTAGCCGAGCACGCCCTGCCTCCTGCTCGACGCGCGGGGCTGCTGACCCGCGGCAAGTCTATCTGCCAAAGGAATTTCGACGGCTCCAGGCGGTAGTCTTTAACGCATTGTGATGTCTCGATAATATATGGCCGCTCCGCCGCTCCATCCGCTGGTCTGGGGGAATTCGATCCTGCAGTGATGTAAATCAAAGTGAGCCCGGAGGAGGGGCCTAGGGTGGCGCTGTCACAACTGGGGGCGATCGCCATGATGATACCCAGTCAGACTCTCGGCAGCACACCGCAATCCGCTGCACCTGGTCCGGCGGAGGTTCGCGAATATCTCGCAGCACTGCTCATCCGAAAAGACTTCAACACGTCCGATCGCAACCGGCGCTTCCTCTCCTATATCGTCGAGGAGACGCTGGAGGGCCGCGCGGAGAGGATCAAGGCTTACAACATTGCTCTGGCTGCGCTGGACCGCGGCGATGATTTCGATCCGTTGACCGATCCGATCGTGCGGATCGAGGCAAGCCGGCTCCGTCGCGCCCTCGAGCACTACTACCTCACCGTGGGCAAGTCCGATTCGATCCGGATCGGGATTCCGAAGGGGTCCTACGTTCCCACGTTCGAATTCGGCGTCGATCCTTCGCCGTCAACGGTGGCGCCGGAACCGGCCTCGATCAGTACGGCAGGCCCTGGGGTGATCGGGTTGTCGCCCGCGCGCCGGCGGCGCGTGCCTTCGTTGGGCATTGCCGCGCTGTGCGTTGTCGTCGGGATGGCCTTGGGGTTCGGCGGCTACGCCGTCTGGCAGCAGGTGCATGGCAGCTCGACGGCCGAAGAAGGTGCTCAGACGCTGCCGATCGCGGTGCTTCCCTTCGAGAGCACCGGCAATCCCGACCGTGCCTTCGTCGCCCATGCATTCACGTATGAGCTGATGCTGCAGCTGGCACGGTCCCGCGACGTGACGGTGTTTAATCGCGCGGCCGGCCCGGTGGAAGCCAAGGCCGACCTCCAAGGCTCTAACCGCGCCTATGCGCTCTACGGCTCCGTTCAGATGAATACGGGCCGGCTGCATGTCACGGCGATCATGGTGGAGCCACTGAGCAACCGGATCCTGCGGGCATGGACGTTCGATCGGGCGGTCGGCGGGGAAGTTTCTCCCGACGTCCTGACCGAGGTGGCGGATCAACTTGTCCTTGCCGTCCGCGAGGTTTCGGGCGTGGGCGCTTCGCCGCAACGCGCGCACCCTTGATCTTGTTGAACGGTCCATCCGGACCGGCTTCGCGCGTTACCGTAACGTACTCGCGTCGTCGCCGGCCATCGCCATTCTATGCGGGTCCTTCGGATCGGAACGCCTCGTCTGTCGGGGCGCCGGCGAGCAGTCGCGTCCTCGCGTCTGCGCACTGTTGCGATAGTCCCCGATGCTCAGTTCGATCGAATGCCGATCTTTGACCCAAATCATCGTGCCGAGCATCGGCCCGTGCAACGAATGCGGCCGTGCTCGAGCTTTCGTCAGGCAATGGCGCAGCTAACGGGTGGATAAAGCAATGACGACGGCAGATCTGACGCACGACGTAACCGCCAAGGCGAGCGACGATAATTCCGGCAAGCTGACGCTGATCCCGCTGATCGCTCTGGTCGTCGGCTCGATGATCGGCGGCGGCGTCTTCAATCTGCCGTCGGACATGTCCAAGGCGGCCTCTCCCGGCGCCATCCTGATCGGATGGCTCGTGACCGGAATCGGCATGCTCATGCTCGCCTTCGTCTATCAGAGCCTGGCAGTGCGCAAGCCTGATCTGAACGCGGGTCCTTACGCCTACGCGAAGGCGGGATTCGGCGATTTCATCGGCTTCAACAGCGCCTGGGGCTATTGGCTCAGCGCCTTCCTGGGCAATGTCGCCTATCTGGTGGCGATCTTCTCCTCGCTCTCGTACTTCTTCCCGCAATTCGAAGGCGGCAACAATCGCCCGTCGATCATCGGCGCCTCGATCTGCCTCTGGCTGGTGCACTTCCTGGTGCTGAAGGGAATCCGGCAGGCCGCCTTCGTCAACGTGATCACCACGGTCGCGAAGCTGGTGCCGTTGCTGGTCTTCGTGCTGGTCGCGATCATCGCCTTCAACTGGGACAAGTTCACGCTGAACTTCTGGGGCCAGAGCGCGGCGGCGGACGGGACCGGCGGCCTCGGCGCGGTGCTCGACCAGGTGAAGAGCACCATGCTGGTGACGCTCTGGGTGTTCATCGGCATCGAGGGCGCCAGCGTCTATTCGGCGCGCGCGGCGCGGCGATCGGATGTCGGGCGGGCGACCGTCATCGGCTTCATCGGCGCGCTCGCGCTTTATGTCCTGGTCAGCCTGCTGGCGACCGGCGTGTTGAGCCAGCCCGAGCTCGCCGGCCTCAAGGTGCCGTCGATGGCGGGCGTGCTCGAGCCAATCGTCGGACCCTGGGGCGCCTCGCTAATCAGCATCGGTCTCGTGGTCTCGGTCGGCGGGGCGTTCCTGTCCTGGACGCTGCTCTGCGCCGAGATCCCGTTCGTCTGCGGCCGGGACGGCACGTTCCCCCGGTGGTTCGCCAGGGAGAACGCCAACGGCTCGCCGTCGAACGCACTCTGGGCCACCAACCTGATGATCCAGCTCTTCCTCGTGGTCAGCTACTTCTCGCAGAGCGCCTATCAGTTCTTCTATTTCATCGCTTCGGTCGCGATCCTCCCGCCCTATGTGCTTTCCGGCGCCTATGCGCTGAAGCTCGCGGCGTCCGGCGAGGGCTATCGCGCGGGCGAGTCCGGGCGCGGCCGGGACATGCTGATCGGCGCGGTGGCCACGATCTACGGCCTCTGGCTGGTCTATGCCGCGGGCCTGCAATACCTGCTGATGTGCGCGGTGCTGTTCGCTCCCGGGATCGTCGTCTATGCGAAGGCGCGGTCGGAGCGTGGAGCGCGGATGTTCGGCGGCGTCGACGTCTTCGTCGCTGTCGCCATCGTCGCCCTGGCGCTGCTCGCGGCCTGGCTGATGTGGACCGGCAAGATCAGTCCACTCTGATTTCGACATCGTTTCGACAGATAAACCGAGGGAGATCGATCATGCGTGAGTTCGGCGTTCACTCGGAGGTCGGGAAGCTACGGACCGTCGTGGTATGCCGCCCCTCGCTGGCGCATCTTCGGTTGACCCCGGGAAATTGCCACGAGCTGCTGTTCGACGACGTGATCTGGGTCCATGAGGCGCAGAAGGATCACTACGACTTCGCGCTGAAGATGAAGGAGCGCGACATCGAGGTGCTGGAGCTGCACGACCTGCTGGCCGAGACCCTGGCGACCCATGACGGCCGCAAGTTCCTGCTCGACCGCAACATCACCGACAGCAGCGTCGGGGTCCACGGCAATGTGATCCTGCGGCCGTGGCTCGACGAGATGCCGGCCCAGCAGCTCGCCGCCTTCATGATCGGCGGGATCAGCATCGCCGAGCTGCCCGAGCACCGGATGAAGAAGATCCTGGCCGACGCCTTCGGGCTGAGCGAGTTCGTGCTGGCGCCGATCCCGAACACGCTGTTCCAGCGCGACCCGTCCTGCTGGATCTACAACGGTGTCACCGTCAACCCGATGTTCTGGCCGGCGCGCCGGCCGGAGACGCTGATCCTGCGCACGATCTACAAGTTCCACCCGCAGTTCAAGGGCGGCGACTTCAAGATCTGGTGGGGCGATTCCGACCAGAACTTCACCGGCGCGACGATGGAGGGCGGCGACGTCATGGCGCTCGGCAAGGGCATCGTGCTGATCGGCATGGGCGAGCGCACCACATACCGCGCGGTCAGCCAGGTCGCTCGCGAGCTCTTTCATCACCAGGCCGCGACCCGGGTCATCGGCTGCCTGATGCCGAAGAGCCGCGCCGCCATGCACCTCGATACGGTGTTCAGCTTCTGCGACCGGGATCTCGTCACCCTGTTCAAGGAGGTCGTGGACCAGATCCGCTGCTTCAGCTTCTACCCGGCGAACGTCGAGGGCGGCCACGAGGTCCGGGTCGAGAAGGGGCATCTCCTCGAAGTGGTCGGCGAGGCGCTCGGCACCAAGCTCCGCGCCGTCGGGACCGGCGGCGACGTCTACGAGGCGGAACGCGAGCAGTGGGACGACGGCAACAACGTGGTCGCTCTCGAGCCCGGCGTCGTCGTCGCCTATGACCGCAACACCTACACCAACACCCTGCTGCGCAAGGCGGGCGTCGAGGTGATCACGATTCGCGGCGCCGAGCTCGGTCGCGGTCGCGGCGGCGGCCATTGCATGACCTGTCCGATCTGGCGCGATCCGGCCTACTGAGGCCGACAACCCCAACCCAACACATCACATGAGAGGCTAGTATGAGCTTCAATCTGCGCAACCGCTCCCTGCTGACGGTTCAGGACTATACGCCGCGGGAATTCCGCTACCTGCTCGACCTCGCCCGCGACCTGAAGCGCGCGAAGTATGCGCGGACCGAGCAGGAGCACCTGAAGGGCAAGGAGATCTGCCTGATCTTCGAGAAGACCTCGACCCGCACCCGCTGCGCCTTCGAGGTCGCCTGCCACGACCAGGGCGCGCATGTGACCTATCTCGACCCGTCGGGCTCGCAGATCGGGCACAAGGAATCCTTCAAGGACACCGCGCGGGTGCTGGGAAGGATGTACGACGCGATCGAGTATCGCGGCTCGGCCCAGGGCGGCGTCGAGCAGCTCGCCAAGTATGCCGGCGTGCCGGTCTACAACGGCCTGACCGACGAATACCACCCGACGCAGATGCTGGCCGACGTCATGACCATGCGCGAGCACAGCGACAAGCCGATCAGCCAGATCAAGTACGCCTATGTCGGCGACACCCGCTCCAACATGGGGCATTCGCTGATGATCGTCGGTTGCCTGATGGGCATGGATGTGCGGATCTGCGGCCCGAAGTCGCTCTGGCCCGCCGCGGAATACCAGAAGATCGCCAAGGACCTCGCGCAGAAATCCGGCGCCAAGCTGACCATCACCAGCGACACGAAGGCTGCGGTGAAGGACGTCGACTTCATCCACACCGACGTCTGGGTCTCGATGGGCGAGCCCAAGGAAGTCTGGAAGGAGCGCATCAAGCTGCTGACGCCCTATCAGGTGAACGCCAAGCTGATGAAGGCGAGCGGCAACCCGCAGGTCAAGTTCATGCACTGCCTGCCGGCGTTCCATGACTCCGAGACGACGCTCGGGAAGCAGATCGCCAAGGACTACAACATGCCGAACGGCCTCGAAGTGACCAACGAGGTGTTCGAATCCGAGGCGAACATCGCCTTCGAGCAGGCCGAGAACCGCCTGCACACGATCAAGGCGATCCTCGTCGCAACCCTGGGCGAATAGGGAGAGTGGCCATGCGTGTCGTGGTGGCCCTCGGCGGCAATGCGCTGCTGAGGCGCGGCGAGCCGATGACGGCGGAGGTGCAGCGCAGGAACGTGCGGGTCGCCGCCGAAGCCATGGCGCCGGTCGCCAAGGAGCATCACCTGGTGATCAGTCACGGCAACGGGCCGCAGGTCGGGCTGCTCGCGTTGCAGGGCGCCGCCTACAAGCCGGAGGAGGCCTATCCGCTGGACGTGCTCGGCGCCGAGACCGAGGGCATGATCGGCTACATGATCGAGCAGGAACTCGGCAACCTGCTGCCCTTCGAGGTGCCGTTCGCAACCTTGCTGACCATGGTCGAGGTCGACGGCAACGATCCCGGCTTCAAGAACCCGACCAAGTTCGTCGGCCCGGTCTATGAGCAGGCCGAAGCCGACAAGATCAAGACGGAAAAGGGCTGGGTGTTCAAGCAGGACGGCAACAAGTGGCGTCGGGTCGTGCCTTCGCCCCTGCCGAAACGCATCTTCGAGATCCGTCCGATCCGCTGGCTACTCGACCACGGCACGATCGTGATCTGCGCCGGCGGCGGCGGCATCCCGACCATGTACCAGCCGGGCGCCGATCGGAAGCTGATGGGCGTCGAGGCGGTGATCGACAAGGATCTTTGCTCCGAGCTGCTGGCGCGCGAGCTCGATGCCGACCTCTTGATCATGGCGACCGATGCCGATGCCGTCTTCACCGGCTGGGGCACGCCGCAGCAGCGGGCGATCCACAAGGCGAACCCGGCCGCCATGGGCCAGTTCAAGTTCCCGGCGGGATCGATGGGTCCCAAAGTCGATGCCGCCTGCCAGTTTGCGATGAAGACCGGCAAGACCGCGGCGATCGGCGCGCTGGCGGACATCGTCGGCATCGTGCGCGGAGAAAAGGGCACGCTCGTCAGCAAGAGCTTCGACGGGGTCAGTTATCACGGATGAGGCGCCCGCTACGGTAACGTGCTTCATGCTGCGCCGGTTTGCTCCCACGCTGCCCGAGCGACCGACCGGTGCGCCGTCGGTTGCGCGGCGAGACATCGGGGGTGGAGCACCGAAGGCTTTGTCGACTGCGGCGACACATGTGGCAAGGGTTCACAAGCTGTTCCCGGGCCGGAGCGAGGAAGTGTCCCGGCTGGCGTTGCGGAACGACAGGTTTCGTTCCCTCTGCGAGGAATACGGCTTGGCCGCCGAGGCGCTCGACCGCCTCGAGGTGCTGAACCAGCCGAAGGATGCCGAGCGGGTCCGCGAGTTCCGGACGCTGGTGGCCGACCTGACCGAGGAATTGAAGCATGAGTTCATGGCCGCGAGTGATGTCCCAGGCTCCTGATCGCTCATCATCGTTCCGCCTGTCGAGGCGGACCTGGCTGGTCGGCACCGCCTGCCTCGCCGTGGCGGGGATCCCGGCGGCGGCCGAGGCGGACCTGGTGCAGAGCGGCACCGTCACCATCAGCCAGACGCAGATCGCCTTCATCGGCAGCGGCAACCTGGGCGGCGGCCAATTGGTCACCGGCGGGAAGACCTACAGCTTCTCGATCGGCGGCCTCGGCGTCGGCGGGTTCGGCATCTCGAAGATCGAGGCCTACGGCGTCGTCTACAACATGAAGACCCTGGCCGATTTCCCCGGCGGCTATGTCCAGGCGCGCTATGGCGCGGTGGTCGGATCGGCGAGCACCGGCGAGCTCTGGCTGCAGAATGCCCGTGGCGTCGTGCTGAAGCTCGATGCCAAGCGCACCGGCCTCGCGCTCTCGCTCGGCGGCGACGCCGTCTACATCGACTTCGACTGATTGGACATCGGACGCGGGCTGGAAACTTGACTGTGCGGAGGATGAAGCGATGAATTGGATGCGCGCCTGCGGAGCAGGTTTCGGCTTCCTGCTGGGCCTCGTTCTCGCCATCGCCGCGGCGAGCGCCGGGACCGACGAGACGATCAAGGCCTTCGCCTCCTGGGCGGGCCGCGGCCAGGTGTTCCAGACCGGGCCGGACCAGGCGACCTTCGTCGGCTCCTTCACCGGCATGATCTTCGTCGATACCGAGAAGGGCCCGATCGATGCCGGATTCATGGTCTGCCCGGCGATCCTGACGCTCAACCTGAAGGACGGCACCCAGGAAGGGAAAGGCCGCTGCACCATCTCCGCCAAGGACGGCGCACGGATCTATGCCGATCTGAGCTGCAAGGGAGTCCATCTGCTCGGGTGCAACGGCGACTTCACCTTCACCGCCGGCACCGACCGCTTTGCCGGCATCCAGGGCGGCGGGCCGATCACCATCCGCAGCGGCCTGCAGGACCAGGTGCTCGGCGACGGCAACATGATCCAGGAGACGGCGGGCGGCATCATCGTCTGGCCGAAGCTGCACTACAAATTGCCCGACAATCCGCCGGCATCGCAGTGAGGCAGGCGCCATGGTGATGCTCAACGCTCGGCGCAGCACGAGGGTTCGTTCGACAGTCGCACTGGGGGCGTGCCTGATCGCTCTCATCGCGCCAGCGGTCCAAGCTCAGCAAGCGCCGATCATCTATCCGGCTTCCGGCCAGACGCCCGACCAGCAGGCGCAGGACGAGGGCACGTGCCGGAACTGGGCGACGCAGCAGACCGGCGTCTATCCCGGTTCGGCGCCGCCGACCTATTACAACGCGGCTCCGACCGGTGCGCCGATCCTCGGCGGCGCGGCACGGGGCGCGGCACTCGGCGCGGTGGGCGGCGCCATCGGCGGCGATGCCGGGAAGGGTGCGGCGATCGGCGCCGGCGTCGGCGCCACCGCGGGTCTCATCCGCAAGAACCAGCAACGACGCCAGCAGGCGCAGGTGAACAACCAGGCACAGGCCCAGTATTCGGCCGATCTCGGCCGCTACAACCAGGCCTTCGCCGCATGCATGCAGGGCCGCGGCTACACGGTCCGCTAGTATCAGGGAGAGAGATGATGGCCGGTCTGTTGAAGCCCGAGGATCTTCGCAAGATCTCCGATGATATCGAGATGGAGAAGGCGAAGCAGGCTCTCGCGCACCGGAAGGACGAAGAGGACGAGCAGTCGAAGCTGCGCGAGGCGTTCATGTCCCGCGACCTGCACGCCGAGGTGCACACGAGGGTCAACAACGCAATCCGGCGCGCGGCGGAGGCGGGCAACCGGCAGATCCAGGTGTTGACCTTCCCCGCCACCTACTGCAACGACCACGGCCGCAAGATCAACAATCTCGAGAGTGACTGGTCCGGCACCCTCGAGGGCTTCGCCAAGAAGGCATACGAGTTCTACATCGCCGAGCTGAAGCCGCTCGGCTATCGCCTGACTGCCCAGGTCCTCGACTATCCGGGCGGCATGCCTGGCAATATCGGATTGTTCCTGAGCTGGGACCGATGATGTCGCATGTTCGACGCTTTCTGCTGAGCGCGGCGACGGCCCTGTGGTCCGCCGCGTGGTCCGCTGCGCTGCTCTATTCGCCTGCCATGGCCGACGAGGCGAAATCGAACGAAGCGCCGGCGGCAGCTGCGGTGCCCGCGATCGACGTCGCCGCTGCGGCGGCGCAGGAGATGGATTGGCAGGAGAAGATCAGCTCCATCGGCATCGCCGAGGCGCTCCAGGGCGTCAACATCAGTGGTTCGGAAGCCGGCATCGTTGCCGATGTGAAGTTCGATTCCGGCGAGACGGTGAAGGCGGGCCAGCCCCTGGTGCAGCTCGACACCAGCAAGGAGAATGCCGACCTGCAGGCGACCCAGGCGCAGATCCCTGCCGCCAAGGTCGATCTCGACCGCAAGAAGCGGCTGGTGGTGACCGGCGCGGTCGGCCAGTACGATGTCGACGCGGCCCAGGCCAAGTATGATTCGCTGGTGGCCCAGGCGGTCTCGCTGAAAGCCACGATCGAGCGCCGGCTGCTGGTGGCGCCGTTCGGCGGCGTGCTCGGCATCCGCAAGGTCAACAAGGGCCAGTACCTCCAGCCGGGCGACGAGGTCGTCAGCCTGCAGGATCTCTCGGTCATGCGGATGCGGTTCCTGATCGGGCAGAAGGACTACGCCAAGATAAAGCTCGGCCAGGAGATCGAGGCCCGGTTCGACGCCTATCCGGCCGACGTGTTCAAGGGCAAGATCACGGCGATCGAGCCCTCGGTCAAGTACACCAGCGGCATCATCCCGATCCAGGCCGAGATTCCGAACTCGGATCTGAAGCTGCTACCGGGCATGTACGGCAGCCTTGAAGTGTTGCTGCCGGACCATTCGAAGAAGGTCGTCGTGCCGCAGAGCGCGGTCACTTTCAACCTCTACGGCGAGTTCATCTACGTCGTGGACGAGCAGAGCATGACGGTCCAGCAGACGACCGTGAAGACCGGCGCCCGCCGCGGCAACATCGTGGTCGTCGAGGATGGCGTGAAGGCGGGGCAGAAGGTCGTGGTCGCGGGGCAGCTCAAGCTTTCGAACGGCACCAAGGTCAACCTGGTCGAAGGCCAGGCGTTGCCGGAAATGACGCAAGTTCCGCTGCAGTAGAGCTCAGGCCCGCAAATGCGCTTCACCGACGTCTTCATCAAGCGGCCCGTTTTCGCGATCGCGATCAACCTCCTGTTGCTGATCGCCGGCCTGGCGGCGTTTTCCGCGTTGCAGATCCGTCAGTTCCCGAAGATGCAGTTCACCGTGGTGACCGTCACGACGGTCTATACCGGCGCTTCCGCCGAGCTGGTGCAGGGCTTCGTCACCCAGCCCCTGCAGGAGCAGATCGCGGCGGCGGACGGGGTCGATTACCTGACCTCGGAGAGCCGTTCCGGCACGTCGGTCATCACCGTCTACATGCGGCTCAATTATCCCTCCTCCGCCGCGCAGTCCAACATCCTGGCCAAGATCCAGGCGGTGCGCGCCGATCTCCCCAAGGAGATCGAGGACCCGAAGCTCGATATCAGCTCGGGCGACATCACCCAGGTGATCTACTTCACGCTGTCCAGCGACCAGATGTCCGGGGCCCAGATCACCGACTACGCCAAGCGCGTGGTCCAGCCGAAATTCTCGACCGTGAACGGCGTCAGCAAGATCAAGTACTACGGCGATCGCGAGTTCGCGATGCGCGTATGGATCGATCCGAAGAAGCTCGCGGTCTACCAGATCACCGCGACCGACGTCCGCAACGCGATCTCCAACAACAACTACCAGACCACCGCCGGCCAGGTGCGCGGCGAGTACAACAGCTTCGACATCGACGCGCAGACCGGATTGGAACGGCCGGAGGACTTCGGCGACGTGATCGTCGCCACCGGCCCCAAGGGAATCGTGCGCTTCAGGGACATCGCCGAGATCTCGCTCGGCGCCAAGGACATCGACGTCGTCGCGAAGGTCCGCGGCAAGCCCGCGGTCATGATCGGCATCGACGCGACGCCGGAAGCCAACCCGCTGGAGGTGGCCAAGGGCCTGAAGGCGCTGATGCCGGAGATCGAACGCAATCTGCCCAAGGGCCTCAAGATGGAGGTCGCCTACGACAGCACGATCTTCATCGAGGAGTCGATCAAGGAGGTCCTGCATACGATCGTCGAGGCGGCGGTGATCGTCACGGTCGTCATCTTCATGTTCATCGGCTCGCTGCGGGCCATCGCCGTGCCGATCATCGCCCTGCCGCTCTCCATCGTCGGCGTCGCCGTGTTCCTGGCGGCGCTCGGCTTCTCGATCAACCTGCTGACCCTGCTGGCGATCGTGCTGGCGATCGGCCTGGTGGTCGACGATGCGATCGTGGTGCTCGAAAACGTCGACCGGCACATGAAGTCAGGAAAGTCGTCGTTCCTGGCCGCCATCGCCGGCACCCGCGAGATCGCCCTGCCGGTCATCTCCATGACCATCACCCTCGGGGCCGTTTACGCGCCGATCGCCTTCACGCCGGGCATCTCCGGCGCCCTGTTCAGCGAATTTGCCCTGACCCTCGCGGGAGCGGTGTTCATTTCGGGCTTCGTCGCGCTCACCCTGTCGCCGGTCATGTGCGCGATGATCCTGAAGTCGGCGGGCAAGCCGGGCATGATCCAGCGCTTCATCGAGAACGCGCTGGAGAAGCTCGATCGCGGCTATCATCGCCTGCTCGGCACGGTGCTGAAGGCGCGCATCCTGGTGCTGGTCTTCGGCGCGCTGGTCTTCGCCAGCCTGTTCCCGCTGTTCGGCATGATCAAGAGCGAACTGGCGCCCTCGGAGGACCAGGGCGCCATCATGGTGCAGACCATTGCGCCGTCCGGCGTCAATCCGGATTACCAGGAGTTCTATCATGACAAGGTGAGCGACGCGCTCTCCAGGGTGCCGGACGTGGCGAACTGGTTCACCTTCGCCGGCACGCCCACCGTGCGCCAGGGCACCAGCGTCGCGGTGATGAAGCCGTGGCACGAGCGGACGGTGTCGTTCGCCGACTCCTTCGTCGCGGCGCGGCGCGGCCTGAACAAGGTGGTCGGCGTCAAGGCGGCGGCATTCTCGCTTCCGCCCCTGCCGGGCTCCGGCGGCGGTCTGCCGATGCAGTTCGTGCTGAGCACCACCCAGGACTACAAGATCCTCGCCCAGGTCATGGAGCGGGTCGAGAGGGAGGCGCGCACCAGCGGCCTCTTCAGCTATACCGACGTCGATCTCAAGTACGAAAACCCGACGGCGGTCATCACCGTCGATCGCGACAAGGCCGGAGCCTATGGCGTCAGCATGGCGGATCTTGGCGCGACCTGGCTCACCATGGTCTCCAACGGCTACGTCAATCGGATCAGCGTCCAGGGCCGCTCCTATCGCGTGATTCCGCAGGCGCCGCGCATCGACCGCCTGACGCCGGACGACCTGTCGAGCTATTACGTGATGGCGGCGGATGGATTCCCGATCCCGGTCTCGAACCTGGTGAACGTCCATATCGAGGTCCGGCCGATCTCGCTGACCCAGATGAACCAGCTGAACGCGGCCACCTTGAGTGCGGCGCTCGCTCCCGGCGTCACGATGGGCCAGGCGGTCGCGTTCCTGGAAAAGACCGCGAATGCGTCCATGCCGGCCGGATTCGGCATCGACTACAAGGGCGAATCCCGCCAGTTCGTGAAGGAAGGATCGAGCCTGGTCCTTACCTTCGGCCTCGCCGTGGTGGTGATCTTCCTGGTGCTGGCCGCCCAATTCGAGAGCTGGCGCGACCCGCTGGTCATCATGGTCTCGGTCCCGCTCGCCATCAGCGGCGCGCTGCTGCCGATGGCGGCCGGATGGATGACGTTGAACATCTACAGCCAGGTCGGGCTCATCACCCTGGTCGGCCTGATCACCAAGCACGGCATCCTGATCTGCGAGGTCGCGCGCGAGAAGCAGGAGAAGGAGAAGCTGGACAAGAGGCAGGCGGTGATCGAGGCGGCGGCGCTCCGGCTGCGCCCGATCCTGATGACCACCGGCGCCATGGTCGCGGGCCTGGTGCCGCTGCTGATCGCCACCGGCGCCGGCGCCGCCAGCCGCAACTCGATCGGCACCGTGATCGTCTTCGGCCTCACCGTCGGCACGCTCTTCACCCTCTTCGTGCTGCCGGCGATCTACACCTTCCTCGCCTCCGACCACAGCAAGGCGGTGGTGAAGCACGAGGAGCAGGACCGGCAGATCGGGACAATCGGCTGACGACCGGTCGTCAGCGTGCGGTCTCCGCTGGCGCGTTCAAGGGCGGGAGGTGAGATCTCGCCCGTGCTTCATACGCCGCGACGGCTGCTTCCGCGCTCGGGAACAGCATCTCCTTGCCGATCTGATCGGCGAGCCCGGACCGCTCCACGATGCGTCGCGACCGGCTGTTGAGATCGGCGATCCCGAAGGCGACATTGCGCCGGGCGAGATGGGCGCGGATCTCCTCCAGTACTTTCAGTCCCGTGCTGTCCAGCGTGTTGACCGCCGCCGCGTCCAGCACGAACCAGCGGCTGCCCGCGGGTGCCGCGTCCGCGATCCGCAGCAGCTTCCGCTGGATGGCTTCGGCGTTGAAGAAGATCAGCGCCGATTGCAGCACGACGATGGTGAGGCCGGGGATCGCGTCGGCCTCGGGATAGCGGTGCAGCTTGAAGAGACCCGGGGAACCGGGAACGCGGCCCAGCATGGCGAGCCGCGGGTTGCTCGCGCCCCAGAGCAGGTGAATGAGCGTCGCGGCGACGGCTATCAGGATGCCCTTCAAGACGCCGACCACCGCGACCAGCAGCATGGTCAGCAGCGCGAAGCGGAACTCGGACTTGGAGAGCTTCCGGATGGTGCGGAACTCCGGGATGTCGATGAGGTCGATCGCGGCCGAGATCAGGATGGCGCCGAGCGTCGCCTGCGGCACGGCGCTCAGCGCATGCGCCATCAGCAGCAGGGCGGCGGCCAGGATGCCGGCGGCGACCAGGGCGGTGAGCTGGGTCTTGCCGCCGATCCCGTAATTGACCGCGGTGCGGGAATCCGAGGCCGAGACCGGGAAGCCGCCGAAGAGGCCGCTGAGGATATTGGCGGCGCCGAAGCCGAACAGCTCCTTGTCGGCATCGACGCCCTGGCCGTCCTTCATGGCGAAGCTCCGCGCGGTCACGATCCCGGAGCCGAAGCCGACGATCATGATGCCGATGGCCCCGCTCCAGAGGTCGACATTGGCGGCGTTCTCCAGGTGCGGCAGCGACAGGGTGAAGGCGACCGGCGGGATCTCGCCGATCACCGCCACGCCCCGGGCCGGCAAATCGAGGGCGAAGGAGGTGAGGATGGCGACCACGATCGCGACCGGCGCGGCCGGCACCGAGGGCAGGGCAACGCGCATCACCCGCAGGAAGACGAAGCTGACGAGGCCGACCGCCAGGGTCGGCAGATGCACCTCCCCGAGGCGGGCGCCGAGCTCGATGACAGGCCGCAGCAGGCCGTGGGATGCGATCTCGACCCCGGTCATGCGCTTGATCTGGCCGACGATCAGGCTGAGCGCGATGCCGGCCAGGAAGCCGGTCAGCATCGGCCGCGACAGGAAGTTGGCGATGAAACCCAGGCGCAGCGCGCCGGCCAGCAGGCAGAGGACCCCGACCAGGAAGCTGAACAGCAGGGTCAGGCTGACCCGGTCCGCCTGGTCGGCAACGCCGACGGCCGCCAATGCGCTCGCCAGGATGATGCAGGTGGCGGTGTCCGGCCCGACCATCAGCCGGCGCGACGGCCCCACCAGGGCATAGCCGATCATGGCGAAGATCGTGGCGTAGAGGCCGACCTCGATCGGCAGGCCGGCGATGGCCGGATAGGCGACGGCCGAAGGCAGCGAGACCGCCGCCACGGAGATGCCGGCGGCCAGGTCGGGTTTCAGCCAGGCGACCCGGTATTCGCCGAGCTGCCGCGCCAGCGGCCAATGTCGGAGCAGGGTGGTAGCTGGCTTGCGAGCGACGGGCATGGGAGCGGCAGGCATGGGAAACTGTCGGCCATGGGCCGCGGGCAGAGGAGTGGATTACTGTAACGTTCTCCATTTTCCGCGCGCGCAGGGGAGAATCCGGAATTGCCTGTATGGCAGGCCGGTCGAGAGCAGGGGATCCGAATGAGCAAGCCGAGCAAACGCGCCCAGAAGCACCGCGGCAAGGGCTCCGACAGGAAGGGCTCCGACAGCAACGGCGGAAAGCCGACGGCGGTCCCCGGCGGTGACGGCCCGAAGGCCAAGCTGAAGGGGAAGGAGTACGAGGCCCGGCTGGCCAAGCTCCATGTCGAGACCGTGAAGCTCCAGGAATGGGTGAAGGCGACCGGCGCCAAGGTGTGCATCCTGTTCGAGGGCCGCGACGGGGCGGGCAAGGGCGGCACGATCAAGGCGCTGACCGAGCGGGTCAGCCCGCGGGTCTTCCGCGTCATCGCGCTGCCGGCGCCGACCGAGCGCGAGAAGTCGCAGATGTACATCCAGCGCTATCTGCCGCACCTGCCGGCCGCCGGCGAGATCGTGATCTTCGACCGCTCCTGGTACAACCGGGCCGGGGTCGAGCGCGTCATGGGCTTCTGCAGCGAGGATCAGGCGCGCCGGTTCCTGACCATGGTCCCGGCGGTCGAGCGGGCGATCATCGATTCCGGCGTGACCCTGATCAAGTACTGGCTGGAGGTGAGCGAGGAGGAGCAGACCCGGCGCCTGAAGGCCCGCATCACCGACGGGCGCAAGATCTGGAAGCTCTCGCCGATGGACCTGAAGTCGTACAGCCGCTGGTACGACTATTCCCGCGCCCGCGACGACATGTTCCGCGCCAGCGACACCTCCTGGGCGCCGTGGTACGTCGCGCATTCCGACGACAAGAAGCGCGCCAGGCTGAACATCATCAGCCACCTCCTGGGCCTCATTCCCTACAAGGAAGTGAAGCGCGAGAAGATCGAGCTGCCGAAGCGGCAGAAGCGCGGCGACTACCGCGAGCCCGCCTACGACTACAAGAACGTGCCGGCGAAGTACTGAGCTCCGGTTTGCATCGTCATGCCCGGGCTCGGCCCGGGCATCTGGCTCCGCCTTAGCGAGATTGCTTGGTCACTGCGAATTCTCTCGCAAAGGTTGTTGCGGGATCTGAAGTGCGCTATAATCTCGCTCGCCGATTCCGCGCCAACCCCGACCAGACCTTTACAGATTGCAGAATCGGTTTGACCCCTGCCGGCGGCATTTCGTCGTTCATTGTCAGAGACTTAAGTGACCTTTACCAGCTCTTGAATCGGCCGCGGATGTAAAGGAGACCGTCGCGGTCTAGGCGCCTTCCGCGGCCTTCGATGTGGCGAGGGTCTGTTGTGCCGCCGCGGCGGCGGCGGCCTCGGCTTCCTCGCCGCCGGAGACCCGCACGGTCGGCGAGGCGAACTTGATGCCGTTGGCGTCGAACGCCTGCTTGATCATGGCGAGGGCCTTGCGCCGGATGACGAACTGCTCGCCGGGGCGGCAGGTCATCTTCATGCGGAGCTGGATTGCGAAGTCGCCGAACTGGTCGACGCCTTGCATCTTCAACGGCGAGATGATGTTGGTCTTGTAGTCGGGATTCTCGGCGAGGTCCTTGCCGATCTGCTTGATCAGCTTCCGCGCCTTGTCGAGGTCGGAATCGTAGGTGACGCCGACCGTCAGCTTGTCGATCACCCAGTCGCGGCTCATGTTCTCGACCGCGCCCAGCGAGCCGAAGGGCACCGTGTAGACCGGACCGCGGTGATGCCGCAGCTTCACCGAGCGCAGGCTGAAGGACTCGACCGTGCCCTTGTAGTTGCCGCTCTGGATGTACTCGCCGACCCGGAAGGCGTCGTCCAGCAGGTAGAAGACGCCGCTGATGACGTCCTTCACCAGGGTCTGCGCGCCGAAGCCGACGGCGACGCCGACCACGCCGGCGCCGGCGATCAGCGGGGCGATCTGCACGCCCATCGACGACAACACCATCAGCCCGACGACGACGATCAGCACGACGAACAGGAAGTTCTTCAGGATCGGCAGCAAGGTGCGGATGCGGGCGCGGCGGCGGCTCTCCTCGGTGTCGGGCAGGGTGGTGGTGGAGGAGGCGGCGATCTTGCTGTCGATCATGGTGCGGATGAGGCGCCAGACCACGTCGCCGACGAGCAGCAGGACGACGCCGGTCAGGACGCCGCGCACCAGGCGCGCGCCGACCGTGTCCGTTCCCATCATGCCGGTCATGTCGATGTGCCAGGCGATCGCCAGCAGGAACACCGTCGCGACGATCAGCAGGGCCCGGGTTCCACGCTCCACCAGCACCATCGAGATCGTGGCCGGCATGCCGCCGGTCGCGTCGCCGGCGGCGCCCTCCGCCGGGCGCATGACGTGGCGGATGGCGCGCTGCGAGAGGATGATCGCGGCCGGCAGCAGGAAGGCGAAGGCGACGAGCCAGAAGATGTTGTACATGCCGCTGACCCAGGTCAGCCAGAGCAGCGCCGCATAGAGCGAGAAGGCGGCATCGGCGACGCGCCGCCGCGGCGCGGCGACCGCATCGGCGCCGCTTGCGCCTGGGCGCGGCCGGCGCCAGGTCGCATCCCAGGCCATCACCAGCAGGCCGGAGCCGAGCGCATAGGCGACGAGCTGCCGGGCCGGAAGCGAGAGGCCCAGCCGGCTGAGCGTCGCGGCGATCGCCCAGCCGAACAGGAACCAGCCGACCATCAGGCTGACGCGCCGCAGCCAGTACGTCGCCACCTCGGGGCCGACCGGCAGCATCGCCAGGCCGGTATCCTCCGGCACGAGCAGGGTGTGGCAGAGCACGCGGACGACCCGGAAGACGATGTAGGCGAGCAGGAAGGCGAGGATGGTCTCGCGCAGCGCCGGCGGCCAGTCGCCCGCCAGGAAGAAGACGGCGTTGCCGATGACGAAGGCCAGCACAGCGCCGAGCCCGTAGCCGAGGTTCAATCCAATCCGGCGGAGCCGCGCCGCCGGCGTGGCGGCGGCCTGAGGTGCCGCTCCACGCCACCATGGCGCGGTCATGCGGCGGAACAGGGCGTCGAGGGCGAAGCCGGCCGCCAGCAGCAGGACCAGCAGCAGCGCCTGGCCCCATCCGGCCTCGGCGAACGCCCCGGCCAGCGCCGCGGCGGCATCCGCAAGCTGCTGCGGCAGGGTCGGCACCGCCATCACCAGGTCGCGCAGGTGCCGGTGGAGGAAGGCAACACGCTCCGCCGCGAAGCGCGACGGCTCCGATCCTTCGGCCGACGGCGCCGAGGCGGGCGCGGATGCCGGCGCGGGCGCGGATGCCGGCTGGCCGGGCTGCCCGCCGTGCTCCTTCAGCCAGCTCTGGACGCCGGGATCGGCCAGCAGCTTCAAGAGCTCGTTGACCCGGTCCGGAGTCGGCGCCTGGTCCTGCGCCGCGACCGGCATGCCGGCGAGCATGACTCCGAGCACGGCCGCCACCGCCGCCGGGATGACGCGGCGCCGGACGGTCTCTGCGACCTTGCTGATGATGCGTTGCGCCACCTCGGCCTCCTCCCCCCGCGATGTTGCTGCCTGCAGCCGCCGGTACCTTGATGCAAATCAACGATCGAGACGACGACGCGCCG
>Ga0335082_10002451_pt1 | contig 19964 bp, 13 predicted proteins | sample Lox_Sample_41_FD_206718 | JGI IMG/M metagenome (GOLD analysis project Ga0335082, IMG submission 206718) | Soil microbial communities from Loxahatchee National Wildlife Refuge, Florida, United States - Lox_Sample_4.1 | ecosystem: Environmental > Terrestrial > Soil > Wetlands | place: USA...
CTCGCGCGGCTCCTTGCCACGCCAGACGCCGTCCTCAAACGTGCGGCGCGCGGCTGCGACGGCGAGGTCGACGTCGCTCGCCGCGCAGCGGGCGACCTTGCAGATCTCGGAGCCGTCGATGGGACTCAGGTCCGCGAAGGTACGGCCGTCACGGGCGTCCTGCTTGCGCCCGTTGATCAGCGCACGCCCCTCGGGGCGCTGCGCGGCCGCGAGCTGTTCCCAGCTGCGGCGGTCGTGGGGCAGGGCGTTGCTGCTCATGCGGTTAAGCTTCCATGGGTCACCTGCCGGGCGCAGTCGAGAAATTGAATAGCCCCATCTAAAAGAGGCATCGGAGTACGGGGGACCCTGATTAGAATAATGCGCCGCCCGAGGCAGCGGCGCAGCTGCAACGCATCCGGAGTACGCCGCATGTCCAGCAAGAAGAAAGCAAGAAGCAAGTCCAGGCCGGCGCCGCGAAGCCGCGGCCACGCCGCGACGCGCGTGAGCGCGGCGCCCGCCAAGGCACCGCAAGGCCTGCCGGCCGAGCGCGACCTGCTGGCGCGCCTGAAGAAGGGGGCGGTGATCTGCGCGGAGGGCTACGTGTTCGAGCTCGAGCGGCGCGGCTACCTGCAGGCCGGGGCCTTCGTTCCCGAGGTGCTGTTCGAGCACCCGGAGGTGGTGGAGCAGCTGCACCTGGACTTCGTGCACGCCGGCTCGGACGTCACCGAGGCACTCACCTATTACGTGCACCGCGAGAAGCTGCGCGTCATCGGCCGCGAGAAGGACCTGGCGCCGATGAACCGCGCGGCGCTGCGGATCGCCAAGCGCGTGGCGCGACGCACCGGCACGCTGTTCGCCGGCGATCTGTGCAACACCAATATCTATGACCCTGCAGACCCGCAGTCGCACCGGGAAGTCGAACGCATCTTCGCCGAGCAGGTCGGCTGGGCGGAGGAGGCCGGGGTGGACTACTTCGTGGCCGAGACCTTCTCGTGGGGCGCCGAGGCGCTGCTCGCACTCGCGGCGATCCGCAAGTACTCACGCGCGCCGGCCGTGATCACGATGGCCATGCATCGCGAGGACGTGACGCGCGAGGGCTGGAGCCCGGTCGAGGTCTGCCAGCGCCTCGAGGCCGCGGGCGCCGATGTCGTCGGCATAAACTGCCACCGCGGACCGGCCACCATAATGCCGATGATGCGTGACATCCGTGCGGCGGTGCGCTGTCACGTCGCCGCCCTGCCGGTGCCCTATCGCACCACCCCCGCGCAGCCTTCGTTCATGTCCCTTACCGACCCGTGCTTCGAGCACGCCCGGGCGTTCCCGGTCGGTCTCGACCCCTTCGTGTGCACACGCCAGGAGATCTTCGACTTCGGCAAGGAGGCCTACGCGCTCGGCATCCGCTACCTCGGCGTGTGCTGCGGGGCCGGTCCGCACCACATCCGGGCGCTCGCCGAGAGCCTCGGTCGCCAGCCGCCGGCGAGCCGCTACTCGGTGGACATGTCGCGGCACGCCTTCTTCGGCAACACCGAGCGCATCAAGAAGATCCAGACCGACTACCGCTCCAAGCTCTGAGGACGGTGGCGGCAGGATGCGGTACTCAGCGCTCGCACTGCTGCGCGGGGCACTCACCGGGCAGCGCAGCTGGAGCCCTGCGTGGCGCTCGCCGGAGCCCAAGGCGGCCTACGATGTCGTCGTGATCGGCGGCGGCGGGCACGGGCTCGCCACGGCCTACTATCTCGCCAAGAACCACGGCGTGCGCAACGTCGCGGTGCTCGAGCGCGGCTGGCTCGGTGGCGGCAACACCGGGCGCAACACCACGATCGTGCGCTCGAACTACCTCTACCCCGAGAGTGCGCGCCTCTATGACTTCTCCCTCAAGCTCTACGAGGGGCTGTCGCGCGAGCTGAACTTCAACCTCATGCTCAGCCAGCGCGGCCTCATCGACCTGGCACACAGCCGCCATGACCTGGACGCCATGGCGCGCTGGGTCAATGCCATGCACATGAACGGCGTCGACGCCGAGCTCCTCAGCCGCGAGGAGGTGGCCGAACGCGTGCCGCTCATCGAGATGTCGCCGCAGGCGCGCTTCCCGGTCCTCGGGGGCTTCCTGCAGCCCCGCGCCGGCACGGCGCGTCACGATGCGGTCGCCTGGGGTTACGCGCGCGCCGCCGATGCGCTCGGGATCGACATCCTGCAGAACTGCGAGGTGACCGGCTTCACCAAGGACGGTGCTGGCGGCGTGCGCGCGGTGCAGACCAGCCGCGGCCGCATCGCCTGCGAGCGCGTCGGCATCGCCGCGGCCGGCCACAGCTCGGTGCTCGCAGCGCTCGCCGGGTTCCGGCTGCCGGTGACGAGCTACGCGCTGCAGGCCATGGTGACCGAGCCGGTCAAGCCTGCGCTGGATACCGTGGTGCTCTCACCGGGCACCGGTGCCTACGTCAGCCAGTCCGACAAGGGCGAGATGGTGCTCGGGGCGGCCCTCGACCTCTTCCCTTCTTACGCGCAGCGCGGCAGCTTCGCGCTCACCCAGAGCATCCTGGCCGCGACGCTCGCGATCTTTCCTGCCTTCAGCCGCCTGCGGCTCTTGCGCCAGTGGGCCGGGGTCGTCGACGTGGTGCACGACTCGAGTCCGATCATCGGGCCAACGCCCGTGCCGGGGGTGTACATCGACTGCGGCTGGGGCACGGGGGGCTTCAAAGGCATACCGGTCGGCGGCTGGACGCTCGCGCACGTGCTCGCCACCGGCGCGAGCCATGAGCTCGCCGAACCCTTCCAGCTCGAGCGCTTCATCAGCGGGCGCCTCATCGACGAGGCCGCGGCCTCCGGGATCGCCCACTAGGAGCGCGCGCATGATGCGACTGAACTGCCCTTACTGCGGCGCGCGCGACGAGAACGAGTTCGTCTGCGGCGGCACGAGCCACATCGCGCGCCCGGCCCTCGAGGCGAGCGATCTCACCTGGGGCGAGTATCTGTTCTTCCGCGACAACCCCAAGGGCCTGCACTACGAGCGCTGGCGGCACACCTACGGCTGCGGGCAGTGGTTCAACGTGGTGCGCCACACGCTCACCCACGAGGTGCTCGCCGTGTATCCCATGACGGCGCCGCCGCCGCAGGTGGGCTGAGGCGCCATGGGAAGCCAGCGCCTGCCGGCTCCGGCCGGGACCTTCATCGAGCGCAGCCGCGAGGTGCAATTCAGCTTCAACGGCGAAACCCTCACGGGATTCGCCGGCGATACGCTCGCCTCGGCGCTGCTCGCGAACGGCGTGCGCCTCGTGGGGCGCAGTTTCAAGCTGCACCGGCCGCGCGGGGTGTGGTCCGCCGGCCCGGAAGAGCCGAGCGCGCTCTTCGACGTCGGCAGCGGCGCACGGCGCACGCCCAACGTGCGTGCCACGCTGCTGCCGCTGGTGCCGGGCCTTGAAGTGCGCAGCGTCAACTGCTGGCCGACTCTGCGCCATGACCTCGGGGCCCTCACCGGCGCCTTCGCCGCGCTGCTGCCGGCGGGCTTCTATTACAAGACCTTCAAGTGGCCGAACTGGCAGCTGTTCGAGCCGGCGATCCGGCGCATGGCGGGCCTCGGGCGCGCCCCGACGGAGCGGGATGCGGACCGCTACGAGGAAGTCAGCCTTAAGACCGAGGTGCTGGTGGTGGGCGGTGGCATCGCCGGACTCACCGCCGCCATCGCCGCCGCCGAGTCCGGTGCCAGGACGCTGCTCGTGAGCAGCGCGGAGCGACTCGGCGGTAAACAGCTCTGGCAGGACGCTGCGGCGGTGGTGCCGCTTATCAGGCGGGCCGAGGAGCTCGGGGTGCGCATCCTCGCGCGCACGCTGGCCTTCGGACTCTACGACCATAACCTGGTGTGCGCCTGCGAGAGCGTGAGCGCGCAAGGAGAGGCGGGTCTTGCCCCGCAGCTGCGCGAGCGGCTCTGGAAGATCCGCGCGCGCCACATCGTGCTCGCCTGCGGCGCCTTCGAGCGACCGCTGCTCTTTCCCGACAACGACCGCCCCGGGGTCATGCTCGCCGGCGCGGCCGCGAAGTACGCCGCGGCCTACGGTGTCGCCTGTGGCCGCCGGGCGCTGATTGCCGCCAGCAGCGACTCCGCCTACGCCGTGGCGGCGCAGCTGCATGCCTGTGGCATCAAGATCGCGGCCATCCTCGATGAGCGCGCACGGCCGCCAGCCGTGCAGGCCCCGGCGGGCGTAAGGGTACTGGCGGATGCCCACATCAGCGCCGTGCACGGCACCCACCAGGTGGCCGGCTGCAGCTTGGTCGGCGGCAGCGGGCGCGAGCAGCACCTCGAGTGCGACCTGATCCTCAGTGCCGGCGGCTTTGCGCCGGCCGTGCACCTGCATTCCCAGGCCGGGGGCCGGCTGCGCTGGCTGCCGCAGAGCGCGATGTTCGTGCCCGAGGCTGCGATCGGTGCGATCGTGAGCGTCGGCGCGTGCGCCGGGGTGTTCGACCCCGGGGCACTCGTGGAGCACGCCGGGCAGGTCGGCCGCGCGGTGGGCCGCGGTGAGCCCGTCCCCGCCGCCCCGCTCGGCGCAGCCGCTACGGGCGCAGCGCCCGCGGGCGCGCGTGCCGCGCGCGGCAAGGTGTTCGTCGACCTGCAGAACGATGTGTGCGCGAGCGATGTGGCGCTGGCGGCGCGCGAGAACTACCGCTCGGTCGAGCACCTCAAGCGCTACACCACGACCGGCATGGGGACCGACCAGGGCAAGACCAGCAACATCAACGCCCTGATGCTGATGGGCGAGTACACCTCGCGCGCACCGCAGGAAGTGGGCACGACACGCTTTCGTCCGCCCTATGTCCCGGTGAGCGTCGGAGCGATTGTCGGGCGGCGCGTCGGATCACTCTACCGGCCGCTCAAGCGCCTGCCCGCACACGCCTGGCACGTCGAGCACGGCGCGCTGTTCGAGACCTTCGGCGACTGGAGCCGGCCGGCGGGCTACCCGCGCGCCGGGGAGACGCTCGAGGAGTGCGCGCAGCGCGAGGTGCACGCCGTCCGCAGCGCCGCCGGCATGCTCGATGGTTCCCCGCTCGGCAAGCTCGAGGTCTTCGGTCCCGACGCGGCACGCTTTCTCGACCTGATGTACGTCGGCACGATGTCGACGCTGCTGCCGGGGGAGGCGCGCTATGGGCTGCTGCTGAATGAGAACGGTGTCCTGGTGGACGACGGGATCGTCGCGCGCCTCGCGCCCGATCGCTTCTGGGTCAACACCACCACCGCCGGGGTGGATCGCACGGCCGCGGCCTTCGAGGAGTGGCTGCAGTGCGAGTTCACCGACTTCAGGGTGCTCGTGACCCAGGTCACCGCACGCTGGGCCAACGTGACCGTGGCGGGTCCGCGTGCCTGGAGCTGGCTCGAGGCCGCGGGCTTCGATTCCAGCCTGGCACCGGCGCTGCTGCCGCACATGCGCATGCGCGACAGCGCGCTCGCGGGGGTGCCGCTGCGCGTGCTGCGCGCGAGCTTCAGCGGCGAGCTCGGCTACGAGCTCAACCTGCCCGCCGCCCGCGCGCCATGGCTGCTCGAGCGGCTGTGGAGTCACGCGCCGCGCGTCGGCGGGGTGCTCTATGGGATCGAGGCGCTGCAGGTGATGCGCGTGGAGAAGGGGTTCCTGCACATCGGCACCGATACCGACGGGACCACGCTGCCGCAGGATGTGGGCTTCGCACGCGCCCTGGAGCGCAAGAGTGCCGCCTTCGTCGGGCGCCGCTCCCTGCTGCGGCCGGCGGCACGCGACCCGCAGCGCCTGCAGCTGGTGGGGCTCGTACCGCTCGACGGCCGCACGCTGCTGCCGGTCGGCGGGCACATCGCGCGCTCGCCGCCACCGGCGGACGCGGAGGGTCACGTGACCTCGAGCTACATGAGCCCGCAGCTGCGGCATCCCGTGGCACTCGCCATGCTGCGCGCCGGCACACAGCGTCGCGGCGAACGGCTTACCGTGTATCACCTCGGCCGGCCGTTCGCGGCCGAGGTGGTGGCCACGCCCTTCATCGACCCAAAGGGAGAGCGACTGCGTGGCTGAGCCGCCCCCGACTCTCGCGGCACCGGGCCTCACCGTGCGGCTGCAGCCGGCGGTGCCGGCCGCCCTGCTGCGCTACTTCGCCGGCGCCGGCGACTTCGCCGCCGCGCTGCGGCGCTGTGGCGTGTCCCTGCCACCGGTGCTCGGCGCTCTCGAGGCCGACGGCGAGCTGCTGCTCGCCTGGCGCAGCCCGACCGAGACCCTGTGCCTCGCCGGCAGCGAGCAACGCATCGCCGCACTCGCGCAAGGCCTCGGGGAGCACAGCGATGGCTGCCTCCTCGATCTCACCGGGGCCTTCACGGTGTTCGAGATCCGCGGCGAGCGCACGGCGGATCTGATCGCGCGCCTGGGCGGGGAGGGCACGCTGCCCGGGCCCGGGGAGTCGCGGCGCGGCCGGCTCGCGGACGTGGCGGTCACGCTCGTCTGCCGCCCCTCGGGCGAGCTGCTGCTGGCGCTCGATCGCGGTTACGCCGAGCACCTGCGCGGCTGGATCGAGGCCACGATGGCCGACTTCCCGGCCGCGCCTGGCTTCGGGGGTGCCTGAGCGATCATGATCCGGCGGGCAGGCAGGAGTGGATTCATGCAGGCGATCCGGCGGAACCGGGGCCGGGTGCTCGTGCGCGGGTGTGCCGCGGCGCTCGTCATCGGGTGCCTGGCGGCTTTCACCGCGCCCGCGCTCGCTGCGACGGGCCTCGAGCAGGCCCTGCTGGCGGCACAGAAACTGCTCGGCAAGGCGGCGCAGACCCATGGAGCGTCCGCGGCCCTGCGCCAGCTCTACGGCCAGGGTGAGGCGAGGCTACTGTGGAGCCAAGCGGGTGAGCCCACGGTGCAGGCGCGCGCGCTGATCACCGAGCTCACCGAGGCGGAGACTTACGGGCTGAGCAGCAGCGACTATGCCGTGGCCGAGCTCGCCAAGCTGCGCGATGCGCCGGCCTCCGCACCCGAAACGCAGTGGGCGCGCTTTGACGTCGAGCTCTCGGCGGCGGCGCTGCGCTTCGTGTCTGACCTGCACTTCGGACGCGTCTCTCCCGAGGCGGCGGGCTTTCAGCTGCAGGAGCCGCGCGAGTCCTACGACCTCGGCGCCGCCGTGACGCGCATCGCCGGTGGGAGCGATGTGGTCGGCGCGATCGCCGCGGCCGAACCCGGCTTCTTCCATTACAAACTCCTCAAGCAGGCGCTGGCCCACTACCGCGAAATCGCGCAGCACGGCCAGCTGCCGACGCTGCCGCCGGTGAGCCGCTCGGTAATGCCGGGCGGGACGTACGCGGGCGCCGCGGCACTCGCAGAGGTGCTCGGCCGTCTCGGGGACCTGCCGCCGGGCGGCGCGCACGCCGCGGGCGATACGACCTTCGATGCGACCCTGAGCGAAGGGGTGCGCCACTTCCAGGACCGCCATGGGCTCGCCGCCGACGGCGTGCTGGGCAAGTCGACGATCGCAGCCCTCAATACCCCGCTCGACAAGCGCATGCGCCAGATCACGCTCACGCTCGAGCGCTGGCGCTGGCTGCTGCCGTTCAAGACCCCGCCGATCATCGTCAACATCCCGCAGTTCCGGCTCTTCGCCTTCCGCACCACCGAGGACCGGGTGGCCGACATCCTGCAGATGGACGTCATCGTCGGGCGCACCTTCGCGCACACCCAGACGCCGGTGTTCGAGGGTGACATGCGTTACGTGGTGCTGCGGCCCTACTGGGACGTGCCCCCGAGCATCACGCGGCGCGAGCTGCTGCCGAAGATCCGCGCCAACCCGGGCTACCTGAACTCCCAGCGCCTGCAGATCGTCGCCGGCCCCGGGGACAACTCAGAGGTCGTGGCACCGACGGCGGCCAATCTCGAGGCGCTCGAGGCCGGGAAGATGCGCCTGCGCCAGCTGCCCGGCGAGGATAACGCCCTCGGGCTCGCCAAGTTCATCTTCCCGAACAACTACAACGTCTACCTGCACTCGACGCCAGCGCACCGGCTGTTCCAGGAGAGCGTGCGTGCCTTCAGCCACGGCTGCATCCGCGTCGCCGATCCCCTGGCACTCGCCACCCTGGTGCTCAAGGATGCCGACGGGGACTGGACGCGCGAGAAGATCGAGGCGGCGATGAACGGCACGCGCGACAACCTGCGCATCAACCTCAAGCAGCCGATCAACGTGCTGATCCTGTACGGGACCGCGCTCGCCACCGAGGCGGGGCCGGTACTGTTCTTCGAGGATATTTACGGCTACGACCGCAAGCTCGAGAAGCAGCTGGGTCTGACGGCGGCGCGCTGAGCTACCAGTGGCGCACCGGGCCGTTGTCCAGGTGCACGAAGTCCGACTCGCGGTAGTAGCCGACGCCGCCGCGGCCCATGTTGAGCGCCAGGTCGCGCAGCCGCGCGGTCGGCACACCGGGCAGCCGCACATCGAGGGCGCGCCCCTGCAGGTGCAGGCTGTGCTCGGCGACGCCGTGCGAGCGCGCGTGCAGCATGGCATTGGTCTGCGCCGAGCGGTAACCGCAGATCACCTGGTAGGGTTCGTCGCGGTCGGCGAGCGCGCGCAGGTCGGCGAGGATGTCGAGCGTTGCCGGGTCGATCGTGTGCACATCGCCGGTGCGGAAGTCCCGCAGCAGGTGATTGATGCGCGCCAGCTCACCGTCCTGATAGCGCCCGTCGCGGAAGTAAACGCTCTCGAGTGCCTCCCCGGTATGTGTGTGCACGAAGGCGAGGCTGCGCTGCGCCGGTACGCGCGCCCACAGGGCGCCCGCCGGCAGCAGCGCCACGGCAAGTGCGCCGGCGCGGTGCAGGAACAGCCGCCGCGCGGGTGCGGGCGGGACATCGGCGAGTGGTGGCTTCACGATCGCGGGCAAAACCTGGGATTTCCTGCAGAGGATCATACGTGAGCGCACCAGGGGAGGGCACGTGTCGCGCATCACAGACGCGTCACGGTCATAACGTGCTGCGGGTAAACCCCCCAGTTACGCGGGCATCAGCGCGCGCCTGAGGGCCGCCTGCCATCCCTGCAGGAGCCGCGCGCGCCGCTCGGCGTTCATCCGCGGCTCGAAGGAGGCGCTGCGCGACCAGGTGCGGCTCACGGCGGCGAGGTCGCTCCAGATCCCGGTGGCGAGGCCGGCGAGGAAGGCGGCGCCGAGCGCGGTGGTCTCGAGCTCCGCGGGCCGCTCGACGCGTGCCTCGAGCACATCGGCGAGGAACTGGCAGAACCAGTCATTCGCGGCCATGCCGCCATCGACGCGCAGCGCATCCACGCGCCGCGCGCCGTCGCGCGCCATGGCGGCGGTGAGATCGAGGGTCTGGTAGGCCACCGACTCGAGCACGGCGCGCACCAGGTGCGCGGCTCCCGAGTCGAGCGTGAGGCCACTGATCAGCCCGCGCGCATCGGGGTCCCAGTGCGGCGCCCCGAGCCCGACGAAGGCCGGCACGACGTACACGCCGTGATCGTCCGGGACGGCCGCCGCAGCGGCGGCGCTCTCCGCGGCACTGCCGAGGAGCCGCAGCTTGTCCCGCAGCCACTTGACCGCAGCCCCGGCGATGAAGATCGAGCCCTCCATGGCGTAGGTCATGCGGCCGCCGATGCGGTAGGCGGGGGTGGTAAGCATGCGGTTGGCGGAGGCCACCGCGACTGCGCCGGTATTCAGCAGCAGGAAGCAGCCGGTGCCGTAGGTGGACTTGGCCATGCCACTCTCGAAGCAGGCCTGGCCGATGAGGGCCGCCTGCTGATCGCCCGCCATGCCCGCGATGGGCAGGGCGCGGCCGAAGAGGCTGGGCTCACTCGTGCCGTACACCTCGCTGCAGTCGCGCACCTGCGGCAGCAGCGCGCGCGGGACGCGCAGCAGCCCCAGCAGCTCCTCGTCCCAGTCCTGCGTGTGGATGTCGTAGAGGAGCGTGCGTGCCGCGTTGGTGACATCGCTCGCGTGTACGCGTCCGCCGGTCAGACGCCACAGGAGGAAGCAGTCGATGGTGCCGAAGGCCAGCTCGCCGCGCTCGGCGCGCGCGCGCGCGCCGGGCACGTGGTCGAGGATCCAGGCGATCTTGGTGCCCGAGAAATACGGGTCGAGCAGCAGCCCGGTCTTGCGCGCGAGCATGGGTTCGGCGCCCGCGGCGCGCAGCTGCGCGCAGACATCGGCGGTGCGCCGGTCCTGCCAGACGATGGCGCGGTGGATCGGCCGGCCGCTCGCGCGCTCCCACACGACGGCGGTCTCGCGCTGATTGGTGATGCCGAGGGCGGCGATGCCCTCGGGCCCCACGCCGGATCTCTCGATGGCCTCGCGCACCACCGCCACCGTATCGCGCCAGATGTCCTCGGCGTCGTGCTCCACCCAGCCGGAGGCCGGGTAGTGCTGCGCGAACTCGCGCCGCGCGAGCGCCACCGAGTGCGCAGCGGCATCGAAGACGATCGCGCGCGTGGAGGTGGTGCCCTGGTCGATCGCGAGCACGTGCCGCGGGGAGCTCACGCGAGCTCTCCCGGCCGCGCCGGCAGGAAGGGGCGCACTGCCAGCTGGTAGAGCCCGCCGCCGGCGGCGCCGCCGACGAGCGGACCTGCGATCGGGACCCACCAGTAGTGCTGCGGCGCCGGGAATGCCTGCGGGCCCCAGCCGGCGAGGAAGCAGAAGACCCGCGGGCCAAGATCGCGCGCGGGATTGATGGGCCAGGCCTCGAGGTAGCCGGCACAGGCGCCGATGGTTGCCACGAGCAGCCCGATCATGAGCGCGCCGGTGTTGGCCGCGGGGGCGAGGGTGTTGAACTGCTCGGTGATGGCGAAGATGCCGAGCACCAGAAAGCCGGTGAGCACCATCTCATCGACGCAGGCATGAGCTGGGGTGATGCCCTCGCCCGGGTGGGTGAAGAACACCCCGGCCGCGCCGCCGTCGCCGGCGCGCGTGAGGTGGTGCAGCAGATTGAAGTGATCGATCACCGGGCCAAACAGCAGGTAGACGCAGGCGGCACCGAGGAAGGCCCCCAGGACCTGCGCCAGGGCGTACGGCAGTACCTTGCGCGCCGGAAAGCCGCGGTACAGGGTCAGCGCCAGGGTGACCGCGGGGTTGGCGTGGGTTCCGCAGACCGCACCGGTCACGTAGATCGCGAGCGTCACTGCGAGGCCCCAGGCGATGCACACTCCCCAGTAGGCGTGCTGGTAGGGGCTCGGGTCGTACAGCACGTACATGGCGGCGGCCGAGTCCCCGAGCGCGAGGATGATGAAGGTCGCCAGGCACTCGCCGATGAGCTCGCCCGTGCGCACCTGCGCGGTCGTGCCTTGTGTCGCCATCGAGCCCCCTCGCTGACCTGCGGACAGCCTCACCGAGAACGAGCAGCGGATCAAGAGCGCGTAGCGCTCTCGTGCGGTGCGGTCGGTGAGGTTTGCGCAGCGGACTGTCAACTTCCGCGCCAGCGCATCGTTCGGGGCTGCAGCGGTGCGCCGGTGGCGCGCCCGAACACACGAGCGGAGGGAGGACCTATGAGACTGAGATCAATCGCGCTGGCGGCACTGCTGCTGCTGGCAGCGGGATGGGCGGGCGCGGACCTGCCCGGCAAGCACCCCTACTACCTGCATGCCCTGTCGGACCTGCGCGCGGCACGCTGGATGCTGGAGCACCGTGCCGGGGACGCGACGGTGAGTGCCAACGAAGATGTCGCGATCACCGAGATCAACAAGGCAATCGGTGCCAACAAGCAGGCCGCCATCGATGACGGCAAGAACATCGAGGATCACCCGAAGGTCGACGTGCCCCCGGACCAGCGGGGACGGCTGCACAAGGCGCTCGAGCTCTTGAACAAAGTGCACGCCGACGTGGCACGCGAGGAGGACGATCCCCTCACCCGCGGGCTGCGCGACCGCGCCGTCGGGCACATCGATGCCGCCCGTAACGCCACCGAGGGGGCCATCGCGGCGGTCCAGAGCGGACGCTGAGGGTATAAGTGAGTGCAACGGGCCGGGGCGGCTCCTCCCAAGGCTCGCCCCGGCAGCCGGGCATGCCCCCCGGATGATGCATTTGCGCAACAGGTCCCGGCCTGACTTCCGGCGGCCGCCTCGGCGGCACCACAGCCTCGGCCCCATCAGGGGGCCCTCAACCGATCCTCAGGAGGGGCTCAGGGGCGCTCCGACCGTCATCGTGATTACTTTTTCAGATGGACCTATTCAAATTCTGTCTGGTCGGACCCCTGAAATCTATGGAAAGCTCTGTTCCGTCGTCACAAAAGTGCAGCAACCGGCGGGTAGGGTGACCGCCGAGCCAGCGGCTGTGTCATAGCGGATGGCGTGTTTGTTCAAGCGCACATTCGGCGAGTGGTATAGAAGTCGTATGGGGAGACGCCCGGGCGGGCCGGACGCGCTCGAGTGGGGATTTCACAACCAAGACCCTCAGGGGACCAACGATGAAGCCAAATCCGAAGATCTCTGCGGCCGTAGCTGCGATTCTCACTTTGCCCGCCACCACCCTGGTGCTGGCGGCTCCGGCTGACACGGAGGCAGCAGCTGCGGGCGGGGAGCTGAACGAGGTGGTCGTCACCGCGCAGCGCCGCACTGAGAATCTGCAGGACGTGCCGATCACCGTGCAGGCGATCAGCGGCGATCAGCTGAAGCAGCTGTCGGTGGTGTCCTTCCAGGACCTGCTCAAGTACACCCCGAACGTCAGCTACAGCGGCAACGGCCCCGGCACCGGCAACATCTTCATGCGCGGCCTGGGAGGGGTGGGTTCGGGCAACCAGTCGCAGTCGACGACGGCGCCCTTCCCGAACGTGGCGCTGTACCTCGATGACCAGTCGATGCAGTTCCCGGCACGTAACAACGACGTCTACCTGGTCGACATGGAGCGCGTCGAGGTGCTGGAAGGCCCGCAGGGCACGCTCTTCGGTGGTGGCGCGCAGGCCGGCGCGATCCGCTACATCACCAACAAGCCGAAGTTCGACGGCGTCTCGGGCGAGGCGACCGCGGCTTACGGCATCACCGCTGGTGGTGACCCGAACACCATCATGAACGCGGTCATCAACCTGCCGCTCAGCAGCAACTTCGCCGTGCGCGCGGTGATCTTCAACGAGCGCCGTGGCGGCTATATCGACAACGTCGCGAGCACGATCGGCTACCCGGTGGGCTCGATCCCGTACAACGCCGGTAACCCGACCGCCAACAACGGTCCGCTGGTCGCCAACAACACCAACTCGGTCGACTACCAGGGCTTCCGCCTGTCGGCGCTGTGGAAGATCACCGACGGCTGGGATTTCCTGCTGCAGCAGAACTATCAGAACATGCAGGCGGACGGCTACTTCTACGCCTATCCGACCGGGAGCGAAGGCCAGCCGCTCGGTCAGTACGAGATCAACGCCTTCACCCCGGCGTATTCCAAGGACCGCTACTCGAGCACCGCCTGGACGCTGAACGGCAAGGTCGGCGACCTGCTCGACCTGGTGTACACCGGCAGCTACATGGTGCGTCACATCGACGGCCAGCAGGACTACTCGAACTACATGCGCAGCGCCGTGGGCTCCTACTATGCCTGCATTGGCCAGGGCGCCGGCTATTTCAACGAGAAGAACTTCCCGAACCAGCTGACCGGCCACAAGCTGCAGTGCTACTCGCCGGTCGGCGACTGGAACGACACGGTCAGGAACACGCACCAGAGCCACGAATTGCGCGTCAGCACCTCCGACCAGTATCGCCTGCGCGGCCTGTTCGGGGCGTACTGGGAAAAGTTCGTGATCTACGACGACATGAACTTCAACTACCTCGGCATCCCGCAGTGCGACCAGACGACGCTCAATAATGCGCTTGCGGGCACGGGCCCCGACTGCCTCTCGGCCGTCGGCCCGGTTCCGGGCTCGTTTGCCTCCGATCCCAGCCTGCGCGTCAACCGCAACACGGCCTTCGGCGAAGATGACATGCGCGGCTACAAGCAGTACGCGTTCTTCGGCTCGGTCGACTTCGACATCGTGCCGAAGGTTCTCACGCTCACCGCTGGTACCCGCTACTACCACTACGACGAGTTCGAGATCGGCTCGGAGTACTACAGTGAGAGCACGAGCAAGGTCGGGACCGGCGCCACCGCGCGCGGCCTGGTGGTGAACCACCTGAACGGCGTGTGCACCAATACCCCGGGCTACTGCGGCTTCCCGATCAACCTCCAGAAGAAGGAAGACGGCTTCCGCAGCCGCGGCAACATCACCTGGCACATTACGCCTGACATCATGGCGTACTACACGTACTCCCAGGGCTTCCGTCCGGGTGGCTTCAACCGCACGGCATCGCTGCTCGGTCAGCCGCCGTCACTGAAGGGTGTGGCGAGCTACTGCGGCAGCATCGGCGGGGTGCAGAATGCCCCGGATCCCCGCTGCGCCACCGGCGGCACGCTCGCCGGGATCAATACGACGCAGTTCAACAAGCCGGTGGGCTACGACTCGGACAACCTGATCAACAACGAGATCGGCTTCAAGAGCGAGTTCTGGAACCACCGCCTGCTCTTGAACCTGTCCGGCTACATCATGAAGTGGGAGGACGTGCAGCTGTCGCTGTTCGACCCGGTGCACCTGGGTAATACGACCTTCAACATCAACGGCCCGACCTACAAGGTGAAGGGCTTCGAGGTGCAGTTCGTCGCGCGCCTCACCGACGAGTTCTCCCTCGAGGGCTCGACCTCGGTGAACAGCGTCGAGCAGACCAACGCTCCGTGCCTGCCCAGCAACCGCCAGAGTGCCGGTAACCCGACCCCGCTCGGAGAGTGCATCACGGTGGTCAAGGAGAACAACTACACCAACCCCTACGGTGTGACGGGCACTCGTCCGCCGTTCTCCCCGCCGTGGATGTTCAACGTGAGGGCGCGCTACGCCTGGTCGACCGATGGCGGTTACCACCCGTACGCATGGCTCGGCGCGAGCCACGTCGGCCCGCAGAGCAACGAGCCGGCGAGCTTCCCGGACGGCAACGACCCGGCGCAGAACCCGCCGACCACGACGCTGCTGCGCTACGAGATCCCGGGCTACACGACTTACGACGGCGCGATCGGGGTGAGCAAGGACAACTGGACCGTGGAAGTGAACGGCCAGAACCTCACCAACGAGTACGGCCCGACGAACGTGTCCTCCGGGCAGTTCATCAAGTCCGAGATCCCGCTGCGGCCGCGCGTGCTCATGGCCCAGTTCTCGTGGAGGTTCTGACCGGGTCTGCCGGTCGGGCCGCTCACGGGCCGGCTTGAGCTAAGATCGGGGGCGGACCGCAACGGTCCGCCCCTTTTTCATTCAGCACATGGATTCCGCCCCGGCCAGGATTTCGGCTCCGCCCACCCCCGTCCCACCACCGCCCCCCGAAGCCGTGAAGTTGCGCGAGCTGCTGCGGCAGCGGCGCTTCGCCGAGGTGCTGCCGGCGGCTGAGAGGCTGCTCGGGCGGCTTCCGGGCCAGCGCGACGCGCTGCTGTGCGCAGCGATCGCCCGGCGCTTCATGGGACAGGTCCCGGAGGCCCTCTCGACGCTTGCGACCCTCGAGCAGCATCACCCGCGCTTCTCGCGCCTGTACGAGGAGCGTGGTCGTTGCCTGATCGAGCAGCGCCAGGCGCCGCAGGCCATCGAGGCGTTCCTGCGGGCCGTCCACATCAACCACGCGCTGGCTGGCAGCTGGGACATGCTGGCGGGGCTGTATCGCATGCGGGGCGAGGCAGACAACGCCGCGATGGCGGCGAGCCACGTGGACACCCTGCGCCGCCTGCCCCCTGAAGTCGTGGCGGCCACCTCGCTCTACGCCGATGGCGAGCTCGAGCCGGCTGAGGCGCTGGTGCGCACCTACCTCAGGCAGCATGGCGATGACGTCGAGGCCATGCGGTTATTGGCCAAGATCGGCATCGCGCACAAGATCTACCTCGATGCCGAGATCCTGCTGGCCGGCGTGCTCGAGCGGGCGCCGGGCTACCGTGCGGCGCGCCACGAGCACGCCTTCGTACTGACCGAGCTGCACCGCTACCAGGAGGCGCGCGCCGAGCTCGACCGGCTGCTGGCCGATGATCCCGAGAACGTCGCACTCAAGACGCTGTACGCGGCCGCGAGCGCCGGCCTTGGCGAGCACGAGCGTGCGGTGGAGCAGTACCGGGCGCTCCTGGTCGGCGGGCCGGCGGATGCTGAGGCCCACCTTTCCATCGGCCATGCGCTGAAGACCATCGGCCAGACCGCGGAGGCGATCGAGGCCTATCGCGCGGCCGCCGCCTGCAGGGCGGACTTCGGCGACGCGTACTGGAGTCTGGCGAACCTCAAGACCTACCGCTTCACCGAGGCGGAGCTTGCGGCGATGCGCGCGGCGCTTGAGGCACCGGGCACGGCGACGGTCGATCGCTACCACCTCTCGTTCGCGCTCGGCAAGGCGCTCGAGGACCGCGCTGAGCACGCCAAGGCCTTCGAGCACTATGCGCGCGGCAACGAGCTCAAGCGCCCCGAGCTGCGCTACCGGCCCGAGCTCATCGAGACCAACACGCGCGAGCAGATCCGGGTCTGTACTGCGGATTTCTTTGCCGCGCGGCGCGGCTGGGGCGACCCGGCTCCCGACCCGATCTTCATCGTCGGGCTGCCGCGTTCGGGCTCGACGCTGATCGAGCAGATCCTGGCCTCCCATTCCCAGGTCGAGGGCACTCAGGAGCTGCCGAACATCCAGCAGACCGTCAGCCGCCTGCGCGGTTTCGCGCCGGAGCTGGGGACGCCACGCTATCCGCAGGTGCTCACGAGCCTCAGCAGCGCGGAGTTCGCCCGGCTCGGCGCCGAGTACCTGGCCGGCACCCGGATCTACCGCGGCGAGCGGCCGCATTTCATCGACAAGATGCCGAACAACTTCCGGCACGTCGGGCTCATGCACCTGATGCTGCCGAACGCCAAGATCATCGACGCCCGGCGTGAGCCGATGGGCTGCTGCTTCAGCAACTTCAAGCAGCTGTTCGCCAACGGCCAGGAGTTCACCTACAGCCTCACCGACATTGCCCGCTACTACCGCACCTACCTGGAGCTCATGCGCCACTGGGACGCGGTGCTCCCGGGGCGCGTGCTGCGCGTGCTGCACGAGGACGTGGTCGATGATCTCGAGGGCAGCGTGCGCCGGCTGCTCGAGTTCTGCGGCCTGCCGTTCGAGCCGCAGTGCCTGAGCTTTCACGAGACGCGCCGCAGCGTGCGCACGGCGAGCTCCGAGCAGGTCCGCCAGGGCATCAACCGCGCGGGACTCGAGCAGTGGCGGCACTTCGAGCCCTGGCTCGGGCAGTTGCGCGATGCGCTCGGGGATGCGCTCGACAGCTGGCAGACATGAGCGTCGGGCGCAACGCGCCGTGCCCGTGCGGCAGCGGCAAGAAGTACAAGCAGTGCTGTGGCGCGAGCAGCGGCGCGCTGCCTGCGGGCGCGAGCGGTGACGCGCACGACCTGGCGACGCTGGTGGGCATGGTCAACCAGGGTCGCCTGCGGGAAGCGGAGGAGCAGGCGAGCCTCTTGCTGCGTTCCCAGCCTCAAGCCGGGATGCTGTGGAAGATCCTCGGGGTCGCGCAGCTGCGCCAGGGCCGGGATGCCCTCGTCGCGCTGCGGCGCGCTGCGGAGCTGCTGCCGCAGGATGCCGAGGCGCACGGCAACCTCGGCGCCGCGCTGCGCGACCGGCGCGAATGGGAGGCGGCGCTCGCGAGCCTGCGCCAGGCGCTGCAGCTGGATTCGCGCAATCTCGAGGCACTCAGTGACGCGGGGGACTGTCAGCTCGCGCTCGGCCGTCCCGGGGAGGCCGTGCTGCTCTACCAGTGGGCGCTGCAGCTCGAGCCGCGGCGGCGCGACCTGCTCAACAATCTCGGCAACGCGCTCGCAGCCGCAGGCGAACCGCAGAAAGCCGCCGAATGCTACCGGCGTGCCCTCGCGCTCAAGGGCGATGATCCGGAGGTCATGTGCAACCTCGCCCTGGCGTTACGCCAGCTCGGCCAGCAGGCCGAGGCGCTCTCACTTGCGCAGCGGGCGCTCTCGCTCGCACCGACGGCGGCCGCGGTGCACAACACGCTCGGCCTGCTAAGTTCCGCCCAGGGCGAGCGGGCTGCTGCCATCGCCAGCTTTCGCGAGGCGCTGCGGCTCAACCCGACTTCCGTGGATACCCTGAGCAACCTCGGCTCGGCGCTGTGGGAAGAGGGCGAGCGGCGCGAGGCTCTCGCGCTCTACGAGCAGGCCCTGCGCCTGGACCCGAAGCGCGCCGAGAGCCACGTGAACCTCGGCAACCTGCTGCTCGAGTCGCGCCGCGTGGATGCGGCGGCGGCGAGCTTTCGCGCCGCCCTCGCGCTCGCCGCGAACGCCACGCGGGCGCACCTCGGGCTCGCGGCAGCGCAGCGGGTGCAGGGGCGCTTCGCCGAGGCCGAGGCGAGCGCGGAGACGGCCCTGAAGCTTGAGCCGACGAACCCCGAGGCGCTCGCGCTCCTCGGGGAGCTGCGCGCCGATCACGGCCGCTTCGAGGAGGCGCACGAGCTCTTCGAGCGCGCCATCCGCGTCGCGCCCGAGTTCGCGGGCGCCTATGGGGCGATCGCCGCTCACCGCCGCATGACGCGTGCCGATGAGGCCTGGCTCACGGGCGCCCGGGGGCTGCTGCAGCGGCCGCTGCCGCTGGCACAGGAGATCGACCTGCGCTTCGCACTCGGCAAGTACTTCGATGATGTCGGCGAGTATGAGCAGGCCTTCGCCAGCTATCGCGAGGCGAACGAGCTCACCAAGCGCTTCGGCTCACGCTACGACCGTGCCCGGTTCGATGGCCTCATCGAGCGGCTCATCGGCCGCTTCGACGCCGGCTTCGCGGCCGCCGCGCACCCGGGGGCCTCTGACTCGCGGCGTCCGGTGTTCATCGTCGGCATGCCGCGCTCGGGCACCTCGCTGACCGAGCAGATCCTTGCCTCACACCCGCAGGTCTTCGGCGCCGGCGAGGTGCGTTTCTGGGATCGCGGCTATGCCGCCTTCGAGCAGACCGCGCCCGAGGATCAGGCGCGCCGGCTTGCCGAGCTGGCGCAGGAGTACCTGGCGCGCGTCGGCTCCGTTGCCGGTGAGGCGACCCGCATCATCGACAAGATGCCGGCGAATTTTCTCTACTGCGGCCTGATCCATGCGGTGTTCCCGCGCGCGCGCATCATCCACATGCGGCGCCATCCGCTCGATACCTGCCTGTCGGTCTACTTCCAGAATTTCTACAACGTCAGCCCCTACGCCAACGACCTGGACAGCCTCGCCCACTACTACGGGCACTACCTGCGCCTCATGCGGCACTGGCGCCGGGTGCTGCCGGCGGGAACATTGCTCGAGGTCCCCTACGAGGCCCTGGTGGAGGACCCGGAGCTGTGGACGCGCCGCATGCTGGAGTTCGTGGGACTGCCGTGGGACGCGCGCTGCCTCGACTTTCACCAGACCGAGCGCGTCGTCATCACCGCCAGCCGCTGGCAGGTGCGCCAGAAGATCAGCAAGGGCTCGAGCGGGCGCTGGCAGCACTACGAGGCCCACGTGGCGCCGCTGCGTCACCTGGTCGCGGCAGCCGAGCTGCCCTAGCCCTTCAGCCGATGCGGGTAGCGGCCAGGCGCGCCTCATCGGGTGCGTAGCCCATCCCCGGGGCCTCACCGAGCTCGATCCAGCCCGCGGCATCGACGCGCAGCGGGGCACTCATCGGGTAGTCACGCCGCGCCACGTCCCACTCCGGCGGGTCGTAGGGAAACTCGAAAAACGGTGCATCGCCCAGGCCCGCCGCCAGATGCGCGTTGGCGGTCACGCCCATGCCGTTGGTCCAGGTGTGCGGGGTGAAGGTGATGTGGTGTTCCTGGGCGAGGATGGCGATGCGGCGCAGTCCGGTGATGCCGCCGACGAGCGCCACATCCGGCTGCAGCACGTCGACACAGCCGCCGGTCACGAGGTCGCGCAGCTCGTGCAGCTGGCGGGTCATCTCGCCGGCGGCGACGCGCACGTCGGTCGCTTCCCGCAGCGCGCGCATGCCGGCGTGATCCGCGCGGTGCAGCGGCTCCTCCATCCAGTACACCT
>Ga0335082_10002452_pt1 | contig 19963 bp, 22 predicted proteins | sample Lox_Sample_41_FD_206718 | JGI IMG/M metagenome (GOLD analysis project Ga0335082, IMG submission 206718) | Soil microbial communities from Loxahatchee National Wildlife Refuge, Florida, United States - Lox_Sample_4.1 | ecosystem: Environmental > Terrestrial > Soil > Wetlands | place: USA...
GCTGCTGATCTTCACGTCCTCCGCACAGCTCCGCCGCGAGCTGGAAGACACGGACAAGGCGATCGCCGACGCCATCGGCGGGCACGACGGCCTGTTTCGGCCGCCGTTCGGTGGCCGCCGGCCGGGAACGTTTGCCGCGGTGCGGGAACGGGGCATGACCCCGGTGATGTGGACGGTCACCTGCTACGACTGGAACGCCAAGGACGCCGACAGCATCGAGCGGCGCGCCATCCAAGGCATCCGTGGCGGCGACATCATCCTGCTGCACGACGGCTCGCACCTGAAGATGGGCGCCGACCGGAGTCTCACCGTCGAGGCCACCGACCGCATCATCCGGCGGTACAAGGAAGCCGGCTACCGGTTTGTGACTGTTCCCGAGATGATGAAGGGCTGAAGCGCTGCTCCGCCCTCCGGTTGAAAACCGGTGGAAATCTTCGCCCAAGGTCACTCAACTCTTAATTGCTCTCCCGCCTTTTGCAAGATATGCTCCGGTCTACCCGACTCGACAATGGCGAATCTTTTCGAGCTACCCCGCTACATCGCACTGGAAGGCCCCATACGCGTCGGCAAGAGCACGCTGGCCCAGATCATCGCCGACCGCCTGCACGCGCAGCGGGTCTGCGAGCCGGTGAACAATCCCTTCCTGAGGTCTTTCTACGACGGCGATCCAGGCGCCGCCTTCCAGGCGCAGTTCGCCTTCCTGGTCGAACGGTTCGAGCAATTGAAGATGCTGGAGGTGGGACCGCACAACCAGAAGACGGTGGTCGCCGACTACATCTTCGAAAAAGACAAGATCTTCGCCAACATCAACCTGAGCGACGCCGAGCTGGACATCTACGACCGCTACTACAGATATTTCCGCTCGCTGCTGCCCACGCCCGACCTGGTCATCTACCTCCAGGCCACGCCGGAGGTGCTGAAGAAGCGGCTCAAGAAGAAGAGCGTGCCCAGCGAGATGGCCATCAGCGATGACTACCTGGAAGAGGTGGTCAAGGCCTACGAACACTTCTTCTTCCATTACACCGGTTCCGACCTGCTGGTGGTGAACACCTCCGACATCGACTTCGTGGAGCGCCACGAAGACCTGCAGGAACTGCTCCGGCGCCTGACCGAGCCCATCAAGGGCACGCAGTACTTCCTTCCCCTGGGGACCGACGCCGCCAGCGCGTAGCTCAGTGTCATCGAGAACCGACTTACAGTCGGTGAGGGGCCTGCTCCTGGCCAGCGACTGGCGGCTAGTGACTAGCGATTCGTTTGCGACTAAAATGCCTTCAGTCGCATCTCAGCGATAGACAGGCTCTATCCGGCCGAGCCGGAGGGGCACTGGAGGGCAACTTGAGCGTCCACACCGGCGATTTCCGCCACAAGATCACCACCGCAACCCTTTTCGAGAAGAAATCCCAGCGCCAGGCCATCACCTGCCTGACCGCGTACGACTACCCGACCGCACGGCTGGTGGACGAGGCCGGGATCGACATCATCCTGGTGGGCGACTCGGCCGCCATGGTGGTGCTCGGCTATGACAACACCTTGCCGGTCACCATGGAGGAGATGCTGCACCACACGCACGCCGTGCGCCGCGGCACCAAGCGGGCTTTCCTGGTCGCCGACATGCCCTATGCGTCGTACCACGTGACGCAAAAAGATGCGCTGACCAATGCCTCCCGCTTCGTGAAGGAATCCGGGGCGGAGGCGGTGAAGATCGAGGGCGGCCTGAAGCGGGTCCACCTGATCGAGCGGCTGATCGATGCCGAGATCCCGGTGATGGCGCACATCGGCCTCACGCCGCAATCGCTGCACATGATGGGCGGTTACAAGGTGCAGGGCAAGACGCTGAAGGCCGTCGAGCAGCTCATGCAGGACGCGGTAGCGCTCGACCGCGCCGGCGTCTGCTCCATGGTGCTGGAAGGCGTGCCTCGCGAAGTGGCGGCCATGATCACCAGCGAAGTATCGTGCCCGACCATCGGCATCGGCGCCGGGCCCGACTGCGACGGACAGGTGCTGGTGCTGCACGACATGCTGGGCCTGACCTTCAGCCAGCCGGCGAAGTTCGTCCGCCGCTACGCCGACATCGGCTCGGCCATCACCACCGCCGTCGCCGATTTCAAGAAAGACGTGGAAGCGGGCGCGTATCCGGCGGATTCCGAGTCCTACCACCTGCCGAAGGACACCAAAGCCACGCTGGACACGCTCGAAGATCGCAAGAAAGCTCTTCGGCTGTGATCCATGAGGGTCCTCGAAACCGTCGAGCAGATGCGGGCCGCCTGCCACGCGTTCCGGCGCGAGGGCAATCGGCTCGGCTTTGTCGCCACCATGGGTGCGCTGCACGCCGGGCACCTGTCGCTGGTCCGCGCCGCCCGCCAGCAGTGCCAGGCCGTCGCGGTCTCCATCTTCGTCAACCCCACGCAGTTCGGGCCCAACGAGGATTTCTCCAAGTACCCGCGCACCTTTGATCGCGACCGGCAGCTCCTCGAGTCCGAGAAGGTGGATGTGATCTTTGCGCCCTCGGTCGAAGAGATGTACCCGACCGGAGCGAAGACGTTCGTCCACGTCGAGGAAATGAGCAAGAGGCTCTGCGGCAAGTCGCGGCCCGGACATTTCCGCGGCGTGACCACGGTGGTGAACAAGCTGTTCAACATCATCGAGCCGGATCTCGCCTTCTTCGGCCAGAAAGATGCAGCCCAGTGCGCCATCCTGCGGCGGATGGTCCGGGATCTCGCCATGCGCGTGCAGATCGTGGTGTGCCCCATCGTGCGCGAACCGGACGGGCTGGCCATGAGCTCGCGAAACGCCTACCTCTCGGCTGAAGAGCGGAAGAAAGCCACCATCCTTCACCGCGCGCTGATGCGGGTGCGATCCCTGGCCGATGCCGGCGAGCGTTCCAGCGAGAAGCTGATCGCGGCCGCCGGAAAAGCCTTCGCCGAAGAGCCCACCGTGCGCGTGGATTACGTGGAGATCGTGGACAACGAGACCCTGGAGCCGGTGCCCGATGTTTCTCGCGGAGCCCTGATAGCGGTAGCGGCATTCGTCGGCACCACCCGCCTGATCGACAACATCGTGCTCGCCGGCGTGGACTGAGCTGAGTACCCCTAACGCACCGCCGACACGAACGGATTCCCCTCGATCACGTACCGCAATCGTTCTTCCACCGCCTTGGTGATCCCCACCCTGGGGCCGGTCGCGATCTTCTCCGGCCTGTTTCCGTCGTCCTCGATGCGCAGGTCCGACCCGGCCGCGGTGACATCTTTCCCGTTGTCCCGCGCGCGCGTGATGCCGAATGCCTCCGACAGCCGCCCCGGACCGCTGGTCAGCAACTTGCGAGCACGCTCCGAGCCGAGCTGCTCTTTCGCTACCTTCCGGCGCTTCGCCATCTGCTCCAATCCGGCGACCGGCTCCAGCGCCCGGATCAGCACGCTTCCCGCCTGACCCTCCGGCATGCACGAGACATTGAGGCAGTAATGGTTCCCGTAGATGAAGTAGACGTAGGCGTGTCCGGGCGGCCCGAAAAGGACCTGATTGCGCGGGGTGCGCCCCGCGAACACATGAGCCGCGGGATCGTCCTGTCCCAGATAGGCCTCGACTTCGACGATGCGGCCGGCGATCTGCCGCCCGCGCTTCCGCCGCACCAGCATCTTCCCCAGCAGCTCGCGGGCGACCGTGCGCGGATCACGGTCATAAAAGCTGCGGGGAAGGGTCCGTCCACTCGCACGCGATTTGGCCGGCTGCGTCATGAGAGAACGAAACCACGGATCGCCACGGATATTCACGGATCTCTCCATGTCCGTGTCATCCGTGCGGATCCGTGGAGTCAGTTCTTACTTCAAGGCCGCCAGGACTTCTTCGGCGTGCCCGTCCGCTTTCACCTTGGCGAACACGTGCTTGATCTTCCCGTCCGGCCCGATCAGGAAAGTGCTGCGCTCGATGCCCATCACCTTCTTGCCGTACATGTTTTTCTCTTTGACGACCTCGAAGGCATTGGCCAGCTTCTTGTCGGGATCGGAAAGCAGGGTGAAGGGCAGGTCGTATTTCTCCTTGAACCTCATCTGGCGCTCGGGAGTGTCGGGCGACACGCCCACGACAACCGCGCCGGCTTTCTGTATCTTCTTGTATGCGTCGCGGAACCCGCACGCTTCGATGGTTCAACCGGGCGTGTCGGCTTTCGGGTAGAAGTACAGGACGACGTTCTTGCCCTTGAAGTCGCTCAGGGACGTTTTCCTGCCGGTCTCGTCCAGCAGGCTAAGATCAGGTGCCTTGTCATTGATTTCCATAGCGCGATATTTCTACAGCAAGCAGGTCGCGAAAGTCACCCTGCTGGTCGTGCTGGTGGCGGCCGCGGTCCCCGCGCAGAAGAAGAAGGTGGAGGGCCCGCGCGCGCTGGCGTTGGCCGTGATGTCGCCGGACGGCAAGACGCCGGCGCGGCTCATCCCCATCTGTATCCGCGACAACGGCCAGTTCTGGGACGCAACCGTCTACCAGGCGTCGCCGCGCCCGATGGCGCTGGAACCCGGGGTCGTGTACGAGCTGGAGCGCACCGGGGAACCGATCGGTTACTTCACCGTCGGGCAAGCGGTCCAGGAGAACGGGTCTTGGTTCGGGACGGGCCGTTGGGACGTGCGCCGCGCTGGAACCGCGGGCTCGTCAGCCGCCGATGCCGGGGATGACGAGCGCCCGGTCCTGCGCCGCAGCAAGCCTCCAGAGACCGGCGCGCCCTCGCAGCCGCCCAGTGCTGCTTCTCAACCAACCCCGCCGCAGGAAGATCGCGATCGGCCGGTGCTGCACCGAGGCCAGCCCAGCCCTCAGCCGCCCGCGTCGGCATCGCCCAAGCCGACGGGTCCCGACGCCGCTCCGCAGCCCAAGGCCGCCCCTGAGAAATCCCTGCAGCTGGTGCCGGCGATCTCGGATGCCGGCGGCCCCGAGCCTCGTGCCTTCACCATGGAGCTCAACGCCGACCAGCAGGCCCGGCTGCGCATCGCCGTTTCCGGTTTAGTGCCCTTAAAACTAGCAGGCGCTTCGTTCAACACACATTTCGATTACAAGGAAAGCCAGATCCGGTTCTTCGACCTGGACACGAACAATTCCGCTGTCGTAGTGCTCACCGGCCGCTTGTCAAAAACTGAAGTCGCCCCGACGGGCAGGCGCCAACCGAAGGGAACCGCCCGGGCGCTGACGCGCGAGTTTTACGTGACCATCATTGCGCGCGAGGATCTCAACCTGAAGCTGCACGAGGTCTACTCACGGATCGTCGAGGCCCGCAACCTCGACCTCGACGGCCGCCTCGAGCTGATCGACGCGGTCGATGCCGACGGCGACGGCCGCGGGGAGCTCTTGTTCCGGCGGACCACCGGCAAGAACGTCAGCTATGTGGTGCTAAAGGTCGGGCTCAGTCGCTACAGCAAGCTCTTCGACTCGGCGGGGGAATGACAGCTCGTGTGGCGCGGGCGTCCTCGCCCTCTTTAGAAGATCGCCCTTCGGCTACAATGTTGCGCCTCCGGGGGTGAACTGATGCGCAAGCTGCTGCTGCTCTTATTCCTGTCTTGTCCCGCACTCGCCCAGATGGATTTCAGCAAGGTCGAGATCAAGGCCACCAAGGTCGCGGGCTCGGTCTACATGCTGGAGGGCATAGGCGGCTTCGCCGGCGGGAACATCGGCGTTTCGGTGGGCGATGACGGCATCGTCATCGTGGACGATCAGTTCTCTCCCCTGGCGGAGAAGATCCGCGAAGCACTGAAGGGCATTTCCGACAAGCCGGTGCGCTTCGTCCTCAATACCCACTATCACGGAGACCACACCGACGGGAACCGAGTCTGGGGCGAGCACTCTACCATCATTGCCCAGACCAACGTGCGCAAGCGCCTGGAGCTGAAGCCGGCGAACCCCCAGCAGCCGCCCATGACCAAGACCGGCCTTCCGGTCATCACCTTCGACCACGATGTCACCGTGCACCTCAACGGCGAGGACATCACCGCTTTGCACTATCCCAGCGGCCACACCGACGGCGACAGCGTCATCTACTTCACGCAATCGAACGTAGTGCACATGGGCGACGATTTCTTTAACGGCGTCTACCCGTTCATCGACCTGAAGGCCGGGGGCAGCGTCAAGGGCGAGATCACGGCGGTCGAGGCGGTCATCGCCAAGCTGAAGCCGGATACGAGAGTGATCGCCGGCCACGGCCCCCTGGGCACGGTGGAGGACCTGAAGAAGTATCGCGACATGCTGGCGGACTGCGCCGCGCTGGTCGACGCCGCCATCAAGCAAGGGAAGACCCTCGACCAGATGAAGCAGGAGAAGATCCTCGCCAAGTACGACAAGTGGAGCTGGCAGTTCCTGGATACCGCCAAGTTCACGGAACAGGTTTACCGCAGCTTGACCGGCCAGCACGAGAACGTGCAGCTCTAGGAAGCACTCGGCGCGGGCGCCCTCGCCCGCGTGCCCGCTTAGCGGACGATCGACTCCAGTGCGCCCTTCAGCTCCGGGAACTGGAACTTATAGCCGGCGCTCTGCAAGCTCTTCGGCACGACCCGCTGGCTGCCCAGGAGCAGGCTCTCGCCCATTTCGCCGAATGCGAGCTTCACCGCGAACTCGGGCATGGGAAAGATGGTCGGGCGGTGCAGCACCTCCCCTAACGTTTTCGTGAACTCCGAGTTCTGTACCGCGCCCGGCGCCACCACATTCACCGGCCCGCGCAGACCCTGGCTGATGATGGCGTACTCCACTGCGCCGGCGGCATCGTCCAGCGCCACCCAGCTCATCCACTGCCGGCCACTGCCGATCCGGCCGCCAACGCCCATTCTGAAGGGAGTCAGCATCTGTTTCAGCGCGCCGCCGCCGGGCCCGAGCACAACCCCGAAGCGCAGCAGGACCACTCGAATGCCGGCCCGTGCCGCCGCGTCGGTCGCCGCTTCCCACTGCCGCGCCACCTCAGCCAGGAAGTCGGACCCCGACGTGCTTCCTTCGTCCAGCACCTCGTCCCCGCGCTGCCCGTAGTAACCGATGGCCGACGCACTGACCAGCACCTTCGGCTTCTGCTGCAATCGCGCCAGCGTGGCGGCGATGGTAAGAGTCCCCTGGACGCGGGTATTGAGGATCTTCGCCTTCTTGGTGCGTGTCCAGCGGCCGGAAATGCTTTCCGCCGCCAGGTGGACGACCGCATCGAAGCCTTCCAGAGGCTGGGAATCGAGCGCCCCGGCCGGGATCCAGTGGATCTCGCCCGGCCTGGGCGTGCCCCGCACCATCCGGCTGACCTGGTGCCCGGACGCCTCCAGGCGGCGCACCACCGCCGATCCGATGAATCCCGATGCGCCGCTGATGGCCACTCTCATCGCGGGCAGAGTTGTACTCCTCAGGGGAGCCGGACGCAACCCGGAATAGCCGGCGCTGGAGCGGTTGACCGAAGGGTCGCGCCCCGACCGGTTTTTGGCGCTTCCAGCTATAATCAAGCATGGCGACGCTTCGCCACCAGATCGCGACCAATGTGCTCACGGTCACGAAGTTCCGTGACCTGCTGAAGAAGGTCCGCGCCAACCGCCCCAACGACGATCTGGAGATCATCCGCAAGGCTTACGACTACTCCCTGCGCAACCACACCGGGCAGACCCGGGCCTCGGGCGAGCCCTACCTGATCCACCCGCTCGAGGTCGCCATCGTGCTGGCCGAGATGAAGCTGGACCCCTCGGCCATCGCCGCCGGCCTGCTCCATGATGCGGTCGAGGACACTTCGCTGACGCACGAGGACATCGAGCGCGAATTCGGCGAGCAGGTGGCGCACATCGTCGAAGGCGTCACCAAGATCAGCAAGCTCGACTTCGCCAGCAAGGAAGAGCGGCAGGCGGAGAACGTGCGCAAGATGGTGCTGGCCATGGTGGACGACATCCGCGTCGTCCTCATCAAGCTGGCCGACCGCCTGCACAACATGCGCACCCTGAGCGCGCTTCCCTCCGACCGCCAGCACGCCATCGCGCAAGAGACACTCGACATCTACGCTCCCCTGGCCCACCGCCTGGGGATGGGCAAGATTCGCGGCGAGCTCGAGGACCTGGCCTTCCAGTACGTGGATCCGATCGGCTTCAAGAACATCCACGAGGCGGTCGAGAGCCGCCGCAAGAAGGGCGAGCAGTTCCTGGAGCAGATCGCCGGCGTGGTGCGCGAGAAGCTGAAGGAGCACAGCGTCGAAGCCAAGGTGGACTTCCGCATCAAGCGGATCTACAGCATCTACCAGAAACTCCAGCGGCAGCACATCAACGTCGACCAGGTGTATGACCTGCTGGCCATCCGCGTCATCACCAAGTCGGTGCAGGACTGCTACGCCATCCTGGGCATCATCCACAACCTGTGGCGGCCGGTGCCGGGACGCATCAAGGACTTTATTGCCATGCCGCGGCCGAACCTCTACCAGTCGCTGCATACCACCGTCATCGCCGAGAACGGCACGCCGTTCGAGGTGCAGCTCCGCACCGAGGAGATGCACAAGATGGCGGAAGAAGGCATCGCGGCGCATTGGAAGTACAAGGACGGCTCCCCGGTCACGGCCAAGGACGAGCAGCGGCTGGCCTGGTTGCGGCAGGTGGTGGAGTGGCAGCGCGACGTCACCGACCCCAACGAGTTCCTGAACACCCTGAAGATCGACTTGTACCCCGAGGAGGTGTACACCTTCACGCCCAAGGGCAAGGTGGTCATCCTGCCGCGCGACGCGACGCCGGTGGACTTCGCCTACACCATCCACACCGACGTTGGGCACACCTGCGTCGGGGCCAAGGTCAACGGGCGCATCGTTCCCCTGCGTTACAAGCTGCGCAACGGCGACATCGTCGAGATCCTCACCCAGCCAGGACATCATCCCAGCCGTGACTGGCTGGGCTTCGTGAAGTCGTCGCGATCGCGCAACAAGATCCGACACTGGATGAACGTCCACCAGCGCGAGCGTGCCATCGAGATCGGGCGCAAGCTGATCGAGAAGGAAGCGCGCAAGTACCGCGTCTCGCTGAAGGACATCGACGACAAGGTCTACCAGCAGGTCTCGCAGGAGTACGGCGTGGGCCGCTCCGATGACCTGCTGGCCGGCATCGGCTACGGCAAGTTCTCCGCCCGCCAGGTGCTGGGCCGGCTGGCTCCGACCAGTGCCGAAACCCCCGCCGAGGAGCCAAACGCGGTCACCAGCGTGATGCGTCGCGTCTTTGGCGGCGGCGACAGCGGCGCGTTGAAGGTCACAGGCCAGGACGATCTGCTGGTCTATCGCGCGCGCTGTTGTAACCCCATCCGCGGGGAAGACATCGTGGGCTACGTCACCCGGGGCAAGGGCGTGGCCGTGCACTCGCGCAACTGCCCCAACGTCACCAACCTGATGTACGAGCAGGACCGCCGTATCGCCGTCGAATGGGCCCGTGGCAAGGAGACCGGCGCCCCCGGCACATACCCGGTCAAGCTCACCGTCTTCTGCGACAACCGGGCCGGCATGCTGAAGCAGATCACCGGCGTCATCTCCGACAACAACACCAACATCCGCAACATCGAAGCTCGCACCGCCGAGTCGCAAGCTACCATCGATATCGTGGTCGAGATCCAGGACCTCAAGCACCTGGACCAGATCACCACTGGCGTCCGCAAGCTGCCGGGCGTCCGCGACGTGCAGCGCGTGCAGAAAGTCTGATTTCACCACCGAGCACGCCGGGTCCGCCCGGAAGACCAACTTCAAGAGCAAAAAAAAGAAAAACGCCCTCTCGGCGTTCTCTGCGTTCTCGGCGGTTAAAATCTTTCTTCACCAACGAGGAGATATGCGCGAACCAGTCGCCAGCAAAGACGCCCCGCAAGCCATCGGCCCTTACTCGCAAGCCATCAAGGCGAACGGGATGATCTACTGCTCCGGCCAGATCGCGCTCGATCCAGCGACCCAGCAGGTGGTCGCCGGCGATGTCGCCGCCCAGACCGAACGCGTGCTGAAGAACCTGTCGGGTGTCCTGGCGGCGGCGGGCAGCGGCCTGGACAAGGTGGTCAAGACGACGGTGTTCCTGAAAAGCATGAACGATTTCGCCGCCATGAACGAGGTCTATGGGCGCCACTTCAAGGCGCCGTTCCCGGCGCGCTCCACGGTCGAGGCAGCGCGTCTTCCCAAGGACGTGCTGGTCGAGATCGACGTCATCGCGCTCGCCTGATGCCGAGGTTCCTTCGCCAACTCGCGCTGGTGCTGTTGCTTGCCGCCTCGCTCGGCGCCGAGCAGCATCCCGTCCGCACGCACTACGTCCTCGAGCGCTGGCAGGCGGCGCTGGGCGGGAAGGCCAAGCTGCAAGCCGTGCAGTCCATGTACGTGAAGGCGGTCATCGTGGTGGGAGGCCAGATCGGCACGCTGGAAAAGTGGCAGACCGCGCGCGGCGACTACAAGACCACGGCCCTGCTGGGCGATCACGAGTTCGTCACCGCCAGCGATGGGCAGATCGGGTGGGCCTCGACCGATGGCACCTACCAGGATCTGAGCGGTGACGCGCTTGCCTCCGCCGTGACTCTCTCCTACCTTGGCAGCTACTCGCAGTTCTTTCCCGGACGCCAGGCGGGGTCGGTGGAGTGGGTGCGCGAAGACCCGGACGCCTTCGTCATCCGGATCACGCCGGCCGGCGGCGCCCCCGTCACTTTCTATCTCGACAAGACCACCGGGCTGCCCATCAAGCACGAGATGGCCGACGGCGAGCGCATACTCACGTTCTACTACCTGGAGTGGCAGGCCTACGACGGCATCAAGACCTTCAGGCGCGGGCGGCAGACGGCCGGCGACGCCGCGCCCGAACTGACGGTCACGACCCAGGACGTGAGCTGGAATCCCAAGCTCGATCCGAGGATCTTCCGAAAGCCCGGGCAATAAGAAAGGCCCCGCAGAGGAGGCCTTGGTCCCGCGTCAGATCCGCGGAGAATGAAGTTACGCTTTTACGACCTTGCCACTGCGCAGACAGGCGGTGCAGACCCGCATCCGCTTGTTGGTGGTCTTGTTCACCCGCGCGTGCACCGGTCGCAGATTGACGTTCCAGCGCCGCTTGGTGACGTTGTGGGCGTGGCTGATGTTGTTGCCGGACCGCGGCCCCTTGCCGCAGATATCACAGACTCGAGACATGACTTCTCCAGAAACCTTCAGAACTGTAGGACCAAACCAAGGATTTTACAGGAATTGTTGGAGTTCCCGCAAATTCGGACGCCCCTGTCGCGCCGGCGTCTTCGCCCTCAGCACTGGCTATAATCCTGAACATCGTGGCCAGCAGCTCCAGATCCGTCGCCGTCGGCTCAAAGTACGAGCCGGTCATCGGCCTGGAAGTCCACGTCCAGCTGCTGACCCGGTCGAAGATCTTCTGCGGCTGCTCGACCCGCTTCGGAGATCCCCCGAACACCAACGTCTGTCCGGTCTGCCTGGGCCTTCCCGGCGCGCTGCCGGTGCTGAACCGGCAGGCGGTCGAATATGCGGTGCTGGCGGCGATGGCGCTCAACTGCCAGGTCCGCGAGACCTCCATCTTCGCCCGCAAGAATTATTTCTATCCCGACCTGCCCAAGGGCTACCAGATTTCGCAATACGACAAGCCGCTGGCCGAGCACGGATCCATCCAGCTGGCGAGCGGCAAGAAGATCGGCATCACCCGCCTGCACCTGGAGGAGGACGCGGGCAAGAGCATCCATGATGGGTTGCCGGATTCCGATTCCCGGACCTCCATCGACCTGAACCGCACCGGCGTGCCCCTGATCGAGATCGTCAGCGAGCCCGACCTCTCCTCGCCCGACGAAGCCCACGAGTACCTGACGCTGCTGAAGGAGATCATCCTGTTCACCGGGGTCAGCGACTGCAACATGGAGGAGGGGTCGCTGCGCTGCGACGCCAACGTCAGCGTGCGCCCGCGCGGCCAGAAGGAATTCGGCACCAAGACCGAGGTCAAGAACGTCAACTCGTTCCGCTTCATCCGGCAGGCGCTGGAGTACGAGATCGAGCGCCAAGTCGAGGTGGTCGAAGCAGGCGGCAAGATCGTGCAGGAGACGCGCCTGTACAACGCCGCCGAAGGCAAGACCTACGGCATGCGCTCGAAGGAAGAAGCGCACGATTATCGTTACTTCCCCGAACCCGACCTGCTTCCGCTGGTGGTCGATGCGGCATGGCAGAAGAAGATCCGCGAGTCCTTGCCGGAGCTGCCGGAGGCGCGGCGCAAGCGCTTCGTCGCCGAGTACGGCATCACCGAGTACGACGCCGGGGTGCTCACGGCATCGCGCACGCTCGCCGACCAGTTCGAAGAGGCGGCCAAGTCGGCCAAGAATCCCAAACGCGTCGCCAACCTGGTGCAGAGCGAGCTTATGGGACGCCTCAAGGCAAAGGGCCTGGCCATAGAGCAGTCGCCGATCACCATGAAAGGCGTAGCGATGTCGGCCGATCTGGCGGAGTCGGGCGCCATCTCCAGCAAGATCCTCAAAGACCTCTACGACAAGGCCTTCGAGCAGGGCGTGGATTTCCCGACGATCTACGAGAAAGAAAAGCCGCAGCAGATCACCGACACGTCGGCGATCGAGAAGATGATCGACGAGGTCATCGCGGCCAATCCCAAGCAGGTGGAGCAGTACCGCGCCGGCAAGACCACGATGAAGGGCTTCTTCGTGGGCCAGGTGATGAAGGCCTCGAAGGGCCAGGCGAACCCGACGCTGGTGAACGAACTGTTGGAGAAGAAGCTCAGGCCCTGAGTCACTTCTCGAAGAACATCTTCACCGCGATGCCGACCAGCACGACGGCGAAGATCTTGCGCAGGCCACCCGAGGAGATGTGCTGGGCCCACTTGCCGCCGAAGTATCCGCCGAAGAACAACCCGAGAGCCACCAGCAGCCCCAACTTCAAGTCGGCATGGCCGGCCCTGTAGTACTGCCAGAAGGCGAGCGCTCCGGTGGGAGGCAAGAGCAGGGCCAAGGTCGTCCCCTGCGCCGTTTCCTGCGACATGCTGAACCCGTACACGAGGATGGGGATCAGGATGATCCCACCGCCGATCCCGACCAGTCCGGAAAAGATGCCGACTGCGACGCCGATCAGAATGCCGACGATCACGTGCACCATCTGAGCTCCTCTTTCAGCCCTGAATGGGCTCGCAGCATTGTACGGCGCACTGCTGGAAAGAACCCTGCCTCCACTACAATCCTGACTCATGGTCAAACGGTTCACCATTCTCCTCCTGCTCTGTTCGCTGGCATTCGCGTCCAGCTCCGAAGAAGGGGCGATCCGCAGAGTTCTCGACGACCAGGTGCGGGCGTGGAATGCGCATGATCTGCGCGGGTACATGCAGGGATACTGGAACTCGTCGGAGCTGACCTTCTATTCCGGCGGAACGGTGACGCGCGGCTGGCAGCCGACTCTGGAGCGATATCAGAAGCGCTACCAGGGCGAAGGCCGCGAGATGGGCGCGCTGGATTTCGAGATCCTGGAAGTGCACGTGTTCTCGTCCGACTCGGCAGTCGTGTATGGGAAGTGGCACTTGAGAATGTCAGACGGCAAGGAGCCGCACGGACTGTTCACGCTGGTGTTGCGGAGAATGCCGGATGGATGGCGGATCGTACACGACCACACCAGTGCGGAGTGAAGAAAAGCCTTACCACAGAGGAAGCAGAGGAACACAGAGGGCAGGACACAGAGGAAGAGCCTAGCGCTTTGTCCGCTGCAGTTCGCGGTAGGCTTCGGATTTTGACACGCCCATCTCCTTGGCCACCACTTTGAGCGCCGACTTCTCGTCCAGCTGCTTCTCCGACATCACTTCCTTCAGGCGAGAGCCGACGGACTGCTTTTTCGGCGGCTCTTCGGCCGCGACCTCAGGCGCGCGGTCGATGAGCAGCGTGATCTCGCCCTTGACCTCGCCGCGGGACCGCAGGCGTTCCAAAACCTCGTCAGCGCGGCCGCGCAGGAACTCCTCGTGGATCTTGGTGACCTCGCGGGCGACCACCACGTGGCGCGAGCCGCCCAGCACCTCGACCACGTCCTCCAGCGCCTCGATGATGCGGTGCGGGGCCTCGTAGAAGATCTGGGTACGGGGGGCGTTGCGGATCTTCTCCAGCTCGTCGCGACGCTGCCCTTGCTTGTGGGGCAGGAAGCCGCCGAAGCGGAAGGTGTCAGTCGGCAGGCCGCTGGCGACCAGGGCGGCGACGAACGCCGACGCTCCGGGCACCGGCACCACCGGGATGTGGTGGCGGATGGCCAGCGAGACCAGGCGATACCCGGGATCGGAGATGCCGGGCATGCCGGCGTCGGAGACCAAAGCGACCTTGGCGCCCTGCTCGGCGTCCACGATCAGCTCGGCGGCGCGCGTCAGCTCGTTGTGCTCGTGGTAGCTGACCGTCTCCTTCTGGATGCCGTAGTGATCGAGCAGCTTGCGGGTCTGGCGTGTGTCCTCACAGGCGATCAGGTCCACTTCCTTGAGCACCCGGATGGCGCGCAGGGTGATGTCTTCGAGGTTGCCGATGGGAGTCGCGACGACGTAGAGGACGGGGCCGGGAGGAAGAGCGCCCGGCTGCGCATTGTTGCCGCCGGTCTTCATGATGGTCGAAGGATACTCCCGGGGAACTGCAGAGTCCAGAGCCCCTGGCGAGTACTGGGTTGCGAGCCGGCAGATCCGGGTTAGAATCGTGAGTAGCCGATGAAGTCTTCCCGCCAAATCCTGGTGTGGTTGCTGCTGGCCGTGGCCGCGAACCAGGCGGCGCTGGCGCGCGACAATGCGCTGTCGTCCCGCATCCAGAAGATCCTGACTCAGACAGAGGCGAACCGCGGCTTCTGGGGCGTCGAGGTCATCTCCCTCTCCACCGGCAAGGTCCTGTACGCGCAGAACGAAGACAAGCTGTTCACCCCGGCCTCGGTCACCAAGCTGTTCACCACGTCGGCGGCGCTGGCCCTGATCGGGCCCGAATACCGGTTCCGCACCACCATCGAGACTGCCGGGATGGTGGACAAGTACGGGCGGCTGACCGGCGACCTGGTGCTGGTCGGGCGCGGCGATCCCAACCTGTCGGGACGCACACTTCCCTACAACCTGCGGACGGAGCGCAAGCTGCCGCCCATCCACGTGCTGGTGGACCTGGCGGACCAGCTGTCCAAGAAGGGCGTGAAGTACGTGGACGGCGACATCGTGGCCGACGACTCCTACTTCGCCTTCGAGCGCTACGGCGAGGGATGGTCGCAGGACGACCTGATGTGGAGCGTGGGCGCTCCGGTCTCCGCCCTGACCGTCAACGACAACGTGATGTTCGTCAGCTTCCTGCCCGCCGACCGTCCGGGGGAGAAGGCGTTCGTCAGCGTCGAGCCGTTCGCCAATTACTACCGCATCGACAACCGCATCCTGACCACGCCCACCGGGACCGGACCGCGCAAGGTCTACATCAACCGCGAGCCGGGATCGCACACCCTGACGCTTTGGGGCAACATCCCGGTCGACGATCCCGGGGGCAGCGAGGGCCTGGCCATCGACGACCCCGCCGACTTCGCGGCGCAACTCTTCCATAGCTTGCTGGAGCAGCGCGGGATCACCGTCTACGGCAAGACGCGCACCCGGCACACGGAGCTGGCCAACCTGGAGACGCTGAGCGTCACCGCGTTCGCCTCCGGCGGAGGCGGCCGCACCAACGGCAATCCGCCCCTGGTGCTCGGCGAATACAGTTCGGCGCCGCTGCTCGACGACCTCAAGGTCATCAACAAGGTCAGCCAGAACCTGCACGCCGAACTCATGCTGCGCCTGCTGGGCCGCGAAAAGGGGACGGCGGGCACGGTCGAGGGCGGGCTGGAGGTCGAACGCGGCTTCCTTACCCAGGCCGGGATCGACCGCGACGAATACGCCCTCTACGACGGGTCCGGGATGTCGAGGCTGAACCTGGTGACGCCGGACGCCGTGGTCAAGCTCCTGCGCTATGTCCATGGCCAGCCTTGGGGCCCGGAATATCGCGCCACCCTGCCCAATGCCGGACTCGACGGCTCGCTCATCGACCGCTTCAAAGGCACCGAAGCCCAGGGGCGGGTCAGCGGCAAGACCGGCACTCTCACCCACGTGACCTCCCTTGCCGGGTACGCGACCACGCTCAAGGGCGAGCCGGTCGCCTTCTCCATCTTCTGCAACAACCACAAGCTGCCCACCAAGCACGCGCAGGAACTCATCGACCAGATCGTGCTGGCCATCGTGGAAGAAGGCGCGAAGAAATAGGCTGGAGATCCCTCGCTAGCGCTCAGGATGACGGCTGGGGTCTGATCTATTTCCCGCCGGCGGCGCGCAGGTGGGTGTGCTTGCCGTTGCCGGTCTCGGGCGAGACGCTCAGCTTGGATGGCCGGGTGTAAACCACCGAGGCGTTGCCGACTTTCAGCGTGACCCGGCGCGCGGTGGACTTCTCCGCCACCAGGCAGCGCGTGCACAGGCAATCGAACTTCTTGTGGGTCCCGTCCTCGTGCTCGACCGCGACCGGAAGAACGTGGCGGACGTGGGCGTGGCAGACCGAGCAGTGGCCTCCGCCTCCCATGCGAAACTTGAGTTCCGCGAAGGAAAACAGGAGATTGGCCTGGCGGGCGGATTCCCGGGTGCGCGAGCCGTCGGCCAGCGCCGCCAGATACTCCTGAAACTCGTGATGGGAAACACTCCCGCGTTTCGCGTGCATGGAAGCCGTATTTCACCAGTTTTTGGGCAGCCAGGCAACGCGAAATCGGGTGCTTCGGCCTTAAGTCACATGGAGGGCTGGAGCCGGACATGTCCGAAAGTCACCTGCCGGATGGTTACTCCAGAACGAAGAGGAACTGGCGGTCCCTTGGCGGTCCGGGCCAGCGACGGGCCGAGACCGCGAGCTCGGTGGTGCCGTCCAGGATCACCGGTGAGAGGCGGCAGATGGTGGCGTCGTCTTCGGTCCGGATGCGCTGGAGGCGGACATTGCTGCCACCGAAGGATTGCGGGAAGGCTACGTCTTCCGCCGCGCCGCAACACAGGTACAAAGAGAGCACATCGCAGAACTGGAGCACGCCGGTGAGGAACTTCGAGTCGTAGCCCGCGCACCCCGGCAGCAGCTCGCGCTGGCGCTGGCTCTCGGCGGTGAGAAAGCCGAGGAGCAGGCGCATATCGTCGGCGCCGTCCTTGCCCTCGGAGACGCGAGCCTGCGCCAGGCACGAGAAATGCCGGCTTACGATGGTGCCGGCGATGGGCGCCACCTGCTGGCAGCGGTCGATGGAGGCGGTCCAGGCCTCGACGAAGGTGGCGGGCGTTTCGTCGATGAAGGAACGGGGCGGCTGGCCGGATGCCACGGCGTCGCCGTCGAAGGGCCCCCAGCCCTCGTCGTGCAGACTGATGCCCTGGAGCACGTCGGCGTCGAGGCTGGGGACCAGCCGCGGCGAGAGGTGCGCGGCGATGTCGCCGGCCAGGGAGGCGTGATCGGGTTGGGCGATCAGCCAGAGGTCGGAGCAGGAGCGCTTCTGGATGGCCTCGACCGCATCCCAGGCCGAAACCACGCCCGGGCGCGGGGCAGGCGGGTGCAAGGGACGTAGGACCATAGCTCAGCGCCGCGAGGCGGAGCGACGGGCGCGTCCGCCGGCCGCGGCCCGCGCCGGTCCGGAGCTGGAAGGCGGCTTGCGCATGCCGTTGAGCAGATCGCGCAGGACGGTCGCATTGTTCTGCTCCTGGTTGCGCGAGGCGTAGACCAACGTGAGCGCCTTCGAGCTGGCGGCCAGCTCGTAAAGCCGCTCGAACGCCTGGGTCGCTTCCGCGCTGTTCAGTTCCTGCAGGTAGCGCTTGCGGAACAGGAGCCACTGGGCCGGACGCGCGTGGTACCAGCGGCGCAGCTTGTCGGAGGGCGCAAGGTCGCGCAGCCAGGCATCGATCTTCGCCGCGCTCTTGCTGATGCCCCGCGGCCACAGGCGGTCCACCAGCACCCGGGTGCCGTCGGAGAGCGAAGGCTTGTCGTAGGCGCGCTTGAGCAGGACGTTCACGAGGATTTGTCGAAACCCCGAGGCATCTCCATAATAGTGCGTTTGAAGCTGGAAGGGAAAATCCTAACAGCGGTTTGCGGCGCGCTGTCGCTGGCGGGCATGCTGTCGTGTTCCGAATCGAAGCCGAAGAGCGATGCGGAACTTGGGCTGACGCCACCGCAGGCCTCGGGACGCCGGCTGTACGACGCCCACTGCCTGAGCTGCCACGCTGCCTACTCCCGCTCCGGAAAGAACGGGCCGTCTCTGCAGGGGATGTTCAGGAAGCCCTACATGCGCAGCGGCATCCCGGCCAATGACGAACGGGTGAAGGACGTGATCCTGTTGGGGCGGCCCATGATGCCGGCGTTCCGGAACTCGATGAGCGAGCAGGAAGTGAATGAGCTGCTGGCGTACCTGCACACATTGTGAGCATGGGGTTTGAATCGGAGCTTTGCGCCCGCGCATCGTACAATAGATCGTTTCCATGGCAACCATGCCTGAACTCGTGCAGATCCAGCCGGTGCCGGGGCGGCGTGTGCCCAAGCCGGAGTGGATCAAGGCGCCCGCGCCGCTGGGGGAGAACTATCGCAACCTGAAGACGCTGGCGCGGGGGCTGGGGCTGCACACGGTCTGCGAGTCGGCGCAGTGTCCGAACATCGGCGAGTGCTGGAACCACAAGACCGCGACCTTCATGCTCCTGGGGGACATCTGCACGCGCAGGTGCGGCTTCTGCGCGGTGCCCAAGGGCAAGCCCGGTCCCATCGACTGGGACGAGCCGCGGCGGGTGGCCGAGGCCGTGGCACGGCTGGAGCTGAAGCATGCGGTGGTCACCAGCGTGAACCGCGACGACGACAACATCGGCGGCGCCAAGATCTTCGCCGAAACCATCCGCCAGATCCGCCGCCAGGCGCCCGGATGCCGCATCGAGGTGCTGATCCCGGATTTCCAGGGGATCGACGAGGCGCTACGGATCGTGCTGGACGCGCGCCCCGAGATCCTGAACCACAACACCGAGACCGTGCCCCGCCTGTACCGGTCGGTGCGCTCGGGGGCGAATTTCGAGCGCTCGCTGCGGCTGCTGGGGAACGTGAAGAGGTTCACTTCCGGCAGCCTGTCGAAGTCCGGGCTGATGGTCGGCTTGGGTGAGACGGTGGACGAGCTGCTGGAGGCGTTCCGGCTGCTGGCCAAGGAGGGTGTGGACATCCTCACCGTCGGGCAGTACCTGCGGCCGTCCAAAGACCACCTGCCGATCGCCAGGTTCTACACGCCCGATGAGTTCCGCATGCTGCGCGAGGAGGCGTTGAAGATGGGCTTCCGCCACGTGGAGTCGGGCCCGCTGGTGCGCTCCAGCTACCACGCGCACGAGCAATCCGTAGCGGCGATCTAGACTTCCTCGTCCTGATTACCTAGGTCCAATCCCTCCCGTAAATTACCGAAGTACCGATTACATATGCCGGGGACCAGTGCTACCGTGCACTTCTGACGAGGTGCCCCATGTGGGACAGATTCATCGGCGACCAGATCCGCCGTGCCAACCGCAACCTGCTGATCACGAACCTGGTGATCCTGGTGGTCGCGGCCACCTTGATGCTCTCCCAGCATCGCACCATCTCCGGCTACCTGCGCGGCGGGGAGAAGACCGAGCCGGCGGCGCTGGCGAGCACGCCGCCCATCGAGAACACGGTCGTCGCCCTGGACTCGGACAACGTGATGGCTACCGGGTACCAGATGGTGAAGCACGAATCCGGCAAGGACACGGTCGAATATGAGTACCTGGCCATGAAGGCCGGCGACCGGCTGCTGATCGTGAAGTCGGAACCCGGGCAGCATGGGCCGCACTTCGAGGGAGCGCTGGCGCCCTTGCCGCACGACATTTCCAGCGCGCTGATGAAAGAGATCAAGTCGGAGCGCACCCGGCAGGCTCTGATGCCGGTGATGCTGGACACCATCGAGTACAAGAGCGATGGACGGCTGCTGCTGATCTTTGGCGTGCCGTCGATCCTGCTCGCGGCCTGGAACCTGAAGAAGTGGATGCAGCGCGCCGCCGAT
>Ga0335082_10002453_pt1 | contig 19962 bp, 16 predicted proteins | sample Lox_Sample_41_FD_206718 | JGI IMG/M metagenome (GOLD analysis project Ga0335082, IMG submission 206718) | Soil microbial communities from Loxahatchee National Wildlife Refuge, Florida, United States - Lox_Sample_4.1 | ecosystem: Environmental > Terrestrial > Soil > Wetlands | place: USA...
TGCTCGCGGGCGTCGGCACCGCGCTCATCGCCGCCCTGGTGCCGGCGCTGGAAGTGGCGGCGAGCGCGCCGCGCCTCGCGCTCCTGCGCACCGTGCTCGAGGAGCGTGCCGCGCGCGCCGCGCGCCTGCTCGCCTGGCTGGCACTCGCCTGCGCGCTGAGTGGCGCGCTGTGCATCGCGCTCTCGGGCAAGAGCCTCCTCGGGGGCTTCGTGGCGCTGTTCCTGCTGCTCGTGGCGGTCGCGGCGCTCACCCCCGCAGCGCTCGTGGTGCTCGCGCGCCTCGGCGCGCGCGTGCTGGCGCCGCTGAGCCCGGTGGCGCGTCTCGCGCTCGAGGACCTCGAGCGCTCGCTGAGTCGCACCGGGGTAGCGCTCGCCGCGCTCGGCATGGCGCTCACCGCGATGCTGGGGGTCGCGGTGATGGTGGCGAGCTTTCGGGCCTCGCTGGAAGAGTGGCTGGCGCAGACGCTGCGCGCCGACGTGTACGTGAGCGCGCCCGGGCCGGCCGATGCGCCGGCGCGCCGCCTGGATCCGCAGCTGGTGCGCTCGATTCTGGCCGTGCCGGGGGTGGCGGCGCACAGCGAGGGCCGGCGCGTCACGGTCGCATCCGCCGACGGTGAGCTCGAGCTCAACGCGCTGCGCTTCGGCCCGGGCGGCACGGCCGGCTTCAACCTCACCGCGGGCGAGCGCGCCTCCGCCTGGGAGGCGTTCGGGCGCGGGGCAGTGCTCATCTCCGAGCCGCTCGCCTTCCGCCTCGGCCTGAGGACGGGCGCGCGGCTCACCCTGACCACGGCAGAGGGACCTGAGCCCTTCGCGGTGGCGGGCGTGTACCGCGAGTACGGCAACGAGCGCGGCGAGGTGCTGATGGGGCTCGACACCTACCGGCGCAAGTTCGGCGATGAGTCGATCGGTGCCCTCGGGCTGTATCTTGCGCCGGGCGCCGATGCCGCGCAGGTGATGGCGCGGCTGCGCCAGGTCAGCGCGCACCGCCAGAGCCTCTACATCCGCTCCAATGCCGAGCTGCGCTCCATGTCGATGCGCATCTTCGACCGCACCTTCGTCATCACGCGCGTGCTCAACTACCTCGCCGCCGGCGTCGCCGCGCTCGCCCTGGTGAGCGCGCTGCTCGCCTGGGAGCTCGCCCGCGCGCGCGAGCTCGCGCTGCTGCGGGCGCTCGGGGTGACCCCCGCGCTCGCCGCGGCACTGATCCTGGCGCAGACCCTCTTCATGGGGCTCGCCGCCTTCCTCGTGGCCGTGCCTGCCGGCGTCCTCACCGCGCTGGTGCTGACGGATGTCATCAACCGCCGCGCCTTCGGCTGGCAGATCGACCTGCACCTGGCGGTGCACCAGTTCGGCCAGGCGCTGCTGCTCGCGCTCGCGGCCGCCGCGGCCGCGGCGCTCTATCCCGCCTGGCGCACGGCCGTCGCGCAGCCGGCAGTGACGCTGCGGGAGGAGTGATGCGCGCTGCGGCCGCGCTCGCGATCGTGCTCCTTGCGGCGGCGGCGGTGCGCGCCGCGCCGCCCCCCGCGTACCTGTCGCAGCTGCTCGCGCCCGCCCCTGAGGCCGCCTTCGAGCAGGTGCTCGCGCCGCGCGACTTCAGCTTCCCGGCCGATCACGGGCCGCACCCCGCATACCGCCAGGAGTGGTGGTACTGCACCGGGCAGCTCACCGCACCGGCAGGCGAGCGCTTCGGCTTCGAGCTCACTTTCTTCCGCTACGCGCTCGCCCCGCCCGCCGAGCCAACACCCGCAGCTTCCGCGTGGCGCGCGCGTCAGGTGCACGTGGCGCACTTCGCCATCACCGATGTCGCGCGCGCGCGCTTCGCGGCGGCGCAGCGCGGCGAGCGCGATGCGCTCGATCTCTCGGGCAGCCGTGGAGCGCCGCTTGCGGTGTGGGTCGATGACTGGTCGCTCGTGGCCGACGGTGCCGGCCGCTGGCAGCTGCACGCGGCGCAGCCTGGGTACGCGCTCACACTCACGCTCGATGTCTCCGCCGCGGTGCCGGTGCTCAACGGCGAGCGCGGCCTCTCGGTCAAGGCCGACGAGCCCGGCGCTGCGAGCTATTACTACTCGCTGCCGCGCGTTGCGGTCACCGGCGAGCTGACCCGCGCCGGGCATACCGTGGCGGTCAGCGGGCTCGCCTGGTTCGACCGCGAGTGGGGCAGCGGCGGGCTCGGGGCGGGGCAGGTGGGCTGGGACTGGTTCGCGCTGCAGCTCGATGATCACTCCGCGCTCATGTACTACCAGCTGCGCGGCCGCGGCGGGGAGCGCGATCCGCACAGCGCCGGCACCTGGGTCGACCCCTCAGGCGCGGCGCACCACCTGAGCGCGGCGGCGGTGGCGGTCAGGGTCCTCGGGCAGTGGCGAAGTCCGCGCGGCGGCAGCTATCCGGCGGGCTGGCAGCTCAGCGCCCCGCAGCTGGATCTCGATCTCACGCTGCGCGCGCTTTTGCCCGACCAGGAGCTCGAGGGGCCGCCGCGCTACTGGGAGGGGGCGGTCGAGGTGGCCGGCCGCCGCGGCGGGGTGGCCGTGAGCGGGCGCGGCTACGTCGAGCTCGTCGGTTACGCCAAGGAACGCGAAGCGCCTGGCGGGACTGGCCAAGCGCGCCCGCCTTGACCGATCATGAGGGCTCCCGCCCGATGGCACCTCCCGCACGGAGAAGAACATGCGACGCTCAATGATCCTGGCGGCGACCGCGGCGCTCCTTGCTGCCCCGGTGTTCGCCGCGCTCCCCGACGGTACCAAGGCCCCGGACTTCACCACCGAGGCATCGCTCGCCGGCAAGGAGTTCAAGTTCTCACTCACCGATGCCCTCAAGCAGGGTCCGGTGGTGCTGTACTTCTACCCCAAGGCCTTCACCTCCGGCTGCACCGTCGAGGCGCACCAGTTCGCCGAGGCGACCGAGAAGTTCAAGGCCCTCGGAGCGACCGTGATCGGCGTCTCGCACGATGACATCGCGACGCTGAACGAGTTCTCGGTGAAGGAGTGCCGCAACAAGTTCGCGGTCGCCGCCGATGCCGACGGCAAGATCATGAAGGCGTACGACTCGGTGCTGATCAGCCACCCGGGCTTCGCCAACCGCACCTCCTACGTGATCGCCCCGAGCGGGGAGATCATCTACTCCTACACCGCCATGGACCCGGACAAGCACGTCGAGAACTGCATGGCCGCCGTGCAGAAGTGGCGCGACGCCCAGAAGGGCTGAAGGATCAGGCGAGCTCGGCCAGCACCGGCGGCACGTGCCGCCGCAGCAGGATCCCGCGCAGCTCCCACTGCTGCGCCGCGGGCAGCTCGGCGAGGAAGGTCACGTCCCCGCCGGCGAGCAGCGCGAGCGGCACCCCGTCGCGGTAGAGCACGCGGTTGCCGGCGAGCGCCGGCAGCCGCGCCCCCGGGGTCAAGAGCCCGACGAGGTTCAGGGGGTCGGCGCCGCAGAGCGAGACGAGCTCGCCGGAGTGCTCGCGCCGGCGCGCCTCGCGCAACAGCGACACCGCTTCCGCAGCCGCGTACTGCTCGCCGCTGAAGCCGGCGACGAAGCGCCCGCCGCGGATCTCCCCGCGCGCCTCGAGCCGCCGGCAGCACATGAGCAGATCGCGCCACGGCGGCAGCCAGTCCGCCTCGCGCGCCAGCAGCCGCCAGAAGATGACGCCCCAGCGCCGCAGGAGCGTGCGCACCACGTGCTCGATGGTTTCCGCATCCGTGCCCGCGCCGGCCGGCTGCGCGGCGCGCGCGATGCGCGACCAGCGACCGGCGGCGTCCATGCCGAAGAGGGCGAGCCGCCGGCGCCGCCGGCCGCCCGCGCCGCCGCGGCGCTTCTCGCCCGGCACCAAGAGCGCCCGCAGCCCCGCGAAGCTGTCGGAGTTGACGACCCCGAGCGCGACCAGCTCGGCGAGCGCCTCCTCGGCCTGGCTCGGCAGCAGCGCGCAGCCGGTGGCGAGCTCATCGAAGAAGGAGGCGCCGTGGGAGGCGAGGTACTGCGCGACGCGCTGCGCGGGAGCTGAGAGGTGCTCGGGGGCGGCGGCAGCGGTGAGGGATGACCACAGGCGCACGTTGCGCCGCGCGAGCAGCACGACCGGCGTCGCGCGCACCGGGGCCGCGCTGCGCTGCGGATCTGCGCGCCGCGGCGCGAGCCGCGTCCACACGAAGCGCCCGGCGAGGCACTGCTCATCGAGCCAGGCGGGCTCGTACTCGCTGATGCGCGCCGGCAGGATCTCGGTCTCCCAGGCGCTGGCGGCGGCCTCGAAGCCCTCGAGCTGACCCAGGATCGCCCCGACCGCGTCCGGTCCCTCCATGCGCAGCGCCGGGGTGACGCGCTGCCAGGCGAACAGGAAGCGCAGGAAATCGCGCGCAGCGATCGGCTCGATCTCCGCGCGCAGCCGCTTGACGGTGTAGCGGTGGATGCGCGCGAGCAGCCGCCGCTCGCACCACTCACTGCCGCTCGCGGCCCCGGCGGTGAAGGCGCCGCGCATGGCGAAGCCCTCCGACTGCAGTGCGGCGAGCGCCGCATCGAGGCGCGTCACCGGCAGCGCCAGGAGCTCCGCGAGCGCGGCCGCGGTCACAGGTCCTGCCCCCTCGAGCCGCCCGCGCACGATCTCGATCAGCGCGGCATCGGCATCGCGGGGCGGCGTGGCGTAGGCGGCGGGCGCCGTCACCGGCGGGGAGAGTGTGGCCTGCGGGTAGAGTGCAGCGAAGAGCGGCAGCCGCTCGGCGGTGACCCACAGGTGCAGCGCGCCAAGGCTCAGGAGCGTGACGCGCGACTGCGCGGCAAGAGCGGCCAGGAGCGGCGGCCAGGCGGGCTCGCGCGCGGCTTCCTCGCCCGCGAGGCAGGTGAGCCACAGGAGCGCATCGTGCAGCTCATCGGCGCTCGCGGCATCGGGCCAGGCCTCGGCGCGCACGCGCGCGATCGCCTCCGGATCCAGGGCACCCAGGTCCGCGGCGCTTTGCGGATCGAGCCAGCGGCGGCTGATCACCGCCTGGGTGCGGCGCTCCTCGAGCGGCGCATCGTCGAGGAAGGCGTAGGGACGGGCGGCGAGCACCTCGAGGGCGAGCGGCGAGGGCTCGGTGAGATCGCGGGCCAGCACCTGGATGCTGCCCCCCTCGAGCGCGCGCAGCAGCCGCTCGAAGCCCTCCACGTCCATCGCCTCGGTGAGGCAGTCGTGGATCGCCTGGCGCACCAGCGGGTGGTCCGGGATCTCGATCTCCCCCGGCAGGTTCTCCGCGCACGCCACCTGGTCGGGGAATACCGCGGTGAGCAGATCCTCGGCCGCCATGCGCGCGAGCGGCGCCGGCACCTTCTTGCCGCCGCGGAAGCGCGGCAGCGCGAGCGCGATGGCGGCGCTCCAGCGCCAGCGCACCGGGAACATGGGCGCGGCGCACAGCGCCTGCACCAAGAGCGGCCGCACCGTGGCGGAGTTCAGGTAGCGCGCGACGTCGGCGAGCTCGAAGCTGTGCGCGGTGGTGAGCGAGAGCACGATCGTGTCCTCGGTGGCCGCCGCCTGCAGCTCGAAGTTGAAGCTGCGGCAGAAGCGCTTGCGCAGCGACAGTCCCCAGGCGCGGTTGATGCGGCTGCCGAAGGGCGAGTGGATGACGAGCTGCATGCCGCCCGCCTCATCGAAAAAGCGCTCGAAGATCACGGTACGCTGCGTCGGCAGCGCCCCGAGTGCGGCGCGCGCGGCCGCAAGATAGTCCACCAGCTGCGCCGCCGCGGCCGCGGCGATGCCGCTCGTCTCGATGAGCCAGGCGCGCGCGGCCTCCTGGCCCTCGCCGAGGCGCTCCTCGAGCTCGCTGCGCAGGCGCGAGACGCTGGCGGAGAGCTCATCGCTGCGCCCCGGCGCCTCGCCCAGCCAGAACGGGATCGAGGGCGGCTCGCCGCGGGCATCCTCGACGCGGATGCGGCCCTGCTCGACGCGCAGGATGCGGTAGGAGACGTTGCCGAGCTGGAACACGTCCCCCTGCAGGCTCTCGATGGCGAAGTCCTCGTTCACGGTGCCGACGAACTGCGCCTGCGGCTCGAGGATCACCTGGTAGTCGGCGGTGTCGGGGATGGTGCCGCCGGAGGTGAGCGCGGTGAGGCGCGCGCCGCGGCGCCCCTTGACGCTGTGGTTGACGGCGTCGTGGTAGATGAGCGCGCCGTGGCGGCCGCGCCGTGTGCTGTAGCCCTCGGCGAGCATGCGCAGCACTTCGGCGAACTCACTCGCGGTCAGCTCGCGGTACGCCCAGGCGCCGCGCATGAGATCAAGCAGCGCCGCCTCGTCCCACTCGCGCGCGGCGACCTCGGCGACGATCTGCTGCGCGAGCACGTCGAGCGGCTTCGCCGGCATCGCGAGGCGGTCGAGCTCGCCGCGGCGCACCGCGGCGATGAGCGCCGTGCACTCGAGGAGATCGTCGCGCGACAGCGGGAACAGCCGCCCCTTGGGTGTGGCGCCCACGCTGTGCCCGGAGCGCCCGACCCGCTGCAGGAAGGCGGCGAGTGAGCGTGGGGAAGCGAGCTGGCAGACGAGGTCCACCTCGCCGATGTCGATGCCGAGCTCGAGTGATGCGGTGGCGACCAGTGCGCGCAGCTCGCCGCGCTTCAGGCGCTGCTCGGCGTTCAGGCGCGACTCCTTGGCCATGCTGCCGTGGTGCGCGGTGACGTGCTCGGCGCCCAGGCGCTCGGAGAGGTGCCGCGCCAGGCGCTCGGCCTGGCGGCGGGTGTTGACGAACACCAGCGTGGTGCGGTGCTCCGCGATCAGCGCGGCGAGGCGATCGTAGAGCTGCGTCCACACCTCCCCGGACATCACCGCTTCCAGCGGCGCGGCCGGGATCTCCAGCTGCAGGTCGCGCGCGCGCACGTGCCCGGCGTCGATGATGACGCACTCGGCACGACCGTCGGCGCGCACGCGGCGCGTGCCGACGAGGTAGCGCGCCACGTCCTCGATCGGTTTCTGGGTGGCCGAGAGCCCGACGCGCGTCAGCGGGCGAGCGGCGAGCGCCTCGAGCCGCTCGAGGGTGAGCGCGAGGTGTGCGCCGCGCTTGGAGCCGGCCATGGCGTGGATCTCGTCGACGATCACCGTGCGCGTGCTCGAGAGCATCTGCCGGCCGCTCTCCGAACCCATGAGGATGTAGAGCGACTCGGGGGTCGTGACCACGATGTGCGGCGCTCGGCGGCGCATGGCGGCGCGCTCATGCTGCGGGGTGTCACCGGTGCGCACGAAGGTGCGGATCTCGATGCCCGGCAGTCCCTCGGCCTCGAGCTCCTGCGCGATGCCCGCGAGCGGCGCCTCGAGGTTCTTGTGGATGTCGTTGGAGAGTGCCTTGAGCGGGGAGACGTACACCACCCGCGTCGCATCCTCGAGTCCGCCCGCAAGTCCGGTGCGCACCAGCTCGTCGATGACGGCGAGGAAGGCGGCGAGGGTCTTGCCCGAGCCGGTCGGGGCGGCGATCAGCACGTCGCGGCCGGCGGCGATCTCGGGCCACGCGGCGGCCTGCGCCGGCGTCGGGGCGGCGAAGCTGCGCTCGAACCAGCGCGCCACGGCGGGATGGAAGGGGGGCATGGGAGGAGATTGAAGCACACCGGGTGCGGGGCGGGAGAGCGGGGCGCGTGGAACTTAATGCGCCGTACAGGGCCGCATCGGGAGGGCGGCTGTATGGCCTCAGGCCCCCGGGGTCCTGCGTACAACATCGGACCGCGCCCGGCCGCCAGAAAAGGAGGTAAAGTCTCGGGCTCGCCCAGGGGAACGAGGGGCAGGTGACTGATGTGGGAAGAGGATCTCGAGGCCTCGGCGCGCCGCAAGGTCGCCTGGCTGATCGGCGCGCTGCTCGCCGCCGCGCTCGCCTTCGCCGGCTGGTACTGGTACTCCTCGCGCGAGGTGACCCCGCCGGCCGCACCGCTGCCGGTTGCCACGGCCCCGCCGCCGGCCAGCACCGAGCCGCCGATCGCCCACCCGCTCGCCGCCGCCGGCGAGGGCGCGGCTCTCCCGGCCCTCAATGACTCGGACCCCCTGGTGCACGACTCTCTCGCCGGGCTCTTCGGCCGCGAGCCGGTCGAGCAGTTCCTCGTGCCGCAGAGCATCGTGCGCCACATCGTGGTCACGGTCGACAACCTGCCGCGCCGCAAATTGGCGGTCGACCTGCGGCCGCTGAAGGCGACCCCGGGACAGACCGTGACGGTGACCCAGGGCGACATCACCACGCTCAGCCCCGATAACTTCGCCCGCTACGCGCCCCTGATGCGGGTGCTCGAGCGCACCGACGTCAGGGCCCTGGCGCTCGTCTACCAGCACCTCTACCCGCTCTTCCAGCAGGCCTACGAGGACCTCGGCTACCCGGGCAGGTACTTCAACGACCGCCTGGTCGAGGTGATCGATCACCTGCTGCAGACGCCCGAGCCGGCCGGTCCGCTGCAGCTCACCCAGCCGAAGGTGTTCTACGAGTATCAGGACGCGGATCTGGAGGCCCGCTCGGCGGGCCAGAAGCTGCTCCTGCGCATGGGGCCGGCGAACGAGCGGCTCATCAAGGCGAAGCTGCGCGACTTCCGCGCCGAGATCGTCAAGAAGAACTGACCGTCCGAGGCTAACGGGAGGCACGCGCGCGTGGCAGACGCCCAAGGCACGACACCGCAGCCGCCGGAGCCCGATCTCGAGGCGCCGCTCGCGCAGCTGCGCGCGGTGCTCATCCCCGGGGAGTCGCTCGAGGCCTTCGCCATCCAGCGGCGGCTGTTCGCGCTCACCCACCGCCGGTTGCTGGTGGCCGCGACCAGCGGCCGCCTGGTGGTGCTCACGCGCCGCCTGCTCGGGGGCTTCGAAGTCATCACGATCCGCTGGCAGGACCTCGAGGAGGTCATGCTGCGCGTCGGGGTGTTCTCGGCGGACCTGTCGCTGCGCGCCGGCAAGGCGACGGATCTGGCGAGCCTCGCCACCTCCGGGGCACAGCGCGCCGAGCTGCGCGGCCTGCGCAAGGAGCAGGCGCAGGCGCTCTACCGCATCTGCCAGGCCCAGGACCAGGCGTGGCGCGAGAAGCGCCGCGTGCGCGAGATCGAGGAGCTGCGGGCGCGCTCGGGTGGCATCCAGGTGAGCGCCGGCCCGGCCATGGGGTCCGCCTCAGCCGAGGCAGACCCGGTGCGGCGGCTCAAGGAGGCGCGCGAGCTGCTCGAGGCGAAGCTGATCACGGACGCGGAGTACGAGGCCATCAAGGCCAAGATCATCTCCTGAGCGTGCAGCTGCGCACAGGTAATCCACAAGCGATCCACAGACCAGCTGCGCTAGGCTCCCGCACATGGCCATCCGCTTCCGGCGCCGTCCCGTCCCCGAGAACGAGGTTCTGGGGATCTACACCTTCCCGAGCCGCACGGTACGGGTGCTGAGGACCCAGGACGACCGGATCCTGTGGACCTGCGACTGCGACAAGTTCCGCCGCCAGAGCGAGGCTCGCGAGCCGCTCTGGTGCAAGCACATCGCCAAGGCGGCCGCCCGGCGCTCGCTCGAGCGCATGACCCGCCGCGTGGCGGTCGGCCGCAACCTCGATCCCTGACTCATCCGCAGGCGGCCGCGCCGCCTACGCCTCGATCACCCCGTGCCGGATGGCGATCAGGGTCAGCTCGGACTGGTTCTCGACCCCGAGCTTCTGCTTGATGTTGTAAAGATGCGTGCCGATGGTCGAGGCCGACAGCTTCAGGTCGGCGGCGATCTTCGGCACCGTCTGCCCGCGCGCCAGGCGCACGAACACCTCGAACTCGCGCTCCGAGAGCCGCTCGAGCGGTGAGCCCGCACTGCCGGTGGGCCCGAGCCGCGCCGCGAGCGCTGCATCGAGGTAGCGCTCGCCGGCGGCGATGGCGGTGATCGCCGCGATGAGCTCCTCGGGGGCGCTGCGCTTGGAGAGAAAGCCGCTCGCGCCCTCATTCAGCGCGCGCTGCGCGTGCTGCGGGTCATCGTGGGCGGAGAGCGTCAGCACCCGCGCCTGCGGGTGGTGGGCGCGGATGCGCCGCAGCGCCTCCAGTCCCCCCATGCCCGGCATGGCGAGGTCCATGACCACGACGTCGGGGGCGAGCTCGAGGAAGCGCCGGTAGGCGCTCTCGCCGCTGTCGGCCTCGCCCACCACGCGCGTGCCGGGGTGCGCCTGCAGCAGCAGTCGAAAGCCGGTGCGCACCACGGCGTGATCGTCCACCAAGAGCACCCGGATCATGCGGGAGCCAGCGGGATGTCGGCCGCGATCAGCGTGCCGCGGGGTGTGGCACGGCGCGCGCTGAAGGTGCCGCCGAGACGCTCGATGCGCGCGGCGAGACCGCGCAGCCCGAAGTGTCCCGGCCGTGCCCAGTCCTCCGGCAGCCCCACGCCGTCATCGCGCACCGTGACCGCGAGGTGCCCGCCCACCTGGCGCACCTCGATCGCGACCTCGCCGGCCTGCGCATGGCGCACCGCGTTGACGAGCGCCTCCTGCACCACGCGGTAGGCGGCGAGCGTCACACTCGCGCCGGGCTCTCCGGGCAGCTCGTGCAGGAGGCTCAGGTGCGGGCGCGGATGGCGGCGCTGCCACTCGGCGGTGAGGGTCTCCAGCGCCGCCGCCAGGCCCTGGGTGTCGAAGGCGAGCGGCGTCAGGCGCGGGATGAGGCCGTGCATGGCATCGTAGAGCCGCGCGGCCTCGCTCGAGATGAGAGCGGCGGCCTCGCGGGTCTGCGGCTCCTGCGCCTGCGAGCCGATCGCGAGCGCGAGCGAGCGGATCGCGGTGACCGACTGGCCGAACTCGTCGTGCAGCTCGTGGGCGATCTGCCGCCGCTCCTCCTCCAGACTCTGCTCGATGAGCCGCGCGAGCTCGCCGCGCTCCTCCAGCCGGCTGCGCGCCTCGCGCGCCTCGCGCTCGGCCTGCACCACGCGCTCGACGCTGGAGGCCATGCGGTTGAAGGCCGCGCCGATGGCGTGCGCCTCGGCGCCGGCGAGCGGCGGCAGGCGGTGGGTGAGATCGCCCTGCTCGAGGCGCTCGAGCCCGGCGACGATCACCGGGAAGGGCGCGAGCGCGCGCTCGACCAGGTAGAAGGCGAGCGCGCTCACCGCCGCGAGCAGCACCAGGGCGATGAGCGCGAGGTGGGTGAGCTCGTCCCAGGCATCGAGGATGGCGCGCGAGGACTCCGGGTCGATCGCGAGCTGCGAGCCATCGGGGAGCGCGAACAGCTGCCGCGGCGCGGACGGCGCCAGCAGGTGCGCGAACCAGGCAGGTGCCTCGCGGCCGGCCTTGTAGGAGGCGGGCGGCGAGCGGTAGCGCACCACCCCGTCGGGGCCGATGAGGGTGATGTTGTTGGCGCGCACGTGGCCGAGCTGGCGCAGCAGCTGCTCGACGGAGGCCGTGCCGCCCTGGTCGGCGTAGCTCAGGGCCAGTCGCCCGAGCAGGTGGGCGGCGACCCGGTTGGCGGCCTCGATCTCCTCGCGGATCGAGGCGCGGGTGGTGCGCAGCTCGTCCATGGCGAGCACCAGGAGGAACACGGCGGTGAGGCCGGTCAGGACCAGGTTGAGGCGCGTCCGCAGTTTCATCAAGGACTTAGGATGCACGGGCGAGGCGCCGGTGGCACGTCACCTCGGGAACACCCGGCCTCAAGAAAATCATGAAAGTTCGCCCCGTCCGCCCTTACCGCGGCGGCCTGAGGATACACTGGCCGGGAAGTCGAGAGTGGCGTACCCGTTCAGCTTAGGAGAGCACCATGCGCTGGGAAAAACCGCAGGCCGTTGATTTCCGTTTCGGCATGGAAATCACGATGTACATCGCCAACCGCTAGAGAACACCCATTCCAAGCTTCGGCGCCTGAGGATCTCGGGCTGCCGAAGTCTCCACCAGGGCGCGCGGCCCGGGCTGCGCCCGAGCAAGTCGCGTGAAGATTCGGGTCCTGGGGTCGGCCGCCGGCGGCGGCTTTCCCCAGTGGAACTGCAACTGCAGGAACTGCTCCGGCGTGCGCAACGGCACGCTGCGCACGCGCGCCCGTACCCAGTCCTCGATCGCCATCTGCGGCCGCGATGAGCGCGACTGGGTCCTCGTCAACGCCTCCCCCGACATCCTGCGCCAGCTGCAGGACAACCCCGTGCTGCAGCCGGCGCGCGCCGCGCGCGACACGGCCATCCGCGCCATCGTGCTGGTGGATGCGCAGATCGACCACACGACCGGGCTGTTCATGCTGCGCGAGTCGACGCGGCCGCTGCCGGTGTATTGCACCGCGCAGGCGCAGGCGGACCTCACCCAGGGAAACCCGGTGTTCGGCGTGCTGCGCCACTTCTGCGGCATCGAGCACCACCTGCTGCCCCTCGACGGCGCCTTTGGCATCGAGGGCGTGGCGGGCCTCGAGTGGCGCGCGCTCGCCGTGCCCTCCAAGCCCGCGCCTTTCTCGCCGCACCGCGAGCAGCCGCAGCCCGGTGACAACGTGGCGCTGCTGGTGCGCGACCTGGCGAGCGGCCGCACGCTGCTCTATGCGCCCGGCCTCGGCGCCATCGAGGCTGCGCTGTGGGCGGCGATGCAGGCGGCCGACTGCGTCATGGTCGACGGCACGTTCTGGAGCGACGAGGAGATGATCAGGCTGGGACTCGCGGCCAAGCGCGCGCGCGACATGGGACACCTGCCGCAGTCGGGTGCGGGCGGCATGCTCGAGTACCTCGCACGGCTGCCCTTCGGCACGCGCCGCATCCTCATCCACGTCAACAACACCAACCCGATCCTGGACGAAGACTCCGCCGAGCGCGCCGCGCTCGACGAGCGGCGCATCGAGGTGGCCAGCGACGGCCTGGAGGTGCAGCTGTGAGCGAGACACCCTGGACGCACGCGCAGTTCGAGCGCCAGCTGCGCGAGCGCGGCCGCGCCTACCACATCCACCATCCCTTCAACGTGATGCTCAACGGCGGCCAGGCGAGCCCGGTGCAGATCCGCGGCTGGGTGGCGAACCGCTACTACTACCAGATCAACATCCCGGTGAAGGACGCGGCCATTCTCGCCAACTGCGACGAGCGTGCCGTGCGGCGCAACTGGGTGCAGCGCATCCTCGATCACGACGGCTACGGCGATGACCCGGGTGGCATCGACTCGTGGCTGCGCCTGGCGGAAGCCGTCGGCCTGCAGCGCGCCGAGGTCGAGAGCCTGGACGCGGTGCTGCCCGGGGTGCGATTCGCGGTCGATGCCTACGTGAACTTCGCGCGGCGCGCGCCCTGGCCCGAGGCCGTGTGCGCCTCCCTCACCGAGCTCTTCGCACCCGAGATCCACCGGCAGCGCCTCGCCAGCTGGCCGCAGCACTACCCGTGGATCGAGAGCGCGGGGCTGAAGTACTTCCAGAGCCGCGTGAGCCTCGCACGGCGCGACGTCGAGTTCGGGCTCGCAGTCACGCTCGAGCGCTTCCGCACCCGCGCCGAGCAGGAGCGGGCGCTCGAGGTGCTGCAGTTCAAGCTCGACGTGCTGTGGCAGATGAACGACGCCATGGCGCTCGCCTACGGGGTCAAGGCATGAGCGCGCTCGAGGGGAGCCTGCGACCGGCGATCGCCCGCGGCCTGCGCCTGCAGTACGAGAGCGCCCAGGGGCGCCACGTGCTGCTCTACCCCGAGGGCATGGTGCAGATGAACCAGGTCGCCGCCGCGATCCTCGAGCGCTGCGACGGCGTGCGCACGCTCGACGCGATCGTGCAGGAGCTCGAGACCCTGAGCGGCGAGACCAACCTCGCCCCCGACATCCACGGCTTCATCGGCGCCGCGCTCGCGCAGCGCTGGCTCGAGGGCGAAGGCGGCATGCGCCTGGAGCTGCCCGAGCGCGCCGCGGTGAGCCCGGTGGCCGCCGGCTCCCCGGCCGCGCGCCCGCTCGGGCTGCCGCTGTGGCTGCTGCTCGAGGTCACCTACCGCTGCCCGCTGCACTGCGTGTTCTGCTACAACCCGACCGAGTTCGCGCGCACCGCAGAGGAGCTCTCCACGGCCGCCTGGCGGCGCGTGCTCAGGGAGGCGCGCGCGCTCGGCGCGGTGCAGCTCGGGCTCTCGGGCGGTGAGCCGCTGGCGCGCGCGGACCTGGAGGAGCTCGTCGCCGAGGCGCACGGGCTCGGCTTCTACATCAACCTGATCACCTCCGGGGTGGGCATGACGGAGGCGCGCATGCGCGCGCTCAAGGCGGCGGGCCTCGATCACATCCAGCTGTCCTTCCAGGACTCGAGCCGCGAGATGAACGACTTCCTCTCGAGCACCCGCACCTTCGAGCTCAAGTCGCGCGTCGCCGGCTGGATCCGCGCGCACGGCTACCCCATGGTGCTGAACGTCGTGCTGCACCGGCACAACATCGAGCACGTCGCGGAGATCCTCGCCATGGCCGAGCGGCTCGGGGCCGAGTACGTCGAGCTCGCCAACACCCAGTACTACGGCTGGGCGTGGCTGAACCGCGCGGAGCTGCTGCCGAGCCGCGCGCAGCTCGAGCACGCCGAGCGCGTGACGCAGGAGTTCCGCGCGCGCGTCGGCAATCGCACGCGGGTGTACTTCGTGGTGCCGGATTACTTCGAGAAGCGCCCCAAGCCCTGCATGAACGGCCTGGGCTCGGTGTTCCTCGCCATCGCGCCCGATGGCACCGCGATGCCCTGCCACGCGGCGCGCATGCTGCCGAACCTGGCGCTGCCGAACGTCGAGCACGCGGGGCTGCGCGAGATCTGGTACGAGTCGGCGGCCTTCAACCGCTTCCGCGGCGAGGGCTGGATGAAGGAGCCGTGCGCCAGCTGCCCGGAGCGGGGCCGGGATTTCGGCGGCTGCCGCTGCCAGGCGTACCTCCTCACCGGGGATCCCGACAACGCCGACCCGGTATGCGAGCTGTCCCCGCACCATCACCTGGTGAGCGAGGCGGTGGCGCGCGCCGAGGCCGCCGTCGCCGGCGGCGCCCCGCGCGCGCGCGAGCACGCGCTCATCTTCCGCGACCACCGCACCTCGATCCCCGTGACCACCACCGCCGATGCCATAATCGCCAAGTGAGTGCAGCCAGGAGTCGGGCATGAGCGTGCGGCGCGTGCTCAGGATGGGCGAGCCGCTGCTGCGGCAGGTGGCACAGCCGGTGACGCGCTTCGATGGCGCGCTCGAGGAGCTCATCGCCGACATGGACGACACCATGCGCCACCTGAGCGGTGCCGGCATCGCCGCCCCGCAGATCGGGGTGAGCGCGCGCGTGGTGATCTTCGAGCTCAGGGACAACCCGCGCTACCCGCACATCAAGCCCGTGCCCTACACCGTGCTCGTGAACCCCGAGCTCACCGTGCTCACGAGCGAGCAGGAAGAGGGCTGGGAGGGGTGCCTGTCGGTGCCCGGGATGCGCGGGCTCGTGCCGCGCTACACGCGCCTGCGCTACCAGGGGCAGGACGCGCACGGTGAGCCCATCGACCGCACCGTGGAGGGCTTCCACGCCCGGGTGGTGCAGCACGAGGTCGACCACCTCGATGGCATCCTCTTCCCGCAGCGGGTGCAGGACCTGCGAAACTTCGGCTTCGAGGACGTGCTCGCCGGGCAGATGACGCCCATGCCGGACTAGAGCCGCCCGCCAACGAGGAGGACACCTGCGATGAGTCAGCGCGCCACCGGATCCTTCGACGTCAAGGTCACCCCGCAGAAACCGGACACGCAGATCGCCCGCGCGGCGAATCTGAGCCGCCTCACCATCGACAAGCGCTTCCACGGCGACCTGGAGGGCATCAGCAAGGGCGAGATGCTCGCGCTGCAGACCGACACCAAGGGCTCGGCCGGCTATGTCGCGCTCGAGCGGGTCACCGGCAAGCTCAAGGGGCGCTCGGGCAGCTTCGTGCTGCAGCACAGTGCCACCATGAACCGCGGCGAGCCCGAGTCGCAGATCACCGTGGTGCCGGACTCCGCCACCGGCGAGCTGCGCGGCCTCTCCGGCTCGATGAGCATCGCGGTGGCCGCCGACGGCGCCCACTCCTACCAGTTCGACTTCAAGATCGACGCGAAAGCCGGGGGCTGAGCGCGCCCCTTCAGGGGGAGGGCTGGCGGGTCCCCGGGGCGGCGCGTGTGACGCGCACGTCGCGGCGCAGGCGGATCGCCGCTTCGATGCCCTGGTAGTAGCCGGGGATCTCACCGGTCTCGTGGTAGCCGAGCGCGGCGTAGAAGGCGCGCGCGGCGGCGTTGCCGGCGCGCAGCTCGAGCCCCACCTGGAAGGTGCCGGCGGTGAGCGCGCTGTCCTCGAGCCAGGTCAGAAGCGAGCGGGCGACGCCCCGGCGGCGATGGGACGGCGTCACGGCGAGCAGGTTCAGGTGAGCGGTCTCATCGGCGTAGCGCATGATGGCAAAGCCGGCGATCAGCTCGCCGCAGCGGGCGGTGAGCACCGCGCTCTCCGGGTCGCGCACGTGCCAGAGGATGCGCACGGCCCCCCAGGCGGGCTTCAGTCCCGCCTCGACCAACTGCGCCGACATCTGCGCCAGCCGGGCGGCGTCGGCGCGCCGCGCCAGCTCCATGCGGTAGTCCGGCATGCTGTGCGCTCAAGGATAGCGCCTCGCGGCCGGCGCGCCCAGCTTCAGGCGAGGGTGTGGAACACCTTCTGCACATCCTCGTCCTGCTCGAGCCGGTCGATGAGCCCGAGCACCTCGGTGGCCTGCTCCTCGGGCAGCTCGGTGGGCACGGTGCAGATGTACTCGTGCTCGGCCGAGAGCGGGGTGATGCCGCGCGCCTCGAGGGCGAGCTGCAGCTTGCCGAAGTCGGCGAAGGCGCCGCGGATCACCAGCTGCGGCTCGCCCTTCTCGCCCGTGCTCTCGCCCATCTCATCGAGCCCGTGGTCGATCAGGTAGAGCTCCAGATCGTCCTGGTCGATGCCGGCGGGGTCGAGGCGGAACACGCCCATCTTGCGGAACAGGAAGCTGACGCTGCCGTTGGTGGCGAGGTTGCCGCCGTTCTTGGTGATGATGTTGCGCACCGCGGCGACGGTGCGCGTCGGGTTATCGGTGGCGGTCTCGACCAGGAGCGCCACGCCGTGCGGGGCGTAGCCCTCGTACAGCACCTCCTGGTAGTTGGCCGCATCCCGCCCCGAGGCGCGCTTGATGGCCGCCTCGATCTTGTCCTTGGGCATGTTGACGGCGCGGGCGTTCTGGATGGTCCGGCGCAGCGTGGGATTGGAGGTGGGGTCCGGGCCGCCGGACTTCACCGCCATGGTGATGTCCTTGGCGACGCGCGCGAACTGCTTCGCCATGCGGTTCCAGCGCGCGAACATGGTGTGCTTGCGGACTTCGAAGATGCGCCCCATGGCGCGCATGGTGCACGAAGGCCACCGGGGGTGCCAGCGAGGCCGGGCAGCGCGGCGCGCGGCGCGGATCGGGGCGGGCATGCATCAGGGCGCGCGCTGCGCGCCCCGCTCAGATCTCAGGCGAGCTGGGCCTGCAGCACGCGCAGGCGGCGGCTCTGCTGCAGCAGGCGGCGCTCGATGTCGCGCAGCTTGCTCTGCAGGTCGACCTGCTCCCACTGCTCGAGCACCGCGCGCTTCTTTTCGCCGAGCCACTCCTCCTTGACGCGCGCCCAGTCGGCGATCGCGGCGAGGAAGTTCTCGTACTCGTGCGCGAGGCGTGCGCGCAGCGGCTCGAGGTGCGAGTGGCGCTCGGCGGGGAGCGTCGCGAGGCGCGCCTTGGCGCGCGTGAACTGCATGGCGAGCAGTGCCTTCTGGATCTGGAACTGCGGGGTGCGCTTGAGCTTGCGCGTGAGGCCGACCACGCTCAGCAGGCCGATCAGCCACTTGGTCGGATCCCACTGCCACCAGCGCACGCCGTTGCGGTAATCGTGGGCGAACAGGTGGTGGAAGTTGTGGTAGCCCTCGCCGTAGGTCACCACCGCCAGCACCGGGTTGTCGCGCGCGGTGTTGTCGTCGGTGTAGGGCTGGCGGCCCCACATGTGGGCGAGGGAGTTGATGAAGAAGGTGACGTGGTGGCTCCACACCAGGCGCGCGAAGCCGGCGAGCAGCAGCATGCCGAGCACGTCGCCGAAGATCAGGCCCGCGAGCAGCGTGATGCCGAAGTTGGCGAGCAGCGCGAGCGGTACGTAGTGGCGGTGCTGGAAGGCGAGCCACGGGTCGCGCTTGAGGTCGGGGATGTTGCTGAAGTCATCGGCGCCGCTCGGGTAGGCGCGCACCATCCAGCCGATGTGCGAGAACCAGAAGCCGCGCCTGGCGGAGTAGGGATCGCGGTCCACGTCATCCACGTGCAGGTGATGCGTGCGGTGCCCGCTCGCCCACGCCCACACGCTGTTCTGCAGCGACATGGTGCCGAACACCAGCAGCAGCAGCCGCACGCTCCAGTGCGCCTCGTAGGTGCGGTGCGCCCACAGGCGGTGGTAGCCGGCCGTGATCGCCATGCCGCTCGCGACCGCGAAGAACACCGCCACCACCGCATCGGCGAGCGTGAAGCCGTGGGTGAGTGCGTACCAGGGCACCCCGATCGCCGCCGTGGCGAACGTCCAGACGAACATGAAGACGTTCGCCTTGACCAGGGGTGGCTTGGGCTCGCGCAGGGCTGTTTCGGTCATGCGACGGTCTGTAAATAGCTGTTCGGAAAAGGAACGCGGCGTAACTTATCACGCCTCCGACGGCGAAGTGGGACTTGCGTCGTCTTTGGCATTCCGGACCCGGTCTTAAGGAAGCCACCGGCGCTCACCCCCCACGGTGGGGCCTGAAACGCCCCGTTCAACCTCGATTTTCGTGACGGTTCGCAGGGAAGTCCGGCGCGGGCCTGCACTGACGCAGCTGCAGCATGGAACGCGCAGTCCGCACGGGCGTGCTACCGTTGCGCCCCCTTCTGGGCACCCCGTCTCCGGAGCAGCCGTGACCGCAAGCCGAACGTTCGCCCGAGTCGCTCTCGCCGCCTTCATCGCCCTCGCCGCGCTCTGCGCGGCGCAGTCCGCGCCCGCGCCGGCAGGCGCCGGCGGCACCGTGGTGCCGGCGGCCGTCGACAAGAGCGCGAAGATCTTCATCACCCCCGACTCCCTCGCCGCACCCGTGCGCTTTCTGGCCTCGGACCTGCTCGAGGGCCGCGGGCCTGCGACGCGCGGCGATGAGCTCGCGCGGCTTTACCTGCAGACCGAGCTCGAGGGCATGGGCTACAAGCCCGCCTTCGCCAACGGCGCCTGGCAGCAGCCCTTCGACATCGTCGGCCTCAAGGGCCAGTTCCCGAAGGTGTGGAGCTTCGCGGGCAAGGGCGGCAAGGTCGATCTCACCTGGCGCGATGACTACATCGCCCGCAGCGGGCTGCAGCGCGAGCAGGTGAGCCTGAGCAACGCCGAGCTGGTGTTCGTCGGCTACGGCATCCAGGCCCCCGAGTACCAGTGGGACGACTACAAGGGCGTGAACCTCGCCGGCAAGATCCTGGTGATGATGAACAACGACCCGGACTGGGACCCGAACCTGTTCGCGGGCAAGCGCCGGCTCTACTACGGGCGCTGGGACTACAAGTACGAGAGCGCGGCGCGCCAGAAGGCCGCCGGCGCCATCATCATCCACACCACGCCTTCCGCCGGTTACCCCTGGCAGGTGGTCACGGCCTCCAACGGCGGCGAGCAGTTCGAGCTGCCCGAGGGCAGCGAGCCGCACCTGTCCTTCAAGGCCTGGGCCACCGAGGATGCGGTGCGGCGCCTGGCCAAGGCCGCCGGGCAGGACCTGGACAAGCTCATCGAGGCGGCGCACTCGCGCGCCTTCCACCCGGTGCCGCTCGGGGTAACGACCTCGCTCAGCTTCAGCAACACGCTCTCGCGGGTGAAGACGGCGAACGTCGGCGGCGTGCTGCCGGGCAATGACCCGAAGCTCGCCCCCGAGGTAGTCATCTACTCCGCGCACCACGACCACTTCGGCATCGGCGAGCCGGACAAGAGCGGCGATCGCATCTATCACGGCGCGCGCGACAACGCCGCCGGCTGCGCCCAGGTGCTCGCCATCGCGCGCGCCTTCGCGCAGCTGCCGGCGCGCCCGAAGCGCACGATCATGGCGCTGTTCGTGGCCGGCGAGGAGCGCGGCCTGCTCGGCTCGGCCTGGTA
>Ga0335082_10002454_pt1 | contig 19954 bp, 13 predicted proteins | sample Lox_Sample_41_FD_206718 | JGI IMG/M metagenome (GOLD analysis project Ga0335082, IMG submission 206718) | Soil microbial communities from Loxahatchee National Wildlife Refuge, Florida, United States - Lox_Sample_4.1 | ecosystem: Environmental > Terrestrial > Soil > Wetlands | place: USA...
CCCAGTCCTCGGCCGTCAATGACAACTCCGAAAGAATCCGCACGACCGAGCGACGGCGCTGCCGCTCGGAGGGCTTTTCGTATTCTGGGTTCGCACGGCGCGCGGCCTGCAGCAGAAGTGGCTTCACACCATCCGCGATCCTCCGCAACCCTTCTTGTGCTGTCGGATTGCACACGTCATCTCCGAGCGCTTCAATGAGCAGAGGTGCTGCCTCCAATCGCTCAAACTTTCCAAGCGTTTCAGTGACGCCGTTCAGCTTGCGCCCCAGCGCGAGTTCGCAGAGAAATTGAAACACGTCGTCGGTCAGCCACTTCGCAAGTGCGCGCGCAGCGGTGTTCTCCACCGCTTCTTCTCCGAAACGCACTTCGAAGTCTGGGATGTGTCTCTTCTGAGAGAGATATTCGACGAGCACATCCTTCGCCCCAAGTTCCGCCAATGCCTCGACGGCACGCTGCCGCGGCTGAAAAATGCCGCGCGGCTGCCCGTGCAGCAAATACTCACGTAGAGGCTCGACTGCTCGTTGTCCACAGCCGACCAGAAGCGACACGGTTAGATCCCCACTGGGCAGAGACTCCAAACCCTGCACCAACGAACTGATCTCTTCGTCCGTGTAGTCCCTGCCAAGCTCGGGTGTTTGCGCAGCGCTCACTGACTCCACCTTCAGGAAACCTGTGCGCGTACCGCTGACCGGTGGTACGCCGCCCTTCCCGCATAGACCGCGCTTGCTCCCAGTTCCTTTTCGATCTCAAGAAGCCGGTTGTATTTTGCGGTCCGTTCGCCGCGGCACAGAGAGCCAGTCTTGATTTGTCCGACGCCCGTCGCCACAGCAAGATCTGCAATCGTGGTATCGTCCGTCTCTCCGGAGCGGTGGGAAATCACGGACGTGTATCCAAGACTCTTGGCAAGATTGATGCACCGTAACGTTTCAGTGAGCGTCCCGATCTGATTCAGCTTGATCAGAATGGAGTTCGCCACCATTTTCACTGCGCCTTCCGTGAGAATCTTAGTGTTCGTCACGAAAATGTCATCGCCGACAAGCTGAATCTTGCCACCGAGTTTCTTCGTCAGCTTGGCCCAACCTGCCCAGTCGTCCTCCGCCAATCCATCTTCGAGCGACAAGATGGCTGGATAGCGTTCGAGCCATTCCTCCCAAAGCTCCACCATTTCATCTGGAGTCTTTCGCACGCCGTTCGACTTTGCGAAGATATAGTGTCCGTCTTCAAAGAACTCGCTTGCCGCGGGATCTAGATGAATCGCAATCTCTTCGCCCGGTTTGTAACCAGCCTTCTTGATGGCAGCCAGCAACAACTCCATCGCCTCTACGTTCGACCGGAGTTTCGGCGCAAAACCTCCTTCGTCGCCGACCGCGGTCGAATACCCGGATTCGTGCAGTAACTCGCGCAACGCGTGAAATGTCTCGACACCAGCGCGGATCGCTTCCGCAAAACTCGGCGCTCCCACAGGAGCCACCATGAATTCCTGGAAGTCCACGTTGTTGTCCGCGTGACGTCCGCCGTTGAGAACGTTCATCATCGGCAACGGAAGAATGTTGGTTTCAGATTCTGCGAGGCTTTGATAGAGCGGCACGCCGCGTTCGTTCGCAACCGCGTGCGCTGCGGCAAGAGAAACTCCTAGAATCGCGTTGGCTCCGAGTTTCGCCTTGTTCGGAGTTCCGTCCAGCTCCACCAGGCGGTCATCGAGCTGCTCCTGTTTCTCGAAATCGATGCGCTTCACGAAAGGAGCGATCACATCCCGAACGTTGGCAACGGCCTTCCGCACACCCTTTCCGCCGTAGCGACTTTTATCACCGTCCCGCAGCTCCACTGCCTCGCGCTTTCCGGTCGAGGCCCCGGACGGAATCTTCGCCGTTCCTACAGCGCCGCTTTCAAGCGCAGCAACCACCTGGATCGTGGGATTTCCTCGTGAATCCAGAATCTCCAATGCATCAAGCTCCTTGATTTTCGACATGAACCCTCTCTCGCATGGATTTGGGAACGGCTCCTGTTTCGAGGACCCGAACCAAGAACTCTTTCGTACTCTCCGAGACCGGCATGCCGCGGATGCCCGCGACGGTTTTGGCGATGGGATATTCGCAACTGCTCAGCGTGATTGACCCGTTTTCCCAGATCGCAAAGTTTGCGGTGGGGCTCCCCGTCTTTGGCTGACCTACGCTTCCGGGATTCACGATCCACTGATCGCCGACATGGGAAGAAGATTGTATGTGCGTGTGCCCCACAAATAGGAAATCCGTGCCGGCCAGCGAGACTTCCGCATCCCAAGCGAGCGCATCGTGCGGGAGATACAGATACAGGGGATCGCTGGGCGTCGCGTGGCAGGCATAGAATGTCCAATTACGTCGCCGGACCCAGCGGTAATGCGGCAAATCCGCAAGATAATCTTTGTGCGCCCGGCTGAGTACTGACTCGGTGTAAGCTTGTGTCTCTTCCGCGGCGTGGCGAAACGCAGCCGAGCACCGCGGGTCGCGATGAAAGGCAACCGCATCGTCGTGGTTCCCACGAATCACTAGCGAAGCATGGTCGCGGACAAACTCGATCACCTCGCAAGGCTGCGGCCCGTAAGTCACCAAATCACCAAGCACCCACAATTCGTCGTAGTCTTTCGGCAGCGCCTTCAGTGCTTCGAAATTTCCATGAATGTCTGAAGCGATAAGGATCTTCAGCCCATCCTCGCGTCCCTTCCTATTTGTCGCCACGCTGTTCACCTGTGCCTCGCGGGACTGTTGCTCAAGATGCTTTCCGCTCTGTCCACCGCGTGACTGTCGCGAGGTAATTCACCTCGTCGCAACAACGTCGCGAGATCAGAACGAATGTCTTCGGCTACCGGCAGAGCCTCGACCTTGTCCAGTGTTTTTTCGAGCTCATACGCCGTCCAACAAGAACTAAAACTGCCGTTCTCCCAAACCGCATACTCCCCAAGCCCACTGGAGCTGCTGGGCATTCCGACACTTCCGGGATTCACGACAGACAGTCGCCATACTTTTCCGCGAACGGAATATGCGAATGACCAACGAGAAGACAGTTTGCGGAAATGCAACCACATTCCGCGCCCCACAATTCTTTGAATCGTGGAGGCGCATATCCGAAGAGCGGATCCGAGGGAATCGCGTGACACAAATAGAAGCGAGTTCCCTCGACTTCGACTTCAACTTCAATGTGTAGCGGCAGGCTTCGCAAAAACTCTCGGTCTGTGCCCCGCAGCTGCTCCTGCGTAAACTCGCGCATCCCCTCGGCCAAATCCTGAAATCGCCCGTAGCAGCGCGGATCTTCACCGTATCCAATTGCGTGATCGTGATTGCCTCGTAGGACGAGCGTGGCGTTCCTCCGGACGAAATCGACAACTTCCGCGGGATTTGGGCCATAGGTCACGAGGTCTCCCAAGACCCAAAGCTGGTCGTAGTCTCGCGGCAAGACCTTCAGCGCTTCGAGGTTCGCGTGCAAGTCGGATGCGATAACGATCCTCATCGCTGCTTACTGCACCACCATCACGGGGCAGTGCGCGTACCGCAGAACCTTTTCCGACGTTGAACCGACAAGCATCCGCTCAAACCGCGAAACGCCGCGCCGGCCCACCACGATCAGGTCTACTTTCTCTGTCTCGGCATGGTGTACAAGTTGTTCTGTCGGGTGACCGACGAGAATCTTTGTTTCGATGGCCACACCTTGTACCTTCGCACGTGCTTCGAGCTTCTGAAAGTCTTGGGCGAAGTGTTCCTGAGCGTTTTCGAGTACGCCAATGGTCTCAACTCGCGTGGGGGGCTCGGGCGGGCGAGCCACCGCCACAACGAGCAACCTCGCGTCATCGGCGTGCGCCATGGCAAACGCGATGTCGAGCGCCTTCTGAGAGGGTTTCGAGCCGTCGAATCCCACGAGAATCCTGCGAAATGGCGAGCTGTGTCTGCGTCCGTCCATGGCTCCTCCACTAGTCAGCACTAGGATTAATGGAAACTGTCACTGCGGATTCCGCGCGTTCACGTGTTTCTTTCGGGAGCAAATGGCGCGGCAGGAACCACGCATTTGCCACCATGGTGGGGATCACGGCGCTGGCAATGACCGTCGCTACGATGTAGGAATACTGCGCATCCGTGATGATTCCGTGGCTCAATCCGAAGAGTGCGGAGATCGTTCCGAAAGTTAATCCTGTTGACATCATTAGTGTGTAGTAAAGACCCTCGTTCTTCCCGTACTTGAAGGCTTTCACTGCGGGAAAGAGAGGTACGAACTTCGTGAGCATTTTTGCCAGGAACAACACCACGAACACCATAGGCGCTGCCACAAGCGCTGGAACCGAAACAAAGGAACCCGCACGAATAAAGTAAAACGGCGTTAGAAGCCCGAACGTAAGCGTTCGCAATCGCCGAATAAGAATGTGATCTTTCCCTACAGTTCCGGCCAGCACCATGCCGATGACGTACGCCGGAAGAACCGCTTCGCTTCCGGCCCAAACTGCGAGACCGCCCATCGAGAACAAAAGGAATAGCAGGTATTTCGCCTCCAATTCCGATACGCGACCGCCGTACAACTTGAAAAACCGAGGCGTGAGAAAAGGGAGGACCACAAACACCGCGATACTGACGCCGGCGAACACGAGGGTCTTCCTCGTAAACGGCGCGAAGATGATGCCGAGCGCGATGACCGTGCCGAGGTCATTCACGAAGCACGCTGCCAAAATCGCCTTGCCGAATTCCGTGGTGTTGAATCCAAGTTCGAGCATCACCGCGTACACCACGGCCACGGAAGTGGTTGAAAGCGCGACACCAACCAGCAGACTTGGCCGGGTTTCCCAACCTAGCCCGTAGTGTGCGATCGCCGCGCACCCGAGGAAGGGACCAAAAAAACCAACTAGGCCAATGACCAGCGCCTCTTTCCACTTCAACCGGAACACGCTGGGGTCAAGTTCTGCGCCAGCGAGAAAGGTCAGGACAATCGCGCCCGCACCTGCAAGAAACGTGATCCACGGCGTACTCCCACCTACTCCAGCCTTGACAAGAAACACGCCGACAATCAGCTGCGCTACCGTGCCGACGACAATCTCGGTAAGCGCCGTCGAAATCTTGAACCAGATCGCAAGCAGCGTCGCGACCAGCGCTAGTCCAACCCATACGGAAGCCAGGACCCATAGGTTTTCCATGGCCTACCTCAGTCTTAGTTGTAAGGATTCGCTGCCGGTGGACATGACTCCGCGACAAGAACCCTTGTCAGGAGTCATCATCTGTCCCGGCAACAAAAGGTGGGACAGCGGTTATATGGCGAACTCCCTCGCCAGAATTTCATTATAGTCCTGTGATATTCCAAGTCAACCGGCTGCACTGTTGCGGAAAGCGGAGGACTTCATTTCATGAGATCAAATCTTGCAGGACCATGGTTTAACGTATGCGTTAACAAGTACCAAATGGCTATCAAGTTTGGGGAAAATTCGGGGGACCCTGTGCATGCGGAGCCACATTTCCGCACTGCGAGCCACTACCAAAGTTTCGAATAAGTCTTTTGTTTTCAAAAGAACTGTTGCAAGGAAAGGGCTTCCAGAAGTAGCCGTGACTGGCTTGGGCGCAGGAGGCCCCCGGTTCAAATCCGGGCGCCCCGACCAAAATTATCAATTCTTGACGATGCGCAATTGCTACTTCACCTTAACCCTCCTGTTGAAAAACAGGAGGCAGGAGGCCTCGGGTCGTAAGTTGCTCCAATCAAAAGTGTTAGTCTCTCACCGTTCTACGCAAACTGAAGCAGACAGGTGCGCTCCAGCGGAAAACCCAAGAAAAACATGGAGTTAGAAAGCGTGAAAAGAGCGACTCAGGGGAAAATTCGGGGGACCAGCGTCTTTCAAATCTGTTCAACCTCTGGGATGCGCGACTGTGATTCGATTGTCGAATCGTTTCGTTCGTAGCTAATTTGCTTAATTCATCACAGTAACTAGAAGTTGGAGAATCGAGGATACCGTTCCGCGAGCCACTCGTGCTACGGACTTTCCTCTTTGTGCTACGCTTTTCCCTTCTCCACCACAAAGGGGGCAGCGTGGCAAACCTCAGCCGCATTGGTATTTCGATTGATGCCGATTTATTGGAAAAGTTCGACGGTTACATCGGCTCCAAGGGCTACGAAAACCGCTCTGAAGCGTTTCGCGACCTCGTACGGGATCGACTGGTTGAGCACGCGGTCGTCTCTCCAACGGCTTTGGTTGTAGGAACAGTCACACTCATCTACGACCACCACAAACGGCTTCTTCCCGAAAAATTGACGGACATCCAACACGAGCATCACGAGGTCGTGATTTCTACGGTCCACGCTCACCTCGATCATCATAATTGCCTGGAAGTTGTGGTGTTACGCGGAAAATCAAAGGACGTGCAGATGCTGGCGGACAAACTGATCAGCACCAAGGGCGTTCAGCACGGGCGGCTGGTGATGAGTTCTCCCAACACCGTAACAAAACACGCGCATCACCATCGCTGAATTCTCCAAATGCAAGTGCCGCATATTTGCGATTGAAGCCCGTTCTGAGTGCGTAGCATGTTATGTGAATACGTGCTACGCTTCTGATTTGGCGAGGCGTCGGTTTCATCGGCATTCGTCATCCTCTGACACAATTTAAATGCGATCACGACAAACAGCTCTTCTTGTGTTGCTGCTCCTGCCGCAAATCATGCTCGGCCAGGAGGATGAAGCATCGAGGCGTTCTGACGACCTTCGCAGGAGCGCTGGATCAAAAGCTCTGACTTCACAACTCCATGATCAAGGAGCGGTATCGGGAGTGGTGATTGACCCATCAGGCTCTGTGCTCGCGGGGGCGCACGTCGTAGTTCGGAGCGTAAGCGGAGCGGTGCAAAAAGCAACGACGTCCGACGCCAACGGGTCGTTCCGCATCACACAGCTGTCGCCAGGCAATTATCAACTCGATGTGTCGAGCCCAGGTTTCGAAACCAAAGAGATTCCGATCGCTATCGTAGAGTCCGAAGAGTTTGGCCCATTGCGGGTCACGCTATCGCTCAGTGCCCTCGTGACCACCGTAAACGTAAAAGGTCGAGAAGACGACCTCACGGGAATTGCCGATTCCGCCACGCAGGGAACGGTGGGCGCAAAAGAAATTGATAATCGGCCGATACTTCGGTCGGGAGAAATCCTGGAAACGATTCCCGGCATGATGATCACGCAACACGCCGGTGGGGGAAAGGCCAATCAGTATTTCCTGCGTGGCTTCAATCTCGATCACGGAACAGATTTTGCAGTTTTCCTCGACGACATGCCTCTCAACTTGCCGTCGCACGCGCACGGCGAAGGTTATGCCGACATGAACACAGTCATTCCCGAATTTGTGCAGCGGGCGAATTACGAAAAAGGGCCATACTACGCGAATGTTGGTAACTACGGATCAGCCGGTTCGGCCCATCTGGAATTCTTCAAAGCGCTGCCGGAGAATTTTGTCAGAGTGGAAGGCGGGATGTATGGCTTCGCGCGGGGCGTTTTCGGCGTGTCGCACAAGTTAGGCTCCGGCACTTTGCTGTTCGGCGGAGAGGCGTATCACGATGATGGCCCGTGGACTCATCCGGACGACTACAACAAATTCAACGGCCTCATCACGTACAGTCAAGGCAATGATGCCGATGGTTTCAGCATCACCGCGCGGGCTTATCACGGCCAATGGCATTCCAGCGACCAAATCGCCGAGAACGCTCTGCCTCTCGTTGGTTTCTTTGGCACGCTGAACCCGACGGACGGTGGTAACTCTGGGCGCTACAGCTTGCAGGGCGAATGGCATCGCCGGAACGGAGATTCCGAAACGAGAATTACCCTCTACGGATTTTATTACGATCTCGATTTGTTCTCGGACTTCACTTACTTCCTTGCAGACCCGACTCGCGGAGATCAGTTTGAACAGAAAGACAACCGGTGGGTGGCTGGGTTAGATGCGCATCACACAATGTTCAGTGAATGGTCTGGTCGTAAGGTGGAAAACACATTCGGAGTGCAAGTCCGCAACGACTGGATTCGCAACGGCCTGTTCCAGACAGAAGATCGCTTCCGCACGGAGAAGACCGATTCCGAAACCGGCAACACGCTGCCCGCAGTCACGCAGGCGGATCGATTTACGGACACGCAAATAGGATTCTATGCAGAAAATAAGATTCAGTGGGCTGACAAATTCCGGTCGGTCTTGGGCCTTCGAGGCGATCTGCAATATTTTGACGTGACCAGCTTTGTCACTTCGGCCAATTCCGGCACGGCGAGCAAGTTCCTGCCGAGCCCAAAGGCGAGTCTCATTTTCGGTCCTTGGTCGAAGACAGAATTCTACGTACAAGGCGGGTTCAGTTTTCACAGCAACGACGGCAGAGGCACAACGCAAACTGTCGAACCGATTTCCGGGGAAAACCCATTTCCAAACACGCCTGCCACGCCTATTCCCGCGCTGATCCCAACCAAGGGTGCTGAAGTCGGAGTGCGAACCCTCGCATTCCCGCATCTACAAAGCACCGTATCCCTCTGGTATCTGCACAGTGCATCAGAACTGCAGCAATCCGGCGACACTGGCGGGACGACTGCATCCCGGCAGCCGAGTGATCGCTACGGCGTGGAGTGGGCGAACTATTACACGCCACTGGAACATCTTGCCTTTGACTTTGACCTTGCGGGTTCCAGAGCGCTTTTCACAACGATAGATCCAGATGACGCGGCACCAAACAGTCCGGGTGGAAGGCGCGTCCCTGAGGCGGTTGGACTGGTGATCTCATCGGGCGTGACGCTCCACGACTACAAGGGCCTGTCCTCAAGTGTGCGTTTACGCGCGTTCGGCCCACGCGATCTGACCTCCGACGGAATCTATCGATCGAACGCAACCGTATTGCTCAACGCCGAGGTCGGATATCAGGTCAACAAAAAGTGGCGCATCTCGGCAGAATTCTTGAATTTGCTTAATCGCAAAGACCACGACATTGATTACGCCTATCAATCTCGAATAGCACCAACTGTCGCGTCCGCGTTTACGGACGTTTTCCATCCCGTCGAACCGTTTCAGATGCGATTTGCTCTGAAACGAAGTTTTTGATAAGCCGCAGGGTTCGCAAACGGTGTATTTTGCACCGTCCGGGACTAGGGAGTTTCCGGCACGCGGAGGACCGCGACGCCAAGATTGTGCCGACGTAGGCCTTGAGAGCTAAAAGTGCAAACTGACAGTGCCCTGGACTGCCCTTGGGGAAACGAAGTGTGTGCCGGAGAAACTGGACAGAAAATTGTAGAGGGCCGCCTTATCAGTAAGATTGACGATCGTCAACTTCGTTCCCATCGAGAAACGGTCGTGCCGCCAAAGCCGGTCGGTCCCAATTGCCAAGTCGAGAAGGTTGCGGGGCTTGATGCGCGAAGGATTTGTATCGGCATTGTAAGTTCCGGGCGCAGCGATACGGATAAGCGTGGCGCCATAGTCAGTCGCGTTACACGATCGCAACGGGGCCACAACCGTCGCAAACACGTTGCCGCAAAACAGACCTATTTCCTGTTGTTCATCACCAGTGAGAGTCAGCGCAGTTGCGTAGTCGGGGACGCTCACAACGACCAATCCGCTGTCGAATCTCCATGTGACACCGAGCCATAGTCCGCGCATCCTGCTAGCGGAAAATTCGTACTGCAAATTCGTTGTTTGTTCGAATCCCTGGTCATGATCGGGCCGCGCAACTGGCGCATAAGATGTACCAAAGTCAATTCCCCCGATTTCCGGACTGAACAATCGCGAGCGGGTGTGACCCATGACGCTGAACGCACTCAACCCGTGCCAGTTCGTCAGCGTCGCGCGGACCATCGCGCCGTCAATTTTTGACTCACGAAACTGAATTGGAAAGTTCAAAGGCGTGTTGAGGATCGTGTTGAAATCGTATGCGCCTATCGTGTACTTCCAGAAATACTCTGCCTGTACGTTGAATTTCGTGCCGAAGTGCCATTCCAAGCCCGTATTGAACTGATTCCTCCGCGCGGGCGTTAGGGGCTGAACATCTGCAGCGCCTAGGGATCCATTCGCCAAACCTCCAGGTCCCGTCGCGCTGGAAAGAATCAAATTTTCGTTGTAGGGAGTAAGAAAAACGTGGGCGTAGGAGAAGTGCAACACCAGTCCTGCGCCACTGAGGTTGTAGGCCGCTCCTATCCGTGGTCCAAGGCCGTGACCCTGGCTCAGGCCGTCGTAGTTGTCATACCGAATTCCGAGGTTGAGCTGAAGGGATCCCAGCTTCACGCTGTCCTGCACGTAAGCACTCTCTTCGAAAATCGTGGCCGTTCCTCGAAATCCGAACAGTGTGCCGCCACGCGTAAGATCGAAAGGTAGCAGGGCTGGCTGGAATCCCGGATTCACTCCAAATCCAGCGCTGTTGCATTGGTCTATGCTGGTCAGCGACGCATCCCCTACAGGCGCGCCGCTGCTGTTGACACACGGCGAGTTGAAAGACGGGTCTGTCAGGCCCGTTCCGAATTCTTCTGAAAGAGGCGTTACCTGAACTTGAATACCGGCTTTTGCTACATGACGTCCGTGCGTGTAGGAGATGTCAGCGCGGCCGCCCGTGCTTGTAAGGCGGCGCGACTGCTGAAGGGTCGCCGGCTGGTCCGAAAAAACATTAGAAGACGGAAAATAGTTCACGCGATCCTGGCGCACCCAGGTATTCGCACTCAGGAGCTGAGAACTTCCACGAGCGTGTGAGAGTCCAAGACCAACATTGAAGCTGGTCATGTGCTGCCGCTGGTCTTGACCAGCAGTCTCTTGATCATAGGTGTTGGGCACCTGAAACCATGACCGTGCTGCGGATAGATTCAAATGCAGTGCGCTAGCCTCGCCCCATTTCCAATCCACACGATCGAAGATGTTTTCCGCGTTTCCGTTTGCGTGTAGTGGGACCAATTCCGGTGTGTCCAGAAATCTCTCGCTATTCACACCATCCATAGCCAGAAAGTTTCCCGATCGGCGATCTCCAGACCCCAGCGTTACGCTTGCCGTCGGAGTGTCGAACGAACCGTAGCCTAGAGTGACGCTTCCGCTCGCGCGTCCAGCATCGAGTCCTGAGCGTGTCGTGGCTTCTACAATCAGGCTCGTCTTGTCGCCGTATTCTGCGGGCGGCGCCCCTTGCAACGTCCGCATTTCCTCGACCGTGCTTGCAGAGATCTGGTTGGAGAAGATGCGGCTCTGCTGATCGGAAATGGGCTGGCCATCCACACTGAACGATGTCTCGGCGTGTTCTCCGAGAGGATGAAAGACTCCGTTGGAATCGGCGGCCACTCCCGGCGTTGCGAGAGTCAAAATCGAGCTCAGTGCCGCGTTTGTGCTCTCACTCGGTAAATTCCTCAGAAGTCCTTCGCCAATTTTCGTTTCAGCCACATTCAAGGACGTTACGTTGCTGGCGCCTTCAGCAACGGTCACCTCCTGTGTGACGGTATCTAACGTGAGTATAAACTTCACTTTTGTTGTTTCGCCCGACGCCGACTTTACCTTGCGGCGCTCGGGCCGAAAGCCCAAGGCCTTGACTTGCAGCTCATAAGTATCTGGACTCAACTCCTCAAAGCAAAACTGCCCGGCCGCATCCGACTTTGTTAATCGCGGTTCGCGGCCCGATGGCAAATCCAATTGGGCCTCCGCCCCTGCGATTGCTCCTCCCGCTTGGTCTTCAATTGTTCCGCAGATACTTGATTTGCCAGGCGTTTCTTGGCCAGTTACAACCAAAAGCGAAAATGCGGCGAGTCCAAAGATTCCCATGTTCCACCATCGTTCAGGAACATTAACCTAGATTAATATCCTTAATAAAGCAAGCTTAATATTCGTTTTGACTCGACATGACGCCGCCTTTTCGCATTTTGCTGAGCCCAAATTATTTCCCATATCGTTGCTCAAATCTGGCAGGGGAATCAGGCACGATCAATGCAATAACAGTAGCCATTGTTGCCTCTAACCCGGGCGACTTTGGTAGGGGCGCGTTTGGTGCCTGGCCGTAGGGCTTGGCTCAGGCTGTGACACGGGTCACAAAGGGACGTGATACAAATCAGGGACTAACGTCGGCTCTGACTTGCTGCCTCTAGTCCTCCCGCGCCTGCAGCCTTCATGTAGCGCCCCGCGTAGGTTAGAAATGTCGGCCAATTCGGACCTGCAGTATGACCGCCGGTATGTTGGCGGAAGGCGATCTCCCCTTCAACGAGCGGCGTTTCAATCGGCGGGAATTCCATTGTCCCCAGATCCCTTTTGCCGAGCAATTTGTAGACCGGTCCCGCTCCGACGCCGGCCAAGAACATTCCTTTAGCGTCAATCCACCCACCTTCGACCTGCTGCGAGCCGCTGCTGATAAAAACAGGACGCGGAGCGCAAAGAGCAATCAGTTCGTGCGCGTCCACGGGGAGATCGTTCGGTGTGAGAGGTCCTGCATACTTCAGGAAATTCCCTGCCATCCAGTGATATTCGGAAGTAGAGGCGACGTTTTCCACTTGTTCGCCAAATTTACGCCGCAGAATTTTTGCTCCGCCTTCGCCGGACGATGCAATGAAGCCGATGGCGATGCGCGCGTCGTAAGCCATTGCAACAAGCGCAGCCTTTCCATAACGCGAGAGACCTTCGATGCCAACTTGTTTTGCGTCCACGGCTTTGTCCTTCTCGAAGTAATCAATCGCGCGGCTTGCGCCCCAAGCCCAGGCGCGTAGCGCCCCCCAATCATCCAGCTTGCGAGGCTGACCCTTGTTTACGAGACCGATGATTCCCTGCGTCAGGCCCTCGCCATTGTCGGCCTGAATCGTGTTTGTGACGATCTGGGCGTAACCCCATCCTTTCGCCAGGACTTGATGCTGCCAGCTTGGGCCAGTTCCTACAAAGTTGGCCCATTGCTCAGGGGTCAGCCGCTTTTTTATGGATTCGAGGATTTCCGGACTGATGGAGAATTCCAGGATGACGGGTACAGGTCCGTGTGCGTCCGCCGGAGTGGTTAGCATCATTTGAATGTCTACAGTAACTTGCGGATACGCTGAATTGTCTACATGGCCGACAAGAACTTTTGTGATTCCCGCGACGCCTTCTTTGTCCTCCCGTTTTGTCTCTTTTATTTCCCAAAGAACGGAAGGAGTGTGCGCTGGAACGCGGCCGTAGATTTCGCGGTCGAAGATCTCGACAAGCTCAGGGCGCCGCTTTTTCCACCAATCGTCTGCTGTTTTCACTGCGTCGCGGTTATTGAATCGCAGAGGGTCCGGCAGCGTGTAAGACGGAACTTTGGATTCGTCCACGTTGGCTGTGTTTGGAGATTTGGGATCGCCGTCGGGACCGCGGCGCAGCTCCTTGATTCCGAGCAAATTCATCAAGCGCTGATGGTCCTGTTCTGAGGTCAAATGCAACTGCGCCGGGCCGTCGGACTTTGGCTCTTGAGCCGCTGTGACATTTGTGCAGAAACAAATACCTACGAAACTCAGAGCTAAATAAGAACTGACTGAATGCAATGCGAATCGGTGCGGGACCAAGGCAGTCTCCCTATTTGCATTTCATCTTTCCGTGGAATAAGAATCTCGACGTGCAGAGAACGTGTCTCGTTTCACTGTTTGCGAATCTTGCCGTCGGCAGCCAGTCGCTCGAGCCATCTCTTTGCTTTAGGCATATCCTTGTCATTCTTATGATTCCTGATAAAAGACCGCAATGTTTCCGCGGAATCCTCATATTTGCCGACAGCCACCTGTATTTGGGCTAACAGCAATTCAACGGAAGGCTGCGTTCCGCGCGCTTGTTCGAGACTCAACCGGCATTCTTTCAGGGCTTCTTCATATTCCCCCTGACGATAGAAAACATTGGCAAGTGTCGAGTGCGATTCCCAGTTCGATGGGTCAAGTTGAACCGATTGTTTCAGTGGTGCTAATGCCAAGTCGTTTTTGTTCTCGTTCATGAAGGCCATGCCAAGCGCAGTAAAAGTGCGCGGGTTTTGCGAATCAATCTGTGTGGTCTTTTCGAGGATGGTTTGCGCTTCTGGAGCACGGCCAAGCTTTAACAAGATTATGCCCTGCAGATAAAGCACATCCGGATGGTTGGGGGCCAATTGGGCTGCTTGTTCAATGTATTTCTTCGCTTGATCAAATTTGTTCTCATTGAACGACTGAAGAGCCTTTGCGAGTGCTTCCTTTGCTTTGGGTGCGAGGACCGGCCGCCCTGCGACACCCAGAGCCTCCGTAGAGTCGCGCTGAAGAATGATTTGTTCCTCCGCATCCACGGAGATGCGCATGGAAATTTCTTTTTGGGCGGTACGATAACCCATCGCTTCAGCGGTGATGGTGTAATCGCCGAGATGATTGAGAATGAAGACTGCACGACCCTTGGATGTAGTTTTTTGGTCAACAATCGTACCGTTATAATAGAACTTGACGGTAACTAGAGGTCCAATTAGCTGGCTCGAGCCGTCTCTAATGATCACAGAGACCTCAGCGCGATCGCCGCGTAGGTCGGCCACCTGGCTCGGGCGATCCTGCGAGTGAGCAAGCGTACCGGTAGCCAGAAGGACCGCGAGAAAAAGGACTAGTCGCGGAAATCGGACCTTGTGAAGCTCGCCGGAGCCGAACCCGAATCTTCTTACCATATGCATGTCAGCCCCATTCCACAAGTGCACATGATTGGAACCTAAGGCTTCAAAGGAGGCGGACCTCCGCTCATCTTTTGCAAGGCGTCGTCGCTCACTCTCTGATGAATCGAACTCACTTTGGCAAATTCCGCATTGGCCGCGGCCGTATTTCCCATGACTTTGTAAAGACGCCCCAAGTGAAAATGAGCGTCTGCTTGCTCGGGATCGAGTTTCACCGCGATCTGAAATTGCGCCATTGCCTCTCTGTACCGATTTTGCTGAAAATAGATGGTACCCAAATCCACATGAGCGATGCGTACGTCTTTGCTTATATCTATCGCTTTTTGCAGATAATCCAACGATTTTTCGACATTGCCGTTTCTCAACTCTACGTTGCCGAGATAGGCAAAAGCATAAGCGTGATGCGAATCGAGCTCTAGCTCGCGCTTGAAGGCTGCCACCGCCTCTTCATCCTGGTGAAGCTTCCAATATACGTAGCCAAGTGTAAAGTTAGCATTTGGTTCGCGGGGGGAGGCTTGCACAGCCGCCTGAAATTCGACGAGCGCTTCTTGCGTCCGGCCCAAACCGTCCAGAGCTTCTCCGGTCAAAATGTGAGCCGCGGCAGAATTAGGATTTGCCCGGAGTATTGTCTGAAATTGGTTGAGAGCACAATCGTACTTCTTTGCCCAAAGGCAGCTTTGCGCCAGCACCTGACGAAGTTCAATGTTCGAAGGATCGGCTTCGGCTGCCACAATCAACACCTTCGAGGCCTCTTCAAATTGCCCGGAGCCGTAATAACTCATGCCAAGTAACGTTCGAGCTTGTTGGCTTTTCGGGTCTGCCGCAAGTGCCGTGCGGAGAGGTGCAACGGCTGAACGAAAGTCCCCTCGCTTAAACTCGGCAAGGCCGAGGTCAAGATGGATGCCAGGTAGGCGTGGATTTAAGGATAGCGCTTTCCGGTAAGCGGCGGCTGCTTCTGGATACTTCTGCTGTCTGGCCAGATTCACGCCAAGGCTGGCAAATGCGGCCGCGTCACCTGGACTTCGAACCGTAACTGCTTGCCAGACTTCGGCTGCGCGCTGCCAATTGCCTTCCTGCTCAAAGAGCAAGGCTTTGCTCGGCGAAGCATCTTGAGCGAATGCACGAAATGGCAAAAACAGCATCGATAAGATCAAAGGGAATCGTTGTCGCCCGCGGATCATACGAATGGTCCCTGCGAAATCCAAAACTCATTGTAACTCATCGTTGCGGTTGAGGAATAGAAAGCCTTGAATACAAAGGCGGAAATGCAGAAAAAATAAAACGCCCCGCTCGCAGGGGTGTTTGCGAGCGGGGCGGGTTGTGCTTCTCTTTCCAGGAACTCTAGAAGGAGATTTTCGCTCCCAGCTGCAGAATGCGCGCCGGGTAAGCGGAGGTAATCTGACCGAAATTGGAAGACCCAACCCCTGTGCTGACGTTTTGGAACTGGGTGTGGTTCCAAGTGTTGAAGGTTTCCAGGCGCAATTCCAACTGGCTCCCTCGAGCTTCGCTAAACACGAAGTTCTTGAAGATGGAGAGGTCCCAGTTCTGGCGTCCGGGGCCACGCAGAGCGTTGTGGCCTAGGTTTCCCCAAGCGCCGAGCGTCGGACTAGCAAACGCCGAAGTGTCAAACCACTCTGTGACTGACTTGGGATAGGAAATGCTCCCCACCAAGTCGGGCCGATTAGTTCCACCGATGCCGTTTCCGCCCTGACTTCCCGTTAGGGTAACGTTTATCGGCAATCCAGTCGATGCTATGACGATTCCCGAGACTTCCCATCCGCCGAGAGTTGTCTTAACTAGACGGCTCGAATTGTTGCGGAAGAGTGGGATTTGGTAGATGAAGTTCGTTGAGAAGGCGTGTGTCCGATCATAGCCCGATGGGCCATTGTCGTACTCCCAACCAGCGTAAGGGTTCGAAATGGTGCCCAAGTCGCCGCCACCACTGCCAGCCGTCGTCGGATCGATTGAACGAGACAGCGTGTAGTAGGCGCGAATTGACAAGTCTCTCGTTAACTGCGAGTTAAGGTCCACTTGCATGCCGTTGTAGTGAGCGTTGGCTTCGTTAAAGGCCATGTTGATGGTGCCAAAGCCCTTGTAAGGAGCAATCGTGTTAACTCCACCCGTTACCGTGCCGTTGATCAACGCCGGCAGGTTCGATTCATCCGGTAGGTTGATATTCCGGTAGTCGTTCTGGTGGCGGCTCTGGTTGCCGACATAACTGATGCCCAGCACGGTGCGAGCACTCAAAGCGCGTTGTACGCCGATGCTCCATTGGTAGGCTATGGGCAATTTGTAGTCATCCACGGCAAGCCCGGTAATGCCTGCCACGGTGACGGGTGACACGTTTTGGAGACCAGTCAACGTGGAGACAGCCGTGTTCGAAAGCGACACATTGTTGTAAGTAACGCTGGTGCTGAACGGAACGTTCGGCCCGGCGTTATACATGTCGTTGCCCTGGATGCGCTCATACATGCTGCCGAAGCCTCCACGGATTACGGTCTTGCCGCTGCCCGTGAGGTCATATGCAAACCCAATGCGCGGCCCAAAGGCCGCCCAATGGGTGTTCACCAATCCCTTTGGCACACCTGGAGTCGTGCCGGGGATGCCGATACCGTTAAGATAGAACTGTTGGCCAGCCAGCACTGGATTCGGGCTCGACCCTAGACCAGGACTTGCACCCGTGCAGCCGGGGTTTGCGCCAGTAATCGGGTTAAATGCCCCACCGCAAATATTGCCGTTGCTATCGAACACTGCCGCGTCCGCTTGGTTATAAAGACTCGGATAGAAATTACCCATGCGGTCATTGGCTTCATAAGTATGCGGTACACCATCCCAGCGCAAGCCAAGATTCAAAGTGAGCCGCTTGTTAACCCGCCAGTTGTCCTGGATATACAGCGCCCAGGAAACATTGTTCCAATAGCCGTGGTCTTGGACACCCAGTTCTGTATAAGAATTGGAAAGCCCAAGCAGATAGTCGGCAAAGTCATTACCTGTGAGGTGACCATCGAAGTTGAATTGTCCCTGGGTATTGCCGAACAGATCCTGCACTTTTTTGTAGAGAGCCCAGCTACCGCCCATCTTCAACTGATGCGCCCCCTTGGTCCAGGAAACGTCATCGCGAATCTGATAGTCGTCGGCTTTGTTGTGCCACGGCCAGCTGGCGGTGTTGTAAACGGCTCCAGTGCTGCCAGCAAGCATGACTGCCGGAATGCGATTCTCGTTGTTCGGACCGGAAAAGATGCGGCTAAAGTTGAAGTCCGAAGGAGCTCCAACGAGTCCAGTCGGGACAATGTTGATGCGATTGCCGTTGTAGTTGAATGCAACCTCATTGATCAACGTCGGGCTGATAGCATAGGTCGTGTGAACCACGCCGCTATAAGACGGATTACCGAACTGCGTACCCGCTACCGGACCGTTGGCCCAAGCCCACAGGGTGGTTCCAAAGTTTTGGTCCACCTGCTCAGCCACGAAGTGCCCAAACACTGAGAATTTGCTAGTGAAATTGTGGTCAATGCGAACAATTTCCTCTCTCAGGTTCGTCGGAGAATCGTTGCCGCCCTGGAACTGTGTCCCAACGTTGGGAGCGGGGAAGATGCCTCCGTATTTGCCGCCGGCGTTAAGCAATGATTGTGCGTTCTGATCAAGCAGGGCTGTAGGAATCGTGTTGTTGGTAAACAACTTGAGTCCAGCACCGCTGCAGCTACCATCAGCTGCTGGTGTACTGAGTGCCTGACCTGCATTGGCAAACGCCGTTGCGACTGCCGCCGAAACCTGGTTTGTGCATGGCGTATGAAGTTGTGCAGCGGTCAACGTATTCGGGAAAACGCCGCCGTACGTGTCAGTCGAAGGTTCCGTTTGGTTGACCGAACCGCCGTTGATATACTTTCTCCATTCCATGTTGTAGAAGAAGAACGTCTTCTTCTTATCCGGATTGTAGAGTTTCCCGAACGTGACAGGGCCGCCAGCGTTGAAACCAAACTGGTTCACGCGGAGCTTTGAAGCCGCGTTAAAGGCGGTCTGCGCATCAAAGGCATCGTTGCGATTGAATTCCCAAGCCGATGCGTGGAAGGTCTGCGTGCCCGACTTGAGAACGAGCGTCATGGTACCGGCTGACGAGAGGCCGTAGTCCGCGCTGTAGTTGGAAGTCAATTGCCGAAATTCGGCGATAGCATCAACCGAAGGAGCGATGCTCATACCGCCTGCGCCGCCGCGGTCTGAGTTTTCGCCACCGTCCAACAAATAAAGGTTGTGATTCTGACGCATGCCGTTAAATTCAACGCTTGCGCTGCCGCCCACTGGAGTGTTGGGAGCATTCACATCAATTTGGCTAGAAGCGCCAGGAGCAAGAGCTGCCAACTGGTAAATGCCCCGGCCATTGATGGAAAGATTGGAAATCTGCGCGCCTGTAATGAGGTTGCTGACTTCGCCAGTGTCAGCCTGCACAGCGATTGCATTGGCTTCGACTGTCACTGTTTCCGTCGTGGCGCCCATGGTCATTTGGAAGTCGATACGAAGGCGGTCACCGACCTGCAGCACAATGTCTTTGCGCTCAGCGGCCTTGAAACCGTTGGCCGTCGCTTTAATCGAGTAGTGGCCGAGAATCAAATCAGGCGCAACATACTGGCCTGATTCATTCGTGGTGAGGGTTTTCACCGACCCTGTTTCAGAATTGGTGAAAGTTATCGTTACACCTGCCACAGCACCACCTTGTGGGTCTGTAACCGTACCCACGATCGTGGCAGCCTGGCCGAACGCACGCGACGGCAGCGCGACGAACACCAGGAGTAGGAATAAATACTTTAGATTTCGTATCTTCGAGGAATGAAACAAGTCAGAAGCATGGTCCCAGAAACGTGGCTGCATTCGTACACCCCCTGCTTTCAACTGAAATTATGGAGCTACAATCCACCCGAAAAACCGTTAACGTTAACGGTTGCTACTCTTGTATTGCTTTAACGAATCCATGTCAAGCGAATTTTTGTTTGGCGTTACGCCCGGGAAAACCAAAAGGCTTTCAAGAATAACGTAATTCTGCACGCACTATATAGCGGCCCTACCCGTTCCAATTTGCGAGTCGAGCTTGGATTCCCCTTGTCTCATCTCTCGAAACAGATGCAAGTTCGAGGACATCACGACTCCCGGGCTTAGGTGCACTTTGGGGGGGAATGCCGTCTTATTTGTCAGGTGATCGGCCATGAGTCTAACCGCAATCTGCCCCTGCCGATACGCTTGCTGGTAAATCGAAGCCGTAATTGTTCCCTTCTGCATGTACGGTGACATTTCGGCAAAAAGGTCAGTCGTAATGAGCTTCACTTTTCCCGCCAAACCGCGTTCCCCAAGAGCGCGACAGACTGGCAGACAGTTCACCGTATTTACGTAAAT
>Ga0335082_10002457_pt1 | contig 19934 bp, 16 predicted proteins | sample Lox_Sample_41_FD_206718 | JGI IMG/M metagenome (GOLD analysis project Ga0335082, IMG submission 206718) | Soil microbial communities from Loxahatchee National Wildlife Refuge, Florida, United States - Lox_Sample_4.1 | ecosystem: Environmental > Terrestrial > Soil > Wetlands | place: USA...
GCGCTTCCACTGCAGGCGCTTCGAGTGTGCCCGCGCAGGGCGGAGCAGTGCCTGCCGGTTCTACCGGTAGGTGTGACCCCGCAGCGGGCAAGGGCACGCGGGACCCTGCTCCACGCTCCAGCGTGCAATCCCACTCGCTGACCAGCACATCCACCGGCCGCACCTCGACGCCGTGGCGCCGCACGTCTTGCACGAGCTGGGACGGTGCGTAGAAGCCCATGGGCTGACTATTGAGCAGCGCGCAGGTGAAGGCGGCCGGTTCGTAACATTTGAGCCAGCACGATACGTACACCAGCAGCGCAAAACTGGCGGAGTGCGACTCGGGGAAACCGTACTCGCCGAAACCCAGGATCTGGCGGTAGATCTGATCTGCGAATGCTTCGGTATAGCCGCGCTCGCGCATGCCATCCTTGAGCCGCTGCTCGAAGGGCTCCAGACCGCCCCTTCTCCGCCAGGCGGCCATCGCACGCCGCAGGCGATCCGCCTCGCCCGGCGTGAAGCCGGCCGCGACGACGGCGAGCTGCATGACCTGCTCCTGAAAGATGGGCACGCCCAGCGTGCGCTCGAGTACTTTCTTCACCGCCTCGGAGGGGTAGGTGACGGGCTCTATCCCGGCCCGCCGGCGCAGATAAGGGTGCACCATGCCGCCCTGGATCGGCCCCGGGCGCACGATGGCGACTTCGATGACCAGATCGTAGAAGCACATCGGACGCATGCGCGGCAGCATGGCTTGCTGTGCACGCGACTCGATCTGGAATACACCGATAGTGTCGGCGTGGCTCACCATCTCGTACACGCCGGGATCCTCCGCCGGCACGTCGGCTATGGTGAGCGGCTTGCCGCGGTAGTCGCTCACCAGATTCAGCGCGCGGCGGATAGCGGTGAGCATACCCAGCGCCAGCACGTCCACCTTGAGCAGACCGAGTGCATCGAGGTCGTCCTTGTCCCATTGGATGACCGTGCGTTCCGCCATAGCAGCGTTCTCGATCGGCACCAGGTGCGAAAGCGGTCCGCGCGAAATGACGAAGCCGCCCACGTGCTGCGACAGATGGCGCGGGAAACCGACGATAATGTCCACCAGCGCGATCAGCCTTTGGATTACAGGGTTGTCCGGATCGAAGCCAGCCTCGCGCAACCTCTCCGGCCGTACGCGCCGGCCGTCCCACCAGGCCAGGCCCTTGGCCAACCTGTCCACCTGAGCGAGGTCCAGTCCCAGCGCCTTGCCCACGTCGCGCAACGCGCTCTTGGGACGGTACGTGATGACGGTGGCGGCCAGCGCCGCGCGATCACGGCCGTACTTGCGATAGATGTACTGAATCACCTCCTCGCGCCGCTCGTGCTCGAAGTCCACGTCGATGTCCGGAGGCTCATTGCGCTCCTTGGAGATGAACCGCTCGAACAGCATCTGCATGCGCGCCGGATCCACCTCGGTGATGCCGAGGCAATAGCAGACGGCGGAATTGGCGGCCGAGCCGCGACCCTGGCACAAGATCCCCTGGCTGCGCGCATAGCGCACCATGTCGTAGACGGTGAGAAAGTAAGGCTCGTACTGCAGCTGCGCGATGAGCGAGAGCTCATGCTCGATCAACGCGCGGGCCTTGGCGATGTCGACCTGCTGGCTGATAGTGAATCGGCTGCCCCAGCCCTGAGAAGGCCGTGACTCGTGAAGGAAAGACCGTGATTCGTGACTCGTGATTCGTGATTCGTGAAATACAAGGCCGCTCGGATCGTCTTTCCTAATCCCTGATTCCCGATCCGTGATTCCTGTCGCCAGCTCGCATCCGAACCTCCAGCGGAATCCCTCTTCCGCGAGTTTGCGCAGCCAGCTCGTCGGCGTTTCGCCCACCGGCACCAGCTCCTCCGGGTACTCGTAGCGCAGGCTGTCCAGCGAGAAATGGCAGCGCTCGGCGACGTTCAGCGTCTCGATCAACAACTCGGGCGGATAAATGCGCGCCAGGCGCTCGCGCCGCCGCAGATGGCGCTCGCCGCTGGGCAGCAGCGTATGGCCGACGCGCGCGACCGGGCGCTTCAAGCGGATGGCGGTGAGTGCGTCCTGCAACACGCGGCGCGCACGCAAGTGCATGTGCACATTGCCGGCGGCGACGAGCGGGAGACCGCTGTCCCGGGACAATTGATCGAGCCGGTCGAAGCGTGCGCGGTCGTCGGGTCCGCACAGCAGTTCCACCGCGATCCAAGCATTGCCCGGGAAGCGTTCGCCGAGCCAGCGCGCGTCGTCGAGGCTCGGTTCTGCTGCGGGCAGCAGCAGAGCGAGACAGCCGGGCAGGCCGCGCTCGAGATCGGTGCGGATGAGCCGGTATTCGCCTTTGCGCGCCTGGCGCCGGCCGCGAGTGATCAGCTCCGAGAGGTTGCCGTAGCCCTCGCGATCGGTGGCCAACAGCACGATGCGTAATGCTGAAACCCCCCTCTCTCCTTGCGGGAGAGAGCCTGCCCCAGGCTTGATCCGGGGGCTGGGGTGAGGAGAAAACTCATGCAACGTGAACTCTGCCCCCACGATCAGCTTCAGCCCGTGCTCCTTCGCTGCCACATGGGCGCGCACCACGCCGGCCAGCGAGCACTCGTCGGTGATGGCCAGTGCGGAATAGCCGAGCTGCGCGGCGCGCTCCACCAGCTCTTCCGGGTGCGAGGCCCCGCGCAGGAAGGTGAAGTTGGTCAGGCAGTGCAGCTCGGCGTAAGAGGGGAACATGCGCGGGATGCGAAAATTAAAGTGCGGGCCAAGAACTGCCGGGTGAGCTGACCCCGTGTGCTCGGCGGGCCCGGCCTGTAAACTACAATCGTTATCTCGATGTTCCGGTGCCAGTCGAAGGAGAGCGCTGTGCCTGATTCAGCCGTCGATTCGAACCCCAAGGTGCGCGGCGTCTGTCCACACGACTGCCCCGATACCTGTACCTGGGAGGTGACGGTGCGCGACGGCGTCGCCACCCAGCTGGTGGGTGATGACACCCATCCTTTCACCCGCGGCGGTTTGTGCGCGAAGGTCGCCCACTACCTCGAGCGGGTCTACAGTGCGGACCGCGTTCTCCATCCGTTGCGCCGTAGCGGACCGAAAGGCTCGGCGAGCTTCGAGCGCGTGAGCTGGGGCGAGGCGCTCGAGGACATCGCACGGCGCCTGCGCGGGCTTATCGATCAGCACGGTGCCAGCGCCATCCTGCCCTACAGCTATCTCGGCACTCAGGGCTTGATCCAGTGCAACAGCCTGAGCGCGCGCTTCTTCGCCCGGCTTGGCGCGACGCGGCTGGAGCGCGCCATCTGCGGCGGCGCGTCCGGCGCCGGGCTGATGGCCAGCAATGGCACCGGTGCGGGCATGCTGCCGGAGCAGATCGCGCACAGCCGCTTCATCATCTTGTGGGGCACCAACACCATCGTCACCAATCTGCACTTGTGGCACTTCATCCGCGAAGCGCGCCGCAGGGGCGCGCGGCTGGTGGTCATCGATCCGCTGAAGACGCGCACCGCCAACGAAGCCGACCTGCATATCCGGCCGATGCCGGGCACCGATGCGGCCCTGGCGCTGGCGATGATGCATGTGATCGTCAAGGACGAGTTGTACGACGCGGACTATGTGCGTTCTCACACTACCGGCTTCGATGCGCTGCGCGAGCGCGTGAGCGACTACACGCCCGAACGCGTGGCTGGCATCACGGGCATCGACGCTGCGCAGATCGTGGCGTTGGCGCGCGATTACGCCACGGTGCGCCCGGCTTGCATCCGGACACTGGTCGGCATGGAGCATCACGCTTTCGGGGCCATGACGTTCCGCACCATCGGCTGCCTCTCCGCGCTGGTGGGAGCATGGAAGGAGCCCGGCGGCGGACACCTGCACATGACGGCGGCGCTGCACTTTACGGCGCTCAACATTCCCGCGGTGCGCATGCCTCAGTTGGAAGACACGTCCATCCGCTGCGTCAACATGGCACAGCTCGGCCAGGCGCTCACTGCGCTCAGTCCTCCAGTACGCGCGCTGATCGTGTTCAACAGCAATCCAGCTGCCATCGCCCCTAACCAGCAGCGCGTGCTCGCGGGCCTGCGGCGCAAAGATCTGTTTACCGTCGTCCTCGAGCAGTTCATGACCGACACCGCGCGGCATGCCGACTACGTGCTTCCGGCCACGACGCAGATCGAACATCTGGATCTGCTGTGGTCCTGGGGGCACACCTATCTGGCGCTGAACCGGCCGGCAATCGATCCGGTAGGCGAAGCGCTGCCCAACACTGAAATCTTTCGCAGGCTCGCGGCCGCACTTGGCATGAGTGAGCCGTATCTGTTCGACTCCGACGAGCAGTTGATCCGAGCTGCGCTGTCCGGCGGGCACCCGTGGCTGGGAGGCATCACCTACGAACGCCTCTGGGAACAAGGCTGGGCGCCGTTGAATCTTCCATCCGACTGGAGACGCTTCGCGGCAGGTGGCTTCCCAACCCCGTCTGGAAAGTGCGAGCTGTATGCTGCGGACCTTGGAGCCAAGGGCTTCGATCCGCTGCCTACGTATCAGCCGGCGCGCGAAAGTCCACACGGAGATTTGGCCCTCGCGTCGCGCTATCCGCTGGTTCTGATGAGCGCCAAGTCCGAGCTGCACTTTCTCAACTCCAGCTACGCCAACCTGCCCAGGCAGTTGCGAGCCGCGCGCGAGCCGTTGCTCGACATTCATCCGCTCGATGCTGAGGCGCGCCACGTTTCCGACGGAGGCAAGGTCCGCGTGTTCAATGACAGAGGCGTGGTCGAGGTTCGAGCCCGGGTGGGCGATCGCGTGCGGCCGGGTGTGGTGTCGCTGCCTTCGGGCTGGTGGGCTTCGCTCAGCCCGGGCGGCACGTCGGCCAACACGCTGACTGCTGACGGGCTCAGCGATTGGGGTGGGGGCGGAGATTTCCACGATACCCTGGTGGAGGTGGTCGGTTCGCGGTGATCCGCGACTGCTCAAGTGAACATGCCTTGCAGAAACCAGGCTTTGTCTGCATGGCGCTCTCGAAACACCCAGAATGACACGCCTGCGGCATCGCACGCGACAAAGTAGTCGCGCTGCACGTCTTTTCCATCCCACCATCCACTCTCGATCCGTTCCGGCCCTGCGAGCAGCGTGAGCTTTGTGCCCAGCACTGGCAGGTCGCCTTCACTTCTCAGCCGCTGCGGCGGCTCCATCAGCCATAGCGGGCGCTTGGTACGCTCATCGCTCGCTATGCTGCTGCCCGGCTCGCAGCAGCGCCAGGCCAGCTCGGGCCGATGGTCGGGATAACTGGCGATGCTGTACACCGACTCCGAGCCCAGGCGGGCGCGCAGATGCTCGATGATCAGCCAGCGCTCTTCCTCGGGCAGGCGGTCCTCCGGAAACAGCGAGAGATTGCGCGAGCCGAGCGGCCGGGTTTCCGCGCTCTCCAGTGCGATGGCTTCCACGCGGTCGGGCAGGGTGACGGTCGCCAGTCGTTCGCGCAGCAGCGTGAGGATGCGGCGCGGATCGCGGCACGGCACCGAGAAGCCCAGCGCCACGATCGTCGGCCGATGGTTTTCGTGGCGCAGAACAAGCTTGAGCCGCGTGATCCCTGCCTGCTTCGTGCGCAGATATCCGGCCAGCTCCTGGATCAGGCGGTTGGTGGCGAACAGCAGCGGCTCGGTTTCCTGCACCGGCGCAGGCAGAGCGAGCCGCGCCTTGTAGCGAGAGGGTGCAACCCAAGGCGCTCGCGGATCGGGCAGGCGACCCAGTGCACGGTCCAGTTCATCCAGCAAAGCTTGGCCGAAGCGGCGGGCCAGCCCATCGCGCGGCAGCGCCAGACACTCACCGAGGGTATGCACGCCCATGAGAGCGAACGTGCGGATGATATCCTCGGGTTGATCGAGCAGGCAAAGCGGCAGTCCTGCGAGTGCCGTTTCCAGCATGGCGATATCGGTGACGGTAGTGCCCATTCCAGCGCGGGCCAATAATCGTGCCGCTGTCGGCGTGGGCGCCACGGCGATGGCCGCCGCATAACCTAGATTGGCTAGATCTTGACCGAGATGCAGCAGCAGCGGTCGCAATCCCCCGAACAGCCGCAAGCTGCCTTCGATTTCCAACAGCAGGGCATCGGGCGGCGTTAGGCTCACCTTTGAGGTGAACTGCCCGGCCCAGGCGGCTGCACCTTCGAGGGCCTTCAGCTCGGACACTGGATTGCGCGGATGCTCGAGGAGCTCTGGCGCTAAGGCGATGGCGGCGGAGACCGTCATGCCCGGGGCGATGCCGTGGCGGCGCGCTTGCGTGTTACAGGAGAGAACTTCCGGCCGGTTGCCGCCGGTGGTTATGATCGTCGGGCCGGCCGAGGAACTCGCGCGCAGCGTGAGCTGCAGAGAAAAGTCGGGGAAGTGCAGACAGGCCCAGAGCATACGCGGCAACCAAAACTACGAAGCGAGCGCCCACCGGCTTTGCCGGTGGGGCACACACGCGCAACAAGCGTCTGAGCAAGCAAGAGGTTGCAATCCGATTACGTGCACGTTCGCGTTGGCTGATGACTTGGTTACGCAAAACCATGCGGGACCCGTCGGTGACGAAGCGGGTGAGCCGAGAGCACGCAAGGCGCACTCGCCGTCTTCGAATCGAGTTCGGGACGGGCAGGGCTTGCCGGACATTCCACGTCCAGCGAGAGCGGCGGCGCCCAGCCGCCGCCCCGGCGTTTGAGGATCTGCAGCTCGAGCCTGCCGCGGCTGGCGGTCAGTTGTATGCGAAGTGGCGCGGGGGAGGGATGAGCGGCATTACGCGTCGAACCGAACACCACACCCAGGCTCTTGCCTTCCTCGGCGGCGAGTTGCAGGCGGCGCAGCGACGCCTGCGGGCCGGAGCCGGGCCAGGCCAGCACCGCTGCGCAACTGCCAGAGCGCAGACAGCGCTCCGCTGCCCACAGGCTCTCGCCATCCGACCTGGTCTCGACCACCACCAGGCGCGCGAGGTTCACACCTAGAGACTCGAACCCCGGTGCGAAAGGCCGGTGGGGCGGCGCCACCAGCACCAGCCATTTGTCATCCTTTGAGAGATGGGCCAGCGCCGGCAAGAGCAGGCGCAGCTCGCCGATGCCGCGTTGATTGGTGAGCAGCTCGGTGAGCGCTGCTCTAGGCCAACCACCCCCGGGAAGCTGCGCATCCAGTTCGGCAAAGCCGGTGGGAATGCTCTCGACCGCGACCTTGGCATACTGGTCGCCGCGCCAGATGGCGGGGTTGCGGAGGACGAGATCGAGAGCAAGAGGCATGACCGCGACGTATGAGGCATGAAGCTGCAAAGGGGCATTGATGCAAACGGACCCTCATCCCCATGGGAAGGAGATATCCATATAGAGAGGGATGGATGAGAAAATTCTCCAGCTACATCATCCGCGCGCTGTCGGATACGCCGCTCGTTGTCCCGCTGCGCCCCTTGATTGGATAGCGCATGGGTCCGCCCTGCTCAGCCGGGATCTTCCCCAGCTTGACCAGCCGGGCTTCGATCGCGATCCGGCTGCGCTTGTGCTCCTGGGCCAGGTCGAGGACGGTCTTGCCCGATTCGAAGGCTTGGCCCAGCCGCGCCTCTTCCTCATCCGACCACGGGCGTCCTGCATTTTCGGGCTGGTTCTTTTGAGTCGCGCTGCGCTCCCCCGTACGGGCAGGGTTTTCCAGAGTCTGCACGGCATAGTAGAGCGCGCGGACCGTGTCTGAATTCTGATAGGGGCTGTCGGCGGGAAACTGTTCGCCTGTGCTGGGATCGATGCCGTCAGCCAAGGCCTTGAGGATACCGAGTGCCGTGTCGCGTTCCATGTCGTTTCTCCCTTATAAGCTCTTGCTGTTCCGAATGATTCCCACGCCGAGGCCCTCGATGGCGAAGAGGTCGCGCTTGAGATCCACCAGGATGGGTTCGAAGTCCGGGTTCTCAGGCAGCAGCACCGCCTGGTTGCCCTGACGCCTGAAACGCTTGACCGTGACTTCGTTGCCGAGCCGCGCCACTACGATCTGGCCCGAGCGCGCTTCGGACGTGCGGTGCACAGCCAGCAGATCTCCTTCCAGGATGCCGGCGTCGCGCATGCTCATGCCCCGCACCTTCAATAGATAGTCGGCGCGAGGGTTGAACAGACCTGGATCGAGCTGATAGCGGCCCTGGATGTGCTGCTCGGCCAGGATCGGGCTGCCCGCAGCCACCCTGCCCACCACTGGAATGCCCAGGTTTTCCCGCAGACGAATGCCGCGAGAGGCGCCCGGCAGCATCTCGAGATAGCCCTTGCGCTCCAGGGCTCGGAGATGATCCTCGGCGGCATTGGCAGAGCGAAAGCCCAGCTGTGCGGCAATCTCTGCGCGGGTAGGCGGAAAGCCGGTGGTCTGGAGAAAATCTGCGATCAGCTGCAGCACTTCTGCCTGACGTGTAGTCAATTCATTCATAGCCGCCCCCGTTACTGTGATTATATACAGGTGTTGAGAGTTTGCAAGAGTTCAAGCTAAAAACTTTCCGGTCTTCCAAATTCCCAGTTTGATTTTTTCGTTGCACCCTCTCCGTGCATAGCCTCCATATATGAGCACCGTTTCGGTGCGACATGCTTCTTCCGCAGGCTTGTTCTTCGCTCGGGTGCATCTCCGAAAACAACACAAAAGCAGGAACTAAGAACAAAAATGACGACGCCGGAATCGCTTTCAAACGCTCGGCACGCTTGTTGCGAAACCGTTCCACCGTAAGTAAGGAGGAGCTCGGGTTCGCAAACGCGCAGATCCGCGCGTCACGCCATCGCGCCGGGCGCAGACCGTATTTGTTCGTCAACCTGACAGGGGGTATCGCTCAATGAAAAGACGTCAATTTCTCAAGACCTCGGCCGGGCTGGTAGCGGCTACTTACGCGCCCTGGTCGACTAATGTGTTCGCTGCCGACAACGCGCCGATCAAGGTAGGTGTGCTGCATTCGTTGTCCGGGACCATGGCGATCAGCGAGACCGCGCTGAAGAACACGGCCCTGATGACGTTCGAAGAGATCAATGCCAAAGGCGGCGTGATGGGCCGTCCCATCGAAGCGGTGGTGGTGGATCCAGCTTCCAACTGGCCGCTGTTCGCGGAGAAGGCACGCCAGCTCATCACTCAGGACAAAGTCGCCGCCGTGTTCGGGTGCTGGACTTCCGTTTCGCGCAAGTCGGTGCTGCCGGTGTTCGAGGAGCTCAACAGCCTGCTGTTCTACCCGGTCCAGTACGAGGGCGAGGAGCTGTCCCAGAACGTGTTCTACACCGGGGCTGCGCCCAACCAGCAAGCAATCCCGGCGTGCGAGTACCTGATGAGCGAGGAAGGCGGTGCTGCCAAGCGCTGGTTCCTGCTCGGCACCGACTACGTGTATCCGCGCACGACGAACAAGATCCTGCGCGCTTTCCTCAAAGCCAAGAAAGTCGACGAGAAAGATATCGAGGAGATCTATACCCCCTTCGGTCACAGCGACTATCAAACCATCGTCGGCAACATCAAGAAGTTCGCCGCTGGCGGCAAGACCGCGGTCGTGTCGACTATCAACGGCGACTCCAACGTTCCGTTCTACAAGGAGCTGGGCAACCAAGGCCTCAAGGCGACCGACGTGCCGGTGGTCGCGTTCTCGGTGGGTGAAGAGGAACTGCGCGGCATCGACACCAAACCGCTGGTCGGGCACTTGGCCGCGTGGAACTATTTCATGTCGCTCAAGAACCCGCAGAACGAAGCCTTCATCAAGCTGTACAAGGCCTGGGCCAAGAAGAACAGCGTGCCCAACCTGGACACCGTGGTCACGAACGATCCGATGGAAGCGACCTACGTCGGCATCCACATGTGGGCGCAGGGCGTGGAGAAGGCGAAGTCGATCGAAGTCGACAAGGTGCGCCCGGCTGTGTGCGGGCAGACGTTCAAGGCGCCTTGCGGGTTCACGCTCACGATGGACAAAACCAATCATCACCTGCACAAGCCGGTTTTCATCGGCGAGGTGACGGCCAACGGGCAATTCAACGTGGTATGGAAGACCAAGGGCCCGATTCGCGCTCAGCCGTGGAGCCCCTATATCGCCGGCAACGAGAAGAAGCAGAACGTGTAGGCAGGTGCCTGCATGGAGGCAGCGGGGCCGGCCGACGGCCGGCCCCGGGCCTTCGCCCCGGGGCGCTGGAATCCCCGGCTTTCGTCCCCAACCCTGGTGGGAATCCGGTGAGGTCTCGGTTGACATCGGCGCTCCGGCTGCTGCTGGTACTGCTCGTACCGCTGCTGGCGACGGCCCGTTCGGCGTTGGCGCTTGACGCCGATGTGGTCAAGAAGCTGGGAGCCGAAGACGCAGCGACCAAGCTGCAGGCCATCGCGCAGCTGGCGAGCGCCGCCGACCCCGCGGCGTTGCCCGTGCTCGAAGCCTTGCGCGACGGCACCCTCAATGTTGCTCCCGACGGCCGCGTCGTTATTCTCGACGGCAGCGTCGCCAAGGATGCGACCACCCGAGAACCGCTCGCCGCGGTCCCGGAAGGTCTCGAACCTGTAGGCATCAACAATCGCGTGCGCGGTGCGCTGCAGTCAGCGCTATCCGCGTTTGCATTGTTCTCTGCAGATCGCGAGACGCGCCTCAAGGCGGCGCGCGGGATGGAGAGTTCCACCTCCGAGTCGCTGCTGCCGATGCTCAGCAAAGCACTGGAAAACGAAGCAGATCCGCAGATTCGGGCGAGCCTGGAACAGACGCGCGCCGGCATCGCGATCAAGAGCGCCGACCCTGCCTTGCGGCTGGCAGCGGTCAAGGTGCTCGGTGAGAGCAACCAGCAGCGCACCAAGACCCTGCTTCTGCCGCTCCTCGAGAAGGACTCCAACGACCGCTTCGTTGAGCCCGACAAGAAGGTGCGCGAGGCGGCGGCACTGGCCATCAACACGATCGACCGCCGTGTGGCGTTCAGCGACTATGCGGGGCGGCTGTTCACCGGCCTGAGCCTCGGCAGTATCTTGTTGCTGGCAGCCCTGGGCCTGGCTATCACCTACGGTTTGCTCGGCGTGATCAACATGGCACACGGCGAGATGATCATGATCGGGGCCTATGCCACATATGTAACGCAGCAGGTGGTGCGGAATCATTTCCCCGGCCTGATCGAGTGGTATCCGGTGCTCGCCGTGCCAGTTGCATTTGTGTCTGCAGGCCTGGTCGGGATGGCCCTCGAGCGCAGCGTGATCCGCTGGCTCTACGGCAGACCGCTCGAGACATTGCTCGCAACCTGGGGCATCAGCTTGTTCCTGATTCAGCTGGTGCGCCAGATCTTCGGTGCGCAGAACGTGGAAGTGGCCAACCCGTCCTGGATGTCGGGCGGCATCCAGTTCGCGAACGTGACGCTGCCCTACAACCGCATCGTGATCATCGTGTTCGCGCTCGCGATTCTCCTGCTCATGTGGCTGACGCTGTCGCGCACCCGGCTCGGGCTCTTCGTGCGAGGCGTCACGCAGAACCGCAGCATGGCCTCGTGCGTCGGGGTAAACACCGGGCGTGTGGACCTGCTCGCGTTTGGCCTAGGGTCGGGCGTCGCCGGCCTGGCGGGCGTAGCCCTCTCCCAGATCGGGAATGTAGGACCGGAACTGGGTCAGTCCTACATCATCGACTCCTTCATGGTCGTCGTGCTCGGTGGGGTAGGGCAGCTCGCCGGTACGGTGTACGCAGCGCTCGGGCTGGGAATAGCGAGCAAGCTCCTCGAACCGCATATCGGTGCCGTGCTGACCAAGATCCTGATCCTGGTGCTCATCATCGCCTTCATCCAGAAGCGTCCGCAGGGGCTATTTGCACTGAAAGGGCGGGCCGTAGAAGCATGAGCCAGGGAGCAGGGGCCGGCACAACTCGGAGCAGGGGCCCCACTTGTGGGGATGCGACAGTGGAGCCGGTCAAGGCGTGTCGCCCGCCGGCCCTTGCGCGTCTACGGGGTCACATCCCAGAGGGAGCCCTGTTCCGCCCTCCGACGCGCCCGCTTGCGGGGATGCGACCAAGGCGAATGATTCCATCCGCCGACACGACGTTGCTTGCTTCCAGCGCAGTGCGCGAAGAGGCGGAAGCTTAAAGCGGTGCGCAGCCACGACTTGCCTATGCTTCTCGCAGCCCAGCGCGAACCGCTGTTCGGTGCGAAGGGATGGACCGCGCTGCTGGCCTTCGTACTGGCCGTTGCGATCGTAGTGCCGGGTCTGTTCGTGCTCGTCCCGGCGAGCAGCCCATTCCACCTGTCCGCGTATTTCGTGACCTTGGTCGGAAAGATCATGTGCTACTGCATCGTGGCGGTTGCGATGAACCTGATCTGGGGTTACACGGGCATTCTGAGCCTGGGCCATGGACTCTTCTTCGCTCTCGGCGGCTATGCGTTCGGGATGTACCTGATGCGCATGATCGGCCGCGAGGGCCAATACCAGAGCGACCTGCCGGACTTCATGGTGTTCCTGGACTGGAAAGCCTATCCCTGGTACTGGTCCTTCACCGACCACTTCTGGTACTCGGCGCTGATGGTGGTGCTGGTGCCGGGCTTGCTGGCCTTCGTGTTCGGCTTCTTCGCGTTCCGCTCCCGCATCAAAGGCGTCTACTTCTCCATCATCACTCAGGCGCTCACTTTCGCTTTCATGCTGCTGTTCTTCCGCAACGACACCGGGTTCGGCGGCAACAACGGCTTCACGGATTTCAAGCGGGTCCTCGGGTTCCGGATCGCAGAGCCCGGTACGCGAGCGGCATTGTTCGCGATCACCGGCGTATATCTCGCAGGGTGCATCGTGCTCTCCCGCTCCATCATCCGCTCCAAGCTGGGACGCGTCCTGACGGCCATTCGCGACTCCGAGAGCCGGCTCATGTTCTCGGGCTACAACCCGCTTTGGTATAAGCTGTTCATCTGGACGCTTTCGGCGGTGATGTGCGGCATTGCGGGCGCGCTGTATGTTCCGCAGGTGGGAATCATCAACCCGAGCGAGATGTCGCCGGCCAACTCGATCGAGATCGCGATCTGGGTCGCCGTCGGTGGTCGCGGAACCGTCCTCGGTCCCGTCGTGGGCGCGGCGCTGGTTAACGGAGCCAAGAGCTTCTTGACGCAATCCTTCCCGCAGTACTGGCTGTTCTTCCTCGGCCTGCTGTTCATCCTGGTCACGCTGTTCTTGCCCAAGGGTGTGGTGGGGATTGCATCGATGCTCCGACGGTCAACACCGGGGCGAGCGGCGAACCCAGGGCGCGGAGGGGAGGCGAAGACATGAGCCGGCTGCCGAGCGTCAGCGCGACGGACGGTTTTGGCCCGACGATCGGGCGCGTCGTGCCTGAGGGCGTCGACGTCAGCCACGGCCCAATACTTTACCTCGAGGACATCACGGTCAGCTTCGACGGATTCAAAGCGCTCAACAAGCTTACCTTGACGGTGGATGCAGGTGAGCTGCGCTGCGTGATTGGACCTAATGGCGCGGGCAAGACCACGATGATGGACGTCATCACGGGCAAGACTCAACCCGATGCCGGCTCCGCTTTCTTCGGGCAAACCATCGACCTGACGCGACTGAGCGAGGCCGAGATCGCGCAGGCGGGCATTGGCCGCAAATTCCAGAAACCCACCGTATTCGAGAACCACACGGTGTTCGAAAACTTGGAATTGGCCATGAAAACGGACAAGCGCGTATGGGCCAGCGTGCGGGCGCGGCTTACCACCGAGCAGAGCGACCGCATCGCGCAGACCCTGGACCAGATCCAGCTTACCGGGGAGGCGGACCGGCTCGCGGGGGTGCTGTCTCATGGGCAAAAGCAATGGCTCGAGATCGGCATGCTGCTCATGCAGGAACCGAGGCTACTCCTCCTGGACGAGCCGGTTGCGGGAATGACCGATGAGGAGACCGAGCGCACCGGAGAGCTGTTCACTGCCTTGGCCGGCAAGCATTCGGTGGTTGTCGTCGAGCACGACATGGAGTTTATCGGCCGCATCGCCAACCAGGTCACTGTGCTGCACGAAGGCAGCGTACTGGCCGAGGGGTCAATGGAGAAGATCAAGAACGATGAGCGCGTGATCGAAGTTTACCTGGGCCGCTGACCATGCTCAGCATCGAGAAGTTGAATCAGCACTACGGCAGCAGCCATACCCTGCGCGACGTGAGCTTCGAGGTACCGCGGGGCGAATGCGTTGCGCTGCTGGGTCGTAACGGCGTCGGCAAGAGCACGCTGCTCAAATGCCTGATGGGCATCGTGCCTGTCACCAGTGGGAGCATCAGCATCGACGGGCAAGAGATCACGGATTTGCCCCCGTTCGTACGCGTGCGTCTCGGTTTGGGCTACGTGCCGCAGGGGCGCGAGATTTTTCCCCGGCTGACGGTTGAGGAGAACCTGCTGATGGGACTGGCCGGCACCAGCCACGGCAAGCCGTCCGACATACCAGGAGATGTATACGAGATGTTCCCCGTGCTGAAGCAGATGCTGCGCCGGCGCGGGGGCGACCTGTCCGGCGGCCAGCAGCAGCAGCTCGCGATCGCGCGAGCTCTGGTGATGAAGCCCAAGCTGCTGATCCTGGACGAGCCCACCGAGGGCATTCAGCCCTCTATCATCAAAGAGATCGAACGCGTGATCCACGCTTTGTCCGAGCGTGGCGAGATGGCCATTTTGCTGGTGGAGCAGTATTTCGATTTTGCCCGCGAGCTGGCGGACCAGTACCTGATCCTACGCCGCGGCGAGATCGTGAAGCGCGGGCTGAGCGCCGACATGAACGCTGACGAGCTGCGCAGTTACCTGGTGGTATGAACCTGCTTGACCTGCAATCGGCGCGGGAGACCGGCGACTGGCACGCCAAGTTGGAGCTGGGCTATGACTGCGACGGCGGGGCAACCCGCCTTGCCAGGCGGCGACACGTGGGGCCGCTCATGGTGCAAAAACCCTTCTACCCCGAGGGCAGAGAGCTTTGCCACTCGGTGCTGCTTCACCCGCCAGGCGGCGTCGCCGGTGGGGATCGCCTCGAGGTAGAGATCAATGTAAGCACCGGGGCGCACGCGCTGATCACGACACCTGGCGCGACGAAGTGGTATCGGTCGGCGGGACCGCTCGCAGAGCAGCGGACGACGCTGGCGATCAGCGCTGGTGGAAGCCTCGAGTGGCTCCCGCAGGAGAACATCGTTTTCGATCGCGCCCGGGCGCGGATGAGCACGCAGGTGCAGCTCGAGGAGGGCGCGTGCTACATCGGCTGGGACATTACGCGGCTGGGCCGAACAGCCTGCGGCGAACATTTCGACGCCGGCGAGCTGCGCAGCCGCACCGAGATTCTGCGGGCCGGGCGGAGGCTGTGGGGCGACTATGCGCGGATTGAGGGCGGCGCGACGCTTCTCCAATCTCCGGCCGGTCTCGCGGGACGCCCGGTGATGGGGACATTCCTCGCGGCCGCTTGCGCCATCGAGCGCCGGCTGCTGGAAGCGGGGCGCGCAGTCGTGCCGCCCGACACTGCAGAGTTCGCCGTGACCGCGCTTCCCGGAGTGCTTGTGGCGCGCTACCTTGGTGATTCCGCCGCCGCGGCGCGTGCCTACTTTATAGGCGTGTGGCGTGTGGTACGGGCCGCGCTGTTGGGAAGGGAGGTATCCTTGCCGCGGATCTGGAGCACGTGAGGGCGGGAAGACAAACCGGATACTTGGACCCGCCTGACAAACCTCCCTGGGAGGCGCAATGGAGTTGACGCCAAGAGAGAAAGACAAGCTTCTGATTTTCACTGCCGCCCTGTTGGCCGAGCGGCGCAAGGCGCGCGGCCTCAAGCTCAACTATCCGGAGGCGGTCGCGTATGTCACAGCGGCGATCCTGGAGGGTGCGCGCGATGGCAAGACCGTAGCTGAGCTGATGAGCTTCGGTACGACGCTGCTTGGGCGCAAGGACGTGATGGAAGGCGTTCCGGACATGGTTCCGGAGATCCAAGTCGAGGCGACGTTCCCCGACGGGACCAAGCTGGTTACCGTTCACCACCCGATCACGTGATTCGTGATTCGGAAGAAGGAACCGTAGGCAACGAGGGCGTTCGAATTGCCAGTCACGAGTCACGAGTCACGAGTCACGAGTCACGAGTCACGAGTCACGAGTCGCGAGTCACGGATACACACGAACCATGATTCCAGGTGAGATAAGAACCTTGCCCGGCGTGATCGAGCTCAATGCCGGGCGGGAAACGATCACGCTCGAGGTCGCCAACACCGGAGACCGGCCGATCCAAGTAGGCTCGCACTACCATTTCTACGAAACCAACGCGGCACTGCGCTTCGACCGCGAACGCGCGCGCGGCTTTCGGCTCAACATTGCAGCCGGCACCGCGGTACGCTTCGAGCCGGGTCAGGAGCGCAGCGTTGAGCTGGTGGCCTACGGCGGGGAGCGCGTAGTCTATGGGTTCCTGGGCAAAGTGATGGGAAAGCTCTGATGGCGCTCAAGATCCCGCGCTCGGCCTATGCCGAGATGTTTGGGCCGACCACCGGCGACAAACTCCGGCTGGCGGACACGGACCTGTGGATCGAAGTGGAGAAGGACTGCACGATCTACGGCGAGGAGGTGAAGTTCGGGGGTGGCAAGGTGATCCGCGATGGCATGGGTCAGAGCCAGCGGCGCGCTACCGATGTGGCCGACACCGTGATCACCAACGCGCTGATCGTAGATCACTGGGGCATCGTCAAGGCCGACATCGGAATGAAGCACGGCCGTATCAGCGCCATCGGAAAAGCCGGCAACCCCGATGTACAACCTGGCGTGGACATCGTGATCGGTGCGGCCACGGAGATCATTGCGGGCGAAGGCATGATCGCTACGGCAGGCGGGCTCGACACGCATATCCATTTCATCTGCCCGCAGCAGATCGAGGAGGCGCTCATGTCGGGCGTCACTACGATGATTGGCGGAGGCACCGGGCCCGCTACAGGGACCAACGCCACAACATGTACGCCCGGCCCGTGGCACATCCACCGCATGTTGCAGGCGGCGGAGGCCTTTCCCATGAACCTGGGATTTCTGGGCAAAGGCAACGCGAGTTTGCGCAATCCGTTGCGCGAGCAGGTCGCAGCGGGCGCGATGGGCCTGAAGCTGCACGAGGACTGGGGAACGACGCCAGCCGCCATCGACAATTGCCTGGCCGTGGCGGACGAGATGGACGTGCAGGTTGCGATCCACACGGACACGCTCAACGAGTCCGGGTTCGTCGAGACGACATTGGCGGCGTTCAAGGGGCGCACCATTCATACCTACCACACGGAGGGGGCAGGCGGCGGCCACGCGCCCGACATCATCCGAGCCTGCGGCGAGCTGAACGTCCTTCCTTCCAGCACCAACCCCACACGGCCGTATACGGTAAACACTCTGGACGAGCATCTGGATATGCTCATGGTCTGTCATCACCTGGATCCGGGCATTGCAGAGGACGTCGCCTTTGCCGAGTCGCGCATCCGGCGCGAGACGATCGCCGCCGAGGACATCCTGCATGACTTGGGCGCCTTCAGCATGATGTCCTCCGACAGCCAGGCGATGGGACGCGTAGGCGAAGTGATCATGCGAACGTGGCAGACGGCTCACAAGATGCGTGTGCAGCGCGGCGCATTACCGCAGGAAAAGGCTGGAAACGACAATTTCCGCGTCAAGCGTTACATCGCGAAATACACCATCAATCCAGCGCTGACTCATGGGTTGGCGCACGAAGTCGGCTCGCTGCAGCCCGGAAAGCTAGCCGACGTCGTGCTGTGGCGGCCGGCTTTCTTCGGGGTGAAGCCGTCGCTGGTCATCAAAGGCGGGATGATCGCGGCCGCGGCGATGGGCGATCCGAACGCGTCTATCCCCACCCCGCAGCCGGTGCACTTTCGGCCGATGTTCGGCGCCTTCGACCGCGCTTGCCAGGCAAGTTCGGTCACGTTCATTTCGGGGGCCGCGCTGGAGCAGGCTGTGGGGCAACATCTGGGCTTGCGTAAGCGTCTGGTCGCAGTCAAAGGTACGCGCGGACTGACCAAGAAGGACCTCCGCTTGAACGACGCGACACCGCGGATCGAGGTGGATCCGGAAACCTATCAGGTGCGTGCTGACGGCGAGTTGCTCACATGCGAACCGGCGACGGTGCTGCCCATGGCCCAGCGCTATTTCCTCTTCTGATGATAACGGTCACCAAGCGCTGTGCGCCCCGGCAGAACTGGGACGACGAACTCGTGTTGCCGTTCGAGCTGCGCCAGAAAAGTCGCTTGCGCGCCACCCTCACGTCGGGCGAAGAGTTAGGGCTGTTCCTGGAGCGCGGTGAGGTACTGCGCGACGGAGATTTCTTGTTGGCTGAGGACGGCCGCGCCATCCGCGTGGCAGCCAAGCCCGAGCGGGTCTTGGACATCGCCTGTACGGATGCCGAAGCGCTGGCGCGTATCGCTTATCATCTGGGCAACCGCCACGTTCCTGTACAAGTAGGCGCCGGCTGGCTGCGCATCGCCGACGATCACGTCTTGCGCCAGATGGTAGAGGGCTTGGGTGCTTCTGTGGTCGCGAGCGAGGCTCCCTTCGAGCCCGAGGCCGGGGCGTATGCGGCCGCGCACAGTCACGCGGCACCTGCGGCTCATGGCGGAGTTATCCATGAGTTTGGGGATCGCGCCAGCCGCCACTGATCTCATGTCGTCGTCCTATGCGGAGGATCTCGCGCTCACGCGGCTGCTTCGGCTTGCTAGCCCGGTCTTGCCGGTTGGCGCGTTCAGCTACTCGGAGGGGTTGGAGACCGCAATCGACCTGGGTTGGGTGCGTGACGAGGCTTCCGCGCGTGACTGGATCGGCGGTGTCCTCGCGCATAGCGTCGCGAGTTTCGAAGCGCCAGTCTGGTACAGGTTGTATCGCTCCTGGCAGGCTGGCGACGCGGACGCCGTAACGGCCTGGAACGAGGTCTTCCTGGCTGGACGGGAATCCGCGGAGTTGCGTGCGGAGACGGTGCAGATGGGCTACTCGCTCCGCGCCCTGTTCGTGGACAGCGGGGAGTTCGACGACGCGCTGCTCGGCTCACTGCGGGGAGTCCAGGACCCCGCGTTCCCCACTGTTTTTAGCTTCGCTTGCGCAGGGTGGGAAATTCCCGGGCGGCGCGCGCTGCTAGGCTACCTCTGGGCTTGGCTCGAGAACCAGGTGAGCGCGGCCATGAAAACTGTCCCGCTAGGACAGATGTCCGGACAGCGCCTGCTCACAGTGATGGGCGCTGCGCTCCCGGGATTGGTGGACGCGGCTTTGACAATGGAAGACGGCGATCTCAGCAACTGCGCCCCGGCGCTGGCGATCGCGAGCTGCCGTCACGAAACGCAGTACAGTCGATTGTTCAGATCTTGAACCGTTGAGCACGCTATTGTTCCGGTCCTTCCTGGTTGGTCGGACTGGAAGCTCTGGGAGGTAGAGAGGCGATGGTGAACGCGCAGCCGCTTAGAGTAGGAATTGGCGGGCCTGTCGGCTCGGGCAAGACCGCCCTCACGCTTGCGCTCTGTCGCGCGATGCGTGACCGCTACGAGCTGGCCGTCGTGACCAACGACATTTACACTGAGGAAGACGCCGCGTTCCTAGTCCGTCATCAAGCATTGGCGCCGGAACGCATCATCGGCGTTGAGACCGGCGGCTGCCCGCATACGGCGATACGCGAAGACGCATCGATCAACCTGGAGGCGGTGGCTCGGCTTGTCGCGAGATTCCCGAAACTGGATGCGATCTTTGTCGAGAGCGGAGGCGATAACTTGGCGGCCACTTTCAGCCCCGAGCTTTCCGACCTGACCTTATACGTGATTGACGTCGCTGCTGGCGACAAGATCCCGCGCAAGGGCGGGCCCGGCATCACCAAGTCCGACCTTCTGATCATCAACAAGATCGACTTGGCGCCGATGGTGGGCGCTTCGCTCGAGGTCATGGAACGCGATGCTCGTAAAATGCGCGGCGAGCGACCCTTCGTATTCACTAATTTGAGGACTGATCAGGGTTTGGATCAGATCGTCGCCTTCGTAGAGGCTCGGGGAATGCTCCTGCCAGAATCTGAGAAGCGGACCCCTAC
>Ga0335082_10002458_pt1 | contig 19933 bp, 11 predicted proteins | sample Lox_Sample_41_FD_206718 | JGI IMG/M metagenome (GOLD analysis project Ga0335082, IMG submission 206718) | Soil microbial communities from Loxahatchee National Wildlife Refuge, Florida, United States - Lox_Sample_4.1 | ecosystem: Environmental > Terrestrial > Soil > Wetlands | place: USA...
GCCGGACGCTCACCGCAGTCCATGTGAACATCCAATTATATTAGGATTTCCATCCACTGTCCCCCATTTGCCGGGAAGTGCACATAATGAACGGAGGCGGCGTGTCAGCGGATATTCAATTTCGGCAAGCCGAAGCCATCTTCTGCGATGCACTGGAAATTCCCGCTGAGAGCCGCCCGGCTTTTCTGCGAGAGCGCACGATGGGCGATACGGCATTGTTCGCCGACGTCAGCTCGTTGCTGGATGCGTACGAACAACAAGAGCAGCTCAATCGGCAAGCGGAATGGGGGCAACCCGCGTCCGAGGCGCCCCGGCGCATTGGCGTCTACGAACTCGATCGCCTGATCGGTAAGGGCGGCATGGGCGCGGTCTATCTCGCGCATCGCGGTGACGGACAGTTCGAACAACACGTGGCCGTCAAACTCATCGCTTTGCCGCTCGAAACGGAGGTTTTCCGCCGGCGTTTCGAGCGGGAACGGCAGATCCTGGCGACGTTGGAACACCCCAACATCACCCGCTTGGTCGACGGCGGCCTCACTCCCCACGGAGATCCGTACCTAGTGATGGAGTATGTAAGCGGTCAACCCCTCGACCGTTATTGCGATCAACACCGGCTTCCGGTCCGCGAACGGCTCACGCTGTTCCGGCAGGTGCTCAACGCCGTGGAATATGCGCACCGGCACCTGATCGTTCACGGCGATTTGAAGCCGTCGAACATTCTGGTCAACGATGAGGGCCTAGTAAAACTGGTCGATTTCGGGACCTCGCGCTTTCTGGATGAAGAGAGCAAAACCCTGACGGCGGCGGCTCTGACGCCGAAGTATGCGAGCCCCGAGCAGTTGCGCGGCGAGCCGCTCACCACGGGATCGGATGTCTTTTCGCTCGGCATGATTCTCTATGAGCTGCTCACCGGGGTCTCGGCGTTTCAGTCCGGCACGTCGTTTCTGTCGGTTTTCAGGCGGGCCGTTCAGGAGACCAATCCCACGGAGCCTGCTTCCGCCGTCACCGAGGAAGCCTCAGCGCAACGGCGGGCGACGCTCACGGAACTGAGGCAGTTCATCCGCGGCGATCTGTCGAGTATCTTGCTGAAGGCCCTTTCCCACGATCCTAAGCGGCGGTATCGGCAGATCGCCGATTTCGAGGCGGACCTCGACAATCATCGCGTTGCCCGGCCCGTGCTCGCACGGCGTCAGACGTTTGTCTACCGGACTCGCAAGTTTGCCGCGCGACATCGCGTGGCCCTGAGCCTTGGGGCAGCTGTTGCCATCAGCCTCGGCGCGGTCGGCGCCTACGCCTATCAGCAACAACGGAGCGCAATCGAAGAAGGACGCCAGGCGAAGGTGATGAACACGTTCCTGATGCGGCTCTTCCAGTCCATCAATCCTGCCTACGGAGGGCGCTGGAACTTGACGCCAAGTGAGTTAGTGGATCGAGCGGCCAGCCAGGCGGACCGGATGCTTGCAAAGGAACCATCCGCGCGCGCTCAATTTCTGCTCAGCGTCGGTGGCAACATGATTTTTACGAAAGGCGTAGCCGACGCGCTCGCGGTGTTCCAGAAGGGAGCGGAAGCCGCGCGTCAAAGTGGAGATTCTGGTCTCCAAGGTGAAACGGGAGCTTTCATCGGTTACCTGCAGGCGGTCGCGAACGACTGCCCGGCGGCGTTGAAGTCGATGCGCGAGGCCGAGAACACTCGCCTGCACTATCAGGCGCAAATTTCGCCCGAGTGGCGTTTCTCCAGTCTTCTAAACGAAGCGAATACCGCGTTGCTCTGCGGAGGAGATTTGGAAGCAGCGCGTCGAAAATCCAGAGAGGCGGTCTCGCTCGCGCGTCAGATTCCGGATGATAGTTTGGAAGAAGGTACGCCGCCGCGGATTATGAAGGCGGTCGCTTTGATTCAGGCTGCCCAGTTGCAGGGGTGCGACCGTGCTCAATCTTACCTGGACGAAGTGTTGGTCATGGCGCGTGATGACGCAGCCATGGCTGGCCAGGAAGCGATTGCATTGTTTACGCGGGGAACGTGTCTAGTGGCTCGGGGCGCCTTTGTGCTCGCATTGCCTGCCCTCGATCGGGCGCTCGACTTGGCCCTCCGGCTCTGGGGAGAGACGAATGACATCACCAGAGAATTTCAGGCGTCTCGCGCGTATGCGTTGGCCGAAGCAGGCGAGCCGGAGCGAGCCGCGCAAGAAGCCCGAACCAGCGCCGCTAATCTGGAATGCCATATCCCGTTTTCATGCGACGCAGCGCTCGCTTTTGCTATGGAGGCGCTGATGACGGCAGGCGACCTAGGGCACGCTCTGCCGCTCGCGCGCCAGCTTGCCGGAGAGAACATGGCAATGGCGGTAATAGGCAAAACGGGTCTGTTCGTTGCTTACACCGAGTCCAATCAGAGTGTGGAGGCGCGGACTTACCGGTCGGCAGCCGAGATGTTCGCTCCGAGGATCGCCCCTGGGAAATGGCGGTCGAGAATTGAAAGAGCGCTGGCGCAATGATGAGGTTAGCAACTTACGCTGGCGATTCGAATCACGCTGTCTTGATTCCTGCCGCCTCTTCCAGACCTCGCTCTTTGATCTCCACTTCCCGCATGCGAAACTTTTGAATCTTGCCGGTCACCGTCATCGGGAACGCATCCACGAAACGTATATATTGCGGGATCTTGAAATGTGAGATCTTGCCCTTGCAATACTCCCGGATTTCCTCTTCTGAGCATGCTTCTTTGAGCCGGATCCATGCGGCAACCGATTCGCCCAACTTCACATCTGGGAGCCCCAACACTTGCACGTCGGCCACCTTCGGATGCGTGTACAGGAATTCCTCCACCTCGCGTGGGTAAATGTTCTCGCCGCCGCGGATGATCATATCCTTAGCGCGGCCGGTAACCCGGATACAGCCGTCCTCACGCATGGTTGCCAGATCGCCAGTGTGCAGCCAACCTTCGGCGTCGATGGCTCGCGACGTCGCCTCCGGCTCCTGATCGTAGCCTTTCATGACCAGATAGCCGCGAGTGCACAGTTCGCCCTGCTCGCCGAGTGGAACTGCTTCCCCGGTGGGCGACGCGATCTTAACCTCGGTGTTGGGACAGGCACGTCCCACCGTGGACACGCGACGATCCAGTGTATCGTCGACACTGGACATGGTGATCACCGGTGAACTCTCGGTCTGTCCGTACATGATGGTCATCTCCGGACAGTGCATTTCGTTCACCACGCGCTTCATAATTTCGATCGGGCATGGCGCGCCGGCCATTACGCCGGTTCGCAGCGAAGTGAAGTCGAATGTTGAAAAATCCGGATGACCCAGTTCGGCGATAAACATGGTCGGTACGCCGTAAATGGTGGTGGCGCGCTCGTCATGGATGGCTTGCATGGTAGCCAGCGGATCGAAAGTCGCCGAAGGGAAGATCAGGGTAGCGCCTTTGATCACCGAGACCATCGTGCCGGCCACGCTTCCGAAGCAGTGGTAGAGCGGTACCGGAACGCAGATCCGATCGCGCTCCGTCAGCTTCATGCCGTGGGTAATTACCACGGCGTTGTTCAACAGATTGCGATGCGTTAGGAGAACACCTTTCGGCGAGCCTGTGGTGCCGGACGTGTATTGGATATTAATGACGTCGTCCGGAGCGATTTCACCGCTGGCGATGTCGGCGCCCTGAGCGAGCATCTGCTTCCACGAGTCGGCGCCGAAATAAATGACGTGCTTCAGGGGCAGGCTCTGGCCGTCGATGGCCTCCTCCAAAATCGCCCGATAGTCCGAACGATTGTCTTTTTCCCATAAGAAGATCGCCTTCATCCCCGACTTGCGCAGCACGAACGCGAGTTCATAAGCGCGATACGAAGGGTTCACATTCACCAGCACCGCGCCGATTCGCGTGCAGGCCAGGTGCACTAGAATCCATTCAAGACAGTTCGTGGACCAGACGCCGATTCGGTCCTTCGCTTTCAACCCCAAGCCGGCAAGGCCGCGTGCTGTCCGTTCCACTTCGGCGTCGAGTTGCGCGAAAGTGAGCCGGACGTTTTGATGTGGCGCGATCAATGCTTCATGGTTGGGGAATCGCGCGGCCGTTTGTTTGAAGGCTTCGGCGATGGTCGTTTCAAGTAGCGGGCTATCGGGGCCCTTGGAGTAGCTGAGCATAGGTGACACAAGCCTCCCGGCTTGCATGGGGACAACACAGAGTCTTGTCCTACGTTTCGTCAGTGTATAACATTACTCTATGGCCCACCGGATTTCACTCGCCTTCTTCGTCACGTGCTCGGTCGTCTTCGCCGCGCCCGCGAAACACTTCACGCTCGAGCAGATCATGAGCGCTCCCTTCCCAACCGATCTGACTGCTGCGCCGAAGGGTGGCGCCGTTGCCTGGGTACTGGATCAAAACGGCGCGCGAAACATCTGGGTTGCCGAAGCGCCCGACTACAAAGGCCGCCAACTGACTAGTTTCCACGATGATGATGGCCAGGAGATCGCGCAGATCACCTGGACTCCTGATGGCAAGTCGATCGTCTTCGTGCGCGGCGGCGATTTCGAGACGCATCGCGACAATCCGAATCCCGCCAGCTTGCCGCAGGGAGTCGAGCAGGATATCTGGATGATTCCGTTGGCGGGTGGCGCGCCCCGCAAATTGTCAGAAGGCAACGAGCCGGCGATGTCGCCAAGAGGCGATCGAATCGCCTTCTTGAAAAAAGGCGAGATCTGGTCTACTACCCTCGAAGACGGCGCCAAGCCCGCACAATTGATCCATGCCAAGGGGCAAGCCGGGGAATTGCGCTGGTCGCCCGACGGCTCGCTGTTGGCTTTCGTCAGTGCTCGCACCGACCACGCCTTCATCGGCGTGTACAATTTCGGCGGGAAGTCGCTTAACTATCTCGATCCGAGCGTGGATCGCGATTCGAATCCGGTTTGGTCTCCGGATAGCAAGCAGGTCGCATTTACCCGCATCGCTGCTTCCTCGACGAGAACTCCGGGGCCGGTTCGCAGCGCCGCGCAACCTTGGTCCATCCGTCTTGCCGACGCAACCTCCGGGAAAGGCCGCGAACTTTGGCATGCTGCCGAGGGACCCGGCAGCGCGTTCCACGCTATGGTTGCCGACAATCAATTGTTCTGGGGCGCCGGCGATCGCATCGTATTTCCCTGGGAGCGTACAGGCTTCATGCATCTGTATTCCGTTTCGACCCACGGCGATGCGCCGACTCCGTTGAACGTCAACGGCGAATTTGAGATCGAACATGTGTCGCTTTCAAGCGATGGGAAGACTGTGCTGTTCAGCTCAAATCAGGACGATATCGATCGCCGCCACCTGTGGCGCGTCTCAGTTCTCGGCGAAGGGCTGACGCCTGTGACGCGCGGTGAAGGTCTGGAGTGGTCGCCGGTCGAGACCAGCGACGGCAAAGCTGTGGCGATGCTTCGCTCCGATCCGAAAAATCCCGCGCGAGCTGCTGTGAAGATTGATGGAAGTGACGTTCGCGATCTGGCGCCGAACGCCATCCCGGCGGAGTTTCCCGCTGCATCGCTGGTCGTGCCGAAGCAGGTGATCTTCTCCGGCTCTGATGGAATGCAGATTCACGGCCAGCTCTTTCTTCCGCCCGATCTCGCGCCCGGCGAGAAACGCCCGGCCATGATCTTCTTCCACGGCGGATCGCGCCGGCAGATGCTGCTTGGCTGGCACTACATGGACTACTATCACAACGCCTATGGTATGAATCAGTATCTGGCCAACCTAGGCTACGTAGTTCTGTCGGTCAACTACCGCAGCGGGATCGGCTATGGCCTGAACTTTCGTGAAGCTCTGAATTACGGAGCAACAGGCGCGAGCGAATTCAACGACGTGCTGGGCGCCGGACTCTACCTTCGTGGAAGAACCGACGTTGATCCCAAGCGCATCGGCCTGTGGGGCGGATCGTACGGCGGCTATCTCACCGCTCTCGGCCTGGCGCGCGCTTCCGATCTGTTCGCCGTCGGCGTCGACTTCCATGGTGTGCACGATTGGAGCGCGATCCGCAATTTCGATCCGGTGAAGGACCCCGCAGGCACTCGGCTAGCGTTCGAATCGTCACCGATGGCGTCCATTAGCACCTGGCGTTCGCCGGTATTGCTCATCCACGGCGACGATGACCGCAACGTTCCATTCCACGAAACGGTGTCACTGGTCGAGGCGCTACGGAAGCAGGGAGTCTCCTTCGAGGAACTCATCTTCCCCGATGAGATTCACGGCTTTCTAACGGAGAAGCGCTGGTTGCAGGCTTATCATGCGGCAGCCGATTACATCGGGCAACATCTGAAGTAAAGAAAATGCGGGGCCTCCGAGGTAGCCCCGCATTCCTTCCGTCTCGCGTCGTACGACTTTATTGGACGGTGATCATTGCGCCGGTTGCTGACGTAAGCGAAGCGGCCGTCATCAAGACCTGCGGTGTGCCGCTCGGCGTGGAGCTAGGTATGACCACGTTGACCTGATACACGCCCGCCGAAATCAGCCCGCAAAACGTAACTTTCGAGTCGTTCCCGCCAATCGTAATCGCCGGGTTGGTGGCGCAGGGCGCCGTTACGCTTACGATGTTGCCGTCGGAGATCGCGGGATTGGTTTGGCCGAGGCCGGTCGCGAACAGTGCGATCGTCTCGCCAGCCGCGGCGGGTGTGCTCAAGCCTGCATAGAGAGTCGTCGCTCCGATCAGACTTCCGTTGGCGTGAGTTGCTGCGATCGACTTGTTGTCCTTGAACAGGAAGAAGGCCGGCGACGTTGCCGCCATCGTTGTAGTGATTATTCCGCTGGCCAGGCCGTTGTTGAGCACCTGAACGTTCACCGTACCGGTTGTCGAGTCCACCGGCGAAAGAACGTCAATCTGCTTCTGGCTGACGTAGTACACGTACGCGGGCTTCCCATTAATCGTGACGCTGACGCCATTCAGCGAAGTGGGGAGCTTTGTACCACTGAAATCTGTCGCGGCCCAGCTTCGCGTGACCGGCGCGAGACTTGCGCCAAAGATGCTGACCCAGGTGTTTTGAGCGATTCCCGGCAGTCCATCCGCGGCGTTAATCACTGACGTCGCCGACAGCACTGGGGCGGCTTGCAGACTCCCCAATAGACCGTGGTTTTGGGCCGCTGCGCCGGCCGTGAAGTACAGCAGATTGGGATCGCCACCACTTCCACCGTTTCCGAACAGCAGGGCCCAAAGACCTGGAAGGTGGATGGTGTTGCCGTTCTGATCCTGCAATGCGCCGAGCGCTGCACCGGTGGTGGGATTGAAGGCGTTGATCGCGCCGTCGCCAAAGTTGCCGATCAGCAAATCACCCGCAAAAGCTCCAAACGTCGCCGGCGCGACGGCAACGCCCCAAGGGGCATTCAGCGGGCCGCCGGTAGCAACATGTTGGAGCAGCTTTCCACTCAGATCGAAGATCGACACTGCGCCGTTCCCCGCCCCGGACACTGCAAAATTCTGCTTCGCGTTCTGCAATCCCCACATGACATAAAGCTTCCCGCCAATATTCTGAATATTGAACGGTGCGTATCCGGCCGGCACCGAGGGGTCGACGAATGCACCGGGCATCGGAACCGCCTTGAAGTTCGTATCGAAGACGTCGATCGTACCGGAGTGAAAATTTGCCGCATAGAGGAGTGGTGTGGCCGTAGTGGTAGTGGAGTTCACGGCGAGGCCGAAATACACCGCTCCGCCGGCCGAGTTATCCACCATTAGCTGAGCCGCTGCCGCAGTCACGGCAGACGCCCACGCGGAGACGGTGCCGTCCTCGGTGACAAAGATAAAGTTCGGAACTTTGCCCTGAACCAAGAAACCGCCAGTGCCATTGAAGATCCCGCCGGTAGGACTTCCGGTGGTTGCTCCCTTCGCCGTTGGAATGGTTGGCTTCGTGCTATTGATCGATCCATTGCTGGTGTAGAGCGTTGCCAAACCAGTGGCCTCATCACTCACCCAAAAAGGACTACTAGAACTGGCGAAAAGTCCCCAGGGGTTAACGAGGTTTGGATCGGTGACATCTGCGATGCCCGGCTGATCGGCGACCAGATTGTGCTGGAGGTAAGCGTTCCCAGTAGGAGTGCCTTGCGGGAAAGCGCGCGGCAGCAACACCAGCGATAACAGAAATGCCGTTAGGCACACGAATAGCGGCTGAAATCTACTCACGTGAATTTCCTCCTCTCGCGCCCCTTGCTCCACAGCATACACAGGAGTCGCGATAGGTACTAGGAGGGGTTTAGCATCGCGTAGAAGGAGCTAATCCGCGATATCGGAAAGTTACTAGGTTACAGTCGACAGCGTTCCACAGCTTTCTTCCAGCCTGCATACAATTCGGCCCGTTGTTCGAATCCCATTTTTGGTTCGTAAATTTTCTCCGCGCGCCAGAATGTTTCGATTTCGTTAAGGCTCTTGAAGAACCCGGTGGCGAGACCGGCGAGATAGGCGGCGCCGAGAGCCGTAGTCTCAGAATCCACCGGACGCACGATTCGCTTGCCCAGTATGTCCGCCTGAAATTGCATCAGGAAATCGTTCGCGGCCGCTCCACCGTCCACGCGCAGTTCCTTCAATTGTTCACCGCTGTCGGCTTCCATTGCTTCCACGAGTTCGAACGTCTGGTAGGCGATCCCTTCCAAAGCGGCACGGGCGATGTGCGCCCGCCCTGTTGCGGCTGTGATGCCAGTCAGAAGGCCGCGAGCTTGGGAGTCCCAATGCGGGGCTCCCAGTCCTACAAACGCTGGGACAAAATAGACGCCGCCGGTATCCGGTACCGACGCGGCCAATTCCCCGCTCTCTGCAGCCGTCCCGATGATCCCCAATTTATCGCGGAGCCATTGGATCGCTGCGCCCGCGATGAAGACGCTGCCTTCGATCGCGAATTGCGCCCCGCCGTCGAGCGATGCGGCCCGAGTTGCTAGTAGCTTGTTCTTCGAATGCGGCTGTTTCGATCCGGTGTGCATCAGTGCGAAACATCCGGTGCCATAGGTGTTCTTCGAGAGTCCTGGCCGGAAGCATGCTTGTCCGAAAAGCGCTGCCTGTTGATCGCCCGCGATTCCCGCGATCGGAATCTCCGCGCCCAGGTGCTCGGCCGCGGCGACGCCCACAACAAAGCTCGAAGGAACGATCTTGGGCAACATCGTGGGCGGCACGCTGAACGTATCGAGCAACTCGTCGTCCCACTGCCCGGTCGCGAGGTCCATCAACATGGTGCGCGATGCATTGGACGAATCGGTAACATGCACAGCGCCATTCGTCAGCTTCCAGATCAGCCAGGTATCGACGTTCCCGAATAGCAACTCGCCGTCGCGCGCTCTTTGCCGAGCATCAGGAACGTTAGCCAGAATCCATTGGATCTTGCTCCCCGAGAAGTATGCGTCTATCACGAGGCCGGTTTTGCGAGTGATGCCGGCCGAAGTCGGAAAGCTGGCGAGCTCGCTGCAGAAGCGTGCCGTGCGGCGGCATTGCCACACAATCGCCGGGGCTACAGGCTCGCCGGTGTTACGGTCCCATACGATGGTGGTTTCACGCTGGTTCGTGATGCCGAGCGCGACTACGGATTTAACGCCACCGGGCGCTTTTGCCAAGGTGCGCCGCGCTGCGTCCAGTTGGGAACGCCAGATCTCGTTCGCATCTTGCTCCACCCAACCGGATTGTGGGTAGCGGCACTCGATCGGAGTGGATTCCATGGCCGTTCGGCAACCCTGCTCGTCGAAGAGCGCGGCGCGGGCACTCGTTGTTCCTTCATCCAGCGACAAGAGAAATGGCACTCTGGCATTATATTAGGTGATATGTTCTTCCGCAGAGAAACGCCTCATGAACCTTCCTTCAACGAGCGAGTCAATGGCTTGACAGATTTTCGATTTGGCATGAAGCTGATTGACTCGAAGCACGCGCGGGTCACGCGCGACGGAATCGGCGCCATTGTGGAGGACCGCGCTGGTCAGCATCCGCATGTCAACAAGGCTGGCTTGATGATGGGCGATGAGATCGGTCTGCTGGTCAATGGGGGTTATCAGATGTTCTGGCGCCCGCCGAGCGGTAAGCTATTGCCCGCGCAAGCTACCCAGCTCAAGCACCTGCATGCCTTCGAGGAAGATCTGAAGGCAGGCCTCGGGCTGACCAGCCTATATAACGAAGGCTTGGGGACGACTTCGGATTTGCATATGTACGATCGCGTCGAACACCGCGATGCAGGCGATGCCCACAAGCCGTGGATGCACAAGCCGGCCGGCGTCTAGCTAGCGGGAATCAACTTCACTTGCATCGTTGCATGACCGTTCGCGTCTAAGCGCACGCCTTCGCCCTTGGAGTCGTAGTCTTTGAGAAATTCTGGATCGCGCCATGCGCCGGATTCAACCTGCTCCCACGAGAAGACTTTGTAGTCGCCCGGCTTGATGTCCCTCATGATGAAGTGGCCGTTCCCATCGGTGGTCGCGTATTTGTAGAGCTGGCCCACCTCTCGTTTTGATGTTTCGGGAACCAGCACGACCTGCATACCGGGAACCGGCCGCTGCTGGGCGTCCTGGACGGAGCCGTCCACTTGAGCAGCGCCCGGGCTCAACACAACGACCAACTCACCGGGTGCGCCGCCACGGCTGAGATCGAGACTCGTTTCCGTTACGTCGGCTTCGCCGGCCTTCACAGCGTGAACATAATAACCGCTCATTGCACCATTCATGTTCACCCAATAGTCGGCGGGAGCCAAATTGAGAAAAGAGAACGTCCCGTCGTCCTTCACGTCGGCGGAGGCCATATTGCCGAGATCGGATGTCCTCGGCTCCAACAAAATGGAAAGCCGCGACGGCGCTCTGCCCGCTCCACCTTCTTCGACCTTCACTCGCCCGTTCAGCGTGATGCTAAGGCCGACAGACAAGACTACGCCATCCAGATTCGAATTCCCCACATCGAGCGCAATCCGAGTCACCTGCGTTCTTCCGCCGTCCGGTGTGTCGCCTTCGAGAATGTAAGCACCGGGAGGAACGCCCGTAAATTCAAAGGTTCCTTGATCGTTAGCTTGCACGTTCGCCACTCGAGCAGTTGCAAGCCCTGGGATCCCGCGCGGTGTCAACTTCAACGCGGCGCCGATCATCGCCCGGTTCGACAGGACATTGACGACAGTTCCACGGACATGGACGGTGTGCACGTGATGCAGCGTCATTTCGATGCCTTGAACTGCCTCCCCGGCCGTTACCTGAACCGGGGCGGCGCCATCGATCGCCGCGCCGTTGGGATAGAAGACCGGCAGATAAACTTCTTCCGCGCCATGTTCTGCGGATTGCGGCGACGGCGTCGAAAACACGGCGCCGCGGCGAGAGGCGTACAGAAGATACTTTCCTGGAGCCAATCCGAAGAGCCGGTATTCGCCAAGATCGTTGGTGTTCCCTGCATTCACCGGGACCAATTGCTTCTTGCCTTGCTGATAGACGTATTTCAAGCACTGAACAAAAACTTGCGGGATTGGATCGCCGTCATCGTCGAGGATGCGGCCGCTGATCACTCCCTGAGGAAGCAAGCGCAGCTTCACATCCTGTATTCGTTGTCCTCTACCCAATACCAGCAGATTGGACGAGTTCGGTGCAGCGACGAATCCATTCCGGGAAGCAGCAGGACGATAACTACCGGGCGCAACGTTCTGTATCATGAAACGGCCTTCGGAATCTGTGACTGCTCCGTAGTCGGCATTCCCTGGGCTTCGCTCAAGAGTGACCTGCACCTTCCTGAGTGGCTCCCCTGTAACGGCACTGACTACCGTGCCTTCGATCTGGCACCTGTCTTCCGGGGGAACTGGGGGACGAGAAACACCGCCGCCCACGCGACTTCCGATCTGCGCGGCAAGCAGCGTATTCAGAGCCAGGCAGGCCAGCGTCTTCATAACGATTCCAAACTGTGATGTGCCTTCGCTTCGTCGCCAAAGATATCCGGCACATCTCCAGCGTACTTGAGATAAAGCTGGTAGCTCCGTTTCGCCTCGTCGCGTTTGCCTTCCTTTTCGAGCGACACGGCGCGCATGTAGAGGAAACGGGGAAAGATCAACGACGCGAACAACGGATCGCTTCCCGTCGTGACTGGAATTGGATACAACGCGAGCAACGGGCGGGCGTCCGCCACCCGTCCAGTTTCGATGTACGCCCAAGCGAGCAGCGGCCGAATCTGGCCGTCAAGCGAGGGGCTGGTCTCGCGGTAGGTCGATTCCAGAAGCGGCAGTGCAAGCGCATATTTGCGCGCGAACAGCAGTCCAATCGCATCCGCCATCTTTGAGCCGGAATTCGACGCACCCATTGCCACAATTGCCCGGCAGGTGGCGCTCAGGTTGTGCGCCTGCGGGCTTTGCGCGTGCGCGGCAGCCTGATCGGCCAGATCCGCCGCACTATTCGCGTCGCCGGTTTCCAGCTTCCAGATCGAAAGCTGGCAAAGACCGAACGATCGCGCGTCGCCTTCCAGCCGCGGGATCAGTTGCTCGATTCGGGCCATCGCACCTTTGCGGCGCCCGGTCAAGAATTCCCATTGTGCTCGCTGGAGCCCGGCAAATCCGCGCTCAGGCGCTTGCACCAAAGCGATGTACTGCTCGAAAAGTGCGTCGGCGCCGGCAAGATCTCCGGCAAGCAGCCGGGCCTGAGCCGCCTTCGACAATTCGCTACCCCCAGCGCCAGGGTTCTTCTGATGCGCCCGCTCAAAATACTTCGCTGCGTTCGCAAAATCGCCGAGGAAAAAACACACTTCGCCCAGCGAGTCGAGTGGATTGGCGGCATTCGGGGCCAGGGCCTGGTAATGCTCAATGGTGCTGCGTGCGCGCGTTAGATCGCCGAGCTGTGCATAGGCGTACCCCAGCTCGTTCCAAATTCCGGGATCATCCGGCGATAGGCGTGTTGCCGCTTCATAGCTGCGCACGGCATCTTGAAACTTCCGGCCGGCGAATTGCTGCTCCGCTAATTCCACAAGCGGCTTGGAGTTCGCAGGCGTAAGGCGCGTTAAGGCGGTGAGCGCCTTTTCACGCCCGCTTGAATCCCCGGCTCCTGACGCCGACAGATAATCGATCTCCGCCCCATCGATGACATCCGGGTTTTTGCCCCGCGCTTCCGCTAGAACCTGCAATCCTCCGGCTCGATCATTCCCCGCAAACAGTATTTCCGCCCGAGCGATGTAAGCCATCACAAATCGCGGATCGGCATCGGTCGCTGCTTGGTACTCATGCAGAGCCGAGGCGGAGTCTTGCGCGCTGAGAGCCTGGCCGTAAAGATGGAATGCCGCCGGATTTGCAGTGCTGAACGATCGGGCCGCGTTCGTCAGCCGCTTGGCAAGCTGGTTTAGCAGCGGCAACAGGCCGTCAGAGGCCGGACCACTTAATACAAAGCTCGTTAGAGTCTTCCGTCTATCGAGATCTTCGATGGCAGCTCGGATTTCCAGCCTGCCCTGGTATTCGGAAACATATCCGTCGAGAATGCGCGTGGCCTGTATCGCATAGGCGCTCGACCGCGAATCTACTGCTTGCGCGTATAGATCGGTAGCGCCTGATAAATCGTACGTCAGCACAGCCGCGGTAGCACGGCCAATCCGGCCAAGCCGCGCATTGGGAGTTAGATCATCGAAGGCTAGCACTGCCAGGCGAACGACACCCGGCGGCTGCTGGCGCGAGCATCCCTGAAAAATGAAGACGAACAGGATGGGGATGACCGCTAAACGCTGCCTCTGAAATTCAGGCAATCGAATCGGGCCTACAGAACACGCTGTTCCATCGCCAGAAGCTGCTTGAATTCCGGAAGATCCTTCAGCGGGGCAAATTCGGGCTCTTCTTCGAACTTCTTTCGCTCTTTGAAGCCTTCCTCGATCGCCTTGCGAATGTACAAGAGCGCACGATCGTTCATTCCAGCCTTGGCGTATGTCTTCGCCAGGAAATAGTGGAATTTGGCACGCTCATCCACGCTGCGCTCCTGAAGCAGAACGCCTTGGGTGCTACGTGTCTCGAAAACCTCGGGATCCAACTGCAGTGCGTGCTGCCAGGATTCGGCTGCATGCTGATAATCTTTGCGCGCAAAATAGCCCGTGCCGAGGTTGCTCCATATCGAGGCAGAATTCGGATTCATGCGCAAAGCCCTTTTGTACTCATTGAGGGCCCGCCTAAAGCTCTTACGCGCATAGTAGATCGTCCCCAAATTGTTAATGGCCTCGGCATACTCCGGGTTCGCCTTGATCGCCAACCTGTAGTATTTTTCCGCGGCAGGAAATTCGAGCATCTGATGGTAGGCGATCCCCGTCTTGTTCAACAGCACCGCGTTGTTCGGGGGCCCTTCTTTGTACGCCTCCGCGGCCTCCCGGTACATCTTCCGGGCCATGAAAATATCCCCGCGCATTTCTGGCGTGACAATTACAGCCGGTTTCGGTGGGACCGCAGAAGCCTGCCCAGTGCGGGATTCACCCAGAAACCCGCTCTGTGCCGGAGCGGATTGCGGAGCGGCGCAAAGAACCATTTCGACCATCGCAAAGCTAAGAGCAACGGAGCATAGCCTGGACATCATGGTCAGCCTCCCTTTAGGGACCATCGGTTACATCGTCAAATCATTAGACGCCAGAAGGACACTCGGCGCCTCGCAACCTGAAGTCGTCGCAACCGTTACCTAAATATACTCCGAATCTTGTCCAGAAAGCTCTTCTTTTTCGGCTGCTGATTGGGCGGCGGGGTGGGTTCGGGGGGTAATTGGTAGGTATTGCGGTCGGCGCGCTGCTGCGCGGAGGGGGTTCCGTTCGGGGTTTGGGCAGGCCGATGTTCGGGTTGAGGCGTTTCCCAGCTAGCAACCTGGGTGCCGCCGCCATTGTGCAATTGGCACTGTTCTACCGGCTGGGTGCCCTCAATGAAGTACTCGGTGCGAACCTTGGGGCAGGCCGCAGTGGCGAGTTGGCCGGAAGCGGGATCAATCTGTGCGCTGACGACTCCTGCCGGCGCTGTAAATTCATTGACATTGCGGTACTCGCGGTGTTCGTGCGCCCGCTTCATGAATTCAGCCCAAACCGGCAGCGCCGAATGCGCTCCTTCCAGGTTCAATGGCTGATTGTCGTCAAAGCCAACCCATACGACACAAATCAGCTTGGACGTAAAACCGGCGAACCAGCCATCGTGCGACGTGCCAGTCTTACCCGCGACCGGGAAATTAATCCCCCGCCCGTACAATCCGGCCGCCGTACCGCTATGCACCACTTCTTCCAAAAGCTGATCCATCAGGAAAGTCACTCTGGGATCGAGCACGTTGCGGTGCTCCGGTTGGCTGTCGAAGATCGTAGAACCGTGATCGGTGGCGATGCTGCTCAGAAAGTACGGCTTAGAATAGACTCCCTTGTTCACGAAGATCGTATACGCGCCTCCGATCTCTAGCGGCGTCACTTCATAGGCCCCCAGCGCGACGGCGGGAGTCGGCTGGATTTCCATGTTGAGCCCGGCCTTGCGAGCGAGGTCTACTACCGCTCCATAACCCGTTTGTTCCGCTACCTTTACAGTAGCGACATTCAAGGAATGGGCCATGGCGTCACGCATCGACACCGAACCGAAGAACTTGTGTTCGAAGTTGCTCGGCTCGTAAGGCTTGCCATCGTACCAGAAGGTAGTCGGCTCGTCCTGAATCATGGTCGCAGGGGTGAGCAACAAACTGCCTCCCGAAAGTGCTGTATTCAGGGCCGCTGCGTATACAAACGGCTTGAACGAGGAGCCTGGCTGGCGTTTCGCCAGGATCCGGTTCAGCTGGCTGGTGCCGTAATTCCGCCCGCCGACTAGGGCGCGAACCTCGCCGGTGTACGGGTCCAAGGCGATCAGGGCACATTGTGGATCGGGATACTTCGGATCCTTCTTCTTGCGATTCTTGATCCGTTTGTCTGCCTCTTCCATACCGATCCGAATCGCTTCCTGCGCATCGCGCTGCAGATTCATGTCGAGGGTCGTATAGATCCGGTAGGGGTTGGCCTGGAAATCGTAATCGGAAAACTTGTCGGTGAGGGTGTCGTTCACCAAATCAACGAAGAAGGGAGCCTCGGCAGACTCGTTGGCGCCTCGGGCGAGGGCCATGGGGGTCGCGGATGCGGTTTCAAACTCCTTCTCGTTAATGTACTTGTTCTCCCGCATCAGCTTCAAAACGACATTGCGGCGCTGCCGTGCGCGCTCCGGCCAGCGGTACGGATTGATATAGCTCGGTTGCTGGATCAGCCCGGCCAGAGTTGCGGCTTCCGGGAGCGTCAAACGCGTAACGTCCTTGCCGAAATAGACTTCCGAGGCCTCGCCAAAACCACGAATCCCGAAGCTTCCTCGCTGTCCCAGGGGTACCTGGTTGGCGTAATACTCAAAGATCTGCTCCTTGCCAAGCTTTTGTTCGAGATGCATCGTGATGAGCACCTCGGGAAGCTTCCGGCGCCAGGAACGGTCGCTACGGTTCAGGAACAGCATTCCCGCCAGCTGCATGCTCAAGGTGGAAGCGCCTTGGGCGTTCTGGCCGGACTTTACGTCGACATAGGCCGATTTTACGATGCGGATGGGGTCGAAACCGGAGTGCTGGAAGAAGCGCTTGTCTTCGGCGGAAATCACGGCATGGACCAGCACGGGCGGAATGTCTTCGTACTTGATCAACCGGCGCTTTTCCCGGTTCTTATCAAAGAGATTGGAGATGAGTTCCGGCTCGAGTGTGTATTCGGTTCGTTCGGTATTGTCGGCAAGGGAGATAATCCGCGATACCTTGCCGCCTTCGAACTTGATGACCCCTTCGTCGCGCTTGAAGTAGGAATCAGGACCGGGGTAGACGTCAATCTCGCCGGGCCGCAAAGTATAGTAGCCCATGCGGTTGTTGTGCGATTCGTTGTACCCGCTGTGGCGCAGTTCATTCGCGATTTCTTCGGAACTGGCAAGATCGCCCACGGCTACCGTACGCGGAGCCGCAAACAGCATGGAAGTATGGGTAAATGCTCCGGCAGCTAGTTTTGCTTCGATGAGCCGGGAGTACTTGACGTAGTAATACGTGAAGACGGCCAGCCCCACGGTCAGGGTCAGGACCATGAGGACCAGGAGGACCCGTGTAACCGGATGCAGCGATACACGCACCACGCGCTGTTTAGGAGGTGCTTCTTTTACAGGCACGCTAATACCATCTTCTCACGGCGCGAGGACGTATGCCTTCTCGACGAAACGAAGCCACCCGGCGTTCCATGAACCGACCGGTGTTCGCAACCAGCTTACCTCGGAAATATGTCACCTGTGATACCCATTCGGGGCAGTGGATCGATCTTTTCTTAAGGTTCCGTCGCAGCGATCCTATCCTTGGCTGTAAGAAATCCGGCTAAAGCAGAAATCTTGCGTCTACAAAAGGAAAAGTGCAATTTAATGTGTTTACCTTAAGAAAACAATTAAGACATAAGTTTCCATTAATTCTCTTGCATTCACTGGCCATCGTGGTAGCATCGAACTGCCGCCTTCAACAGAAGTGGCGCAAACAACAATTTTCAGTGGAAAGGAAAAGTGTGTCCATGCAAGCCAGAAAGACTGTTCCGCTACCCGGATCAGAGCGTAATCCGGCCCGAGGGGCTCGCGTCACAGGCCCGGTTGACGGAAACGAACCCATCGAAGTGAGGATATCCCTTAAGCCACCCAACTCCCTGCAGCAAAAAGCAGAAGAATTAGCCACTCAAAGTGTTGACAAACGTCAGTACGTCAGCCGAGAAGATTTCGAGAAAACTTTCAGTACAGATGCGGCGACGATCGAAAGGATTCAGCAGTTTGCTAGCGAGCACAATCTCGCGGTCAGCCATATCGACCGCGCGCAGCATGTTGTGCATCTGACTGGTGCCGTGCGGGATATGAGCCAGGCGTTTCAGACCTATCTCGAACATTACCAGAAGCCGGATGGCGTCACGTATCGGGGCCGCACCGGCGCGATCCACATTCCTGATGATTTGGCAAACCTGATCGAGAGCGTGAATGGTCTCGACGATCGACCGGTTGCGACGCCGAAGATTCGCCTGCGTTCTAAATCCACAGCCACCGGAGTGACACCGCACGCCGGAGCGGCGTCGGACTTCAAGCCGCAAGACATTGCCAAACTCTACTCGTTCCCCACAACGGCCAACGCCGGTCAGGGCCAATGCGTGGCGATCATTGAGCTAGGTGGAGGGTTCCGTCAATCTGACCTGAACACCTATTTCGGTGCGCACAAGCCAACGGTGACGGCTGTGTCAGTGGACAAGGGCCACAATTCACCGACCGGTGACGCGGGTGGCCCGGATGGCGAAGTGATGCTGGACATCGAAGTAGTTGGAGCAGTGGCTCCGTCGTCGAATATCGCGGTATATTTTGCGCCCAATACCAATAAAGGCTTCCTGGATGCGATCAGCGCCGCAGTGCATGACAAGACTCGCAAGCCTTCGGTGATCTCGATCAGTTGGGGCGGGCCGGAAGACGGTGGCGGATGGAGCCCATCCGTGTTAAATGCTTTCAACGCCATTTTCCAGGCGGCCTCATTGATGGGCGTTACGGTGTTGGCTGCGTCTGGCGACAACGGATCGAGCGATGGAATGGATTCGGGCAATCATGTCGACTTCCCGGCCTCCAGCCCCTGGGTCACCGGATGCGGTGGGACACGGCTCACGTCCGACAAGAAGACGATTCAGAGCGAGACGGTCTGGAACGATGGAGCCCAAGGAGGCGCGACAGGTGGAGGCATCAGCACCGCGTTTCAGGTTCCGACGTATCAGAAGAACTTGTCGGCGGCGCTCACCAAGGGGGGCACAACTCCGCTAACAGGCCGAGGCGTCCCTGACGTCGCCGGGGACGCGGATCCTGAAACCGGCTATGACGTTCGCGTAGACGGCCAGAACTTCCCCATCGGTGGCACCAGTGCTGTCGCACCTTTGATGGCCGGGCTGGTCGCCATTTTGAATCAGAATCTGGGAAACAAGACGGTTGGCTTCATGAATCCCCTGATTTACAACGCCATGGGGACGACCGCTTTCCGCGACATCACCAATGGCAACAACGGCACCTATTGTGCGGCCAAAGGCTGGGACGCTTGTACGGGCCTCGGCGTGCCGGTCGGGACGGCGTTGTTGGGCATGCTCAAAGGTCAAGCGGCGAAAGCTTAAACCAATAGTTCAACAACAGCGTGGCTGGAGCTGTAGTGGACTCCAGCCGCGCCATCCTTTCGCATCGCTACTGGGTAAGCAGATAGACGGCGAAAGTGCCGAGCCAGTGTCCGCCTTCATAATAGCGGCCGGTTACCGACTCAAGCCCTGCCTTGGCGTGTTCCTCAGCGCTGTGCCGCAGGCTCTCGCTTCGGGAATCCGTGGCGGGCAGACCGCTCAGAATCCCGCGCAGCATCCAGGCCCTGCTGAGATTCAAACCGTCCAAGTGACCAAGCTTCGGATCCTTTCGATCCGGGACCTGTACGGGGCGCAGCCAGGGCGAACCATCGGTTGAGATATTCGGCAGGAACCCATTCAACCAGTTGGAGAATGCCTCTGGGCCCAGCACGCGCCTGACAGCGTCGGCTTCTCCGAGACATGGGGAAAAGAAATCCTCGCCGGAGGGCTCATAAGCGATCGGCCCGTCACGGTCGTTCCCGTAGAATTGCCGGATTTTCGCTTCTAGGAGGGCTTGAAACTGTAGCCGATGACTGGCGCGCGCAAAGTCCAGCATCAAGCCCAGACTGAATGCGCTTTGGCTGTGTTCTCCCGACCGGACAGGATGCGAGAGCTTGCTGAGCCAGCCTTCGAGCCGCTGGACGATGATCTCGACCAAAGGGTGCAGCCACAATGTCCAATTCCTGGCGTCGGCGTCGTCCCAGCCGGCAAGTTCGGTACTGAGCTGCAGCAGCCAGGCCAGGCCGTAGGGTCGCTCAAAGCTGGAGCGACCTTCTCCATTGACATAATCCGCCTCGCGCCGGAGCTTTTCTTCGGTCAGATTCTTCGCCAACGCCTGTCGCGCACGAACTGCGAAAGCGGCTTCCGGGAAAATGCGC
>Ga0335082_10002459_pt1 | contig 19931 bp, 16 predicted proteins | sample Lox_Sample_41_FD_206718 | JGI IMG/M metagenome (GOLD analysis project Ga0335082, IMG submission 206718) | Soil microbial communities from Loxahatchee National Wildlife Refuge, Florida, United States - Lox_Sample_4.1 | ecosystem: Environmental > Terrestrial > Soil > Wetlands | place: USA...
GAGGCGGTGAGCTTCACGCTGCTGCAGGAGCAGCTGCACTCGGTGCTGGACACGCTGTCCGAGCGGGAGGCCGGGGTGGTGTCGATGCGGTTCGGCCTGACCGACGGGCAGCCCAAGACGCTGGACGAGATCGGCAACGTCTACGGCGTGACCCGCGAGCGCATCCGGCAGATCGAGTCCAAGACCATGTCCAAGCTCCGGCACACGTCCCGGTCCGACATCCTGCGCGACTACCTGGACTGACATGGGACATCAGTACTGCGCCGGACCGCGGTTTGCGGTCACGATGAGGGCTATCCCCGGGCATTTTCCAGGATCTGTTTCAGCGTGCGGAGGTTCTCAGCCACCGCCGACTTGACCTTTGGGATCGCCAGCGGCCCGAGCAGCCGCAGCGAGGCTGACATGGGCTGGAGGTCCCACTTATTGGTAAGTTTCGTCCCGCTGGCTACCGGCTCGAGCAGGTAGCTGGCCCGGGCCTTGAACGGCCCGAAAGTGCCGTCGAGCGTCAGCTGGCCGGGCGGCTGGAAGACGACGATCTCGAAATCCTCCTGGCTCCTGCCGGGGAGCGTCCGGGTCTGCCGGTAGACGGTGCCGACGCCCACCGGGCCCGGGGAGATCTTCCGTGTCTGCTCGATCGCGTAGTTCCACTGCGGTAGGTTCCCGGCATCGGCGAGGTATGTGAAGACCTCCTCTACCGGCCGGGTTATCGTCACCGTGTTCTCGAATGCTGCCATCGTCGTCTCCGGGATCGCTGGACGCCCTGCCTTCTGGCCTGACCCACCCAGGCTGCTCCGGCACGCCGGGAATGTCAGTGATCTCAGTCGCGCGCTGGGCGACTAAAGTCACACGCCAGCTGGCCGCCGCGCTCTGAGAGGATGGCACCTATGTCCGCAGAGTTCCCGGCCGAAGCGCTCCAGCTGCGATCGCTGGTCAGAGCCGATCAGACCCTTGAGCTGTTCCTGGACATGGTCCCGGTACCGGAGCCGGGACCAGACGAGGTCGTCATCAGGGTCGAGGCAGCACCGCTCAACCCGTCCGACATGGGCCTGCTCTTCGGCGGGGCTGATATGGCTGCCGCAGTGGCGAGCGGATCTGCCGAGCGCCCGGTCGTCACCGCGCCCGTCCCCGACGCCGCCATGCGCGGCCTGGCCGGCCGGGTCGGGACGCCCATGCCGGCCGGCAACGAGGGCGCGGGCACGGTCGTGGCGGCGGGCGGGTCGCCGGCCGCGCGGGCTCTGCTGGGCAAGGTCGTCGCTGCGGCGGGCGGCGGAATGTACTCGCAGTACCGGTCGGTCAACGTTGCGCTGTGCCTGGAGCTCCCGGCCGGAGCGACGGCGATCCAGGGCGCAGCCTCGTTCGTGAACCCGATGACGGTGCTCGGCATGGTCGAGACCATGCGGATGGAGAATCACAGCGCGCTGGTGCACACGGCCGCAGCCTCCAACCTTGGCCAGATGCTCAACCGGCTCTGCATCGAGCAGCAGATTCCGCTCGTGAACATCGTGCGGAAGCCAGACCAGGAAGCGATGCTCCGCGCGGCGGGTGCCGTCCACGTCTGCAATTCGACGTCCGCCGGCTTCATGGCCGAGCTGATCGAAGCGCTCACCGCAACCGGTGCCACGCTTGCCTTCGACGCCATCGGCGGCGGCCGGCTGGCGAGCCAGATCCTGACGGGCATGGAAGCCGCCGCTAGCGCCGCCGCGGGCGGCTACAGCAGGTACGGGTCGGCCGTGCACAAGCAGGTCTACATCTACGGATCGCTTGACCGCGGCCCGACCGAGCTGACCCGCAGCTATGGCACGGCCTGGGGCATCGGCGGGTGGCTGCTGACGCCGTTCCTGCAGAAGGTCGGCCTAGCGCGGGTGGCGCAGCTGCGTGACCAGGTCGCGGCCGGGCTCACCACGACGTTCGCCAGCAGCTACACCGCGCAGGTATCACTTCCGGGCGCGCTCTCCCTCGAAGCGATCGCCGGCTACGGCCGGCAGGCGACCGGTTCGAAATACCTCATCATCCCGAGCCACGCCGCCTAGAATCATCCAGCCGCCGTGGCTCTTGACGTTTCCGCGGAAACGCCTCGCGCGATAACTCCGGACGTTACCGCGGCGTCTGGTCATGCCGGGTGCCCGCTCATGCATGTTCCGCTCCGGTAAGCGTCACCTGTCGGTCACAGCGACGCTCGCGGGACCCTCGTCATCTTCCCCCCTACCACCTTGAGCGGAGACCCGTCGTCGTCGAAGGGCGGGAACGCGGCCTGCGCCGCCTCCCGGTACGGGGAGGGGAACTGTGCCGGGTCGTACAGCTTGTCGAGTGCTCCCATGCGTGAGGAACTACAGTCGAGCCGGCCAGACCCGTCTTGCTGATGTGCGTGATTGTTCCACCCGCACGGGATTGCTGGCGGCGCCGCGCGCACGCATGACCGGACGCTGCGGAGGTACTGATACGAGATCAGCAGGCGACCTGTCTTTCGATCGCGTACAGAGTACTTGCGATACCAGCCGCTGCCAGGCTTGCCCGCCACGGCCAGGTTGGCGTCGCATTGCCACACACCGTTCGGTACGTTGACGGCGCCAGGCGCCTGATGCAGCAGCGTCGCGCCGATCCGGCACGCCTGTTCCCACTCTTCGCCACCCGGGTGCGGCCTGATCTTGGGCGAGCGCCCGGTCGCCACCCAGTACGCCGAACCGGCGCCGGCGTTGTAGGCGACGAAGGCAAGCGCGACGTACCCGTTGAACCTCGATAGGTTGGAGACCAGCTCCTGGGTTCCCGCAGCGATCTGTACGGCCAGACTGCGCGGAAACTCCCTCTGCAGGGCCTGGGCCAGGCGATCGTCGGCTGTCACGTCGCCGGCGGGCAGTCCTAGCAGCACGAGCTTGAGTGGCCTGGGCAGCATGGGGATGACCGATTCTCGGGCAGAGGCGGTCGTTTGCATCACACCGTCGTGATGCTGGAAGAGCCGCAATCCCCCTTCGTGTTGCAGCAGCGTGAACGGCAGTTGCAGGGGTACGCCCCAGTACGCGCAGAGGGCCCGGAGGATTGCCATCGCGTTCGGCACCGTAGCGGCGGTGCTGCGACCGACCAGCGGGCGCAGGGCATCGAGCGCCCCCGTGGCGCCCGGCGCTGCCGACGTCACGCCTGCGCCCGGGGCGGCCGGCGCCGTCGTGCCCGCCGCCGGGGGCGTGCCCGTAGCCGTGTGCATGGCGGGCCGCACGATCCGGTCGCGCAAGTCCAGCCACTCCCGTCCGAGCTGAAGCTCCCCTGGCCGGATCGGCCGTCCCCGACGTTCGGGATGTCGCCGCAGGAATGCGATGTCAGTGAGGCGGTTCTCGTCACGAATGCCCCGTACGAGCGCGAGCTGGACGATCGCCCAATCGGCACCTCCAGTCACGATGCTGCCGACCGTTCCGAGCAACCGGGACAGCCCGCCCATCGGCTGGCCTTCGGCCACGTTGTTCAGTTGCATGAGGCACCTCCAGAAAGCATCTCTTCTCCTCTTCCCAGCAAGGTGCGTGCCAGCCGAACGGTCTGGTGGTCAGGCTGGCCGGTGCGCGGCGACGCGAAGTCCGGTTCACGTTAGCCGCGGACCCGACCTCAGTTTGCGAACTCAGCTTCACGCTGGCGTGCTGATGGCGCCGGAGCTGAAGTCCTGTGAAGGGCTGACCGGAGTTCCGCCGCCCCTGCATCGAACCCGTAGCCCGGATAGAAACAAGCGCTTGCGGTGCGGGCTTCACGACCCAGGTCGATGCTCTTACTGACGATTACGCCCGTCGGGAGACCGGCCCGTTGACAGATTGCAATGGCCTGATTTAACTGGCTATTACGATCCGGTGCAAAGCTGAGCAGCTGCAGGCTGGGAGCCCTTTGCTGAGGGAAGCCGGAACCGGAAGGGGGTCGTATCTCCGCGTGCGGGATGGCTGGACCAGCTTCTTCTGCGCGGCACGCGGATGGGTGATATAAGAGCCGACTGCACGCTCGCGAAATGCAATAAGTCATATGTGGCTGGGGGAGGCGTAGTGACTCATGCGCGTGCGGTTGTCGGTAGTTGGTTCGGCTCATTCTGATCTGCCACGGTTCCAGCGCGTCCTCGGGCACGCGGGCGTAGTGACGGTAGGTGAGACCGAGCCACCTGGATCCTGCCCCGCGTTGATCTACTTCACCGGCACGCCGCCCGAGCTTCCGGTCAGGACCCGCGTCCTCAGTGCCGGGGGGGCTGAGCGAGTCCTCGCCGTCGCGGGGCCAGGGGCGATACCGGGGAGCAGCCTGGCCTGGGAGCTCCTGGACGCCGGGGCATCCGATGTCATCTGCTGGGACAGCTGCGACGATCCGGTCCAGGCGATCATCACCCGCCTTGAGCGCTGGCGCGACGTGGACGAGCTCATCGCGTCGGAAGCAGTCCAGGGCAATCTCGTGGGCACCGGCTCGCGCTGGATCGGCCTCCTGCGTCAGATCGTCGAGGTGGCGCGGTTCTCCGGGGCGTCGGTTCTTGTCATGGGGGAAAGCGGCACCGGGAAAGAGCTGGTGGCGCGTCTCATTCACCGGCTCGACGGCCGCCCCGGGAAAAAGAAGCTCATCGTCCTTGACTGCGCGACGGTCGTCCCAAGCCTGTCCGGATCTGAATTCTTCGGCCACGAGAAAGGCGCGTTCACGGGGGCAGCCGGACCACGCGACGGCGCCTTCGCCCTGGCCGACGGGGGGACGCTCTTCCTCGATGAGGTGGGCGAGCTGCCGCCGAATCTCCAGGCCGAGCTGCTGCGCGTCATCCAGGAGGGGATGTACAAGCGGGTAGGCGGCAACACGTGGCGCACCACTAACTTCAGGCTGGTCAGTGCGACCAACCGTGATCTCATTCAGGATCAGGAGGCAGGCCGGTTCCGGCTTGACCTGTACTACCGCATCGCCGCGTGGCAGTTCCGGCTGCCGCCGCTGCGCGAGCGGCGTGACGACATCGAGCTGCTCGCGCAGAACTTCCTCTCACGGTCATGCGCGAACGGAGCGGTGCCTCAGTTCGAGCCCGCCGTGCGCGCGTTCCTGCTCGCCCGTGAGTACCCGGGAAACGTCCGGGATCTGCGTCAGCTAGTCGAGAGGATGAGCCAGCGCCATGTGGGCAACGGTCCTGTTACGGTTGGTGACATCCCGCACGATGACCGGCCGGCCGGGGATGCGGCGAGCGGCCCGGGGTGGCCGGTCGGCCCGGACCCGTGGCATTCCGGCGCGTTCGACGAATCGGTCTGCGAGGCTGTCGCGCGGGGTGTCAGCCTGAAAGAGATCACGCGCGTGGCGGCGGAGACGGCCGTCTCGGCCGCGCTGGCCGGCAGTAACGGAAACGTGGCGCTGGCGGCCAAGTCCCTTGGCGTGACGGCCCGGGCGCTGCAGATGCGGCGGGCGGCGGACCGCCTCGCCGTGCCGCCTGCGCAGCGTGCAGCGGGCGACTAGCCAGGATCCGACCTCGCCGGATATCATCCCGCGGCGAACCCGGCCGGTGCCCAGGGATCGGCCGGCCTCGGCCGGCCGGCTGGCACCGTCGGTTGTGACGCCTTCGGCAGGGCGGCGTACCGGTTCCGTGGCGTCACCCCGCCCTGGCTCCGGCGGCCAGATCGGGCCAGGATCCTCGTGATCGTTCCGCCGGTCACCATGCGTTCGGCGGCGGGTCCCAGGCCGAGTGCCCTGACCTTGGCCAGCTCGAGCCCGGGATGCAGGAATGGCCCGTCACTACCGAAGATCAGCTTCTCCGGACCTGCCCGCTCGACCGCCTGCACGAGGTAGTCGAACCTGCGGACACCGGAGGTGTCGGCGTAGATATTCGGATAGCGCACCAGCTGGTCGATGAGACAGGCATGGGCGCGCCAGTCGTCGGCGAAGCTGCCCAGATGCGGGATGATGAACCTGACCTCCGGGTATTCGGCCGCGAGCAGCTCAATCTGCGCGGTGTCTCCCATCACGTCATAGAGAACCGGCAGGCCGTGCGCGCGGGCGCTCTCGCATACTTCCCGGCTGATCCGCGCGTCGTGCCGGTGCACCTTGATGCCCTGGAAACCGTAGGCGTTCACGGCTGTGTCAATGAGTTGCGCGATCCGGCCGGCATCGCGGCCGGCATGGACCATCGCGAAGCCGGTGAACCGGCCCCCTCCCGCGTGGACGATGCTGGCGAGCAGCCGGTTAGCCACCTGGTAGTCGGAATGGAAGGCGGGGAGCAGGATGGTCCGGCCGATGCCCGCTCGGCCGGCCCGCCGCAGATAGTCACCCAGCGGGGCGCGGGTATCCCAGGGCCCGGTCAGGCCGTCTCCCAGGCCGGCGTGGCAATGTGCATCGATGATCATTTCTGCGCTTCCGGGATGGGCGAACGGCAGGATGGTCGCGACGATCGGCCCGATAGGGCGGACAGGTCCTGGATCGCGTAGTAGAGCGCGGCGAGTAGGCGGTCGATCTGCTCAGGTGTATGGACGGCGCTGATCAGGAAGCTGCATGCCGCCACGGGCCGGCAGGCCGGGCGGTGGAGGACCGCACGCACTCGCAGATCGAGCAGCCGGCGGTAGAGCAAAGCCGCGGGCACCCCTTCGATCGGTTCAAGCGCCTGCACCGGGAACTGGCCGGGGCCGATCCGGTGTCCCAGTGCGCCCACGCCGTCTTGCAGCTGGCGCACCAGGGCGGCCAGCCGTGCCCGGCGCTGTTCGCCCTGCCGCAGGTTCACCTCCAGCGCGTGTCCGGCCGCCCGGATGTGCGCCAGTGAGGGCGGGCTGCAGTGGACCCGCGTCTCGCTGCGCCGCTCATAGCGCTCGACCAGCGACGCCCGGCCGGTGATCATCGCCACGGGGACTCCGAATGCCTTGGCGAGCGAGCTCACGATCAGGACATCCGGCGAGGTCAGCTGGGCCAGGCGCAGCGAGCCGCCGCCACCAAGGCCGTACGGCGGGTGTTGCGCGGCATCCCGGCCGAAGATGCCCAGGGCCTGCGTATCATCGATCACCAGCAGGCCGCCGTAAGGGCGCAGGGCACCGAGGTAACCGCGCACTGGCGCTGGCCGCCCGCAGCCCGGGCATATCCCATCGGTCACCACGACGGGGAGGCGGCCCGGCCGGCCCGCCTGCGCGCGGAGCAGCCGCATCAGGGCGCCCACGTCCCTGTGCGGGTAACGCCAGACCAGCGCGCCGCGCCCGGCCGCGCGCTCGACCCCCCAGCCGGCGATCGGGTAGGCGGCGGCGTCGACGTAGCATGCCAGCCTGCCCGCTCCGAGAGCTACGAACAGGTCCCAGAAAGCGTGCAGCGTGGACGTCGCGAGCACCGCGCGCTCGGTGCCCGCCATCCCCGCCAGGCGGGCGGCCAGCGCCCTGGCCGAGCCAGGCTCGGCCAGGGCGGCCGGCACCCCGGTAGTCAGCCGGGGCCACGGCCGCAGCGTACGGCGTGGATGCCGCAGCCCCAGATAGGACGCCGACGTGAAATCGAGGACGCCGGCCTCGGTCACCGGCCGCTGCGTTCTTCGAGCCGGCTCGGCATCGGCAACTGGGCTACCGGCCTGGGGCGCGCCAGCGCGGTCCTCGCGGTCGGCAGGCTCTGCTGCATGCGCTGGCGGAGCAGCAGGCTGGGTGCTGTCGCGTCCGGCCGCTCGGTCACGTCCACGCCGGTAACGGCGCGGTAGGCATAGATGTAGCCCTGGATCTCGGGCCGCCAGTACCGCGCCCAGTTCGCCGCGTCCTGCGCCTCGATGACGCTCGGCCAGGCCTGGAACCTGATGCTCAGCACGATCTGCTCGCCGAACACCGCGAGGTCCCTGAAGTGCAGCACGGACGCGCTGGGCCAGCCCTGCATCGTCTTCATCGTCTCGACCGAGGACATCCAGTCCTCCGGGTAGTCGACCATGATGCGGCGGGGCAGGAACTCGCGGAACTCCGGCCGCGCGAGCAGCCACTGCTGCATCAGCATCTCCAGCCGGGCCGTCCACGGCAGGTCTCCGTACTGGTTCGCCGCGCCCTGGGTGAGCAGCAAGTGCACCTCCTTCAGCGCGTTCAGCAGCGGGAACCCGTCCGCGACCACGGTCGTGTCGTCGTCTTCCTTGTAGAAGATCGAGCACAGGTGCAGCAGGTTGTGCAGGCTCTCGATGAAGTGCGACCGGTTATCGGCGCCCCGGATCTCGGGCACGGCCTTGCCGAGCAGGGTGAGGCCGTAATGATGGGCGTACTCGTAGGCCCGGCGTACCACCGTGAGCCGGTGCTCCTCGTCCTGGATGTAGCCCCAGAGGAAGTTGTTCAGCGGCCGCAGCGGGTCGATCTCCAGCGACGCGAGCGGATCCTGCTCGCTGGCGCCGCGGCGGTTCTGGAACCGCCAGGTGATCGCGTTCATCGTCTGGACCAGCCCGGCCTCCTCCTGCCAGTAGCTCCAGATCAGCTCGACGAAGCAGGGGTTCGCCAGCTTCTCCTGCAGGATGCCCAGGCAGGTGGTCGCCCCGCGATTAAGCTCCTGGACCGCCTGCGCGGACAGATCAAGGCCGTTCCTGTTCTGCGAGACCACCTGGACGTCCGGCAGGTTGTTCCGGACGAGCGCCAGGTACAGGATGGTCCGGACCCGACGCGGCAGACTTGCCGCGGTATCAGCTTGCCCGAGAAGCTGCTGCCAGGCCTGCTGGATGTCTGCGGCCCTGACATCCCGGCCGTACCGCCTGCCCTCATCCTCTATCTCGGCGTCGAAATCCAGCCGGGCGTCCGACCACTGCTGGGTCGGGCTCAGGAACGGATCCAAGGTGCCAGGACTCTCCATGAACTGGTCGAACGGCACGCCGCAGTTCAGCATCACGAAGACCTCGGTGGCCGCCTTCAGCTGCCGGTACGGCTGGACGCCCGGGAAGGGAAGTCGCCACGGCAGCTGACGGCCGGCCCGTCCCGGCTTGAGGGACAGCTGATCAGGCAGGAAAGAACCGCTGCCGGTCGTGTCCCCGCACAGCACCTGTTCCATGAACGCCTGGTAGTTCTGGAAGGACAAGGCGTTGGTGGACTGCCGGATCATCGTCCACAGCGCCTGGGTTGCCGTCGGGTCGATGGCGGCCCGCTGCATCGTCACCGGCACCGGCGTGCGTGCACTGGGTGCTGATGCGGCTGCCGCTGCACGACTGCCGGCGCTCGCGCCTCCGCCGGAGGGCCCGGGCGTGATCGCCAGGAGGCGGTGCGCAGCCTCGGACTTGCCGCCGACGGCCCTGTGTGCCTCAGGTGCCTCGCGCAGCGAGAACTGCTGCGTGCGGTAACGGACGTCCACGGTCACGGCCACCGGCGGTCCGGGTTCCTCGACCTCGAACGTTGCCCGGGCGGGGCCGGCCGACTCCTCGGCGCTGAAAACCGAGTAGATGTCATCGCCGACAAGGCCGACGTCCTCCCCGGTCGGTGTCAGGCGGCCAGGCGGTTCGATGATCCAGTGGACGATGTATATACCGCCTTCGCGTGGCTCTAGGCCCCGGATCTCGTAGGTCACCCGGTCCCCGGCCGCGATCCCCTCATGTGACGAGATCAGCTCGATGTTCATGTTCCTCTCCTCAGGTGATGGCGATGAGCGCAGTGGCATGGCGCGCGGGTTCGCGGCCAGTGACGGCCGGAGGGTGCCGGCCGCGGCTGAGCAGCGCCCCGTTCGGCGTGGTCTGCAGCGCCCACAGGTTGATGAGCTCACCGAGCTTCCGGTCCTCCTGCTCCGGGCTCAGCCGGCCGGTGATCCTGGCCCGTCCGAAGACGGCGAACACCAGGGTGGGTGCCGCATCCCGCATGAGTTCGGGCCGGGCCGCCCACTGCTCATAGAGCGTGCTGAGCCGCTGCGGTGCCCGGCTCGGTAGCGCCACCGCCTCTCGCAGGGACTTTCCCCGCAGGGCATGCGGGCGGTGGGCCGCGATCAGCGACGCGACCGTTCCGATCATGGCTTCGGCCCGGCCGATGACCTGTGCCTGATCCAGGCCCAGGCCGCTGACTGGGTAGAGCTGATCCCAGAGGGCGGCCATCTGCCGCCACTGCGGATCGGGATACAGCGCGTCGCCGATGGCGCACGACAGCTTCACCCGGATCCACGGGATCGGATGCGGGTCGTCGGCGCTGACCCGGAACACGAAGACCCGGGGCAGGCTGACGATTCCCATGAGCCCGAGCGTCGAGGCCACGCCGACCTTGGCCACGGCCCAGAAGTCGGCGATGATCTCGGAGATCCACCGCTCGAACAGCAGCCAGGCCGGCCGTTGCCGCGCCGGGGCGCGGCGCTCCTGGGCCCGTAGTGCCGCGCGCAGCGACTCGACCAGGCCGAGGAGCGCCGCCGCCTGATGGCCCGCCTCGTGGACGAGCGAGGAGGCGATACCGAATCCGATCATCCGCTCCCGGGGGATGCGGATGATGCTGGCCGGGCTCTCCCCGCCGCCGGGCAGCCTGGTCCTGGCGCGGCGGATCGCGCCGCCGAGGCCCCGGTGCAGATAGCAGATGACTGGCGGAGCGTCGTAGTAGCGTTCGCCCAGCCGCAACGCATCCTGCGCCGCTAGGTCGAGCCCGGACAGCCAGACCCCGGTTCCGGCTTCGCTTCGCTGGCTGAGCGCCTCGGCGAACGTATCCAACTGGGCCAGCACGGCATTGAAGCCGAGCCGGATGACGGTGAACCTGTGCTGCATCTCCGCCGGCGACGCTGCCCGCCCCGGCCCGCGGAGCCAGCCGATGAATTCCAGCACCTGCCGCCGCAGCCGACGGCGGCCGCCGATCAGATAGCCCTCGATGGCCGCTGCCGCCCGCGGCAGGATCATCGCCGCAGGCACCATGGTCTGCTGCAGCGCGAACGGCTGCACGCGGTCGAGCCTGGTCAGCAGGGCCCGGGCCTCCTGCTCGAGAAGCCAGGCCGCGGGGCGGGCAGGATCCATGGCGGCTAGATCCCCAGCAGCACGATGCGCCGGCCCCGGCGCACCCACCGGCCCGCCGTCGGCCGTGTGCCGCTGGCGTCATCGGGGCCGAACGAGCCGTCACCGTCGCCATCCCAGTCGTCGGGGGCCGGCTCGGCGTACGTGAAGTCGGCGAAGCCGCCGTATCCCCGGCCCGGACCCCGCCTGCCGCGCGGTCGCATACCCGGATGGCCCGGCCGGTGAGCGGCCTGCCGGGCGCCGGCGCCCCGGCCGCCGGACCGGGTCCCTCCGGACCGCTGGACCATCTGCCGGTGCAGGCCAGGTGCGTACTCGCGCGCCGCCTCGGCCACGGCGTCGCGGGCGACCGCCCGCGGGTTCGCGCCCGCTGGGGCCTGCGCCGCATGGCTGGCCGCCGCGGCCGTCAGCCCGACCAGCCGCCTCGCGACCTCGAACTCCGCCGCCTCTTGCGGTATCGACTCCAGCTCCAGCTCGAACAAGTTGCTGGCGGCCGAGCCCAGCTGACTCCCGAGCGCCGTGCCTACTCCGGGCGCGATCATCGAGCCGAGCGCCCCGCCCACCATGGGAAGAGCCTTCTTCGCGACGCCCTTGAGGATCCCCCCCAGGGCCTGGCCCACCGGCGACTTGATGAGTCCCCCGGCGGCTCTGCCGATCTTGCTGATCAGGCCGCCGAGAAACTGCTCGAGTTCCGCCTCGTTGTTGATCTCCAGCAGCTCGGAAGCAAGCCCGATCTCCTCAGCCTCACTGAGCAGGCCACCCCCCTGCTCGCCGTACTCGCCCTCGTATTCCCCTTCGTATTCGCCCTCGTATTCGTATTCGCCCTCGTATTCGCCGTACTCCGCCTCTGACGTGTAGCTGCTCATCACATCGCCCTTCTGGTATGCGGGTTCCTTGTCGCGGCCTAGCAGCCGTAGAGAGTGATCGTCTGGCCATTGCGGACCCACCGCCCGGACCGGGGCCAGCCCTGGCCCGAGCGGCCCGGCAGCCGTCTCAGCAGGCCCGGCGCGTATTGCCTGGCCGCGGTCGTGACAGCCTGGCGCGCGACCGCCGCCGGATCGGCGTTGTGCGGCGCGTGGCTCGCCTGCTCCGCGGCCGACGACGCCAGGCGGACCAGCTGGCGGGAGGCTTCGAACTCGCGGTCCTCTTGGGACAGTCCCTCGAGCTCCAGCCCGAGAAGCTGGCCAGCCTGGGTGGCCAGCTGGCTGCCCAGGTCGCCCCCTGCGGGGCTCACCCAGCTGCCGACGGCCCGGCCGGCGGCCGGCAGAACCTGCCTGACCGCGGATTTGAGCAGGCCTCCGACGGCCCGGCCCGCGTCCGACGAGGCGAAGCGGCCGACCGTTCGGCCCACCGTCTTGAGCACGTCACCCAGGAACTGCTCGAGCTCACGGTCGTTGCTGACCTCGAGCAGCCGGCTGGCGAACTCCATTTCCTGTGCCGGGGAGAGCGGGCCCTCGAACTCCGATGAACCCAGCTCGCCCGGATACGGGAACGCTGCCGAGCTTTCGGTCTCCAGCAGCGTCCGGTCCAAGTCGTGCATCCCACCTCCCGCGTTACGAAGCCGACGCTTTGCCCTACCGGCCTGCAAGCGGCGGGCCAGGCGATGGGGTGGGTCATTTTCCCGCGGGACGCGAAGCGGGCTTCGCGCGCCTGCGCGGCTACCTGCCCTGCCGCGAAGAGAGCTTCGGCGCGGCCGGCAGTGCCCGGCGCACCGGGCCCGCGGCCAGGCCCAGCCTGTCGCGGTACTTGGCGACGGTCCGGCGGGCCACGGAAAATCCCTGAGCGCCAAGCCGCTGCGCGAGTTCCGCGTCCGAGAGCGGATGGTCTTCGGTGGCGATGAGCTGGCGGAGGGCCTCTTGCGGAGCCAGGCTCGCGCGGAAGAAGTCCTGAACCGGGACGACGGCACGCGACGGCATCATCATGTACTTCCCGGCGACTGCCCGGCTGACCGTTGACTCATGAATGCCGAGGTCACGGGCTGCATCGGCCTGAGCCAGCGGCCGCAAGTACCTCGGGCCGCCGAGCACGAAGTCGCGCTGCCGGCTGGCTGCGTACTCGACCACCTGCCGGATCGTGCGGAAGCGCTCGTCCAGGCGGGCAATGAACCACGAGGCCCGCCGCACTCGGTCCGTGACGTGGACGCGGAGGTCACGATCCTCGGTCGTGAGATGGCTGTCATTGCCGCTGAGACCGAGTCGCGCCGCCAGCTGGCCATAGCCCGGGTCGATCCGCAGCGCGAGCCGGGCCGGCTCCATGAGCTCAACATGCAGCTCATCCGTGCCGCTCCGGCCCGCTGATATCACCACGTCAGGCACGGCGAGCGCTCTGGTCGCGGTCCGCGCCTCGCGCAGACCGGGCGCGGGATACAGGGTGCAATGCGCTCGGATGAACTGGACTGCCGCCGCGACCTGGTCCTCAGGGCAGCCGAGGGCGGCGGCTATGACGCCCAGCCGACCGCGCCCGAGAGGTTCGAGGTACCGATCGGCGATGGCGCGAGCCAGGTCGCGCAACGGGCTGGGCGCGCACCGGGCGTCGATTTGGAGCAGCAGCGATTCCCGCACGTCGCGGGCACCGATCGCCGGGGGGCCCACGCTGCGGATCAACCCCAGCGAGCGGACCACCCTGGCCAGGTCGATTCCCAGATCCGTGGCGACTTGCCCGGCGCCACCGCGGAGGAAACCATGGTCATCAAGGCTCGCGACCAGGTACTCGGCCAGATCCGCATCGGCCGACGTGGCGCGGGACCAGCGGACCTCCTCGAGCAGTTGCTCCGCGCCGGTGACGGGCGCCGCCCACTCGGCCTCAGCCAGCCGTGCGCCAGTTGGCTGAGCTACCGGTAGTTGCGTGACGGACGGCTGCGAGCTGCCCCCGGTCGCACAGCAGGCCGTGTTCTCCCTCGACCCGCACAGCGGGCAGGGCAGCGTTCCGGCCCGGTCCAGCGCCGGGTTCACGCAGAGCTCGCGTTCCACGAGATCCTCCAGCTCGGCTGATGACAGCGCGAGCATCCCGGTAAAGGCCAGCAGCGCGGGCGACACCCCCGGGTGCATCTCCAGCGTCAGAGTCGGCTCCATCACCTTCGATCCTCCGGGGTCCGCGATTTCCGGACGGCGCTCCTCACCAGCATGAATTCGGCGGCGTCCCTCGTCTGCTCACCGTGCAAGAAGCGTGCCAGCCGATGACCACGGCTATCCGGCCGCGAAAGCCGCTGAGCCTGGCACGGAACTTGCCGCACTGTGCACCACGAAGCCTGAGATGTTCATGCCCGGAGGAGGAGCACATGAACTACAGACGAGGGCTGGCCTCTTATCCGCCCATCCAGCCGGAGGTCGGCGGGCCCGCACGGACCGCTCAGCCGAACCCGGCGCAGATCCAGGAGGCGCTGCGGCGCGGGCTCTGGGACACGGCGGTCCGCCTGGCCATGGGGACTGGTGTCACCGACGTCAACCAGTTGACGGACACCGTGTTCTATCTTCTCCATCCGGAGCTGCGCGGGAGGCGGATCGGTCCCAGCCAGCGCGACCTGGCCCGCGAGTGGACCGAGATCCGCGACCGGCGGGTCAGGCCGGTGCTCGAATCACGCGGCCGGGCCGTGCCGGGTGCGTCGGCGCAGCCCGCTGGCGTGCGCACGTTCTTCGGCGTGGACACCGCCGACTGGGAGAACCAGAACGCAGACTGGCTGCGAGCCAAGGCGCAGGTCCCGATCGACTTCGCCATCATCCGCGCATCCGGTGGCGGAGGCCCCGACCACTATTTCCGCCCGGCTTGGCCGAAGCTCAAGGACGCGGGACTCGTCCGGGGCGCATACCTGTTCCTGGTCTTCCCCCGCCAGGGAGGCTGGCCGTCCAGTCCCGTCACGCAGGCCAGGGCCTTCATCAAGACGGTAGGGAACCTGGATGCGGGCGATCTTGCCCCCGCGCTCGACGTCGAGGCCGACACCTGGCAGAACACCGGGATGAAACCCCCTCAGCTGCTCGAGGGCGTGCGCGCCGCGTGGAAGACGCTCAGTGACTACTACGGTGTGCCTCCCATCATCTACACGAGCCGGCGCGTATGGATCGAGGTCCTCGGCAACCTCCCCGCACCCGATCTTGCCGAATCGCCGCTGTGGGTGAAGGACTACCCGTATAAGCTCCGGACGCCGGCTCACTACGACCCGCAGCCCTTTGCCGGCGGTCGGCTGGATCCGCGGATGCCAGCACCGTGGGGCGATGCGGCCAACTGGTGGATCCACCAGTATCAGGGTGATGCCGTGCAGCTCCCGGGGTTCGTCCGCACCGTGGACATGAACAGGTTTAACACCACGGTCAGGGGCGCGGCCGGTGACCGGGTCCGGTGGGTGCAGCGTCGTCTCGGAATCCCGCAGAGCGGGGCGTTCGACGCCGCTACGGAACAGGCGCTGCGAGCGTTTCAGGGCACGAAGGGTATCGACACGGATGGCGTGATCAATCCGCGTACGTTCGCGTATCTCTCCCGGTCGACCCCGAACCCTGTATGAGTGGACGCACCGGCGATTACGGAGGTTAGCCCCATGCCCATGGTCACGACCCAGGACAGCCGCCCGGCTAGGGGCGAGGCACGCGCGGACGCCGACGTGGTCGTCATCGGCGCCGGGTTCGCGGGGCTCGTTGCAGCGCGCGAGCTGGGCCGCGCGGGGCTCGACGTGCTCGTGCTCGAGGCCCGCGACCGGGTCGGCGGGCGCACCTGGACCGACCGCAGGCTCGGCCACGACCTAGAACTCGGCGGCACCTGGGTGCACTGGGTGCAGCCGCACACGTGGGCCGAGATGACGCGGTACGGGCGGGAGGTCACGCGCAGCCCCGCGGTCGAGGAGGCGTACTGGCTCGGTGCGGGCGGCGCCCCGCGCGCGGGCACGCTGGACGAGTTCATGGCGCTCATCGCGGACGGGCAGCAGGCGATCGTGGACGACGTTCGCGCCGCCATCCCGCGCGGCATCGACCCGACGGCCGGCGAGATCGGCGAACTGGACGCGCTCAGCATCCAGGACCGGTTCGACGCGCTCGGACTCGGCGACGAGGCGCGCGGCGCGAACGAGGCGGTCTGGGCCGGGCACGTGAACGCCCGGCTCGACCAGGTCGGCCTGTCGAGCGCGCTGCGCTGGGCCGCGGCGGCCGGCGGGCACTGGCAGCTCATGCACGAGGCATCGGCCACCTACCGGGTCGTCGGCGGCATGAGCGGGTTCACCGCGGCGATCGCGGCGGACGTGGCGGGCGAGATCCGGCTGGGCGCCACCGTGACGAGGGTCGCGCAGACCGCGGACGGCGCGGTCGTGACCTGCGCCGGCGGCACCGAGGCGAGCGCCCGGCGGGTGATCTCGACGCTGCCGGTCAACGCGATCGCGGGCATCGAGTGGGAGCCGGGACTGCCGGGCGCGTGGCAGCGGGCGAACGCCGAGACCGTCGCGTCGCAGGGCGTGAAGGTCTGGGTGAAGGCACGCGGCCGGGTCCCGCGGTTCTTCGCGTACGCGAGCCAGCGGCATCCGATCTCGGTGCTGAAAACCGAGTTCGCGGACGACGACGCGACGGTCCTGGTCGGGTTCGGCCCCGACCACACGCAGCTCGACGTGACGAGCGTCGCCGGCGTGCAGGCCGCGGTCGACGCGCTGCGTCCCGGGCTGGAGGTCGTCGAGGTGGCCGCGCACGACTGGATGAAGGACCCGCTCTCGCGGACCACCTGGATGACACACCGGCCCGGTCAGCTGACCCGCGACCTAGCCGGACTGCAGCGGCCTGCGGGCGTGGTGCACTTCGCCTCGAGCGACAATGCGAGCCTGTGGGGTGGCTTCGTCGACGGCGCGATCGAAAGCGGCCTGCGCGAGGCGCGGCGAGTCACGGCCGAGCTCGCACGCCGAGTCGGCACGAACGCGGCCGCCGAACCCGAGTTCTTACGATCATGCCTGGTTGGCCCGGTTGACGAGCCATTCACCGGCGATGGCGGACATGAAAACAGGCTGGTATCGGAAGCCGAGCGAAGTGTAGAACGCTTCCGCTTCGTCGGTTTGCAGACCGATGTGCTGGCCGGGGGCGCGGGCCATCAGTTGCCTGACCATCGCTGCGCCGATGCCGTGCCTGCGGTAGGCCGACATGGTCCACACGTCGAGAAGATAGGCGTTGCAGACGCCGTCCGAGAGCAGCCGGGCCATGCCCACCACGCGGTCGCCGGCCCGGGCGATGGCGACATGCTGGGATCGCTCGAACGACGCCCGCAGCGCCCCGGGGGATCGGCCGTTGTCGAAGTCGTCAGCGGCCAGGTCGGCTTTGGCCTGCGCCCAGTCGATCCCCTCGAGTGACTCGCCGATGCTTACCGTCATGCCCGGAGCCTAGGGCAGGAGGTCCGGATCGAATGTCACGCCCGCCGGCCAGCAAGTGCAATGCGATCGGCGGGTCGATGATGACCGGCAACAGGCCGGCTATCACGAGGGCCGTGGCGGTGGACGACCGCTGATGATCGGTTCCGACCCCGATGGTGGTGGCCACGACGATGAACGTCAGGGACGTGGCCTGCATGAACCCGGCGGCGAGGGCGTGTGCACGTCCCACGGCCCGAACGTAAGAAACGGCAGGCCCTTGCATCAGGCGGAACTTCCGGCGCCTCGCGCAGCGCCTTGCGGATTGACTCTTCAAGTATTGAGTAGTCGGTGTCAAGAGTACGCGAAAGTACCATTGGCTGGCGAAGCCCGGCCTCCGTGTTACTAATGATGCGAGGTCCCCCCACATGCTTGATGCCTTTAGTGTGAAAGAGAAACGGATGGGCGAGAACAACGTCGCCGGCCGACCCGGTGACCTCATGAAAGTTGCCTATCGGCTCGCTCAGTACCTCACGGAACAGGTCGCGGTGGCCAATGCCTTCCGGATGTCCGGCCAGGACCCTGGCTGTCCGCTTGTGGGATCCGAGAGAGAGAATAGTACCTCCGCCGCGAGGTTCGATATCGGTGAACAGCCCGACAACAAGCAGGCCTTGTTTCGGGCTGTTGACTGTATGCGTGAACCAGTTTCCGTCAATGTGCCAGCCCGTGGTCGGGAAATCGTACGGCCTGGATCGCCCGAAAGAGAAATTCACCGGCCACAGTCCCCACCTTCGCTCACCTCTCCACCGGCTATGACCGACGAGCTGCCCGATGGCGTTTGCGATTCTATCGGTAAAGCACTCCAGGACTTCTGGATTGCGGAGATGCTCCTCGATGTCATATCTTTCCGGCCAGGTAGACGGATCTGACTTCCTGATGCCGGCTTTCTGTTCCATTCTTCGCCACACGTACTCGCACGCTACTGCCGCCTGCCGAGCCGTGAATGCCTGCCTGACCATCGCATAGCCTGACTCGATGAAAAGCTCGATTTCGTCAGGGCTCAAAACGTCAGTAGTCATCGTCTCGGCCCCCCCATTGATTAATCGCCGCATTATCCAGCCCGTGACGTCATAACTCGCAGTATAACGGAGAGGCGGGCGGGCGGCCAGGCTGAGGAAGAGTAAGAGCGGCGAACTATGCCGGGTACGATCGGCCGCGGTAAATGGGCGCCAGCATAGTGATGACCAGTTGATTGGCGCTCTGCCGCTGCGTGTTCCGGCGCAGCTAACGATTCTTAACGGTGGAGGTTCCGGCCTGGCCTGCGTGCATGTCCCGCCCGGCCGTCGGCCGCCGGGCCGGTGACCGGTGGTGCGGCGCTGGCGGGCCGGGGGCACGGTAGTGGCGGGGCTGGCGGGACGAGAGGTAGCGGCTGTATCAGGCTGTAACCTCCGCCAGCTCGTTAGCCGTCCCTATTCCCGCGAGCACCGCGGCGGCAGCGCCCCGGGTGGCTCCGGGCGGCGGCCGCAGCGTGGCCACCGGAGCGGCCCGGGGATGCCTGGCTCATGCCGTTCTATCAGGCGTGACCGGAGCCCGGCCCTTGATCTACCAGGCAACATCTGTCACAGTTCGAGAGTTACTAGTAACGCATGTGGGGGGTTCTAGTGGCGACCTGTGCCGGAGAACGCGTCTGCGGGCTCCGTGCGGTCCTGGCGGCGGGCCAGGGTTTCCCCCGGTACATGCAGCTACCGAAGCATGGCACGGAGGTAGACCGTGGACGAAGAAAGCCCGAGAGGCTCCGCGTTCCTCATGGCGCAGTACACCGAGGCCGACCTCGCACTGCTCATTGCCGTTGGTGAGCGCATCGGCGTCAAGCTGACGGACTTCTTCCCGTTCGGGGTACCCGCCTTCGACGGTGCCTCGGGCACCTGGAGGGTGGCTCCCGAGCAGCTCCCTGACCTGATCCAGGGGCTGACCGAGCTGAAGGTGGTCCCGAACCTGAAGGTATTCCCCAAGGGCCTGCCCAGCACCGAAGCCTACGACGTCGTCTTCGAAGTCGGGTCGCGGCGAACCCCCTGACCGGGCGATGCGGTTCACGGGGGCGCGCGGGGTGCTGCAGGTGCACCCGACGCGCCGGTGCAACCTGACCTGCGTTCACTGCTATTCCGACTCGGGTCCCGGGGCAGCTGACGAGATCCCGCTGCCGGTGCTCGACGACCTCGTCGCGGACGCCGCCGCCCTTGGCTACGAGGTGCTTGCCGTTTCCGGCGGCGAGCCCTTCATGTACCCCGGCCTGCCCGGCCTCCTCCGCCAGGCCAAAGCCATCGGCATGCAGTGCCTGCTGACCAGCAACGGCACCCTGGTCAGCCCGCGCCGCCTCAGCGCGCTAGCCGGCTGCCTCGACCTCCTGGTGCTCAGCCTGGACGGCCCGCGGCCGGAGCACGACCGGATGCGCGCCCGGGATGGCGCCTACGACGCGATGGCGCAGCGGATCGGATCGATCAAGCAGACGGGCATCCCGTTCGGGTTCCTTTTCACGCTGACCCAGCACAATGTGCACCAGCTTGAATGGGCCGCCGGGTTCGCCGCCGCCAGCGGCGCCGCGCTGCTGCAGGTGCACCCCCTGGAGCCGAGCGGGCGCGGGCGCTCGCTGCTCAGCGCGGTACCGGACGCGATAGAAGGGTCCTACGCGCTGCTCGAAGTCGCCCGCCTGCGCCGGGCGTTCGGCGAGACGCTGCGTTTCCAGCTCGACCTCGCCCCCACCGGAGCCTTCGCCGC